>Ga0181601_10004773_pt1 | contig 11330 bp, 7 predicted proteins | sample 041ome_8_FD_133020 | JGI IMG/M metagenome (GOLD analysis project Ga0181601, IMG submission 133020) | Coastal salt marsh microbial communities from the Groves Creek Marsh, Skidaway Island, Georgia - 041407BS metaG (megahit assembly) | ecosystem: Environmental > Aquatic > Marine > Intertidal zone... | reverse complement strand
TTCCGTTTCAACAGTCAAAGACCGGACTGGATTCTTGGTTGGAGGCAGCAAGACTTCGTAGGCCACACCAGCTGCGGATGTCACCGGCCAAGCCGTATTAGAAGGCGTTTGGTTGCGCGACGGGTCCATTCGAGCAAGCCATCCGCCGTTGCTCTGTTCAAGCAAGAAGATGTTCTCGCTTGTACCAAACCGAATAAAGAGGTTGCTGGTGGACGGAGGAAAAAACGTGGAAGCATCAGGAAGAAATCCGAGTGTTGCTTGCCACGACGCAGGAGGTGAGTCAGGCGTGATGTCGACGAAAGACTCCGTTGACTCGCCGCTGTAGGGCGTTGGGATGTCACAGAGGGCCATGTCCAACGCGACTGCGTGGGTAACGCCGGTGTCGTCGACAATTGGGTTCGGCAAAAGGTCAATCCACACGCCCGAGCCTGTGCGACCTCCAATCGCCTGCGACTGTGCGGCTGCAAAGAAACTCGACACTGAACGCGCGGTCTCACGGACCTTCCGTGGCCCTGCCGAGTTGGCAAGATTCGGCAACACCGCTGCCGAGAGCAGCCCGATGATCGCAATCACGACCAGCAGCTCAATGAGCGTCATGCCGCGACGGGGATGTCGGTTATGAGGTGACATGACAGAGCCTGCTACTGCGACGAAAGATCGTGATTTGTGATGTTGTCTGCTACAGCCGCTGGATTAACGACGGCGCCTGGAATATCTGATGCGGAAATGAGCGAAAAGGCAGACCACTTCCAGGACGAGACCACGATAGGCGAAGTGGTCAGTTTTTCGGTCCATGAAAGGTTCGTCGGCCTGAGACCATAGCCGCTCTCAACGCCCAGTGGGTCGTTGGTCGCCTCGTCTGGGCCCGCTGAATAAATCAGCGGCACAAGAGCTGGATCGACGAAATCCGGGGCGTTATTCGTGGTGCCTGTCTGCGTGACTTTCCAGGGATCCATCGGATCTGCGACACGAACGACGTCATTTGTTCCCGCATAGTCCTCTGGGATGGTCTGCAGCGGTGTGGTGCCAAGTGGTGCCATCGCCAGCGGCATGGGGTGGCCAATAGGCCACCGTATAAACATCAGGGGGCGTCCCCAGCCGTCGTGGAACTCCGGAGCACCATCACCATCAATGTCTCCGACTTCATCGGGACGGAAGAACTCAAGAGCGTCTGGCTCGAACCCCCCCAAGGCAAGAATCATGTGCAGGGTTTCGGCTGAGGCGTAAAGGTTTCCAAACGTTTCGCCATTCCCTGGGTTCGTTTGTGAGAACCGCGGGGAACTGTTGAGCAAACGCAGGTAATAGGAGGCGTACCGCCGCTCCGCGGCCGAGTTGGTGACCGGGGGGGTGGTCGGCATCGCGTCGAGCCACGAGTCGGGCATCTCGCGCGTCATGAGGAGACGGAGCTGACGTAGTTTCTCGATCGCAGCCTGCCGCGGTGTGGGGAACACCGAACTGTCGACCCGAACCCGCCGCGTGCGGTAACTGTCGTACATCGGGCGAATGACGGCGTCGATCTTGCGGATCGTGCTCCTCGTCTTGTCAACGCGAGCCCTCTGGCGGACACCCGAAAGCCCGGCCAGTGTGAGTGAAGACAGGATCACGACAATCATGATCACGACCAGCAACTCGATGAGGGTGAAGCCTCGTCGAGTTCTTTGGATCGTCGCAGTGATGGCTGGGTGATGTGGCATGAGCGGTTACTGATTCAGGCTGTCGAGATACTCGCCTCGGGTGCCAGGCCAGAAGTTGGAGAGATCATCATCGGTGCCCCACTGCTCATCGCGGCCGGCGCACAAGATCTGGAACGTCTCTGGGTTAAATGCTGTCGCCGATGCATCGAGCTCGGCTGCATACGTGCCACCAGCCGCCGTAAACGGAAGTGGCACGCCCGATCCGTCCACATAGTGCGTGTTGTCAATGTAGATGTATGGTGCCGAGGGCTTGTCGCTGGGGTGATAGGTCATGCCCGCAACCCGTGGTTGATCGAAGTCGTAAAGTTTGTTGCGCTTGCCACCAGTGCCGAGTCCAACGGGATCGACAGGGTTTTCGGTGTAGCCAGCCAGCCAACCAACGATCGCGGTGGCGGGTGTGACGTCGGTTCCAGCGGGCAATACCGAAGGAGCAGCCCGTGGGAAGAGCCGTTGCACATGACGGGCGACAAGCCCCGAGCCTCCTCCCACGGGAGTGTCGATGCACGGCGGGAAACTCCCGTACTCGTTCTTGTAGTTCATGATCGCCATGTGGAGCATGTCGATCTCGGCCTTGATGGCGGTGTTGCGGGCCTTGGCCAGCGACTGCATCACGACCGGTGTGAGGATTGCGGCGAGCATGCCCACGATCAGCAACACCACCAGCAGCTCCACCAGCGTGAAGCCGCTGCGGCGATGACCACCAGCTGCGGGCGTGCAGCCGGCGGATGTCGTGCGTGGCTGAGCAGGCATCGATGACACCATCGCTGCAGCTCCCTGTTGTTCCCCTAGCATGATTCTACGCAGCCTCCCTGAAGGAAGTTCGTTCGGTTGTGTGATTACGAAAGGTCGTTGATGAGCTGGATCAGCGGCAGGAAGAGGGCGATCACGATGAAGCCCACAGCACCGCCGAGGAAGATGATCAGCAGCGGTTCCATCAGGCTCGTGAGGCTCTCAGTGAGCACCGCGACTTCTTCGTCGTAGGTGTCGGCCACCTTGTAGAGCATCGTGTCGAGCTCACCAGACTCCTCGCCGACGTCGACCATGTTGACCACCAGGTCGTCGACGACCGGCTTCTTGTACTTCAGCATGTACATCAAGGCGCCAAAGCCTGGGATCGCACATGTCCAGAAGAACATCGACACCACGTTAAACGGAGGCGTGGAGTGGTCCTTGAGCGGCTTCGCAATGGCTTCACCGTCACGAATCGCGTTGGACACTCTGTCAAAGAGCCGCTCGAACATCATGTTGCCCGAGGTCTCTTTGGTGATGTTGAGCGCCTCAAGAATCGGCACGCCAGAGCTCAGCAGGGTGCCGAGCGTTCGCGTCGACCTGGAGAGGATGTTCTTCTCCACCAGCTGACCAAAAATGATCATCTTGAGGGTGAAGAGATCCCAGCCAAAGCGTCCATACGGAATGAGCTTGATCGCTTTGATTAACAGGTTGATCCCAAAAGGCACCGCCGGAATGAGATACCAGTAGTTGACCACCCAGTTGGAAAACTCGATGAGGTACATCGTCATCGCCGGCAGTTCGCTACCGAAGTCGTCGAAGATCTTCTTAAACTGCGGCACGATCTTGATCATAATGAAGGTCAGAATGCCGACAGCCACGCTGACGACCACGACCGGGTAGACCATCGCACCTTTGACTTTTCTCTTCAGCGACTGGGCCCGTTCCATGAACTCAGACAAGCGGCGGAGGATGACTTCCAACGCACCGCCGGCTTCACCAGCACGGATCATGTTGCAGTAGAGCCGGTCAAACGCCTTGGGGCTCTTCGACATGGCCTCGGAGAGCGTGGCACCGCCTTCAATCTCGTCGCAGACGTCGAGCAGCGAGTTCTTCAGTCGGCCAGGCTTCTGCATCTCGGCAAGAATCTTCAGGCTCCGCAGGATGGGAAGGCCGGCGTCTTGCAGGATGGAGAGCTGCCGGGTGAAGAGGGTGAGATCCCTACTCTTCACGCCACCGATGGCAAAGGTGCGGCCGGCCTTGCGGCTCGTTCCTTCAGCCGCCTTGGCCTGCTTCTTGGCCTTGAGCTTGGTGACCATGTAGCCCATCGAGCGGATCGTGGCCTGGGCTTCGGCCTCCGTGGTGGCGTCCACGGTGTCGCGGATTTCCTTGCCGGTTGCCGCATCGATCGCTTCGAACTGGAAGGTAGGCATTGCCGTCAGGCCTCCAGGATGGTTTCGCGGATCACTTCTTCAGCGGTGGTGTAGCCGGCGAAAATGCCGTCCATTCCTGCTTCCCGCAGGGTCACCATGCCCGCCTTTCGGGCCGCTTCACGGAGATCCTCGGTGGAGGCATTCCGCATGATCAGATCCCGCATGTCGTCATTCACAATCATCAACTCAAACAGGCCAAGTCGGCCTTTGTAGCCAGTGTTGTTGCACTTGTCGCAGCCCTTGCCACGGTAGAACTTCTTCGTAACCGCTTCGTCGGTGGAGATTTCGAGATCTGCCAGGATGTCGGCATCCGGCTGGATCTCTTCGATGCAGTTGGCACAGATTCGTCGCACGAGCCGCTGGGCAAGGATGGCTTCGACGGTGGCCGTGATCAAGAACGGAGGCACACCCATGTCGCGGAGCCGCGTGACCGTCGACGGAGCGTCGTTGGTGTGGAGCGTGGAGAACACCATGTGGCCGGTCAGCGACGCCTGAATGGCGATCTCAGCCGTTTCCACGTCTCGAATCTCACCGACGAGAATCCGGTCAGGGTCTTGTCGCAGAATCGCCCGCAGGCAGGCCGCAAAGGTGATGCCGATGCTGGAGTCGATCGGCACCTGCACGATCCCGTCGATGTCGTACTCCACCGGGTCTTCGGTGGTGATCAGCTTGTCTTCGATCGTGTTGAGCTCGGAGAGTGCGGAATAGAGCGTGGTTGTCTTGCCGCTCCCTGTGGGGCCGGTCACCAGCACGATGCCGTTTGGCCGAACGATCACGTCGCGGAACTGCCGGAGCATCCGGTCGTCCATGCCAACCTTCGTGAGGTCGAGCGAAACAACGCCACGGTCAAGAACTCGCATGACGACGCTCTCGCCGAAGAGCGTGGGCAACACCGAGACACGAAGGTCAACCGGGTGGCCGCCGACGGTCAGCTCGATACGGCCGTCTTGAGGCAGGCGACGCTCGGCAATGTCGAGATTCGCCATCACCTTGATACGGGTGGTGATTGCAACCGCGAGATGCTTCGGTGGTGGCACCATCTCGAAGAGCACGCCATCTGCCTTGATGCGGATCCGGAACTCGTGCTCAAAAGGCTCGAAGTGGATGTCGCTGGCGCCGTCGCGAATGGCGAGCAGGAGCACCATGTTGAGCAGCTTGCGAACTGGGGCGCTTTCGGCGAGGGCTTCGATACCAGTCAGGTCAAATGCGTTGCCACTGCTGGCTGCCGCTGCGGCCTGCGCTGCGAGCTCAGCATCCTTCTCCATGCCCTCGACGAGCGACTCGACCGTATCGATGTCGGACGAGTAGTACTTTTCCAGGGCCTTGTCGATTTCCGGGTCGGTGGCGACGACGATGTCGATCTCGTAGCCGAGCAGGGTGCGGAGCTCGTCCGCAATCTGAATCTTCTGCGGCGCTGCCGTGGCCACCGTCAGGCGGTTGCCACTCATCTTGATCGCGATCACGCGATAGAGCTGAGCCATTGGCTCGCTGAGGAGGCGGAGCGTGTCGGTCGGGATTTCCTGGTCGTAGAGCGTTATAAACGTGGTGTTCCACTGCTCCGCTAAGGCCTCGCCGAGCTGCTCGTCAGTGTAGAAGCCGAGCGAGAGCCCGATGCGGCCGAGCAAGTCGCCACCGCGAGCCTGTTGCTCTTCGAGCATCGTCTCCAGCTGTGTCTCATCAATAAGACCCAGGTCGACCAGGATTTGTCCGATTCGTTTGAGTGCCATAACTCAGTTCCGCCCCCCTCGCGGCTCTTCTTCATCTTCGTAGATGCCCCGCTTGGCCTGATCGATCCGCATCTGCAGATCGTCTGGTTGCTGAGCCTTGGCCATCACGTCTTCCTCGGTGACCTTCTTCTCATTCCAGAGGCGGAAGAGGTCGTCGTCGAGCAGTTTCATGCCCTTCTTAGCACCGGTCTGAATGGCCGAGTTGATTCGGAAGGTCTTGTTTTCGCGGATCAGGTTGCCGATCGCGGAGTCAACAACGAGCACCTCGTAGGCGGCCACTCGCCCGCCCCCAATCTTGGGAAGCAGGGCCTGGCTGACCACGCCGAGGATGGCGGTGGAGAGCTGCGTGCGGATCTGCTCCTGCTGGTTGGTCGGGAAGGCGTCAATGATTCGATTGACCGTGCCCTGGGCGCCGGTCGTGTGGAGCGTTCCGAACACGACGTGACCGGTTTCAGCAGCAGAAATCGCAGCCTCGATCGTGTCCAGGTCGCGAAGCTCGCCGACGAGGATCACGTCAGGGTCTTGGCGGAGGGCTCGCCGCAGCGCCTCCGAGAAACTCGGCACGTCCGAGCCAACCTCGCGCTGGTTGACCGTGCTCTTTTTTGAGTAGTGGTAGAACTCGATCGGGTCTTCGATCGTGATGATGTGGTGATCGTAGTTCTTGTTGATGAAGTCGATCAGGCTGGCGAGCGTGGTCGACTTGCCGGAGCCGGTTGGACCGGTGACCAAGAACAGGCCTCGCGGCCGAGTGACTAGCTTTTTACAGACGGCCGGGACGCCAAGCTGCTCAGGCGTGAGCATCTTGTTTGGAATCTGCCGAAGCACCATGGCGATCTGGCCACGCTGCTTGAACACGCTCACACGAAAACGAGCGGCGTCACCGAAGGCAAAACCAAAGTCGGTGCCTCCCTTTTCCGCCAGCTCAATCTGACACCGCTCCGGCGTGATGCTCTTCATCAGTCCGTTGGTGTCGTCAGCTGTCAGCACTTTTGTCTTCTGGGGCCGCATGCCTCCGTCGATCCGGAAGACTGGCGGCAGACCCGTGGTGATATGGATGTCGCTGACGCCATTCTTCACCGCGGCATTGAGCAGTTTGTCGATGTGGATCGTGCCGGCAACGACTCGCGGTCCGTCACGCGGCGAGCCGTCGGCATTTTTGCCGCCATCTTCGTCGTCGAGGGCGTCGGGATCGAGCTCCAGGTCGAGGTCATCATCCTCGTCGTTCAAGAGAGGTGGATCAGGCTCAGGCAGCGGCTCGAGCACCAGCACCTTCGTGCCCTGAATGTCGAGCAGCTTGCCACGGCATGGCCCAACGCCACTGGTAAACGTGAAGTCGCTCAGTTCGCTCTCGGCAGGAGCAATGGCCCTGGCCATTGCCATGAGGTCGGCCTCGCTGATGGGGTTGACCTTCAGCGGCTTCATCTGTCCATCGATCTTGAGCATCGGCGCACCGCCACCCGAAAGCCGCAGCTCTGTGGCGTGATTGTCGACCGCAGCCTTGAGCAAACGATCAACCGGCGTGGCAGCCGCACGAGATGGAGGAACAGCACTCATGAAGACAGGTCCTGGTGGTGACGTGGTTCGAAGGTATTGTGCCTTCCGCGATCGCGTACGGGCACCCCATCGAAACTGCGGAGCTGAGCACCGCAAGCAATGCGGGGCACGCAGCCGTGCGAATCCTTGATGCGGCATGCCATGGCAGGCGCCACCGAAAAGGACCGGAAGGAGCCCCTAACTCCCCACCCGATCGACCCGTCGTATTATGCATGGTTCTTCGGAAAAAGTCGCCAACAGTCGGTGAAAATTCCGTGAGTTCGCACAAACAGCCGGTTTTCCTGGTGAAAGCCGAGTGGGAAACCTGGGGAGGCTGTTCGCCTCCAGCATGCTTAGTGCTCAACCTTCTTGGCGACGCGGAAGACCTCATCAAAGGTCGTGATGCCGCGGAGAACCTTGTTGACGCCGTCGTCGAACATCATCCGCATGCCGAGGCCAGCCGCCGTTTTGCGGATGTCCTGCGTGGAGGCGCCCTGGAATGCCAGTTCGCGGATTTTGCTCGACATCGGCATCAGTTCGAAGATGCCGAGGCGGCCCTTGTAGCCAGATTTGTTGCAGTTGGCACAGCCACGCCCCTTCATGAAGGTCGCCCCCTTGAGCATCTCCTCGGTGACGCCGGCGGCCTCGAGGTGGCTCTGCGGTGGCTCATAGGGCTGGCGACATTTCGGGCAGTTCACTCGGACGAGTCGCTGGGCCAGCACGGCGATCACGCTTGAGGCCACGAGGTAGGCCGGCACGCCCATGTCAATCATGCGGGTGATCGCACCGGGAGCGTCATTGGTGTGGAGGGTGCTGAACACCAAGTGGCCCGTCAGTGAAGCCTGAATGCCCATCTGCGCAGTCTCGGTGTCTCGCATCTCACCCACGAGAATCACGTTCGGTGCCTGTCGCAGCATCGAACGGATGATGCGGGCGAAGTCGAGCCCGATCTGGTGCTTCACCTCCACCTGGTTGATGCCGGCGAGGTAGTACTCCACGGGGTCTTCGGCGGTGATGATCTTGGTGTCGGGGCGATTGAGTTCGTTGAGGGCCGCGTAGAGCGTGGTGGTCTTGCCCGAACCGGTCGGTCCGGTGACGAGGATGATCCCGTTTGGCCGGCGAATCAGGTTGCGGAAGAATCGGAAGTCGCCCTCGGACAGACCGAGCTGACGAATGCCGACGCGGATGCTGTCTTTGTCGAGGATTCGCATGACCACGCTCTGGCCATGGTTTGTCGGCAGCACCGACACGCGGAGGTCGTAGTCTTTGCCATCGGCGGTGACCTTAATTCGACCGTCCTGTGGCCGCCGGCGTTCGGCAATGTCGAGCTTGGAGAGAATCTTGATGCGGGAGAGCATCGCACCGAGCAGACGACGAGGCGGGTTGTCTCGCTCCACCAGATGGCCGTCGATGCGATAGCGGATCCGGATGCGGTCTTCAAACGGCTCAACGTGGATGTCGCTCGCTCGCAGCTGCACCGCCTCGGTGATGATCAGGTTCACCAGGCGGACCACCGGGGCGTCGGAGTCTTCGTCTTCGTCGGCCTCCGCGTCCTGCTCAACGGCGGTTTCGGTGAAGTCGATGGCGGTGTCGGTGAACTCCGTCAGCATCGAGTCGGCACTTTCGCCGTCGCTGTGGCCGTAGTGCTGATTGATCGCCTCGACGATCTGTTCGCGAACCGCGAGGGACTGTTCGATGTTGCGGTTCAGGATGAAGCGGAGCTTGTCCTGGGTGTCGATGTCGGTGGGGTCGCTCGTCGCGATCCGGATCATGCCGTCGTCGCCAGCAATCGGAAAAATCGTGTTTTCGCGAGCCACGCTTTCCGGCAGCAGTTCAACGAGTTCGGGCGAGATCGACAGCTCGTTGAAGTTGACGTAGTCCAGGCCATGGGACTTCGCCAACATCCGCATCACATCGCCTGCGGGGGCGTAGCCGAGGCTGATGACTTCCTCGTGAATCTTCTTGCCCGAAGAGTCTGCCACACGGGTGGCTTCGGTGAGCTGGTCTTTACTGATCAGGCCTGTGCTGACGAGCTGATCGCCGAATCCGCTAGAGGCAACCATAGGGCGTTTACTAGATCTGCGGGAAAAGGTGGAAAAGACGACACGACGAAGAGGGCACTGCGAAAGGGCTGTGAAACATACCACGTGGCTGTCGCGGTCGAGAAACCGTAGTCGACGTTCAGCTGGCCGCAGGGGGGGCTTCGGCAGGCTCTAGGAAGGTGTCGTCATGCTCGTAGCCCGGAGCGCAGGTGCAGAGGAACACCAGTTCGTCAGTGCCGGTATTGCGGATTGTGTGCCGCTGGCCCGGCGGAATCGCGATCGCGTCACCCGCTCCTACGGGGCGGGTCTCCTGCTCGAGCGTCATGTCGGCGGTCCCGGAGAGGATGTAGTAGATCTCTTCAGTCTTGGCATGGTGGTGGGGTGTGGTGGCTGCACCAGGGGCAAGTCGGGCCTCTGCCAGGCTCTGGTGACGGATTGACGAGTTGCGGTGGGCGAGCAGTTCGCGGATGGTCGAGCCGTCGGCTGTCGTGAAAGGAACGGTGTCACGGTGATTCACAACATCCATGGGAGAGGCTCCTGTCGTGCGAAGGTAGAGCATGGCGGGCGGGAGTGGACGACAGGTCCACTGCTCGCGTTCGGGTAGGGCGGCGGCATCAAACGCGTCATCGGCTTCCACAGCGATCAGACTGCCGGCGGGCGCCGCTCTACGGCAGGCTTCGATCAAGGCCATCACCTCGCCTGTCCGCTCATGAAACATCGACCAGGGAGGTGAGACAAACACTACCCAAGGCCGTGAAGTGTCGAGCGATGGCATCCGTTTTGCCCAGAGCAGGACGTCGCCCGGGAAGACGGTGACCTGGTGCTCGATCCCGAGATCGCGACTGGTCTTCCGTAGCTGGTCGGCCGTGGGAAAGAACCGCTCCGCCATCACCGCGGCGGCAGCGCCACGGCTGACGGCTTCAAAGCCGAGAGCCCCCGTGCCGGCGAAGAGATCCACTGCCAGAATCCCCTTCACTTTGGGGCCAACAAGATCGAAGAGGACTTCACGAACCCGGTCTTTCATCGGCCGGGTCTGGCCGTCTGGGGTGAAGGCGAGACGTTTGCCGCGGAGTTCTCCGCCGATGATGCGGGGAGGCTGGGCGGCCTCTGGTGGCTCAGTCTGATCTGCTTTGGGGGGGCGACGGCGGGCGTTTCCACCGCGGGCATGGTGACGGGGCATAGCTGTTGGCTGCGGAAGGCCGCAGCGGTCATTCCCTGGAAAGGGGGGGGCAGGGCACCACTCGTCGCTGAGCGGAAAGTGGTATCGTATCAGTCGGAGCCGCCGACTGATGTCGGACACCCGCTGCCCAATCGCCCCGCCTGTTCTTCATCGAGAGAAACATCCTTTCCATGGTTGCCACGATCACTCTTCGTCGTTGCGTGTTCGGTCTGATCTCGTGCTTGGCCACGCTGGTGGCCGCTGCTCTGCCCGCCGCATGTGCTCAGGCAGAGGAAGAAGTGGTTGGGGGCGTCACGATTCAACTGGGTGTCGATGCAGCCGAAGCGAAAACCGCGTTCACCGAGTCGCAGACGGCGATGCGTGACATTGTCACGGAACTGACGCGTCTGCAGGCGGAGTATCGCAAGGACGGCAGCGATAAGCGGGTGATCGAGGCGCAGTTCAACGAGACCAAGGTCAAGGGCATGGCAGCCGATAAGCTGCTGGAAAATGCTGCCTTTTCGTTGGCCATTGCTGACCCGAATGACCAGGAAGCACGCGAACACTGCGGAGCCGTGGTGGCTGCCGCAGTCGAATCGGACGACCCAATGAAGGCGTTTGCGCTCGTCACGAAGCTTGATGAAGCCGGGGCCGCCTCGCCGGACGTCTTGCTGCTGGGGGCGTCTGCAGCCCTCGTCGCAAGCCAACTCGATCAGGCAGAGGCCTGGATCGACGAGGCCAAAAAAGCGGGTGTTGAAGATGGTCGCGTGGAAGAACTTCAGTTGATGGTGGCTTCAGAGCGGCCGAAGGTTGCCGCGGAGATGAAAGTGCGAGCGGCTGAAGCTGCTGCTGATGACCTGCCTCGGGTCAAGATCGAGACGACCAAAGGACCGGTCGTCGTGGAGCTGTTTGAGAATGAAGCTCCCAACACCGTGGCGAACTTCATCACGCTGGTGGAGAAAGGCTTCTACGACGGCACGCCGTTTCATCGCGTGATCGGCGGTTTTATGGCT
>Ga0181601_10004766_pt1 | contig 11335 bp, 7 predicted proteins | sample 041ome_8_FD_133020 | JGI IMG/M metagenome (GOLD analysis project Ga0181601, IMG submission 133020) | Coastal salt marsh microbial communities from the Groves Creek Marsh, Skidaway Island, Georgia - 041407BS metaG (megahit assembly) | ecosystem: Environmental > Aquatic > Marine > Intertidal zone... | reverse complement strand
ATCATAGAGCGCCTCGAACGCGAGCGTGGCGGCGTGGGCCTGCGTGGTGAGCATCGAGAGAGCAACGGCGGCAATCGCAACAAAACGACGGACAAGCGACGCCTTCATGAGACGGACTCCTTGGCAACTGTGGTGGTTTCACACCGCGGAAACTCCGCGGATGCCAAGGTGAGAAGCGAACGCCGTGCCAAACCTCAGGTTTTCTTTCAGAACCCCACGGATCACCTGAAAGAGCGCGAAAGCACGTACGAAGGCGGGAGCCGAATCGACGCCTCACAACGTGCAGCTTCGCGGACCACCACGTTGGTGACACTGCTTTGGTGAGGATTCACCAGATTGGTGATCTCAGAAGTCACTTCTCATCGAAAAAGCGAGCGATCGATAGGATTGCACATGGCGTGCCAAAACTTCACGTTCTCGATCGTGAGCGATTTCCACTGATGACGAGGAGTTGGCGAAAAGCTCAGTCGTCGTCCTCATTCTCAGGAACGGCCGCCCAGGCGGGATAGGGCTCCTGACTCCCTCGCATCGCATGCCAGAGCACCCGATTGAGCAGGTCTTCTGGTGCCCGATCGATCTGGGCGAAGTTCATCTGACTGCTGGCGGTCGCGTGAGCCTTGAGCAGCGGATCGAGAAGTGAGGCCGCAGAAGGATTCATTTCATCAAGTGGCACCGAGACCGGCAGGGCCTCGTATGGCCGCAGGTCTGCCTCGTCTGCAGTGGCCACGAAGCAGTCGACCATCGGTGTCGCACTGGCATCGAAGAGATTCATCGGCGGCAGGCCGAGAATCTGGCCGATCGTTCGCAGCACACTGGTGGAGTTGTACTGCGTGCTGACCGTCACCTGCCGCTTGGCAAAGGGACTCGCAAGATACGCGGTGGTGCGGTAGCCGCTGACATGATCCCAGCCTGCCTGCGGATCGTCTTCGATGATGAAGATCGCCATCTTCGGCCAGAAGCTGCTCTGGGAGAGCCCTTCCACAATGCGTCCCACCGCCAGATCGTTGTCGGCCATACAGGCAGCTGGCGTGGGGCAGCCAGGGGATGTCCCGCTGGTGTGGTCTTGCGGCAGACAGATGATCGTCAGGTTGGGATAGCGGCCCTGCTGTTCATAGTCGGCGAGTTCCTCGAGCACGACGTCGGCACGAAACTGATCGGGCACGCTCATGTTCCAGCCGACAGTGTCGAGCGGTGAGTGTGGTCGCAATGATTCCACGGCAGGCTCTGCCGCAAAGATCACCTCACTCGCCTCGGGACCTGCCTTCCAGGCGGCGTAGCAGGCGGCAAAGTCAGGACTCCCTTCCCGTGCCGGATCCTTCCAGCGAACCCGTGGCATCATGAACTCACCGTAGTTGCGGACGGTCTTCCCCGCAGCGAGTGCAGAGTCCCAGATGAAGCCCGCCGGGCTCCAGGCGAGGGCGTCGTTGTCGGCGTCCTCCATGCCGTCGGGGTAGCTGCGAGGAAAGCCCGCAAAACTCTTCTCGAGATAGTCATTGGCCACCGCCGCCGTCGACCAGTTGTGGCCGTCGGCGCTTAAGATCCCGCAGCAGTAGGTGTTGTCGAGCAACACAAACTCTCTGGCCAGGGCATGCTGATTGGGCGTGATGTCCTCGCCAAAGATGCAGAGCTTTGGCTCCGCCCGGCAGCCTTCCATGTCACCAAGAACCTGATCGAAGGTGCGGTTCTCTTTGACGATGTACACCACATGCTCGATCAGGCTCGGCTCGCCGATCCGCTCCGGAATCGGCCGGGCAGCCACCCGCTCCCGCGGTGGCAGAGCCGCGGCGGCGACTGCGGGCAGCCGCATATTGCGATCGACCTGGCTGGAATAGTCGGCGAGCTGCTGCGAATCCGGCAGCGACACCAGCGAGAGCGAGCCGTGGTACTGATGTGTGTTGAAGCCCTCCGTGCCATCTCGTGGGCGGGGAGTGTCGGTGAGGCCCTTGATGTTGGCCACCGCAAGCTGGTCTCGTGCAGTGTCGTAGAGCACCGCGCCGGGAAACCAGCCGACTGGGATCAGCCCCACCACCTCGGTCTCACCGCGATCGTCAGGATCAAACTCGATCACAGCCACCGCATTCTGGGCACCGTTGCTGACAAAGAGCCGCTGGCCACTCTGATCAAAGGCGAGACCGTTGGGCATCGCGCTGTAGAGCTCTGCTGGTGTGCGTTTCGCCCAGACCGTCTCCAGCAGACCGCCACTGGCCGCATCAAGAATCGACAGCGAGTCATCGCCCGAGTTGGCACAGACCACATGCCGCCGGTCGGGTGAGATCGCAAGAGCCGACGCATGTCGCCCAACAACCACCTCGTGAACCTCTTGAGTCTCAAGATCGATCACACTCACCGAGCCCTCGCTCGATGTATGTCGCAGCGGATCAACCCGCACGAAGGTGCCACGGCCAGCAGCACCCGTGAGATCCCCTTGCTCCGGACGCCGTCCACCAAGGTTGCTGACAAACGCCTTGTCTTCTGTGAGCACCACCTCAAACGGTGCCACCCCCACCTCAAACGTCCGCAGCACGTCGCCTGTGGCAGTCTCAAGTTCCAGCAGCGTGTTGGAGAGGTTGCCGCAGACATACAGCCGAGTGCCATCGGCTGAAAACGCGAGGCCGGCGGGAATCTCAGCTGCTCGCTTGGGGGCGTTTGCCGGCGGCAGCGGGAGGGTGTGCGATGGGTGAACATGTCCGTCTGCCACGGCAAAGAGTTTCACCGATCCATGCACATTGCTCATGGCGAGCAGTTGGCCGTCAGGCGAAAACACGAGCCCGTTGTAGCTCTCGATCGCCCTCGTATCGGGGTCGAGGTTGCGATCCGACGGCTCGGTGATCGGCTCCCGCAGCTGTTCTGAAGGCGGCTGGACCCGCTGAAGAATCTCACCTGTCGCAGGATCGACCACGACCACTTCGTTGGTCTTTCCCGACGTCACCAGCAGCGAACCGTCTGGCGAGAGGGCCACCACCTGTGGCCGCAGCCCGGGGAGTTCCACCTGCACACCCGCCGGAGCCACCAGCTGATTGACTGGCGTGACTTGGGTGCCATCGTCGCGTCGACCGACGAGGGCATCTGCTGGGATCAGCTCCTCGGCCGGGACATCCGCAACCACTGCCACCACCTTTGGCAGCGCCCCTTCCTGGTCTTGGGCGTCACCAACGAGCACCTCGGCAGTCAGCCACATCTTCCAGGCCAGCATGCCAGCGAGCATCAACACCAACGGTATCCCGACAACGATCCGTCCGAGCATTCCAGCGTCCTCCCCACACAGCGTCGGTGCCCACGTGAATCATCAGGCGAGTCGGTATGATACGCCCCCTGGTGGCAGCCTGTCGGTGGAACTGCCCGCTCTTCAGCAACCCCTCCGCGAGCGTGCGGCATGACAGCCTGGGATCAGTTTGGGCCTGACTACGACTTCCCGGAGTATCCCGGGCAGCCGATGAGCTACCTGATCGCCACGACACCACGCTGCGGCAGCCACCACCTCGGTCATCTGCTCACCGCCACCGGCATGCTCGGCAGCCCGCTGGAGTATTTTTCCAAAGGCCGGCTCCGCGACTGGCGGGAGAAGCTCGCCGCTGCCGACACAGTCGACCTCTTTCATCAGCTCTTCCGACGGCGGACCTCGCCGAGTGGCTGGTTTGGGGTGAAGGCCCACTGGCCACAGTTTCAACAGATCATGGCCGACGAGGAGGTGTGTGGCCTCTTCAACTTCCGTCGCTACCTGCATATCGAGCGACGCGACCGGCTCGCCCAGGCCATTTCGTGGGTGATCGCTCAGCAGAGTTCCGCCTGGATCAGCTTCCACACGCCAAACGATGAGCCTCGCTACGACTTCGACGCGATCCACAACGCACTTAACGTAATCGACGCCCACTCCGCCGACTGGAAGCAGTTCTTCGCGACCCACGGGATTGAGCCACTGAGCATCATCTACGAAGACCTCGTGGCCACACCTGATGCGACTGTCGAGAGCGTGCTCGCCCACTGTGGCCTCACCCGTGACCCGACACTCGCACGGCATACCGAACAGCCCACCCGCCAGGCGTCACACCGCAACGAGATCTGGGCCCAACGCTACCGAGCCGACATCGCGACGAAGGCCGCACCCGACGAGCGTTAGCCCCTGGGCTCTCTCCTGGGTCTCTTACGAGTCCAGAATCCTATCGAGCGCCTCAAGCAAGGCCATCGCCTGCCGCGGTGAGCCGGCCTCTTCCACAAATGCCTTCGCAGCAATCAGCTGCTCGAGCGTGAATGCGTCGGAAGACGCCACTGGCTGCGGCCGGTTGGCCACCACCGGCGGAGCGGCAAGTGGCTTCTCCGGCACGGGTGGCAGAGAGGGACGTGCAGGTGGGGTCGCGGAAGCCGACTTCTTGCGACGTGTGCGGCCCTGCACGCCCATCTTCTTCAGCACAATCGAGACCTGTGCGGGGGCAACCGTGATGCCTCGCTCCTCGAGGGCACGCACAATCTCCACCGGCCGTGGATGCTTGCCTGCGTCGATCAGCCGGCTGGCCTCCGCCCGCACCTCAGCACTCTTGTTGACCTTTGCCGACTCAACCGGGGTGGCGGCAGGCTCGGGAGCCACCTGGGCGTATTCATCGCCAGCCACCTGGGATTCGGAAGTTTCGGTGTCAACGTCGTAGCTCATGCCTGCCCTCTCATTGCTGCGGTGTGGAAGCGTTTTGCGAACGCCTGCACGATTGTGCTTCGTCCTGCCTCAGTTTCCAAGTCACCAGCGGCAAGACAGCGGCAACCGCCTGCCCAGGCGAGCCGCAGGGCGAGCTAGCGACTGCCTGCATCGTCGGCCACAGCACCAAAGCCGCCTGATCTGCAAAACCGACCGCGGTCCCGCACGAGCCAGGCCACACCACCAACAAACAGGCCCGTGGCAATCACGAAGTAGATCGGCAGCAGGCCCGCCACAAAGCGAAAGGCCGGATCCTCAGTGCCGACTGCTGCCTCCGTCCCACCAACGCCGGCGGCTTCTGCCGCTGCCACGGCTGCTGAAAACACCAGGCTCATCACGCCGTAGCTGATATTGATCGCAAGCCCGCGGAAGCTCAGCACGGTGGCCCGTCGATCCGAACTGACAAGCTGATTGAGGTAGTGGCTCTGCAGAAACATCAGCATCCGCATCGTCAGTGAAAGCAGCATCGAGAACACCACCCCCCACCAAGGCACAAAGCAGGCGGTTCCCACGAGCCCCAGGCAGGTGACCAGAGAGATCACCACAAAGTTCCGCTGAGGTGTGGTCTCCATCGCCAGCCGACGGATCGGGCCAGCCGCCACGAGACTGACAATCGCCGTGCCCGCGGCCACAAACCCGAAAGCAGGCTCGGGAATCTGAATCTGCCGATAGATCTCGCTGGAAACCACAAGCAGCTGGCGGATCGGCTGATCGAAGAGTACGCCGGCGAGTATCACGACCATCACCAGCGGATGGCCCAGGATCCACCAGCCTGTTGCAGCGGTCTGACGAAACGGCGCAAGCAAGCCTGTCGCCGCAGGCTGCTGCTGCCGCGGTGGCTCACGCATGGAGAGTGTGACAAGCACGACACCGATTGCCGAGCCGAGCGTGAGCCACACAGGCAGGCGAAAGGTGTCGGCATCTGTGAGCGTCGCCGGCAGACCGAGCATGCTGGCAACGGTATTGAGAGGGCCGGGTGTGTAGAGCAGGCTGCCCGTCACCATGCCCGTCATGGTCACGATCGCCCCCACCTGCATCAGCCGCTCAAGCACCCTCGGCCACTCCTCCGCCTTTCCGGCAGCGACCAGCGAATCGTAGGCGAGCGCCTCATCCGCCCCAGACGCAAAGGCCTCGGCAATCCCACTCACGATGCGGTTCAGCAGGAGGGCAGAAAACACCCAGGCCGACGGGACAGGCACCAGACACAGCGCCAGCATCTCGACCACCATCAAGATCCCTGCCGCCACCAGCAGCCGGCGTCGGCCGATGAGATCAGCCAGGGCGCCCGAAGGCACTTCCAAGAGCACGATCGCTGCGGCCCAGGCCGCATTGAGCAGGCCGAACTGCTCCAGGGTGATCCCGAAGTCGAGAAACAGGATCATGAAGACGGGGTAGTAGAACCGCACATTGAAGAGGATGCGGAACGCCATAAACAGCCGCGTGTTGCGGATGGCGAGGCGATCAACATCAACAGCGTCAGCAGCGGGAGACGGCCCGTTCGGGGTGGGTGGAGTCACAGACACACTGCTTTCTACAGACGCAACCAGGCCAGAATGTCGGCACGATCATCGTCAGCACAGGAACGAACACCCAGCTGAGGCGTCGCGACAGCCGGTGCGGCCAACACGGCGATCACCGCCGCATGATCACTCGGTGTGCGTCCGGCGTCGCTGGTGCGATCGATTTCTGCTGAGATCACTCGCCAGTCCCGCGAGCAGCCGATCCAGTCGATGCGTGCTCCACCGACCTGTGATGCATCAAAGCCTGTAAAGGTGCCCTCGTTCGCCTGACTAGCTGGGGTCACCTGCCGCAGCGTGTCGACCAGCGGCAGCAGGCCGGCCTCGCTCGCAGCAGCATCGTCAGCAAAGAGCGCCTGGTAGGGGGCACTCCCTTCGGCCGCATTGAAGTCGCCAGACACGATCACGCGACAGTCTGCGGCCTGCTGAGTCAGCCACCGGCGAATCAGCCTGGCTGATTCACGACGCGCCTCCGCTCCACGGTGGTCGAAGTGCGTGTTGAGAAACAGCACTGGCTGGCCCCGCGGCTGCTGCCGATCTCGCAGCCGCACCCAGCTGGCAATCCGGGGCAAGGCAGCATCCCAGCCCTTGGAGCCAACGACGTCTGGCGTAGGCGAAAGCCAGAAGTGCCCAGCATCGATCTGCTCGAAGCGAGCCTCACGGTAGAAGATCGCCGTCATCTCTCCCGCCTCATGGCCGTCATCACGGCCTGCGGCCACCACGGCGTAGCCCGGCAGCCCCGCTGCGAGTTCGTCTCGTTGGAAGGCGAGCGTCTCCTGGGTACCGAGCAGATCCGGATTCGCGTCGGCGATGCAGTCGAGCACCCGTTGGCGTCGGTTGGGCCAGGCATTCTCGCCATCCGCTGCGGTGCCGTAGCGGATGTTGAAACTCATCACCGTGAGCGGTGGTGCTTCCCCACCTTCAAACCGCAGCCGCCGGAGCTTTCGCTGATCACTCCAGCGACCACCAGCCAGAATCGCATCGCGATCCTCCGGTGGGCGAACCGTCGCCACGATGCCGAGCTCCGTGAGGGTTTCCCAACTGGCCGGCCGCGACTGCTGCTCGCCGAGTGGCTGCAGATCCTCCACGGCAACCTGCACCGTCTGCCACTCGGGTGACGCCTGCAACGGCATCGCGGCATACCAGGTCTCCGCAGGCCCACGGCCAAAGGCCTGCCAGCCGTTGAACTCACAGCGAACGACCAGCTCCCCGCCAGCCGGATCGAGCACATCGATCGCAAGCACCGCACCAGGCCTGCCGCGCCACGCAGGGTCTTTCACCTTGCGGGTCATCAGCTGGCGATGCAGTGGGTTGTCGGGACTGATCTGAAACCAGTCGTGAAGATCGGTGAAGGTCTCCTCGATCACCGGCGTCGCCTGGAAACTCTCCCGCACCATCGCCGCCTGCAGCTGGGCAGGCTCAACCGTCACGCCCCAGCTGCTGACAAAAAATGTCTCCGGAGAACGTGGCTCCCAGGGTGGCCCAACGATCGGCGTCGGCTGCGGGTAGTGCACATTGGCCATCACAAACAGTGGCGTGTCGGTGCGTTCCACCGGACAGGCCGCCACCCAGTCATCGCCCTGCCGCCGGACGTCGGCTGAACGCCAGAAGCGGGTGATGCCATGCGGATCAAGGCTGTAGTAGATGTCGACCTTCACCACCTCTTCCGCATGCTCCGGCCTGACGACGGCCAACGGCACACGATCCTCGCTGCCGAGATCGACCTTGAGCTGTGGCGTCTTGGGAAACCAGCCTCCGTCACGCAGCACCGTGTCGAAGAACCGCGGCCCCGCGAAAGATGATTCCGGCAGATGCCGGTGGTTGAAGTGCGGCGAGATGCTCAGGTGTGTGGAGCGACTGGGGATCTCCTGCCAGTTTGCATAGAGCTGATCGAGCATGCCATGGAAGTCGTTGTGCGGCCCGAGATAGAGGATCGGGCAGTCGATCTGTCGCAGGGAAGGAAGTTCATCAATCGCTGCCATGTAGAGCGGCGAGAGGTTGGGACGACGACGGATCGCAGCGCCCGGCCGACTGAGCAGGGGTTCCTGTGCCGCGGCCACCCCTCCACACGACGGCACTGCTGCCTTGACGCGTGAATCCACTCCGGCAGTCATCACCGTCAGCCGGCCTCCCATTGAGTGGCCGGTCACGCCGAGTCGCTCCCGGTCGACCTCGGGCTCCTCAGCGAGCAGCGTCAGACCGCGACGGGCTGCAACGGTGATCAGAAACCAGTTGTTGTTGCGTGGGCTTGGCACCGCATCGAGCGTTTTGTCATCCGGCTCTACCGAGGCGTAGTGGGTGTTGTGACCGGTCTGAGTCGCATCCACCGCTCCCCAGTCGGTGCCGGCATCCAACGGTTCCGCGTCCGCCAGCTCTCGGCCTCCCCAGTTGATCGCCAGGCAGGCGTAGCCGTTCTTGGCGTAGGCCTCGACCGTTGGCCGCTCGGCCCGCTGCCCACCCCCATGAATCTGCAGGATGCCAGGGACTGGACTGGGCACCTCGAGCGGCCGGGCGTAGTAGGCAGCCATCCTCGCCGGCTCACCTTTGAAGGTGCCGACGGTGTAGACGAGCATCTGCGTGAGAATCCCATCCGCCTCCCACGAGCGAACGACCTCACACTCAAGCGGTTCGACTGTGGGGTCGTAGCCCTGCCAGAGTTCACCGAGGTTCTGTGGCGGATGCTCTCCTACCAACGGTGGAAAGCTCTCCGTCGCGTGGGCTGGACACACAGCAGCCGCGAGCAGCACCACAGCCAGACACCAGACCAGACCACGCGTGATGCTTTCTGCCAGCTGTCGCACCATCTCGCCCTCCCCTGTTCCATCTGATCCCAGCCATGTCGCCCGGTCTTGTAGAGATCCGTCGCGATTCCACACCCGGTATGATGAACGGCCGATGGGTGCCCCGTCGACCATGCCGAGCTTCGGCCGGCACTTCGGCATTGGCAGCCCACGCGACTCCCTTCAGCTCACGGAGCAGATTCCATGACCAACGTCGTCACCACCGCACGCCTCACGCAGATCTTACGGCTCGCCGCGGCCTCGCTGATGACCACCTGCCTGCTGCCGCTCTCCTCGCCCGCGACAGCTGCTGAAGACGCCACGCCTGAGGCGATCTCGCAAGAGGAAGCTGCCACCGCGGCCCAGGCAAAGCTCAACCAAGGCTTCGCGAAACTTCTCAGCGGGGCGACGATGAAAGGCAGTTTCACCGTCGACCGCGACGCCGCCGAAGGCCAGCCCGCAAAGCCGCCGCGTGAGGAAGAGTATGCAATCTCCTCCGCCACGCATCTTGGTGGCGAACTCTGGCTGATCACCTCACGAATCCGCTACGGCGACGTCGACGCCACCGTACCAGTGCCGGTGGTGGTGAAGTGGGCAGGCAGCACGCCCGTGATCACGCTCGACGAGGTCACGCTCCCCGGCATGGGCACCTTCTCTGCACGCGTGCTCTTTCATGGCAACCGCTACGCAGGCACCTGGCAGCATGACGCTGTTGGCGGACTGATGTTTGGGCGGGTCGAACCGAAGGCAGACTGAACAGGCTTCGCTCGCCTGCTACACGAGTTCGGCCACCGGCTCGTAGTGGTCGGTGAGATACTGCGGACGGCCAGTGAGATCACGGACCGTCTGCAGGTGATCGATTCCGAGACGGTTGTAGAGCGTTGCGTGGATTTCCTCAAAGCGGACCGGACGCTCCACCACCTCGCCCCCCTTGCGATCAGTGGCTCCAATCACCTGACCGGTCTTCAGGCCACCTCCGGCGAGCAACGCACACGACACATTCGGCCAGTGATCGCGGCCGGCGTCTTTGTTGATCTGTGGCGTCCGCCCAAACTCGCCCCAGGCAATCACCGTCACATCGTCAGCCATGCCACGGTCGTGCAGGTCTTCGATCAGGGCCGATAGCCCCTGGTCGAGCTCAGGCAGGTTGGCCCGGCAGTTGCTAAAGTTGCTGCCATGGTAGTCCCAGAAGCTGTAGCTGATCGTCACACACCGCACGCCCGCTTCCACCAGCCGTCGGGCTGCCAGGAACTGCTGCATCAGCCTCGGGGCTCCATCTCCCTGATGCTTCTCAGTTCCGTAGCCGTAGCGATCCCGCACCGCCTGCGGCTCCTGTGACACGTCGAGCGCATCTGCGAGCGCACTTGAGGTGAGCACGCCGAAGGCCTGCTGCTGAAAAGCATCCATCCCTTCCATCAGTCCCGTGGTGTCGACGGAGCGGTTGAAGCCGTCGAGGGCCTGATGCAGTCGGCCACGGTCCGCCAGCCGCTCGAGAGAAAGCCCATTGAGCACCAGATCTCCCTTGCCATCGCCATTCGGCTGGAAGGGCGCATAGGCAGGGCCGAGGAACCCGGGATAGCCGGAGTTGTAGGGCGTGTGCTGCATGCGAGGAGAGAGGCCGACATACGGCGGTGCCGACGGCGAGGCAGCCCCCTGCAGCTTGGCGACCACCGACCCAAACTCAGGCCAGCCCCCAGACGGCTGCCGCTGATGGCTGCGGCCCGTCATGCACTGGAATGAGTAGTGCGAGCCGGTAGACCCAACGATCGACCGCACGATCGCCAGCTTGTCCGTGATCTTGGCCAGCTGCGGCATCAGCTCACAGACTTCGATCCCCGGCACGTTTGTCGGGATCGGGCGAAACTCACCACGCACCTCGGAAGCCGCATCCGGCTTGAGGTCGACCATGTCCTGATGCGGCGGCCCACCCGGCAGGAAGACCATGATCACCGACTTCTGGCGCGATCCCGTGGCCGCCTCAGCTCGCAAGAGCTCTGGCATGGAGAGGCCCGCGACACCGCCGAGCCCAGCCAGCGATCCAATCCGCATGAACTGCCGTCGCGGAAGGCCATCGCACATCCGGCCGGCACGTGGCTGTCCACCGAGAACTGAGAGCATCGTTTCCCCTTCCGCGTCGTTGGTCCGAGCACCGCTCGCGAGCCCACCGCACCCGATTGTACGTTCATCGACCACCAGGCACACCACCGTTGAGCCCGGCGAGGGAGAGTCCGATGTCTCCTACGAACTCACCTCCACCCCGGCTTCGGCCAGAATCTCCCTCGGATCCACTGCCCGATGTTCCTGAGCCGACCGGTAGGCGGCATCCACCAACGCCATTGTGAGGAGATTGTCGT
>Ga0181601_10004761_pt1 | contig 11341 bp, 5 predicted proteins | sample 041ome_8_FD_133020 | JGI IMG/M metagenome (GOLD analysis project Ga0181601, IMG submission 133020) | Coastal salt marsh microbial communities from the Groves Creek Marsh, Skidaway Island, Georgia - 041407BS metaG (megahit assembly) | ecosystem: Environmental > Aquatic > Marine > Intertidal zone... | reverse complement strand
CGAGGCGCAGATCCTGGCGCGGCAGAAAAGGCTGCCGGGGCTGCCCTCCAGCAACTTCGGCGCCGAGATCTTGACCAACGACGTGGACAGGTTCGGGTTCGAGTCGTACCTGGACAACCCCGCGGATCGCGAGGACGCGCCGCGCCGCGATCTGCACGCGGCGATGGAGCTGAAGCTGGGCATGGACAAGACGCCGGGGTACGGGCCGGGCGCGAAGCGGTGATTTCTTTTGGGGGGGGATATCCGATACCATCATCGCGTGGGATCCGAACGCGCGAGCGAGAAGGCGCGCGAGAGTCCATCCGGAGCGCGCGTCGACCTAAAACGCGCCGCGCCGGTAAAAACGCGAGTCGCGTAATTGTCGCTAAGCTAGCTACTATGGGCCTACATCTGAAATGACCACCGCGGTGACCACTCGAAACTACCGCTGATGATCCCCCGCCACACACCTCCTACGCGCTCGACGGCAACGACGGCAACGCGTGATTCGGCTCGTCTATCCGCTTCGCGTCGTCGTCGTCGTCGTCGTCGTCGTCGCTCGTCGCCGGCGCCGCGCTTCGATACGCGTCTCCGCGGTTCGCGGGGAGCTCGTCCATGGGTTCCGCGGCGATTCGCACTAAGTTGGCTCTGCGCATGGCGAACGCCTCCGCGTGCAGCGCGCGCATGCGCTCCTTGACGCTCGCGATTCGGGCCGCGACGGTCTCGACTCGGCCTTTGATCGCCTCGGCGCGCCGCGGCGCGGCGGAGGACACCTCGGGCATGGACGCGACGAGGATCTCCAGCTCGTGGCTCAGCCGGTCGATGTGCGCGGTCAGGTCGGTCTGCGCGTCCGCGCAGGACGCCACGTTCTTGGCGCACTCGCGCACGGCGGGCGCGAGCACGCGCTGCACGCCTGGTGGGGACGTCGCGGGGCAGCGCGGGGGGGCGCGAGCGTCAGGCGGTGGCGCGTGGAAGCGTGGCGGGGACGGCGGACGATGATGGCTCGCGAACGAAACGGGGAAACCGCGAACGCGGCGCGAGACGGGCGTTCGTGGAACGCGGCGAACGACGCGGCTGTCGAGTTACCTTGCGAGAGTGTCTCGACGCTCGTCGCCATGGTGACCGGTGGACGCGCGCGCGCGCGAAGCGAGTGCTGGCGCCGTGACGAGACAGTTTGTTTTTCTGCCGAGCCTCCCGCGGCTCCGTCGCTTTCACTTCGGGTTTTCCGCGCGCTGCATTGCGGATTCGAGAACCGACATCAGCCGGACTCCCGGACACGGGACACCCGGAGCCGACTTCAAAACGAAACTCGCGAAAAGTCGAGATATTTTTGCTGCACCCCTTGAAGGGGCGGCTCTCATTGCCCGCCGCGCTTCGGTCGCGGTTCGAGCCCTCCCAACCGTCGCGATGGCGTCGAGGTCGGTTCTGAGACGCGGGATCGCGGCGTTCGCCGAGGCGACGCGCGGCGTCGCCGCCGGCAACGCGCTCGCGCGCCAGGGCGGAGTCACCGCGAACAGGTACGACGCGCCTGCGTGACAAAGTACACAGCTCGGCGCATCGAGCCCGCCCGAACCGACGTCGCGCGCGACCGGTCGCGGCGGACCCCCGCGCGCGCGACCCGCGCCGCGTCGCGTGTCTCGCGACCGCCGACGTCTCGGCGGTCGAGCGCGGACGATCGCGCGGTCCGAAGCCGCGCGCCGCGCCCCGAGCCGATCGCGCGCCGACGATCGGCGAAATCTTTTTTTGTTCTTTCGCGCACAGGAAGGGCGTCCCGCCCTTTTCTGGCGCCTGCTCGCGAACGCTCCCACCGCGGTCAGTCTCTCGGCGGCGCTTTCTTTCGTTTTTTTTTTTTTTGTTGTTCGGCGTGCCGAAAAAAACACGTCATACGTCTTTAATCCTCACGTCTCGCGAGACCGACCGCCTCGACTCTCGACGCGACGCCCCATTCGCGATGTCTCACCGGTTTCGCCTGTCTCACTTTTTGTACGAACGCAATCTCAAAAACAAAAATCAATCACTGTAGATGCGCGCCTTTCCTGTCGCACCGCCGCGCGGATGTCGCGGACGGGAGCTCGCCGCGCGCCTTTGCGCCTTCGCGCGGGTTCGCGGCGGACGCGGCGGATTTCCCCGCGCACCAAGTCGTGCCGTTCCCCAGCTTGTCGCCGACGATGACGCACGGCGGCATCGCGAGCTGGAAGAAGCGCGAGGGCGAGTTCGTCGCCGCGGGGGACATCCTGGCGGAGATCCAGACGGACAAGGCGACGATGGAGATGGAGTCCATGGAGGAGGGGTTCGTGGCGAAGATCCTCGTGGCGGAGGGGACGGAGGACATCCCGGTGGGTCAACCGGTGGCGGTGCTGTGCGAGGAAGAGGGCGACATCGCCGCGTTCGCGGCTTTCGAGGCGAAGGACGCGGTCGTCGAAGGCGGTGGCCCTCCCGGCGCTGCCGCTGACGGCAGCGCCTCCGAGCGGGAGCCCGCGCGCGCGATCCTCGAGCGCCCGGACTACCGCCCCATCGGCGAGCGGGGCGTGCCGCTCACCGGGTCGCGCGCGGCGGGCCGCGGCGTCCAGGCGGACGACGCGGGCGCCGCCGACGTCGCGCCCGCGTTCGACGCGAGCGCGCCCACGATGACCGTGCGCGACGCCCTGAACTCCGCGATGGCGGAGGAGATGGAGCGCGACGAGAAGGTTTTCGTGATGGGCGAAGAAGTGGGCGACTACCAAGGCGCGTACAAAATCACCAAAGGGCTGATCCAGCGGTTCGGCCCGACCCGCGTGCGGGACACCCCCATCACCGAAGCCGGGTTCACGGGTTTGGCGTGCGGCGCCGCGTTCATGGGGCTCAAGCCCATCGTGGAGTTCATGACGTTCAACTTCTCCATGCAGGCCATCGACCACATCGTGAACACCGCCGCCAAGACGCTCTACATGTCCGCCGGCACCATCTCCTGCCCCATCGTGTTCCGCGGGCCGAACGGCGCGGCGGCGGGGGTGGGCGCGCAGCACTCGCAGTGCTTCGCGGCGTGGTACATGTCCATCCCCGGGCTGAAAGTGGTGGCGCCGTACGACGCCGAGGACGCGCGCGGGTTGCTCAAGGCGGCGATCCGCGACCCCGACCCGGTGGTGTTCCTGGAGAACGAGCTTTTATACGGCGAGTCCTTCCCGGTGTCCAAGGAGGCGCTGAGCGCGGATTTCGTGACGCCCATAGGCAAGGCGCTGGTGATGCGCCCGGGCACGGACGTCACGCTGGTGTCCTTCAGCAAGATGGTCGGGTTCTGTAAGGAAGCCGCGGAGGAGCTGGCGAAGGAAGGCATCAGCGCGGAGGTGATCAACCTCCGGTCGCTCCGACCGCTGGACCGCGACGCAATCGCGGCGAGCGCGCGCAAAACCAACCGCGTGGTGGTGGTGGAGGAGGGGTGGCCGCAAGCGGGCGTCGGCGCGGAGATCAGCGCCATGGTGAACGAAGACGCGTTCGACTATCTGGACGCGCCCGTCGAGCGCATCACCGGCGTGGACATCCCCATGCCGTACGCCGCCAACCTGGAGAAGCTCGCGCTGCCGCAGGTGAGCGACATCGTGCGCGTCGCGAAGCGCGTCTGCTACAGGGAGTGAGTCGGAAGAAAAGGAGACCCGCGAAAGGTTCGCGTACGCGTCGCGCGTCGCGGTACTTTTTTTTCGAAAGTAAGTAGACTAGTAGAGAAGTACGACAACACGACCCACGAACGCTTTTTTTTTTTCAAAGCGACAAAGCGCTTCCTGCGTCTCGTTTTCGCTCCCGCGCGTCGCCACGCACCGCCTACGCGTACGAGGAGGCTCGCGGTCGCATGACCCTCGCGCCGGCGGGGTGGCGCGCGCCGGCGCCGCGCGCGGATTTGCACGCAAAGCCGAAGCCCTTCCCGACGGAAACGTCGCCGTGCCCTCGCGCTCTCGTCTCGCCCTCCTTGCTCCTCGCGTCCTCCCTGCGCGCGCGCACGAAGGAGGCCGAGGGCCTGCGGCGCGTCGCGACGCGCTGCGCGCCCACCTTGCGCGTGGGCGCGGCGGGCGCGCTGCGCACCCGGTGGCGCCGAGGAAACGCGAAAGCTTCGATTTCGTCGCTCCGCGAGATTCTCCCGGCGACGGCGTCTTCCGCGACGAGCTCCAAAGACACAGCCCGGCCTTCGTCCAGGCGCATCTCGTCCACGCCGCAGAACGCGAGCTCAGCGATGTGCTCGGCGTGCGCGGCGTCGATCGCCGGGCGGTCTTTCAGACGCGGAGGGTCGCGGCGCGCGGATTCGTACGACGATTCATCCGATTCATCCTCCGGGCTCCGCGGGCGTCTCCGTTCGCCCTCGCGCGCGTGAGCCCTCCCGCCTCTCGCCTCGTCCGCGCGCGCGAACGCGCCGTGCCAGGGCCCCATCAGCAAAGACCCGCCCGGCGCGCGCAGGACGTGCGCGTTCGCGCGCAGGGTCGTCGTGGGGGGCGTGCCGGGCGCGACGGGGAACGACGTCGTCGCTTCGTCGGAGTCGGTGGCGACGTTTACGTTTTTTTTGTTTACGTTTTTGTTGTCTGTCGTCGGCCCGACGTCGCGTGGCGGGCACGCGTGCGCCACGCCCGCGCCGAGCATCCGAGGACCCTGGAGGTGCGCCAAGCGCGCCGGCAAGCCGCCCGGCACAGTCTCAGCACCCTCCGCGAGTGGCACGAGCACGCTGCTCCCGAAGACGCTGCGCGTCGTCGTAGTCCTGTGCCGTGGGGGGAGGAGAGACGTCGTGACGTGAGTGGGGCGATCCGCGGCAAAAGGAGCGAAAAAGAATGTTGCGGAAGGGGCGGATGCCGAGAGTCACCGGGTGCCACCCCGTGCCCGGGGGAGCGGGTCGTGACGCGCCGAGGGCCGTAGGGCGCGTACCTTCCACGTTCGGGTCCTACCCGCGTATCCGTCGCCATGTCGCGTCACCCGCCTCCGCGCGCGGCGTTGTATCGCGCGGAGGGACAGCTCACGATTCTTCGACACGTCATCTTCGCTTTTTGGCGCGGGCGCCGCGCAAACAGTCTCGATATTTCCGGAAGCCGCGCGAAACGTCGCAGAGCGCTCGGCTCGAATTTCCACCAGCGTCGAGAGCGAACGGCGTTTCAAACACAGCTGGCCGGTGTCGTGGTTTTAGTTCAAACGCGCGCTGAGGCTGCCGTGGGTGACGCGCGCCCGGAGCCGTATCGCCGTTCGCGATGGCGCCGCCGAAGCGTGACTCGAGCGACGCGCAGGGCATGCGCGCGATATCCAGCTTCTTCGCGCCGAAGACCAACATCGTGAGCGCGAAGGCGCCTCCGATCGGCAAGGCGTCGCCTGGGAAACAGGACCGCGCCGCGAAGGCTGCGAAGACGGACGCGAGCGACGCGCCCGGGTCGGCGCGAAAGACGCGAGACGCGTCGGCCTCCGCCCGGTCCCCGGACGCGCCCGCGACGGCGAGCGCCAAGAAATCCTCGGGGTTCAGGGACCCGCGACGCCGGTCCACCTCCGGCGCAGAAGAGCGCGACGCGAAGGATCCGCCTGTTTCCCCGCCGTCTCTCGGCGAGCGTCCGGGTGCCGCCGAGATCGCGCCCGGTGCGGGCGTCTCCGCGAACCCGGAGGACGACGTCGGGCGCAGGGTCGCGGTGTGGTGGCCCGCGGAGAAGAAGTTCTACCCCGCGCGCGTCTCCGCCGTGGACGCGAAGCGCGGGAAGCACCACGTGCGCTACGACGACGGCGACGACGAGTGGATCGCGCTTTCCAAGAGGCGGTGCGTCTGGGACGCGCGCGCGGATGCCGTCGCCGCCGAGAGGTTCGCCGCGCCGGGGGAGGAGGACGACGACATCGTGTCCGAGAGACCGGAGGAGGATTCCGATGCCGACGACGTCTCCGACGAGGTCTCCTCCGATGCCGACGACGCGTCCGGAGGGGGGGGGAGCAAGAAGCGCTCGCGGACCACCGCGCGACGCGCGGCGGCGGCGGCGGCGCTGGCGAAGGTTGCGGGCCGCCGCCCGGCGCGCGCCGCCGCCAAGCGCCCGCGCCGCGCCGTCGTGCTGAGCGACTCGGACGAGGACTTCGACGGCGCGGAGGAGGAGGAAGAGGAGGAGGAGAGCGACAGCGGCAGCGAGTTCGAGGTTGAGTCGTCCGAGGAGGAGGAGGAGGAGGAGGAGGAGGAGGAGAGCGAGAGCGAGTTTGAGGCGAAGCCCAAAAAGCGGAAGACGCAGCGCGCGGCGGCGGAGCGATCCCACCCGAGCTCGAAGCCGTCAAACCGACCCGGCGTCGGCGTCGGCGTTTCCCCGGCTCGCCGCGCGGCGGCGCCCGCACCTCCGCCCGCGGCGGGCGGCGCGCGTGTCGCCGGCGCGGCGAAGGCGTTCGCGGACCGCATGGACGCGGGCGCGGGATCCCCGCGGGGCGGCGACGGCGCCGCCGGCGACTTGACCGCCGGCCTCGCCGGCCCCGCGCGCTACGCGGATCGCGAGCGGCGCCTGTTCCCTTGGCTGCACGCCTCGCGTCGGCGAGACGCGCGCGGAAGGTGTGTGACGGACGACGCGTACGACCCGTCGACGTTACAGCTCCCGAGTACGTTCCCGAAGTGCGTCGACGCGCAGGGTCGGCCCTTCGTGGTCTCCCCCGGACAGGCGCAGTGGTGGCGGTTCAAGGCGCAGCACTTCGACAGCGTGATCATGTTCAAGATGGGCAAGTTCTACGAGCTCTTCGAGATGGACGCGCACGTCGGCGCGGCGGACCTCGGCTTGGCGTACATGAAGGGCGAGCAGCCGCACTGCGGCTTCCCGGAGAAGAACTACGCCGCCAACGCCGAGCGGCTGGCGCGCGCGGGGCACCGCGTGGTGGTCGTGGAGCAGGTGGAGACCCCCGCGCAGCTCGCGGCGCGGCGCGCGAAGGGCGCCAAGGATCAAGTGGTGGCGCGCGAGAAGGTGGGCGTGCTGACGCGAGGCACGCTGGTGGACGCGGCGATGACGGAGGCGAGCCCGGACGCCGCGTACGTCGCGGCGCTGGTGGAGATTCCGTTTGACGAACGCGACGAAGACGACGGAGACGACGGAGGCGACGAGGACTCCGACGGACCTTGGATCGGCGCGTGCGCGGTGGATTGCGCCGCCGGGCGGTTCCTGGTGGGCGCGTGGCGCGACGACACCGCGCTCACCGGCGCGAGGGCGACGCTGGCGGCGCTGCGGCCGGTCGAGATCGTCGCGCCACCCGGCGGGCTCGGCGCGGCGTGCGCCGCCGCCGTCCGAGACACCGCGCCGGATGCCGTCGTGCGCCGGCGGCGCGGCGACGACGCCGCGGCGCGCGACGACACCGCCGCCGGCGCGCTCGAGCTCTTCCGCCGGGGCGGGTACTTCTCTCGGAACGACGCGCGAGGACCATCGACGCCTTCCAAACGCGCGACGACCGGTGACTTGGCGCCTCACGGCGCCCTCCCTCCCGTCTTGGCGGCGTTTGCGGCGGAGTCGAACGGCTCACGTCATCGCGACGCCGCGCTGGGCGCGTTCGGCGCGATGACTCGGTACCTGCGGGACGCCATGCTGGACGAGGACCTGGTGCCGCTCGGCCGCGTCGAGAGGCTTCCCGGGCCGCGGGACGCCGCGCGCTGGGCGCACGGCGGCTTCGTGCACCTGGACGCCGCCGCGCTCGCCGGCCTGGAGATTCTGGAGGACTCCGGCGGCGGCGTCGCGGGCTCGCTGCTGCACACGCTGGACCGCTGCGCCAGCGCGGGCGGACGCAGGCTGCTGCGCCGGTGGGTCACGCGTCCGCTGCGGAGCGCCGCCGCCGTCAAGGCGCGCCAGGAAGCCGTCGCGGACCTGCGCGGCGCCGGGCTGGACGCGATGGGCCGCGCGCGCGCGCTCATGCGCAAGGCGCCCGACATGGAGCGCGCGGTGGCGCGGCTGGTGAGCGTGGCGGGCGGGCGCGGGCGCGACGCGGCGCACGTCGTGCTGTACGAGGACGCCGCGCGCGAGCGCCTGCGGGGCTTCCTCGCCGCGCTGGACGCCGTCAAGGCGGCGGCGGAGGCGGCGAACGCCTTCGACGCCGCGACGCGAGACCGTCTCGCGTCGCCCGCGCTCTTAAGGCTGGTCACGCCAGCCGGCGACGGCGCGGACGGCGCCGCGGACGCTGAAGCGCCGCGGATCGAACGATTCGAAAACCAAGTCCCCTCAAAACGCTCCGCCTGCTCGGCGGCGCAGCTCGCGGCGATCGGCGGCGTCTCGATGCCTTCGCTGGACGCGACGCTCGGTTTTTTCGAGCGCGCCTTCGACTGGGACGCGGCGCGCGCCTCCGGGCGCGTCGAGCCCAAGCCGGGCGCCGACGCCGCCGTGGACGCCGCGGACGCGCGTCTCGCCGCCGCGGACGAGGCGCTGGACGCGTGGCTGAGCGGCGCGCGCGCGACGCTGGGCGGCGGCCGCGACACCAGCGTCGCGTTCGCGTCCGCCAACAAGGACACGCACCTGGTGGAGGTTCCCGACCGCCTCGCGTCGCGCGTCCCCGGAACCTGGTCCCGCGAGGGCAAGCGCAAGGGCTTCGAGCGCTTCGACGCGCCGGACCTGGCGCGTCTGCGCCGCGAGCGCGCGGACGCGGAGGAGGCGCGAGAGCTCGCGCTCGCGGGCGTGCTGCGCACACTCACGGTGGCCTTCTGCGCGGAGTGGCCGAGGTGGCGCGCCGCCGCCGAGGCGGCGGCGGCGCTGGACGCGCTCTCCTCGCTGGCGGTGGCGGCGGAGGAGCTCGCGGCGACGTGCGCGGACACCTGCACGCCCGAGGTTCGCGAGAGCACCGGGCGCGAAGGCGAGTCGCCTTTTTTCCGCGCCGAGCGCCTGCGGCACCCCTGCGTCGGCTCGCTCGCCGCGGGGAACGCGTTCGTGCCCAACGACGTGCGGCTGGGCGGCGCGGCGGAGCGCGCGGGCGAAGGCGTCGAATCGAAGGCGTCGAAGTCGCGAAGCCCCCCGTTGACCTTGCTCACCGGCCCGAACATGGGCGGCAAGAGCACGCTTTTGCGCCAGGTGTGCCTGGCCGCGGTGATGGCGCACGTGGGCGCGGACGTGCCCGCGCGCTCGCTCGCGATGTCCGCCTGCGACGCCGTGTACGTGCGCATGGGCGCGCGCGACGACGTCGCCGGCGGGCGCTCCACCTTCATGGTGGAGCTGGCGGAGACGGCGAGCATGCTCCGGCGGTGCACGAAGGACAGCCTGGTAGCGCTGGACGAGCTCGGCCGCGGCACGTCCACCTCGGACGGCTTCGCCATCGCCTCCGCGGTGGTGGACGCGCTCGCGCGCGTGGGCGCGCGGACGCTCTTCGCGACGCACTACCACCGGCTCGCCGAGGAGCACGAGCGCGGGGACGACGAGGCGCGCCTCGCGGATGCGCGCCGAGACGGCGAGACGACGCACTGCGAGACGACGAGCGCTGAGAAGACGACGAGCGCGTCTCAGACGGTGGCCCTGGCGCACATGGGGTGCGACGTGCGCCGGGAGCCGATTGAGCCGGGCGACGGCTCAATCTCGAACGTCTTCGCCGAGCGTGTCACGTTCCTGTACACGCTGGAGAAGGGCTCGTGCCCGAAGAGCTACGGCGTGAACGTCGCGCGGCTGGCGGGTCTGCCCGAGCGCGTGCTGCTCGCCGCGGCGAAGAGAAGCGCGGCGCTCGAGGCGGAGGCGCTCGCGCGGCGGCGGCGCGGCGACGCCGAGCGCGTCGTCCGCGCCGCGAAAAGCGCCGCGGACGCGCAGGACGAGCGCGCGCTCGCCGCGGCGTGGCGCGAGGCGAAGCGGGCGGCGGCGTAGCGAACGCGCGAAGACGACGTCTACTTTTTGCAAAAAGTCCACGAAGACGCGAGACGCGAGACGTAACGCGGACGGACGTTTGAACGAGATTCGACGAAACACGTACGACGTCTACGTAGTCTACGCGCGTACGACGGAACGACGACGCGGCTCGCGTCGCGCGCGTCGTGTCGTATATACTTTGTACCACAAACGCTATGTACCGAAAGAAACGTCTCGTCTGTGCGTGTTCGTCGCGTTCGCCGCGGAGGTGTCGTGTGTCGGACGAAACGAGTGAAAAAGAAAGCACGTCGCTTCACGCACCGCGCTTCACTCCGCGGGCGGGTACGCTCGCGGGTCGTAGTCCCTCGGGCCCGCGGGGTGCCCCGCCGGGTCGAGGCGGCCGAACTTCGCGTCGCCGTCCTCGTCGAGCGGCCGCATGAACTCCAGCCTGACCTTCCTCTTCGCGAACCCGGCGTCGACGATGCCGGTGGACCGAACGGCGGCCATCTGCGTGTCGAAGGGCGCGCCGAGGCACTCGAAGGAAACCGTCTCGTGCCGCGTGCCGATCCAGTCCTCCTCGCCGCCGCCCACGGTGACGAGCGCGGGCTTCGTCCGAAACGCTCGGCGCCGCATTCCGTTTCCCTCCGCGGAAGAGCTCGGTTCGCGCGACGCTTCGCCGCCGCCGGCTTCGTCGCCGTCGTCGCGCGCGGGCGACAAACCGTCACTCTCTCCGGTCGCGAATACCGTCGCCGTGCACCGCACGAGCACGTCCCCGGGCTCGACGCAGCGCGTCTCGGCGGCGGCGCTTTCCGGAACCACCGCGTCCACGACGGCGACGGTGTGGCTCGGGCCCTCGCGGAAAACCAGGCCCATGTCGATCGCGGGGAGCTCGACGTCGTACACCATCTCGGCCCGGCCCGAGGCGTCGCGCACGATCGTGGCGGAGACGGGGGTCGCGCTGCGCAAGGGGTCGGTCGTGAACATCACGTCGGCGTCGTCGTCGCCCTCGAGCAGGCGCAGCTCGTCCACGTACTCCTCGCGGGAAAACCGAGGCGAGGACTTGGAGGGCTTGCCTTTGTTGAACCGCACGCGGGTCGCGACCGGTCGGGGACGCGCGACGCGGCGCGCGGTGTGGTGGCCCGCGGGGCGCATGGAGACCGCGAATGCGGCGATCGAACTCATCGTGGGGGGAGGAATGCGAGGCGACCTCGGCAGACCTTGTTCCTTATTCTCTTGAAGAAACTTTCTCGGGTGAGACGAAAAAGCCACGACGTTGTGAAAAGCCACGACTTCGTCCTCTCCCTCACTCCGCGTGCGCGGGCGCACGTCGCGGCGCGCGGAGGAGGCGCACGTGCGAAGGGAAGGTGGCTACTCCATCGACCGCGAGCGATGGGGAAGAAGCGGTGTTCGCATGGCAGGGAGAAGCGCAAGTGCGTTCAGTGCACTCCGTGTCCTCACGGCAAGCTGAAGTACAACTGCGCGGACTGCAACCCCTGCGCGCATGGCAAGCTGAAAAGCCAGTGCGCGGACTGCAACCCCTGCCCGCATGGCAAGGTGAAATACAGCTGCGTGGACTGCAACCCCTGCCCGCATGGCAAGCTGAAACGCAT
>Ga0181601_10004759_pt1 | contig 11346 bp, 5 predicted proteins | sample 041ome_8_FD_133020 | JGI IMG/M metagenome (GOLD analysis project Ga0181601, IMG submission 133020) | Coastal salt marsh microbial communities from the Groves Creek Marsh, Skidaway Island, Georgia - 041407BS metaG (megahit assembly) | ecosystem: Environmental > Aquatic > Marine > Intertidal zone... | reverse complement strand
GACGACGACGGGTGACTTTTTAGACGGCGCGCCCCCGGGGTTCGCGAACGGCGTCGCGACCGCCGCCTCGCTGGGCGCGGGGGACCACTACGACGTTAAGATCGTCGCGCACGCGTTGATTGGTGCGCTCGTGAAGTCGCGCCTCGGACTAGAGGCTGCGCGCGGCGTTCTGCCCGAGACGTGCGCCGCGTTCAAAGCCACGCTCTTGGCGAAACTCAAGTCAGACGCGGTGAAGCAGGAGGCGGACCGCGCGGCGGATCTGGCGCGTTCGTGCCTGCGCGCGGTGGCGGCGCTACGCGCGAAACTCGATCCCGCATTCGATCCCGCATTCGCGGCGTTCGTGGCCGAGACGGTGATGACGGAAAAACACGCCAAGGCGTTCGAGGACGCGTGCGCCGCCGCGGCGGAGGAGGATGGCGTCGCGGCGTGACGAGCGCGAACTTTCTGCGAATTCGGCGCAGAACACCGTGACGACTGTGTGTGGGTGAAAAAAATGAACCCATACCTTACAATCACACGTTTACACTATTTGTCCATACGATCGCACATTTTTCGCTCGACGTAACCGAAACATGTGCGATTTTTTTTTTTTTTGGCGGTTACATGTAACCGCCCGGAAGGGCCGTTTCGGCTCGCTCGCGCGCACACACGACCGCGCCGATCCTGTGCACAGGACGGATGCGCTCGAACACGTCGCGCGCCATGGGCGCTCGCGCGTGGGCGGCCCGATCGCTGGTCGTCGCCGCGCTCGCGTCGCTGTGCGTCGCGGGCGTCGCCGCGGATGTCGAACCGCGCGATGATGCTTCGGCTCTGGGAGAGTCCGAGTCGCGGCTGGTGGATCTGCGGTACGAGCTGAGCGTGCGGCTGCCCAAGGGGGTGCTCCCGTGCGAGCTCACCCCCGACGAGGGCGCGATGCACGCCGTGGAGAAGGCGGTGTTCGACGCGATCAACCACGACGTCGCGCCCCTGCCGCGCAACGCGGACGTGCGCCTGGCGTGCGTCTGCGAGGGCGAGCGGTGCGACGAGCGGTGCGCGGAGGACTTCCACGCGCCCGAAGAGCACGTCGCCGCGCTCGCCATCGAGGCGACGCTCGGGGCGGCGCACGCGTCGGTGAAAGATGCCGAGAAGAACGAGAAGAAACCCGCGCGAACCGCCTTGCTGTCGGCGGCGCGCGCGCGGGTCGCCCGCTCGCGATCCTCGGCAGCTTCTGGCGGGCAGAAGCTGATCTCGTCGTCGGATCCCGCGTACTCGGCCGAGTACGGCAAGTACCTCGATCGCGACGACGACGTCGTCCCCGCGCTCGGCAGCGCGCGCTTCTACACCCTGTACGAGAAGTGCTCGATGAACGCGACGTACTACGCCGTGTACGAAAGCGCGTGCGCTGGCCTCACCGAGGAGGATGGCGCGTACGAGCTCGAGCACAAGTGCCGCCGGCCCTCGTTCCGGCGCGACTACGGCCCCCAGTGCCCGCACCCGTCGCGCGCCGCCGGGCAGGCTGCGCGCGCTCTGGTGGACCCCGTGAGCGACCTCGAGATGTGCCAGAGCAAGTGCGCGGCGACGAACCACTGCTGCAACAACGCCGTGGAGCAGGGCTCGAACCAGCACCTTTCCTGTTTGCAAGCCTGCATGGTGGTGAAGTCGGGGGTCTCCGGCGACGAGTGCCTGTCGTACTGCCCCCAGAAGCGCTGCGCGTTTGAAATCGGCGACGCGCGCTACGTCACCTGCCAGACCTGCGACGACGTCCCCGCGCACGCCGTGCGATTCGGCGAGGCGCACAAGCCCGCCCCGTACGCGTGCTCCGCGCAGTACGGCTCGGACGAGGAGTCGTGCCAGGCGGGGTGCGCCGCGGGGACGGAGTCCGCCGCGGAGAACGCGGAGGACGATCCGGCGGCGTCGGCGTCGGCGTCGGACGACGCCGACGACGCGTCAGAATTCGACGGCCCCGAGACCGCCGCCGACGTCGCCGTGGACGACTGGTTCGAACACCACGTGGGTTTGACCGGATGCATGCCGACGGTGCCCACCGGCCAGCCCAAGTACCTGACGCTCTGGGAGAAGTGCCACACCAACTGGGTGTTCCACAAGCGCAACGCCGCGCGCTGCGAGGGCGTCACGGAGGCCAAGGGCTGCGCCGAGCTCGAGCGCCACTGCTTGCGTCTGCGGTTCGCGGAGGAGTTCCACGACCAGTGCCAGGGCGTCTTGGTGGCGCAGCAGTTGGAGGGGATGGTCGAGAACGAGCTCGCGGCGGCGAAAGCGCGTGAGGAGGCGGAGAAGGAGGAGGAGGTCGACGTGGTTTCCCTCGTCAACGCCGCCGTCGACGAGCGCCTCAAGAAGGAAGGCTTTCTCACGGAGGAGGGCGAGGTGGCGACCGATCACATCTCCCCGCAGCAGATGCAGGTGCTGGCGGAGAAGCTCGACGCCGTCATCGTGAACGTCACCGCGTCGAAGACCTCGGTCGAGGACAAGGTGGACGCCACCATCGCCGAGCACCTGCACGAGATGGTCCAGAAGGAGATGGCGCCGGCGCCGCCGCCGCCGCGCGCGCCGCTGGCGAGCGAGATCGAGCTCCTCGACTGCGTCAAGAAGATCGTCAACGCAGAGCGTCTGACTCCCGCCGAGGCTGAGCTCGTGCTGGAGGAAGCCGAGCTCTTCGCGGACGCCATCTCCGAGGGCGAGCGCGTGGACAAGATCGCGATGACGCTGCAGGCGGAGAGCGAGGCGGCGGCGTGCGCGCAGGCGTTCGCCGTCGCCCAGCTCGACCCGAGCCTCGGCGTATGCGTCGCCGAGACGATCGAGGCGGGTACCGGGCGCTCCAGCGGTGACCACCACGTCACGATGCTGCTGAGCGCCGCGACCGTCGACGCGCCCGCGCTGGAGTCGGCGCTCGAGAAGCTCGCGGACGAGGGCGTCACCACGATGACCACCCAGATTGACCCCGCGGCGGCGCTCGAGGCTTCGGTGCCCGACGAGAGCCTCGAGAGTCTGGAGCCGCTCCTGGAGACGTTCGAAGCCGAAGCGCAGGCGATCGTCGAGGCGGAGAAGGAGGAGGCGAAGATCCAGGAGACGCGAATCACCCCGGCGAGTCATTCCGAGACGACGCCGACGGAGGCGCTTTCCAGCCCCCCCCCCGCGCCTCCGGCGCCGCTCGAGTCGGAGACGACGCTGCTGGCGTCCGTCCCGGCGCCGGCTGTGGCGGAGGCGACGCTCCTGGCGGATGCCGTCGCCGCGGGCGAGGCGGTGGAGAAGGTGTCCATGACGGTCCAGGCGGAGTCGGCGGCGGCGGCGTGCGAGGCGGCGTTCGAGATGATGCAGCTCGACTCGAGCCTCGGGGAGTGCTCGGCGGCGCTCGTCGAGGCGCCCCCGCGGCGCTCTCGTCGCGCCCTTCGCCGCCGGATGCTGGCGGAGCGCGGGGCGGCGCTCGCGAGCTACCACGTCACGATTCTTCTGCGCGGCGACGTGGTGGACGCCATGGCGCTCGAGTCCGCGCTCGTGCACCTCGCCGCCGAGGGCGTGACCACGATGACCACCGAGGCGGACCCCGCGACGGAGCTGGAGGCTGTGCCCGGCATCGACGAGGCGCTCGTCGAGGCGTTCGAGGAGGAAGTCGAGGCGGCGGCGCCGGCGAAGCCGTCCGCGACGGCGACGATCACCGAGGCGGATTCCGCGGCGGGCCCCGCGGCGGGCCCGGCGGTGGCTCCGCCCCTCCCTCCGCCCGCGCCGATCGCGAGCGAGACCACGCTCCTCGCGGCGGTGGCCGAGGCGGCGCTCGACGAGGAGGACGGCGAGCTGATGGTGGCTGAGGCGACCATCATGGCGGACGCCGTCGCCTCCGGGCGTCGCGTCGACCAAATCTCCATGACGATTGAGGCGGCGGACGCCGACGCGGCGTGCGCCTACGCGTTCGCCGCGATGCGCATCGACGCGAGTCTCGGGGCGTGCGAGGCGGAGGAGACGCCGGCGGAGGGCAAAAGGCGCATGCGCCGCCGCGCGCTCGCGAGCGCCATGCCAAGCTTCGACGTCTCCATCATCCTGAGCCCGAACGTGGACGCGGAGACGCTTCAGTCGGCGCTCAAGCGCCTCGCCGCCGCGGGCGTCGCCACGATCACCGAGGAGCTCAACCCGGAGTGGGGCCTCGAGGCGGTTGTGCCTGAAGGCCTCGTGGACGAGTCCCTCCTCGATACGTTCGAGCGAGAAGCCGAGGCTACGCTGGAGGACAAAGTGAGGCGCGTCTCTGACTTCACCACCGCCTTGGAGCGCGCCGCCGAGGAGACGGCGCGGTTCGAGGAGCTCTCCGACGTGAAACAGTGCCAGGCGCGCTGCGCCGCGCGGAGCCACTGCTGCAACAGCGACGTCACGCAGGGCTCGAACCAGCAACTCTCCTGCTTGCAGGCGTGCATGGTGGTCAAGTCCGGCGTACCTGAAGAGGAGTGCCTGGCGTACTGCCCTTTCAAAAGCTGCAGCCGTTGGATCCGGGGCGTGCACTACGAGGCGTGCCAGTTTTGCGACGACGTGCCGGCGCACGCGGGGCAATTCGCCGCCGACGAAATCGTCACCGCGCCGTACCAGTGCAGCTCGGAAGCCGGCGCGTCCCCGCAGACGTGCGAGGACGGATGCCGCGCCGGCGCAGCCACCGACCCGCTCGTCTCCGTGAGTGCGGTGAGCGCGGGACCCGCCATGTCGCCGGGTATGGCCCCGGGCATGGCGCCGGGCATGGCCCCCGGAATGGCCCCGGGCGCGGCGCCGGGAATGGCGCCGGGAATGGCCCCGGGCGCGGCGCCCTTCCGGGCGTCCGCCGACGGGACCCTCGGGTTCGACGAAACCCCCGGGCCCGCGGCGGCGCCGGGCATGGCGCCTGGCGCGGCGCCTGGCATGGCGCCCGGCGGGGCGCCTGCTACGGCCCCCGCCGCGTCGCACCCGCTCGTCGAGGTGGAGCCGCTGGCGCCGCACCGCGGCGCGCGCCGCTTCGATCACCGCTTCGATCATCGCTTCGATCACCACTTCGAGCACCGCTTCGAGCACCGCTTCGACGACGCGCGGCGCGGCGAGCGCCGCGGCGATTCTTTCGAGGGCTCGGGCGAGGACGGCTTCTTTCTCCGCGATTCTGATTCTTTCGAGCCTCTGGAGCCTTCTCACGGACCCGGCGGGCCTCTTCACGGGTGCTCCCCCGCGGAGGTGTCCGACGCGCGCGCGCGCGCCGATGGCGAGCACTACATCACGCTCCGCCTCGGCGTGACCGTCCCGGTGGCGGTGCGCGCGGAGACCATCCACGCCATCAAGGCGACGGCGACGCTCGACGACGTCTCGCGCGCGCTCGAGCGCGACGACGCGTTCGCCGCCGTCTGGCCCGGCCGTCTGGCGCGGCGCGACTTCAAACCAGTGGAGGGGAGCGAGGTGGTGGGTCACGCGCCTACGAATGCGAAAAAGCTTTCGAAAAAGACCGCGAGCGAGACCGCGGTCTCGACGGCGCAGACGGCGCTGCTCGACGCGGAGGACATGTCCGGCGCGGAGGAGATGTCCGAGATGTCCGAGGAGGCGCTGGCGGCTAGGATAAAAGCCGCGCTGGAGGAGAGGAGGATGGAGGCTCTGCGCCTGGCCACGGAGGTGGAGGGGGACACGAGGACGTCGTCCTCGGGGCGGTCGTGGCAGCACACGGCGGCGCTCGGCGCGGCAGCACACGGCGGGAGCCCGAGCGAGAAGCGGGCGGGTACGGGAAGCGGATGGTTCTTCGCCGCGGCGGGCGCGGCGCTGGCGGCGGCGGCGGCGGCGGCGACCGTCGCGGCGCGCTTCGGCCGCGACGGCGGAACCGCCGCCGAGCGCGTCCCGCTGACGGGCGTCGGCGCCACCGCGACGGTGTACTGAGACCAAAACGGAGACCAAATCGTTAGGAGTGACGGAAAAGTTGAATCGAATGATAATAAAAGGCATATGACATATGACGCGTTCAAACTCAAATCGTGATGGTCGTCGCGCGCGCGACTATACCGGTGACTAATACCGCGGTACCGACGCTCCGACGCTCCGACACATATATTCGCGCGTTCCGCGCTGATGATTCAACTCCGCGGGGGTTTGGCGTTGTAGTCCTCCTCGTGCAGGTTGAGGTCCTTCTCGAAGTCCATGGCATCCTCCACCCTCTGCCCCATGTGCAGCAGCCTCGCGGCGCGCTCGGAGACGCCCAGCGCCTCCATGCGGTCCTCGCAGTAGTTGTCCCACGCCCACGCCGCCTCCTGCAGCTCCCAGCGCAGGCGCGCGCGGTCCGCCGCCTCGCGCATCGCCGAAAACGCGCTGGTGCGCCCTCCGGACGCCTCAACCTCCAGCGCCAAGTCCACGATGGCTTGTTGGATCGGGGGCAACGCCGCGGACGCGGGGACGGGGTTCAACGCCTCGAGGTGCTCGACTCTGCGCTCGCGCGCGCGCTCGGCAACCTCCAACACGAGCGCGAACTGGTTGTCCGTGTTGTCCTTCACAAACCCGGTGAGGTCAAAGTACTCGCCGTCTTCAAAGGAGAAATCCTTCGGCTCGCGCAAGTGCAGCCGTTGCACCTTCTCCAACACGGACCCTGGGGGGGCGTTCACCTCCGCGTACTCCGGTTCGTACCAGTCCTCGTCGTTCTCGAACCAGGTGTGTCCGCCGTCCGCGATGATGTCCTCCTCCGCCCAGGAAGGCGCCGAGGACAAATCGGACGCATCGGACGCGCCGGCGCTCGCCGAGGCGTCTGAAGCGCGACGACGCGCGTCTCCGCCGCCGCCGAATCCGTCGTCGACGCGACCGTCTCCGCCGCGCGGATGCCTCGCCTCGCTCCACCCGTCGCCGACGTCGTTCCAGCGCTCGTCCAGTCGGTCGCCGTCCTCCGAAACGTCGGCGTCGCGCCAGCGGTCGGCGGGGGAGGCGGACGCGGCGTGCGCGGCGGCGGCGGCGGCGCGCGCGCTCGGGCTGATGGAGATGTCAGCCTCCTCCACCGCCCACCGCCCGCCGGATCCCGCCGCGCCGGCGGGACCGGACCCGCCACGGAAGCTCATGCCCGGGTAGTCGTCGTCCTCGTCCACGTCGAGGTCGAAGTCCAGGTCGTCCTTCGCCGCGGACGCGCGGAGCGCGGAGGAACGCCGAGCGCGGAGCGCGGAGCGCGGAGCGGACGCCGCGGCGCGCGCGCGCGCGGCGGGGTGGCATTTCGCCGCCGCCGCCGTGGCGTGAGCCGCGTGGGATCGCGAGGAGGGCGCGTGAGCGCGCGCGGAGACCGCCGAGGCGGTCGCGCGGGGCGCGGCGGAGACGCGCATCGCTCTACCGACGGATCCGACGCGACGTGCTGGGTCACGGGAAGGCGGCGCGGGTCGGTGGAGACACGCGTGCCGTCGAAGTGGAGCAATGGATATGCGGGTTTGCCAAAAAGTGAGGTTTTTCACTTTTTGGCAAGCCAAAAACGCGACTTTTTGGCACATTCCTTTCAGTCACAACTTTCCGAAAACCTGTCCGCGCCTCAGACGATACTCGCGATGAGGAGCCAAGACAATCCGCGTTCGCCGCTCTTCAGTTCGAGAGACGCGCGGGAACAGGCTTCCGAGGCGGCGTGGTCGGTCGATATCGCGCGCGCGACCATGTCCGTCGCGGCGGCGGCCAAGATGGCGCTGGCGTTCGCCGAGCTCACCGGCGGGGTGAAGTTCGACGGCAAGAAGCATCACGCCGAGATGTCGCGTTTCAGCGCGAAGAAGACCCAGCCACGCGGCGGCGGCGGCGGTTCGGGATCCGCGCGCTCGGGCGATGGCGCGTCCGGGAGCGGACGCACCGGCGGGCGCGACGACGGTAACGCCGGCGGCAGCGGGAAGAAGAAACAGAAGGACCTCGCGTCCCGCAAGCGCGAGCGCGCGAGGGGGGAGCCGACGACGACGCACGCCGACGACGACGCCGTCGAGGTGTTCGGAACGCGAAACCAGACTCGCTTGAAAAAGCGCGCGGGCGAACCTTCCCCGTCGCCGTCGCGGAAGCGGCGAGGGAAGGACGACACGTCCGAGCTGGATTCCGACGCATCGACCGATTCCGAGACCGAATCCGAGCTGGATTCCGGGTCTGATTCCCTGGAGACGGGCCTTCAGGAGGCTCTGCGCGAGGCGTCTAAAAGCGAAGGGCCTCGAGGGACGGGCGCGTCGTCGAGCAAAACGGAGGAAGCCGCCAACGTGCTTCGCAAGAAGTACAAGATTCGCGTTCGCGACGCGGGGGGCGAGGGGCGGTGTCCGCCGCCCCTCGCCGGGGGGTTCGCCGAGCTCGCCACCCGGTACCCCGGGTGCGGGAAGATGCTGCTGAGCCGCTTAGCCGAAGCCGGCTTCGAAACGCCCACCCCGATCCAGCGCCAGGCGATTCCGTTGTTGCTGGAAAACCACGAGCTCCTCGCCGTGGCGCCCACCGGATCGGGGAAGACGCTCGCGTTTCTGCTGCCCATCATCCTCTCGCTGCGCGCGAAAGACGACACCGCGGGCGGGCCGCGCGCGTTGCTGCTGTCACCCACGAAGGAGCTCGCGCAGCAGTCGCACAGGATCCTGCGACTGCTGTGTCGCGGCGTGAACACGATCAGGCGCGTTTGGTTTTTTCTTTTTCCGTCGTTCAGCTCATTTTCACGTTTTTTGTTTTTTTTTTCGCGAACGACGAGACGAGACGAACGAGTCGGAGATGACGCGAATTCGGGGCCGTCGCGGGATTAAGCCCCCGCTTCGAATGTCAGGCACCTGGGAACGGTGGCGGTCAAATCCACCCTCCCGGGCCATTACGCAGCCGATGGACGCGCGGCTCGACCCGACTGATCCTTCTCTTTTTTTTCGTCTCGTCTCGCGCGCCCGCGCCGGATCGGACGAACGACGCCGACCCGACCGCTCCGTCGACGCGTTTGTTGACGTCCATTCATTGTCTCCGATCGCATCAAAATCAAAATCAAAATCAAAATCAAAACAGGTGTTGCCTCCTCACGAAAGCCACGCAGATGAACGAGATGGACAAGGTTGACGTTTTAGTCGCGACGCCCTTACGTCTGAAAGGTCTGATCGAGAAGCGACGCGTGTCGCTGAGCGCCGTCCGGTACCTGGTCCTGGACGAGGCGGACAAGCTGTTCGAGATGGGCTTCGTCGAGCAAGTCGACGCGGCGGCGGCGGCGTGCGACGGCCCCGGCGTGACGCGCGCGCTGTTTTCGGCGACGCTCCCGGAAGTGGTCGAGCGGCTCGCGCGATCGGTCATGACCGCGCCGACGCGTTTGACGATCGGCGAACGCAACGCCGCGTCGGCGAGCGTCGCGCAGTCGCTGGTGTTTTGCGGCGCGGAGCGCGGAAAACCGCTCGCGCTGAGACAATTGTTCGCGAATGGCGTGAAGCCCCCCGTGATCGTGTTTGTCCAATCGAAGGACCGCGCGAAGCAGCTGGCGCGCGAGCTGCAGGGCGACGGGTTGCGGCTCGGGTTGATCCACGCGGGGATGTCCGACGCGAAGCGCCAGGCGCAGGTGGACCGCTTCCGCGCGGGGGACACCTGGACGCTCGTCGCGACGGACCTCATGGCGCGCGGGATGGATTTCGTCGGCGTCGGCACGGTTGTGAACTACGACTTCCCCGGCTCGCCGCACGCGTACGTGCACCGGATCGGGCGGAGCGGGCGTGCGGGCAGGCCGGGCGCCGCGGTCACGCTGTTCACGGAGGAGGACGCCGAGCGCGGCGACCTGCGCGCGATCGCGAACGTCATGAAGAACTCGGGGTGCGACGTCCCGGACTGGATGCTCGCCTCGGGCTCGAGCGACCCGCGGCTCCGGCGGCGGAAACGAAAAGACGGCCGCGAGGATAACCCGCGGCGCGAGGCGATCGACCCCGCGCGCGCCGCCGCCGCGACGGCGCGGGAGACCGCGCGGAAGCACGCCGCCAAGCTCAAGGACCGCGCGGCGAGGAAGAAGCGCAAGCAGGAGGAGAGCGCGAGCGGGGCGTAGAGTAGGCGAAGAGTCCTTTCGACGACTATCCTATAACGACGACGCGTTTTTTCATCGAAACGAACGCAGTCATCACATCATGCATCACGCTGGCGCGAACGCTTCGCGTGTCTCGTCACGGTGGATGCGCTTCTCGTCGCCTCTTCACAACCGTCCGCGCGCCGTTCGCGGGCGCCGTCCCGGAAGATGGGTTGTTGCGTATCCAAGAGCGGCGTCGACGGGCAGTACGCCGCGTCCAACGCGTCGCGGAGGGAAGAGGCGTGGCGACGCACGGGCGTGGTCGGATTGAGAGACGCGGGACTGAAAGAGATCCCCGGCGTCGTGTTTTCCGACGACGCGCTTCGCGTGGTCGTCAAGACCTTGGACGCGTCGAACAACAGGCTCGCGGCCTTGCCCGAGGCCGTCGGGGCGCTCAGCAACCTGCGAAGTCTGGTCTTGGCGCGGAACGCCATCGCGCGGCTTCCCCTGTCCCTCGGTACGTGCGCGAACCTTCGCGCGTTGGTGTTGGATGACAATCGCCTGGAGACGCTTCCCGAGTCGGACGCGTTTTTCGCGGGCCTCGCCAGACTGAAGTCGTTTTCGCTCGCGCGCAACAAACTCGCCGCCTTGCCGGACGGCATCGGCGCGTTGCGGGCGCTCGAGTCGCTGGACGTCAGCGGGAACGCGATGGCGACGCTGCCGAGCGCGATCGGGAAGTGCGCGGCGCTCGAAGCCGTCGACGTCTCTGAAAACGCGCCGGCGAGTACTTCGACGTCGACGTCCGCCGAGTTCCTTCTCCCAGCCGAGCTCGGTTTTTGCGTACGCTTGCGCGATCTGGCGTGCGACGGGGCGCCGGTGACGACCGTCCCGGGGGAGATTCTGGTGCGCTGCGACCGGCTCGTGCGTTTGTCCCTGCACGGCTGTCCGATCGACGTCTCGAGGCTGGAAGAGACGCCGGGGTGGGCGTCCTACGAGGCGAGGGTCAAGGGTAAGCACTCTAAAACGATCGCGGGCGGCGCCATGGTCGGCGCGCGCGGGCTCGACGACGGCGTCGACCGCCGCGAAGAACGCATAGCGCCGCACGCGGGGAGGGGGTAGAGGAGTAGAGAGAAGAGGACAGGGGAGATACGACGTGTTGTAGCTACAATACATATTTGTCGAACATACATCATCATCTGATGATGATGATGCTCACATAAACCACGCGCGCGTGGCTCACACACGCCATCATCCATCTGATGACGCGTCGCGTGGTCTCCGTCTCATCGCGCGCCGTCCTCCGCGGCGCGCCACGGCCAGGTTTGGTGCGGCCGGAACGCGACGCGGCGCGCCGGAACGCACGCCGCGCCGAATTCAAACGCCAGACCCGACGCGACGTCCAGCGTGCCGTCAAACGCCAAACTGTGACGGTTTTTCGT
>Ga0181601_10004747_pt1 | contig 11362 bp, 9 predicted proteins | sample 041ome_8_FD_133020 | JGI IMG/M metagenome (GOLD analysis project Ga0181601, IMG submission 133020) | Coastal salt marsh microbial communities from the Groves Creek Marsh, Skidaway Island, Georgia - 041407BS metaG (megahit assembly) | ecosystem: Environmental > Aquatic > Marine > Intertidal zone... | reverse complement strand
CGGGAACACTGCCCGAATGATTTCTTCGCGGCGCGCACTCAGCGGCGATGCCGCCGTCTGAACATATTCGACATTCGGGAACCGGAGGTCCTGAAACCCGTCAAGGTCCGTCAGATAGACCCACATGGTCGAAAGCAGGAACAGATGCGTCGGGTCGTGCGACTGGATGGCGGCCAGCACCTCGTCGACATCGAATTTCGCCAGCACGTGCAGGCTGCCGCCGGCATACAGGATCGGCCCATTCAGGACATTGTATCCCGCGATATGAAACAACGGCGCAGCTAGAATCGAACGGTGATGCGAGGAAACAGAAAGCTCGACCGCGTGGTTCGTCGCATTCCACACCATATTCGCATGGCTGATCATTGCCCCCTTCGGGGCACCCGTTGTGCCCGAGGTATAGATGATCAGAGCCGTGTCTTCCGCTTCAACAGTTCCGTAGGCGGCGACCAGAGGATCACCACCACCAAATGGCCCGACCTGCCAATCCACCTCGCTCACGTCTTGCCAATCAGGGGCAGCCTCGCCGGCAGAACTGGAGGCAAGCCCGGCGCGCGCCTCGTCAACGAGCTTTTGAAACTGGCTGTCAAACAGCACCAGACGCGGCGTGCAATCGGCAACCAGATGCGACAGGTCCTGTTTCCCGTAGCGCGTATTGACCGGCACGAGGATAAAACCGGAAACCGCGGCGGCATGGTGTAACAGCACATACAAGATCGAGTTGGGCAGAAGCGCCGCGACTCGGTCTCCTCGCCCAATGCCCAGCCCTTGAAGCGCGGCCGCGACACGTCGACTTTGCAGAACCAGATCAGAGAAACTGAGGCTCTTTGAACCGTCACAAAGCGCCAGGCGATCCGGCGTCCGGCGCGCATTGAATGCTGCGGTCTGGTAAATGTTTACCATGACGAAACCACCATTCGCACAAGGGCCGGTCGGCTCCAGGCTCCAGGCTCTTTCTTTGTAAGCCGAGTTTTCATATCGAGCGTAGTCATTCGGCCACCGCCAGAATTGCGTCAGCGGTCATACTGATAATCTTGCGTGCAATGCTCTCGGCCGCATCGGCATCCTGACGCCTCATAGCGTCAGCCAAGCTCAACCACATCTCGGCGGATGCGCGGCGTTGCTGAATTGTCATGACTTTCAATTGAGAATACCGAAGAACCGGAAGCACGGACTGGCGCAATAGCGCGCAAAGTCTCCAGTTTCCGGTTGCCAATGCCAGCCGCACCAATGCTCCAAAGGCTACCTTAAGGTATGCTGCGGCTGAGCCGTTGATAATGCGTTCTGACTTCATCTCATCGGCCGCTGTCTGAACCATATCGGCCAGACCCAGGCCATCTTTTTCACAGGCCCGGCGCGCAGCAAGCCCCCAAAGGACCATGCGAATATCGTAGATTTCACGAATGTCGTCCCGGCTCAATTCCGCAACCAGCGCGCCGCGATGCGACTGGATAACGACCAGCCCTTCAGCTGCCAGCAGGCGCAATGCCTCTCTCGCCGGCCCGTTGCTGACTTCGAACTCATCGACGATCTGCTGTTCGATCAACCGGCTACGGGGCGGAATGAGCCCGAGCAGTATTCGCTGGCTTAGCTTCTCGGCGATCTGCTGTGGCAAGGTGCGCTTCAACTGCTGCTTTTGAAGCTGGTTCACCACTCCCAAGAGGTCTTGCGACTGGTCCGCGGCCACGTCAACATCGCCATCGAAGCCATCCAGAAGACTCGAAGAGCCAGAGAGTTTCATCCCATCCTCCCCTTTTGCGCCACGCGGCGGGATCACGCCTGCACCGCGACCTGCTTCTGATTGACTCACTGTCATGCAACTAGCCTCTCGAGCACGAACTTAGCTGTGCCTGTGTTTGGGCCAGAATCATAGGATTGTCAATTATGAATAATCTGGTAATGTTGTCATACGGCTCGCCAATCGCCCCCTTCGGGGCCTGAGTCGGCCGCAAATTCCGGGGGTGGGAAATGTCAAATCTCCGGATAACTGACGGTGGGGATTGCAGGGCTGCAGCTCCGCTAGAAATGGGACCGAGATGAAAAGAGATATTCCGACAGCGCCGTCGCAAGCTTGGTTGACGGGCTTGAGCTGTTCAACATCGGCTCGAGTTGGGGAGGCGTGGCAAGCCTGGTTTTACGCCAGCACCCCGAAGGATCGCGCAGCGCCGTGCCATGGGCCCAAACCGGCGCCATCCTGCGTTTTCACATCGGGCTCGAGGACGTGGATGACCTCAAAACCGATATTGAAGCAGGATTTCATCACCTGAACGCACAATATGTTCCGGCAACGGCCAAGCCCCACCTCCGCCAGCCAGCAACACGACCGGGAGTTCGCAACCTCCAAGATGCCGCAACATGATAACAGCAGATCAGGCAATCGAACGAACAGAAAGTGCAATCAAAATGCTAATCGCAATCGTGGAAATACCCATGGCCCGAAAGGCGACGAAACAAGACGCCATTGACAGGGCGAAAAAGGCGGCTCCGACATATGTTGACCTGGGCCAGAAAGGGTTGATCAGGAAATACTTTCTGAATGGTGACGTATCCGGCGGCGGCGTCTACCTTTGGGAAAGCCGGGAAGCAGCCGAAGCCTGGTACACCAACGAATGGTACGACTGGATCGAAGAACGGTTCAGCGCCCGTCCCAAGCTTTCTTTCTTCGACAATTATGTCGTGGTCGACAATCTCGCCGACGAAGTCCGCATTGACGGTGCAAATTGGACTCCCGCGCCGTGACCTGATCCGACAAACCAGGATGATCTCATGAAGAAACTGGTCGACAATCCAGGGCCACCTCTTCGATAGACGCCAATTAGCAACTGGTCTTAATTGACTACTAAAACGGAAACTAATGATGAGAAATCTACAGCCGATGGATGAGCTTTATAACCACGATGCGATGGCTTTGGCGGAATTGGTCAGCAAAGGCGAGATGACGGCCGGGGAACTCCTGGAAGTGGTTATCAATCGAATTGAGAAACTGAATCCGAAGCTGAATGCCATAGAACAGATGAACATCGAGCTTGCTCGCGAGAAGGCTCGCCAGGGATTGCCTGACGGTCCGTTCAAGGGTGTTCCGTCTTTCATCAAGGCAAATATTGATTTCCCCGGCTTCTCGACAACCTACTGCTCCAGGGGATTTGCTGATACCCCGGCCATCACGTATACCAGCCCATTGGCGGAACGCTATATCGAGGCGGGGTTGAATATCATTGGCAAATCCACACTTCCGGAGTTTGCCTACAACACGCATACAGAATCCAAGCTGAGCGGTTTGACAAGGAACCCATGGAATCCCTCTTTGACCGTCGGCGGGTCAAGCGGAGGTGCCGCGGCATTGGTCGCCAGTGGCATTGTGCCCATGGCGCATGGGACGGACGGGGGCGGTTCATGCCGTATACCCAGCAGCCATTGCCTCCTCCTCGGCCTCAAGACCAGTCGTGGCAGGCATGTTGACGTTGGTCGGATTCCGCCAGTTTTGGAAACCCAGACCAACCAGATGTTGACCCGTTCTGTTCGGGATTTGGCAATGTCGTTCATGATTACGGAACGACGTGGCGACAACGCCTCCCTCCCGGAACTGGGTTTCATCTCGGGACCATCTTCAAAACGTTTGAAGATCGCCGTCGGGCTGAAAACCGCGGACGGACAAAGCGCGGATGCCGATGTGCTGGATGTCATCATGCAGACAGCAGAACGGTGCAAGCTGATGGGACATGACGTGGTTGAACTGGACTTTCTGCCATATCATGTGGATGAATTTCGCGATCAATTCCTGAAAATGCTTGCTATCATGACGCAGCGCATGGCGGATCGATTCAAGGAGAATAAGGGCCGGCCGGTCGCAGATGACGATTTTGAAAAGCTGCAGATGCACCACCTTGGCGCCATACCGGATGATCCCGAGGCCGAATTGAATCGCTTAATGGAAATAGCCAGTAAAATATCGGATTCCTTTGACAGGCTATTCGAAAGTTACGACCTCATTTTGACACCAACTGTCCCGGTCGTCGCCAAGGAGGCAGCTGATCGGTCTATTGATAAAGATCCCATTTCGCTACTTGCTGCTGGCAGACGCGACGGCAGGTTCCTGGCCTTTGTCAATACCACGGGACATCCGGCTATGACCGTTCCCGCAGGCTTCAATCCGGACGGGCTGCCAGTGGGGGCGCAGTTCATTGCTGCGAGAGGGGCTGAAGACACCTTGTTCAGCATTGCGTATGAACTTGAGGATGAGATCAAGTGGTCTCGCCATTGGCCGCCAATTTCAGTTGCATTTGCCGGTTCCTGAAGGCCCCTAAACCAAAAAAGCGGCTGGTCGCAGGAAGCACCAGAAAAGCGAATGAACCACAATTGGAAACTGCCATGACTCGTGAATTCAAGACCCTGATCATTGAACGTGATACGCTGATGCAGCTCCTGACAATGGAGGATTGCATTGAATCCATCGACAACTGCATGCGCCAAACCTCCGCCGGGAATTTGGTAAATCCGCTCCGAGCTGGTTTTAAGGCTGGAAAGGGAAGGTTGGGTTGGATGGCAGGTTACCTGGGAGAGCCTGAAGGATTTGTCTGCAAGTTGATAACGCAGTTTCCCGAGGCGAGACTGAAAGGGTATTCCAGCCATTCCGGTGTGACGGTCTATTTCGAAGCCGAGACAGGCCAGCCTGCACTGATTGTCGACTCCGGTTACCTGACGGCTGTCCGCACCGCAGCGGCCAGCGCCGTGGCGACACGGGCCCTGGCCCGCGATGACGCCTCCACCCTGGCCCTGGTCGGTTCCGGTGAGCAGGGATACCTGCACGTGGCGGCCATGCTCGCGGTACGGCCCATTTCAGCCATTCGAATCTGGGGTCGAACGCCTGAAAAAGCTGCACGATTTGCGGAGAAAATCGAAGCGGAATGGCAGGTCAAGGTTGACATCTTTTCGACAGTGGCACAGACGATCAAAGACGCCGATATCATCTGCAGCTCCACCCCGGCAACGGCGCCCGTGTTATTGGGCAACGAGCTGCCCGAGGGCTGCCATATCAATGCGGTGGGGGCCAGTAAGACACCTAAAGTAGAACTTGACGAAGCGGCTGTCATGAGAAGCCTGTATTACGTTGATTATCTCGAATCTGCCCTCAAGGAAGCGCGAGAACTTATCGAAGCACTGGAAAACGGCACCATGTCCAGGGAGCATGTTCGCGGAGAAATCGGGGAGGTGCTTTTGGGTCATAAACGAGGACGCGAAAACGACCGGGATATCACCATATACCGCTCTGGCGGATTTGCTGCTCAAGATGTGGCCGCTGCGGATCTGGTCTACAACAAGGCAAGAAATCAAGGATTGGGCTTGGCCGTCAACTTCTGATTTCCCATTCCGGCTGATCCGCCCAGCTGTGGTGTGCCGCGTTCGCCTTGTAACCCGATCCATAAGGCCGGGTCAGAGGCGAAAGCTGACTTGGAAAGTTGGGATCGAGCCACCTGCTTCGATCTGATCATCGCCCGGAGTACGTTGCTGGGTGGTCTTGCTGGCAGCCGCATCCTCGAATTGCACGGGCAGCGGATGATCGACCGCAGTTTTTTGAACCCTGAGGTCGGTCGCGGACACAATTCAATGGCCTTGTCCAAGCGGTGGAGCTCGCAAAGTCCCTGAGCCTGCCGCCACCCATTCTGGAACAGTCGCAGGGCTTGTGGCAGCGCATGGTCGACGCGGGCATAGGCGTGAGGATGAGCTTGCGGCCTTGGTCGACCCGGTCTTTCCTATATCGGCCACATACAGATCGCCGGGCGCCGGGTCGGCACGAGCCTACGACCAGAGTGCACGACTATTTGTCCATCTTCGGGATGCTGGTCGAGATCGGATATGATGGCTGGAGCGGCCGCAAGTAATGCCCCGAGGGGGCCACAATCGCGGGATTTTCCTTGCATGACGGCTGGACTTGACCGTGCGCTCTAAGGCGTGCGCGCGATGCCCGATTTCACCCGCCGCAGCGGGATCGAACTTTCAATTTCCCTAACCGGCGACAGCCGGGTCAGTTTGGCCGTGAGAAACTGCTCAAACTCGGCCATGTCCCGTGTCACCACCCGCAAAAGATAATCCCGGTTGCCGGTCATCAGCCAGCAATCCACCACTTCGGGCATCTGGCCAACCGCCGTTTCGAAGCCTGCAAGCGCATCATCGACCTGCCGATCAAGTTTAACAGAGACAAAAACCGATACGCCAAAACCCAGCCGAACTTCATCAATCCGGGCGGTGTAGCCGCGGATGAACCCCGCCTCTTCCAGCCGTGCCAGCCGCCGGGCGACCGGCGAGGGGCTGAGCCCGACCGCATCACTGAGCCGCTGGATCGACATCCGACCATCTTCGGCAAGAGCGCGCAGCATTCGAAGGTCAAATGCATCGACATCACCGATTTCCACCAAGTTTGCCTGTTTCACGCGTGATTCCACTAAGTTTCCAATATCTGGAAGATGAAATAGCAAGGAAACGGCTCAGACAACAACATAATATGCCAAAGCAACACCTTCTGATCCGGACCAACCGCCATGCACCAGCTTGAAATCATCGAACAACGGCTTCTTTGGTTGTCACATTGGATGATCCACCACGCCAACCACGTCCGCCCCAAGGCGGATGCAATCAAGATTGGCGGGCACCAGGCGTCTTCGGCCTCGATGGTCTCGATCCTGACCGCGCTCTATTTTTCAGCACTGAGGCCCGAGGACCGGGTCGCAGTAAAACCCCATGCCAGCCCGATCTTTCACGCCATGCAATACCTGATGGGCAACCAGACGCGGGAAAAGATGGAGAATTTCCGCGGCTTCGGCGGCGCGCAATCCTACCCTTCGCGCACCAAAGATGTCGACGATGTCGATTTCTCCACCGGCTCGGTCGGGCTGGGGGCGGCGATCACCTCCTTCGCATCGTTGGTGCAGGACTACATCCACGCAAAAGACTGGGGCAAGGACGCGCCGATGGGACGAATGGTGGCGTTGGTAGGCGATGCCGAACTGGACGAGGGTAATGTCTACGAGACCCTGCAGGAGGGTTGGAAGAACGATCTGCGCAATTGCTGGTGGATCATCGACTACAACCGCCAGTCGCTGGATGGGATCCTGCGCGAAGGGCTTTTCGAACGGATCGAGAAGATCTTCGATGCTTTCGGCTGGGACGTGGTGCGGGTGAAATACGGAGCACTGCAGCGAGAGGCTTTCGAGGAACCGGGCGGCGAGAAACTGCGCGACTGGATCGACACCTGCCCAAACGCAGAATACTCGGCGCTGACCTTCATGGGAGGCGCGGTCTGGCGCAAGCGCCTGATGGACGATCTGGGCGATCAAGGCGACGTCTCGGCATTGATCGACCGGCGCAGCGACAAAGCGCTTGCCCGCCTGATGGAAAACCTTGGCGGCAATTGTGTTACGACCATGGCCGACACGTTCACCGCCATCGACCACGACCGCCCAACCTGCTTTTTGGCCTATACGATCAAGGGCTGGGGCACCCCCATCGCGGGGCACAAGGACAATCACGGCGGGTTGATGAATGCGACCCAGTTCGCGGCATGGCAACAACATATGGGCGTCGCCGAGGGCAGGGAATGGGAGCCTTTCGCTACGGTTGAGAATCCCGACCGCCTGCGCAATTTCCTTGCGCAGGTACCGTTCTTCGCCAAGGGCACCCGGCGCTATCATGATGACCCGATCGACGTTCCAGCACTCAGACTGGACAGCGACCGCGAAATCTCGACCCAGGCCGCTTTTGGCAAAATTCTCGACACCATCGCCAAATCCGACAGCCCGTTGGCGGAACGCATTCTGACCACGTCGCCTGATGTAACCGGCACCACCAGCCTTGGCCCTTGGGTCAACCGGCGCAAACTCTTTGCGCGAACAGAACAGGCAGACGCGTTTATCGAACACCGCATCCCATCGACTGCGAAATGGGAGTTCACTCCAGCAGGCCAGCACATCGAGCTTGGCATTGCTGAGATGAATCTGATGCTGCTTCTGGGTGCGGCGGGGCTGTCGCACAGCCTTTTTGGAAAGCGGCTGATCCCGATCGGGACGCTCTACGACCCCTTCGTGTCGCGGGGGCTCGATGCTCTGAACTACGCCTGTTACCAGGACGCGCGTTTCATCCTTATCGGGACGCCGTCGGGGGTCACACTGGCACCCGAAGGCGGCGCGCATCAATCCGTCAGCACGCCGCTGATTGGCATGAGCCAGGACGGGCTGGCATCCTTCGAGCCGGCTTTTTCCGACGAACTTGCCGTGATCATGGAATGGGCCTTTGATTACCTGCAGCGCAATGGCGACAGTGACCCGGATGAACGTACCTGGCTGCGCGACGAGACCGGCGGGTCGGTCTACCTGCGGTTAACTACGAAGCCGCTGGAACAGCCCGGCAAGCGCGTGGACGATGCGTTTCGCCAGGGATCCATTGATGGGGCCTACTGGCTGCGCAAGCCCGGCCCGAACTGCGATGTGGTGATCGCCTACCAGGGCGCAGTGGCGCCCGAGGCGATCAAGGCGGCTGGCGCCATCGCGGAGGGACGCCGCGACATCGGAGTGCTGGCGGTGACGTCGGCGGATCGGCTGAACGCAGGCTGGACCGCCGCCCAACGCGCCCGCGCTGCAGGCAACATGGGTGCGGAAGCCCATGTCGAACGATTGCTTAACGGCTTGCCGTCGCATTGCCGGATCGTCACTGTTCTGGACGGTCATCCAGCCACCTTGTCCTGGCTTGGCGCGGTCACGGGTCACCAAACGCTGCCGCTCGGGGTTGAACATTTCGGTCAGACCGGCACCATCGGTGACCTCTACCGCCACCACGGAATCGATGCCGCCTCAATTGTCGGCAGGATCAGTGGCCTTACCGTTGGCCGACGACTGACATAGTCGTTGTGCTCGTTTGAATCCTGCGCAACGAAAGCAGGCAGTGGAAAAACTTGGCGGTTGAGTTACTCCCCATCCGTTGGACAGGATTTGGCGTAGTTCAAGCTACTCCGCCGTTGACAGGGACACTGCCTATTCGACAAAAACGACGGCTGATTACACTGCCTTGACCAAATGGGCAGTCTTTGACGGTTATGCTATTCTTACAGAGGCTCAACACTTCCGCGCCCCAACTGACCAAGTTCAAAACAGAATTATCACACATATGCACACTGATCAGGCAGCGATTGTTATCATCGAAGAAGCCCCTCATAGCCAATCTATGATTGCCGACATCACAAAGGCAGACGGCCTGCCAGCTACTGTGATCGGTGCAAAACCAGGACAAAATTCCAAAGAAATAAGGCTGCAACAGGTGCTACATCATATCAACAGTGGCAGGGTAAAAATTAACAAAGGCGGGCCTGGCATTCCCCTGCTGATTCAGGAACTCAGAGAGTTTCCAAATGGCAGTAATGATGACCTCGTGGATAGCTTTAGTATGGCGATCAGTAATATTAAGTTCACACCAGCCAAACCTGCCTGGCGTATTCTCTAAGCGGCAAATTTGCTCACAGGTAAATACAAACACTTTATGCAGAAATGCACGCTTATTGTCTGGGCTTTCTGAGACAGGAGCTAACATGCACAAACACCCACTGGAAACTTATGTCCTTCGTGTAGAGACAGCGCACAACCCCGTTTTGGCAGTCCAGCAGATTGTGGAAGAAACCGGTGGGATTTGGAGCGCTCATAGTCCTGCCAATCAAGTGGATTTGTTCCAGCTGCAAATTGGCGGCATTCAGGGGGCTGGGATTGGTGCCGCAGCCGCCATCTCAGACTGGTTGAGCAAAGCCCGCGAGCATTTGCGCCTTAACACGCTGTCGTCCCCCCAGGAGGAATAACACCCCACTCACAGCAGCAGTTAAGACTGGACTTCTGGTCTCAACTAAGCTGATTGGGGGGTAAGCCCGATCGATCCACTCCGGGCTTTGCGCAGTAGCACCGCAAAGCAAGGAGGCACCGATGCAAAGCAAAAACGATAGCCTGAGTGGCATCAGCCTAGACAGTCTTGAGATGGCCACCCGCCAGGACCTGCTGGAGGCCTGGCGCAAGCTGATCAAAAGGCCACCACCCAAACATCTCAGCCAGCCCTTGCTCTGCGCCATTATTGCGTTTGAACTCCAGTGTCGTCAGCACCCTGGCGCGGGCATCAGCAAAACCTTCCTGAATGATTTGCGCCGCGCCGCCACGACAAAAGCAAAGCGCCCCAGGCTGCGCCCCGGGGGACGGTTGGTTAGAGATTGGCAGGGGCGCCGCTATGTCGTCGAGGTCACGGAGGACGGTTACCGTTTCAACGAGACGTCCTGGACCTCGCTGACCAGCATTGCAACTGAGATCACAGGCACGCATCAATCGGGGCCGCGCTTCTTCGGGATCGCCCGATAATGGCCCAGGACGAGATCAAGCCACAGACCCCCACACGGCTGCGCTGTGCGATCTATACGCGCAAATCCTCTGATGAAGGCCTCGACCAAAGCTTCAATTCCTTAGACGCCCAATACGAAGCCTGTGAGGCCTACATTGCCAGTCAACGACAAGAAGGCTGGATCAAGGTTAAAACGCGCTATGACGATGGCGGCATCTCAGGCGGCACTTTAGATCGGCCCGCATTGCAGGCCCTGCTAGAAGAGGTCGATGCTGGTCGGGTCGATATGATCGTGGTCTACAAGATCGACCGTTTGACCCGTTCTTTGGCAGATTTTGCAAAACTGGTAGAGCGCTTAGAGGCAAAGACCTGCTCCTTTGTCTCGGTAACTCAAGCCTTCAACACCTCATCCTCAATGGGCCGCCTGACCCTGAATGTGCTGCTGTCCTTTGCCCAGTTTGAGCGTGAGGTCACTGCCGAGCGTATCCGGGACAAGATTGCCGCATCAAAGGCCAAAGGCATATGGATGGGAGGTCCAGTGCCGCTTGGGTATCAGAGCTATCGCAACGGCACTGAACGTGGGCTTTCTGTAGCACCTGAGGAGGCGAACGTTATCCGTGCTGTGTTTGACACCTACGAGGCAAGTCGGGGTGTTTACCAAACGGTCGCCGCATTGCGTGTACGCGGCATACGCGGCAGGAGCGCCCCATTGAACCGGGGACAGATCCATAACATCCTCAAGAACCCAATCTACATCGGCCAAATACGTCACAAGTACGCCCGTTACCCAGGGCGGCATGAAGCAATTATTTCCACCGAGCAGTTTGACAGGGTGCAAGCCCTTCTGAGCAAAAGATCAGGCGCAGGCCCTGAGCGGCGTCCGAATAGCCCGGCCCGCGCGCCCTTCAAAGGCAAGCTACAGGATGCGACAGGCGATCGATTAACCCCCACCTGGACAAAGAAACGATCGGGCCAAATGTATCACTATTACATCTCCTCGCGCAGT
>Ga0181601_10004740_pt1 | contig 11376 bp, 12 predicted proteins | sample 041ome_8_FD_133020 | JGI IMG/M metagenome (GOLD analysis project Ga0181601, IMG submission 133020) | Coastal salt marsh microbial communities from the Groves Creek Marsh, Skidaway Island, Georgia - 041407BS metaG (megahit assembly) | ecosystem: Environmental > Aquatic > Marine > Intertidal zone... | reverse complement strand
GTGATAAAGCTTTCGCCAGAAATTTTCACCTTCAACGCGATAGACACGCCTGTTTCGGCGGTGACCTTGTCCGTTACAGATTGAAGCCAAGCGGTCAGGTCCGCGCCAGTATGCGCATCGTTAAAGCGAATGTTCACATTGGCCGAACACTGCGCCGGGATCACGTTCCCCGCGGGGTTCCCCGTGTCAATTGTCGTAATCGCCAGCGTGGATTGGTCGAAATGTTCGGTGCCCTGGTCCAATTCGTGGGATGCCAAACGATCCATCAAACGCACCATCGCGGTCAGTGGATTGTTCGCACGATGCGGATAAGCAGAATGACCTTGAACACCGTTGATGGTGAAATGTGCGGACATTGAACCACGGCGGCCAATTTTCATCATTTGTCCCATTGTGTCGGGGCTGGTGGGTTCTCCGACCAAACAATGATCCATTGTTTCCCCAGTGGCGCGCATCCAATCCAAAATCGCCGTGGTGCCGTCCAATGCATCACCCTCTTCGTCGCCCGTGATCGTGATGACGATGGACCCATCGGGGGGCGTGTCACGCACAAAATCAATGGCGGCGGCGACAAAAGCCGCGACGCCAGATTTCATGTCTGTTGCACCGCGACCGTACATAAAGCCGTCTTTGATTTCAGCGCCAAAGGGATCAACGGTCCACGCAGCCGCGTCACCGATGGGCACAACATCCGTATGACCATTAAACCCAAAACTGCGCCCATTGTTGCACGCGCCCCAACGTGCAAACAGATTGCTGATCCCACCGCGTTCGATGCGGGTGCATGTGAACCCGTGTTGGGTTAGCAGGTCCTGCAACAAGGTGATTGCACCACCTTCGTTTGGGGTTACCGATGGGCAACGGATCAGATCGGCAGTTAATTGGATAGGATCGATTGCGGTCATGGTTTATTCCCCGATTGGCAGATGCGTTCTTACCGATGTAGCCAAGTCATGCGCCGTGTTCAACAGCGCGATTGCACCCGCATCAATCAATTCATCGCGAGTTCCATAGCCGTAAAGCGCACCCAAGCAGGGCATTCCAACCGCGCACGCGCCATTCACATCATAATGACGATCACCCACCATTATTGAATCCAACGCACCGCAGCACATTTTTTCCAAGCCATAGGTTAGCAGGTCACGTTTCTCAGACCGCGATCCATCAAGTTCTGATCCGACCTGTTCATCCAAATACGCCGACAACCCGAAATGCGCGGTGATTTCGGCGGCATAGGCAATTGGTTTTGATGTCGCCAAACACAGACCATAGCCGGCATCCTTTAACGTGAAAAGTTGTTCAATAATCCCATCATAGAGCCTGTTATTCAACATTTCACCACCGCGATAACATTCGCGATACGCAGCGATCGCTAGATCGATTTGATCGGACTTGACCCCATATTTCGGAAAGCTTTCCCACAATGACGGCCCAACCACACGGTCGGGGTTTTCGGGCAACGGCGGCAAACCCAAGCGGTCCAGCGCAAAGTTGAACGAATTGATGATCCCCGGGCCAGAGTCGGTCAATGTTCCGTCCAAATCTAGAAAAACAACTTTCCGAAAATTCATTGTGCTATGACCCCTTGTCCCAATTTTTGTCGCGTCTTTATCTGTTCACGTGTTGGTATGGCATGATTGTGCACAAATTGCGATGGGGTCAGATCTGGCTTGAACAATCCTGCATCAAAAACCGTCCAACGCCTGCGAGCATTTTACCGCGATATGGATCATGCAGGCCAAGGTAAGCCAATCGATGTCTTCGCCACTGATATGCGATATCCGTCAGATCAATCGAATGCCGTATTATTTCGGGAAACATCGACAGGTTTCGCGGAACAACATTGCACGCGGCATCTGTGAAATATCTGTTTGGGCGCCATAGGCTGTGGTACATTATGACAAGCACCGAGATTTTGAAATCAGGATGCGCCAGATCAACAGAGACGCTCTAATATTCATCAGTTGGCGCAATGGCGATATCGATGGATACATGCTCCACCAAGTCCAGCCCAATGTAAACTTTTGTCCCGGAGTAGGGCTGTTTGCCACGATTTGATAGGTCAAATTCTGTTTGGTAAATTCGACATTTGCCAATTTTTCAACCGAGATAAAACGTGACCTATCCAAAACCATCACGTTAAAGGTTGCGGGCGGGCGGGGCAGGTCGATCCGCATCAATAGTTTACCCACAGGCGTGCCAATCGTATTTGAGACCTCTTGGCTATATTCGGGGCGATAGGCTTGGGTTTTGTAATGCAGGCTGCGTTCAAACGTGTCACCCGTACGGTACGAGTGATCCAATACTTTGGAATATTTGATATATTTTCCAAAATTTTCTGTCTTGTCCGGTGACCCACCGTTCAGCAAAACGTCGAAAATCTCACCCGGATAATCGATTGAAGAGTCGATTTCAGAAACCGTACCGCGCAACACAAAAACGCAATGATGGCGATCATAGGTGGTGGTTTTCAAATTTCCCGACACAGAAATTAAGTATCGTATTTCATCATAATAGATATCGGCATCACTTTCGCCAATAGGATACGCAGTGATATACGCGACGATATACTCGATTGAATCGCGGACCGTTTTGGCGTCAAATTTTTCCAAGATGGCACGGGTATGAATTTTCACCGTTTCGGGAGATATCCCAAAATGTTGTGCAATTTCATTTCTGGTTGCACCAGCGGCAAGAAACTCTAACAGTTCCCTTTGTTTGCCGTGTTGTTAAAATTGGTGGCCGCACAAAAATACTCTATAACAAAAACGCGTACAGGGTATGTAACATTTTGCGGCCAATATTCAACATCGCCGCGCAATCTGTGTTATTTTGCAAGTTTTCAAATGTCGAACAGATCGAAACAACGCACTAATGTAGCGTTTCATCTGCATCTTGATCCCCATACAGCGGGGTCATTTGTGCAACGATCACTGAATTTTCATCTAAAGCGCGCTGCATCAACGCGCGTTCCTCGTCTGGAATATCATGGCCTTCATCTTCGCGTTCTTCGATTGTGCCGTACCCAGTTACATCCAAAGGCGCAAGATCGGCCTGTTTTAGGATCGCAACAGTTTCACGCACGGCCTCGGCTTCATCGACACCGCTGGAATAACAAATCAATGCAGCGCCTGTTGCGTCTTTGGGCAAACCATCATTTTTGTTCCGACCAACCTGCACCAACAGGGTGAACACCTTTTGCTTTGCTGGTTTTTTTGTTTTTTCAGACATGAACGGCCCAAACTATTTTCGCTATGGCGCAGATGTATCTGGTCACGGGCGAGATTGTAAGTTTTATTTTGCACCTTGCCAAAGCCAATTTAAGCAATAGCGGTCAGAGATTTGTGGCCAATGAATAATCGCCAGCGCACGCGTTTGATTAAAATCAAATTCAACATGTTTACAAATAGCGAAATCCAACGCATCCAAACCACGTTCCAAATACCCAGAACACTGTGGGACAGAGTATGGAAAGCGTACATCAATAGTTAATTTTTCAACCGGCGTTCCAATCGTATTTGAGGTTTCAGTATATTCCGCATTATTATTGCGATTTAATTGCGCCTCAAATGTGCGGAAAAACCTTTCTCCCGCGGCAATCGGCTTGTCCAGCGTGATTGCATAATTCATAAATTTTTCTGAAATACGGATTTGGCTTGGTTTTTGACCGTTCAGCAGTAAATTCAATAATTCACCGTTATCAATGAGACGGGTTGAGAATGTATCGACCTTGCCATGCACAATATAACCATTGCTCTCACGATATAGTTTTGCACTTGTCCGATTTTCAGCAACGTCAACGCGATAGGTAACATCGGTAAAAAATTGTTTGGCGTTTAGGCCGTGCTGGCCATAATTTTGTAATTACTGACTTATTTCAGAAAACCCATCACGCGGCGATTGAACGCCAAATTTGTCAAATATGACTTTGACGTGATCTTTTACGGTCTCTGGCGAAATCTTAAGGTGAACAGCTATCTCTTTGCGCGTTGCCCCTGCTGCGACAAACTCGAGTATTTGCAACTGTCGATCAGTAAGGACAGGGGGGCGCATGATAAAATGACCTTTTTAGTAACTATAACATATTTATGGAAAAAATTTTGGTCTTTTATCAAGGCTCCATAGAAACAACATAAAGCGTTTCCATGGATGGATTTTTCACTGTCAGGCCTGCACGATTTCCGTTCTGCGAAAATGATATGTCTGGATTGTTTTTAAAATCTTGCGATTTCAGTCCAACGAACACTTTCAATCCCAGCGTAATGTCCTCTTCTCCCAAAAACTGGACATCTAATGACAATTGGCTGCAAGGTGTGCCTGTCATATAACTGATTTCTTGGATCGCAGCTTCTTTGGGCGGCCACTCGGTAAAGTTGGTGAACCGATCGATAGGCTTACCTTGATCAAGCGGGCAATCCAACACAACACGATATTCCGCCAACGAAGAGGAATTGGTTACGATCTCGGGCACAACGCCATTCATCAACAGATTGGTCAAATGATTGTGTTTGATGGTCGCCAGTGTTAGGTCTTTGACAACCCCACACACGACATACCCCTGTGATTTGATTTCCCACTGGGCGCGTTTCTTATCGGGATCTATTACCGCTGTAACTATAACAGACGTATTGAAAATTTGATGGCCTAAACCATTTTTACCGTAGGCCCGAACAATGGCTTGTATATCGGCAGCGCCATCGCGCACCGAGGCACTGTCAAATTTCCTTAAAATATTTTTGGTATGTAACTTTACAGTTTCTGGAGAAACCTTGATGTCCCGCGCAATTTCATCGCGTGTGATACCCGCTGCAAGGTATTCAATTATTTGGAATTCTCTTTTTGTTAAAATAGGGGCACGCATTAAATATTCACTAAGTAATCCAAAAAATTTAAAGAAATTGCACGACTTATACTGCTCTCCTTGCTAGATTAGCACACACTGAAAACGCTTTCATCATCATTTTTGAAAGCCTTTAGCCTTAACATCGACACACAGATAAATCAAAATCATATTGATAAAAAGCATGCCGAAAACGGGCAAAAAACCCCACCTATCATTTTGATAGGCATTGGGTCCAAAATTTGTATAGAATCGAAAATCAAAATACACTCAGTCCACTCTTAAACAGAAATATTTTTGGAAAAGGACTAGGTTATGAAAGTCAAAACATACGTATCAGTTGCAACTATTGCGACACTATCAATTTTGTGATCAACTGCATCCGCCATGATCTGTACCGCAGATGCGTCCCAAGCGTCCACGGGTTGCATCACGCAGCAAACTCAGATTGAAAGCTTGCTTTTGCCTGCCGCAAGTTCTCAAATCGACAAAAAGAAAAAAATCAGTCCGCGTTGGGTCAAATACTAAGACACCCTGAAAGCTTGGAACCACTCTCTGCTTTTAAATCAAGCGGTCTGATACAAGCGTCGTTTTAGATGTTCCAGCTAAAAACTATTACGCACAGCATCGGTTTTCAAACATGATGCTGTGTTGCAAGATCTGTAGAATTTCTTTATCTAAAAGCCGGTATGATCACGGAAAGGGTATAGCATGTACCGCTCAAGAACTTCTACTCATGGACGCAATATGGCAGGCGCTCGCGGTTTGTGGCGCGCGACGGGCATGAAAGACAGTGATTTTGGTAAACCCATTATTGCTATCGTGAACTCATTCACACAATTTGTACCGGGACATGTCCATCTTAAGGATTTGGGCCAAATGGTTGCACGCGAAGTCGAGGCCGCCGGTGGCGTTGCCAAAGAATTCAATACAATCGCTGTGGATGATGGTATTGCGATGGGCCATGACGGGATGCTGTATTCGCTTCCATCACGCGAAATTATCGCAGACAGCGTCGAATACATGGTAAATGCACATTGTGCTGACGCGATGGTATGTATTTCCAACTGTGATAAAATCACCCCGGGTATGTTGATGGCAGCCATGCGTTTGAACATCCCTGTTGTATTTGTCTCAGGCGGACCAATGGAAGCCGGCAAAGTTGTCCTGAACGGCAAAGAAAAAGCGTTGGATTTGGTGGATGCCATGGTTGCGGCCGCGGATGACAAATATACCGACGAAGAAGTTGAGGCGATTGAACAAAACGCCTGTCCGACATGTGGGTCCTGTTCGGGTATGTTTACCGCAAACTCAATGAACTGTTTGACGGAAGCGCTGGGCCTGTCCTTGCCAGGGAATGGATCGACCTTGGCAACACATGCGGACCGCAAAGAGCTGTTTTTACAGGCGGGTCGTCGCATCGTGGAAATGGCCAAAGCCTGTTACGAAAACGGCGATACAAATATGTTGCCGCGCAATATCGCCACCTTTGATGCGTTTGAAAATGCCATGTCACTTGATATTGCGATGGGTGGATCAACCAACACCGTGTTGCACCTTTTGGCAGCGGCCTATGAGGGCGACGTAAATTTCACCATGGACGATATTGACCGTCTGTCACGCAAGGTGCCGTGCTTGTCCAAAGTCGCCCCCGCAAAATCAGACGTCCATATGGAAGATGTTCACCGTGCTGGCGGGATCATGGCGATCTTGGGTGAATTGGACCGTGCCGGCCTGATCCATCGCGACTGTCGGACGGTACATGCACCGACGATCGGTGATGCTTTGGACAAATGGGACGTGATGCGCACCAATGATCCACAGGTTCACACCTTTTTCCGGGCCGCCCCCGGCGGCGTGCGCACAACCGAAGCCTTTTCCCAAAACCGCCGCTATGAGAGCGTCGATATGGACCGCACAAGTGGCGTGATCCGTAACAAAGAAAATGCCTTTTCCCAAGACGGCGGTTTGGCCGTTTTGTTCGGCAACATTGCCGAAGAGGGCTGCATCGTAAAAACCGCCGGCGTGGACGACAGTATTCTGAAGTTCTCAGGTCCTGCCTATGTGGTGGAATCCCAAGATGATGCCGTAAACGATATTTTGACTGGTAAAGTGAAAGCGGGTGACGTTGTAGTTATCTTGTACGAAGGACCACGTGGCGGGCCAGGCATGCAGGAAATGCTGTATCCAACCAGTTATCTAAAATCCAAAGGCTTGGGTGCAGCATGTGCTTTGATCACCGACGGTCGTTTTTCTGGTGGCACGTCAGGGCTTTCAATTGGCCACGTTTCCCCAGAAGCAGCAGAAGGCGGCGCAATCGGATTGGTCGAACACGGTGACACAATCGAAATCGATATCCCAAATCGTACGATCAACTTGGTGGTTGATGATGCAACCTTGGCGGCACGGCGCGCAGCAAAAGATGCGGCAGGTTGGGTTCCAACAAAACCGCGCAAGCGCAAAGTCACTACCGCATTGAAGGCATATGCCGCACTGACAACTTCGGCATCAAAGGGCGCGGTTCGCGTCGTTGAATAAACGTTGACTTGTAACAATAAAAAGGGCGGCTTAAATGAGCCGCCCTTTTTCAATTTAGAACCTTGTATCCTATTGCTTGATCGACGCGGTTACATAATTCACCGACAAATCACGGTCTGACAGTTTCCACTGCCATGTGATTGGATTGAACACGAATCCTTTGCGGTCCACGGGGGACAGACCCGCACCTTTTATTAAATCATAAAGTTCATCAGGGGTGATAAATTTCGACCATTCATGCGTGCCTTTGGGCAACCAGCGCATGACATATTCCGCACCCACAATCGCCATAGCAAAACTTTTTGGATTACGGTTGATTGTAGAACAGATCATCAAACCACCAGGCTTTAACAATTGCTGACATGCTGTCAGGTATCCTTGGGGATCGGCAACATGTTCAACGACCTCCATGTTCAGAACCACGTCAAATTGCTCGCTTGCGTCCACCATGGCTTCGGCTGTTCCGTGACGATAATCTATATCTAATTCAGATTGTGCAGCATGCGCCATTGCCACGGGTATATTACGTTCGGCAGCATCGACCCCGACAACAGTTGCGCCTAGACGGGCCATTGGTTCACAAAGTAAACCGCCGCCGCACCCAATATCCAAAATCCGCAATCCTTCAAATGGCTTTTCTTCGGTAAGGGTTCGGTTATACTCGGCCGCAATTTGCGACGTGATATAATCCAAACGGCACGGATTAAGCATGTGCAAAGGTTTGAACTTTCCATTCGGATCCCACCACTCGGCGGCCATTGCCTCGAATTTTGCGACCTCGTTTGGATCAACTGTGAACTGAGAGGCTTGCATTTTTGTCTCCGTCTGGTTTTTGTATAATAAGAAACATATAAGGCGTAAATGGACAAGTTTTTAGATCAAAAAAGCGGCGGACCTGCATTGTACCCCCCAATTGACCCATTCGCACATCATATGTTCGATACCGGCGACGGGCACCAGATCTATGTCGAAGAGTGCGGCACAAAAGGTGCACGCCCTGTTATTGTTTTGCACGGTGGCCCAGGCGCAGGTTGCAGTCCATCAATGCGACGCTATTTTGATCCCAGTAAATACCACATCATTCTTTTCGATCAGCGTGGTTGCGGCAGATCACGTCCAGTTTCAAGCGTCAAAAACAACACCACACAACATTTGATTAAAGATATCGAACAAATACGGTCTGCGCTCGGGATAGAGCGTTGGATGGTTTTTGGAGGCAGCTGGGGGGCAACACTGGGCCTTTTGTACGCACAAGCCCACCCAGATAGGGTCACACATATGGTCCTTCGCGGTATTTTCACCATGACACGTGCCGAGTTAGATTGGTTTTACGGGGGGGGAGCTGGTGGCTTTTGGCCAGACTTGTGGAGCAAATTTGAATCTGCAATCCCTGCACCCGAACGTAATGATCTAATCGCCGCCTATCACAAGCGCCTATTTTCTGGCGACCTAAGAACAGAAATGAATTTTGGCAAGCTTTGGTCAGAGTGGGAAAATTCACTGGCGTCTTTTCGAGCGAATGGAAATGGCGGCTATTGTCCGGTTGATTATGCGCGGACTTTTGCGCGCATTGAAAACCACTATTTTATAAATGGTGGCTTTTTGCGCACGGACCAGCAAATTTATGAGGACATGCATAAAATCGCACATATTCCTGGTTATATTATCCAAGGACGTTACGATTTTATATGCCCGCCCCATACAGCACATAGATTATCAAAGCTGTGGCCACTTAGCGATTTATATATGATACCTTTTGCAGGTCATGCCATGTCAGAACCGGGCATAACTGAGAAATTGCTTGCCACGACAGATATGATAGCAAGAACGCCAATGGTCTGACCTAGGCAATCAAAAAAACCTTATCCCGCGATACATCGCCGCGTATTAAAATCAGATCTGTTTTCGCGATACCCAATGCCCTGGCAAGCAATTTTTTGACATCTGCGGTTGCCTTACCATTTTCTGGCACCGTCGTGACATACACACAAATAACACCTTCGCGCAAAACGATCGCATTTCTGTTTGCTTTCGGCGTAACGCGTACACGGATTTCAGCACCAGGCACGGCTAAATGGGACAATTCGTTCTTGTTCATAAGACTTGATTTGCACGCAATTCATCCGGGAACAAGCGGTTGACTTGTATTGGTGCATCATAATACCGAGATACATATGCATAAAAGACATAGGTTCAAAATGCCCAAGACATATCCTGATGCGATCGAATTTTTATTAAATCGGCGTTCAAGACCCGCAAAGACGCTGTCTTTGCCGATTCCAAACCGCGATGAAACCCTAAAATTCCTGACCGCTGCCGCGCGCTCGCCAGATCATGGCAAATTAGAACCTTGGCGATTTATCGTATTAAGCAAACCAAAGCTTACTGAATTGGCCGACTTGGTTGAAACCCGCGCCGCCGAACTTGGATATGACCAAGAGAAAACACAAAAAGGTAAAAGCCAATTCACAGACGGGAATTTGGCAGTTGCTGTTATAGAGGTTCAAAAACCATCTGATAAAATACCCGCGATCGAACAAACCTATTCCGCAGGCGCTGTGTGCTTAGCTTTATTGAATATCGCCCTTGCATCAGGGTGGGGCGCAAATTGGCTGTCCGGCTGGCCCTCACACGATCGCGCGTTTGCGCAAAATGGACTTGGACTTTCTAGCAATGAACGTATCGCAGGGATAATTTATTTTGGAACTGAAACATCCACACCACCTGACCGCCCACGTCCAAACCTAGATAATATTGTGACGTGGCAATGAATATAATAATTACCGCTTTTCTACGTGCATTAGGGCAATTCAGCGATCCCACATTTCAACGTATACTGTGGGTCAGCATTGCAACATCCGTCGCGCTTTTGTGGACATTTGCAATCGGCCTTTCATGGGGCGTGGCGATGGTTTTAGCTGACGGCATTCGTCTGCCTTGGATTGGCACGGTCTTTACGGATCCGCTTTCAATTGGGTGGAGCAGCTTTATCATTGCGATTGGTCTATCCGTTTTCTTAATGGTGCCAATAGCATCGTTCATTTCTTCACTATTTGTTGATCGCGTGGCGCGCGCCTTGGAAAAACGGCACTATCCCAATATACCTGCACCAAAATCGCAAAAAATTGGCGATGCACTGCGCGATACAATCATGTTTTTAGGAATCATTATTCTTGCCAATGCTGTGGCATTTATCCTTTATATCATGATGCCCCCCCTTACGCCGTTTGTTTTTTGGGCGTTAAACGGCTATCTCTTGGGAAGGGAATATTTTCAAATGGCCGCCGCGCGCCATGTTGGTCGCGATGTGGCTAAATCGCTTTGGTCTAACCATAAGATCAAATTATGGGTGGCGGGAATATTGATGGTCGCGCCACTTAGCATCCCGATCTTAAACCTAATCGTCCCCGTGCTTGCGGCTGCGACCTTTACCCATTTGTTTCATCAAATTCCTAAGAAGCCATACGATGATAAAGGTCTATATCGCTGATCGTAACCCAGCCAGATATAATTATTCCAGAAATAATGACCCACAGTACAAAGGTAATGGCCGTCGTAATCCATGCTTTTTTCTTAAGGTTATGATGCTCAGGGGCACCTGCCTGGGTACCAGGGACGATCTCGCCCATATCGCCTTGGGTCTTTAGGTGAATGGGGATCACGCATAAGAACGTCATGAACCAGATCACTGAGAACAGAACAAGAGCGGATGTGATTGTCATTTTTGAAATCCTTGAATGGGTTTATATTTGCTCAAGCTCGATAAGCGTTCCGTTAAAGTCTTTTGGGTGTAAAAATAAAACTGGTTTTTTATGTGCGCCAATTTTCGGCTCACCATTTCCCAAAACGCGCGCACCCGTTTCAATCAGATGATCACGAGCCGCCAGAATATCATCTACTTCGTAACAAATATGATGAATTCCACCTGACGGGTTTTTATCCAAAAACCCTTGGATCGGGCTATTCTCACCCAATGGATAAAGCAATTCGATCTTTGT
>Ga0181601_10004737_pt1 | contig 11377 bp, 9 predicted proteins | sample 041ome_8_FD_133020 | JGI IMG/M metagenome (GOLD analysis project Ga0181601, IMG submission 133020) | Coastal salt marsh microbial communities from the Groves Creek Marsh, Skidaway Island, Georgia - 041407BS metaG (megahit assembly) | ecosystem: Environmental > Aquatic > Marine > Intertidal zone... | reverse complement strand
GTTTGGAATTTTGAAGAGGCTAAAGAAAAAGCTAGAAAGACAATTCAACAAATTAAATATGAGGGCATCAATCCGAAAACAATAATCAAACAAGAATCTACAAAGAATAAAACTCTAATAGATTTAGCCCATGATTATTTTAAAGATAACAAGAAACTAAAAGACTCTACAAAGGATGATTACATCAGGCGTTTAAATAATAGAATGCCATCATTGGTAAAGCTTCCAGTTACAGAAATCACATTAGAAGAAATTCTTGACTGGTGGTACAGCTGCCCAGCAAAAAGTAGCGATAGGACCGCTTTTATTTATGCTAGAAAACTTTTAGCTCAAGCAACTGCAAAAAGGTATGTTCTTGAAAATAACTTTAATAGGGCAAAAGAAATAATTGGAGAATTACCAGGAGTAGTACATAAAACAGATCATATATCAAAAGATGATATGAATGATTTTTTTAAAGCGTTCATTGAGGCTTCTCCTTCCCACAATAAGAGACCAATCAAAGGCAAACAAATGAGTCATGTTATGCGTGACTATTTACTTTTTACATTATTGACCGGAAAAAGAAGAGAAGAATCCATGTCTTTAAAATGGGAAAATGTAAATCTAAACAAAGGTATTATCACTTTAGATAATACAAAATTTAATAAAATTGATGTTATACCAATAACTAATATCCTTTTTATTATGTTGGAACATAGATCTAAAATGGATAATAAGACAGCCGCAACTAGAAAGCATCCAGTTTGGGTTTTTCCAAGCAGAAATGGGGATGGGCACATAAAAAATCCTGATAAGGCACTATCTCAACTTCGAAATAGAACTAATCTAGACTTTAATATAAGTTCTCATGATTTCAGACGAACCTTTAGTACAGCAACCTTGGAGTTAGGCTTATCAAAAAGAGACTTAAGTATGCTTTTAAACCATTCTCAAAAGGATGTTACAGATCAATATGTTCAAGCTAGTTCAGATCTTAAAAGAAAGAATGCTGAATTGGTTGCTAATTTTTACAATCGCAACTCAAATTTTGCATTAAATGAAATAGTAGTTAGCTGGTACGAATCAAACTCAAAGATCTTTTCTAAAAGACCTGAAAATGATCAACAAGAGAAAATGGATTTCAGAACATCTCGACTATATCTTTTAGGTGAATATGAAGATCATTTTGAAGGTTATGGTCATCCTGAATGGAAGCCAAGCAAAGAGCTGATAGAGTTAGGCTGGATAGAAAAATAACAAACTTATTACAGCCACCATATGTTTTAATATTAACTATAATCAGATTAATGCTTAAATGAATCTTTAGAAAAAAATTATGAAAACAAATCATATATATCACGAAGACTGCCTTAAGACTCTTTCAAAAATGGAAGATGATTCTATTGATTTAGTAATAACATCTCCACCATACAATATGAACTTAAGGATTTTTTATGGTAAGTATCGATCTAGGCAAGTCGTAAAAGAGTTATCTACAAAATATCATGACTTTTCAGATAATTTACCCATTGAAGACTTTTATAATTTTCATAAAAATGTTTTAACTGAACTATTAAGAGTTAGTGATTTAATTTTTTATAATATTCAGGTTGTTACCGGAAGCAAAAGAGCTTTTTTTAAAATGATCGGTGATTTCAATGAAAACTTAAAAGATATAATTATCTGGGATAAAGGTCACGGTGAGCCAGCAATTGGTGAAAATGTTCTAAATAGACAATCTGAATTAATATTAGTATTTGAAAAAGATTACCCAATAAGCAGACAGTTTAGAAAAAAAGGAAGATTTAAAAGAGGAACTCTCAAAGATATATGGGAGATTAGACGAGAGGGTAAAAAGAAAAATCATGGAGCAGTTTTCCCAGAAGAGCTGGTCAATAAAATCTTAATTAATTTCTCAGATGAAAATGACATCATATATGATCCATTTATTGGCACAGGGACAGTTGGTGCAGTGGCTAAAAAAACAAATAGACAGTTTATTGGAAGCGAAATAAGTAAAGAATACGTAGATTATGCTAGAAACAGGATTAAAAAAATTAAATAGCTATGACGGTTTTTGATCATAATAAACTTCAAGAAGAATACGATAATGAGAACGACTCAATTGCTAAAGATTTTATTGTTCCTTGCATGCAAAAATGTCTCAAATATAGGCGATCAACATATAGCTTTACTAGTTCTTCATTAAATAGCTGGGCGGGATCACTCGCACATATAATTGATAAAAATGTAAAAATTGAGATTCTTTGTGATATGTCAGTTCTTTGCACTAAAGATGAAAGCTTACATATAGGCATTGAGAAATCTATAGACCCAATAACAAAAGAAAAATTTTTAAGAAGCTGGCAGGATGATATTTTTCTTGAAGCATATAACTTTGATCTTAATGATAGAAATCAAGCTGCAAAGAAAAATATTTTAGATTGGTTGCTGATAAGCGGACAATTAGAAATAAAGTTTGCATATCCAAAAGAACGTCCTCCATCAAGAGTGAATGTTAAATATCATAAAAAAATGGGTTATTTTCAGTTCTCAAAAGATGAATACATTGCATTTAAAGGTAGCTGGAATGAGACATTGCTTGGTGGTGGAATCAATGGTGAAGAATGTGATGTTTATTCATCTGAAAAAGAATCAGACGTTTCTAGATGTAAAAGAACTATAGAGAAGGTTGATAATGATTGGGAAAATAAAAATAAGAAGTTTCTCAATATTCCAGTTTCTAAAAAAGTTATGAAGATTATTAAAAGCACTGCTCCAAAATCAGTCCAAGAAATTATTGATGAGTTTCCAGATTTATATGATTTGCTTTATGGGGCTGATGCAAGTCAATATAAAGAAAATATATCAGAAAAACCTCCAAAAGAAGAAATACCAACTGAAGACAAGTTAAGACCTTATCAGATTGCTGTATTAGATGATTGGGAAAAAAATTTAAGACATGGGCTTGTTGAACATGCAACTGGAACTGGGAAGACATGGACTGCAATATTCGCATTAAAAAGACATTTAAAAACAAATCAAACTGGCTTGATCATTGTTCCATCAGATCTTCTCCAAAAACAATGGAGCGAAGAGGTTAAATCTTTAATACCAAATGCAAGTATTTTACATGTTGGTGGAGAATTCAAAACTTGGAAAACTGAGTTAGGAAAGTTTTCAAAACCAGACACAAGTGATAGTCCAAAGATTATCATAGCGATAATTAATTCTGTTTGCTCTGATGCTTTCCTTGAAAAAATACATGACGGTGATGATCTCATGCTAATAATTGATGAGGTACATAGAGCCGGAAGTAATCATTTTTCAAAGGTATTCACTATAAATTCAGGTGCTCGACTTGGGTTGAGTGCAACGCCCAAGCGTTATGGAGATCCTCTAGGAACAAAAAAGATTTATGATTATTTCAAAAATAAGCTAGAGCCAATAATTTTACTAAAGGATGTCATTGGTGATGCGTTAGTACCATATCAATATTTTCCAAAAAGATGTTATCTATCAGAAGAAGAACTTGATAAATGGGATGAGTTTACAAAGAAAATTTCAAAAGCATATGCTACATCGCCATCTAAAAATGGAAAAAAGATACCATCAGACTACTTTAATAATTTATTAATTCAAAGGTCAAAGATTGCTAAGACTGCCCAAAGTAAAATAGAAGCAGCCACCAATATAATTAAAGAACATTATGAAGCAGGTCAAAGATGGTTAATATATTGCGATTCATTAGATCAAATAGAAGAGGTTTATGAATCTCTTTCAAAAAACAACATTAGCTCCATGCAATACTACAGTGAGATGCATGACGAATCATTAAAAAATACTCTTGATGTTTTTGAGAATCAAGGAGGAATATTAATATCAATTAAATGTTTAGATGAGGGAGTTAATATTCCATCAATCTCACATGCATTAATTATTGCCTCTGATCAAAATCCAAGACAATTCATTCAGAGAAGAGGAAGAGTGCTGAGAAAAGATGAAAAAAATAATAAAAAAAGAGCATATTTGCATGATTTAGTTGTATCTGTTCAAGAAAACACTAATCATAAAAATACTGACAGCATGCTTATTGCTGAATTAAAAAGAGCATATGAATTTGCTTTAAATGCTGAAAACTCACTCGTTGCCCAAAGAGAATTGAGGTTGGTTTCAAGAGGCTCGGGAATAAAAACCAATGAAATTATAGATACTGTTAATGAAGAAATTGATTCTTTTGAAGAATGATCTAATATTAAACATATATGCAAAATTTATTAGAAGAAATTTTAGAAAAAAACGCCAAAGCACAAGATATAGACATAGATTTAATTAAAAAAATATTAGAAATTGAACAAGAGTTCTATGGATCTGAGGCTAAAACTGAACTAAATAGAAAAAATAACCTAGTAGCACTGCTTAAAGAGAGTCTTAAAAAATGATATTTAAAAAACTCGAGCTTAAAAACTGGGTAGCTTACAAAAAAGCTCAAATAGATTTCTCTACTGACAAAAAAAAGAATGTAACTCTGTTTAGAGGTAAAAATTTGGGGGGAAAAACAACCATTATGCGAGCTATTCGCTGGGCGTTATATGGAGATACTGGCGATGTAAACATATATAAAAATCCATTGGATTTAATAAATAAGGATTCTGCTTCAGCTGGTAATTATGACCTATCAGTCAAATTAACTTTAAAAGTTGATGGTAAAGATGTTGACTTGATAAGATCCTACAAATTAAAGTCTGGTGTCAAACAGCCCTCTAATAATGATTTTGAAGAAACTTTTAGTATTCTAGAAAATGGAAAAGCTATAGTTCAAGACCCAGAGAAGTACGTACAAAAGATTTTTGATAAAGAAATTAGTGATTTTTTTATTTTTGATGGAGAAAAGTTGCAAGAGTATCAAAAGCTTTGTAATGATCCTAAGAAGTCTCAAAAGCTTCAAAACACCATTGAGAAATTAATCAGAAGACCATACCTCAAGGCAGCTTTAAATGATCTTAAAGTCTATCAAAAAGATCTTAGAGATAAGATACAAAAAAATTCAACAGACACCATATTGGACTTGATCAGTCAGAAGCTTAATGATGTTTCTGATTTAAAAAATTTAAAGAACAAAGACTTAGAAAGGCTAGAAAAAAATCTTTTGGAAGAGGAAGAAAATCTCAAATTAGCTAAAAGTAAGAGAGATGCTTTTGGAGATAAAAATGACAAAGTTGCAAGATTAAATGAAATACGAGGATCTATTAATGAGATAGAACCAAAAATTGATAGCCTCAGAGAAAATCTTCGTGAATTACATCAAGATTCCTGGCAGAAGGTGATCGGTATGGCTGCAAGCTCCTCAAAAAATGAAGCCAAGAAAAATCTAAAATCATATAAGGAATCTAACAAAAATAATCAAAATTCCGCTTCATTAATTCACTTGATGAAACAAAGTATTGAAAATGACATTTGCATGCTTTGTGATGAGAAGCCTTTGAGCAAAGAAAAAAAAGAAAGCTTCCAGTTAAAAATAGTTAAACTTGAAAAGGAAAACCCACAATCCAGTTCTAAATTAGATTCTGATAAATTCATTTTTCAGATAGATCAATATATTAAAAATAAAAAATTAGATAAATTATCTAAGGAAACCGAAACTCTTCTCAGTGAAGAAAATAAATTATCTCGTCTAAAAATTGAAAAAGAAGAAATTGAAGTTAGCCTTGGAAAAGATAAAGGAGAAATTGCTAAAGCGCAACAAGCAGTTGATTCGATTTTTGAAGAAACAGTTATTCTTGAAAATGATATCGGAATTCTTAAGAAGGAGCTTCAAGGACCAGATGCTTTAGGTAGTGGAGATTATTATGGTCCTGAAGGCATTCTAAAAGCAGAAAAAGATCTTCAAAATCAATACGATCAACTTTTAGATAAGCAGCCAACAAGTAAAGAAAAAGAACACTTAGAAGAGGTAAATAAATTAGTTTCAGTTTTCGATGATAGTATTAGTGATCTATCTAAAAGACTTAAAGATCAAGTTGAAACAAGAGCTAAAAATGTTTTTGAGAAATTGATTCCTGAGGAATTTAAAGGATATAGTGTAAAAATTAATGAAAAATTTGGACTGATGTTTTTATCAAATGATGAGCAAATGGAAACATCAGCAGCAGGTAATTTATTTGTTGCTTTAGCTCTTATTGATGCTCTAAAACATTCGACTGGCATTAAAGGTCCAATGATTATTGATACTCCATTAGGAAGAGTAGACTTAGATGGAAGAGAAAGAGTTCTAGAAGAGCTCCCAAGAATGTCTGATCAGTTCGTTATTTTAGTTCATAGTGGTGAAATTGAGGAAAATTCTAATTTAGATGATGTTCTAAGTAGTAATGTTGGCAAGTACTATGAAATTAAAAAAATCTCAGAAAATGAATCTACAATAATAGCAAAATGAACGAGAATCAAAAAAAAGTTGATATAAGTTATTTTTATATTTCAAAGGAACATAATAAAGTTTTAAGTGCCTTGATTGATAAAGGAGTCCTTGGCACAAAAGAGGATGGAATCAAGCTAGGTGTTGCATTGGGTTTGGCATTTAATCCAGGCGGCAGTCTTGATGCGAAACAACAATCACAACTATCTAGATCAAGTGAGGGCTTAAACTATAATTCTGCTGATTTTGATGAAGACCAATTAATTACTAGTGCTATATCAATTTTTACAAACGATTTTACAAAAAAGAATTATCGAAAGATGATGGAATTATCCTACCTTGGACTGGATCTTTTAAAGACTAAATACTTTAATGAAGATAGCAATATTGTTGAATGGGGTATGATTCAAAAAGATTTAAGTTAAAGGCAGTTCAAAATTATCATGTCATCTAAAATTGATTTTGAATATGATAAAAAAATTCAAGATAAAAATATTCAGCTCTCAGAAAAGATTAAATCTTTCAATATAAAAACTCTATCTTTTTCAACTAGAACATTTAATGCTCTAAACAAAAAAGACATAAATACTGTTGGACAATTATTGAAGTACAAATTAATAGAACTTCAGGTAGTTCCAAATATGGGCGTTGGCTCTATTAAAGAAATTTTTAATAAGATAAATGAACTAGATGATAAATATTTTGAATCTCTTGATAAACTTGGTTTCTCAAAAAATACCTTAGAAGTTTTCCAAAGATTTGGTGTATCAACTATTGATGAATTATCGTCATTTGATCAAAGAAAGTTTCTTTCAATCCCATATTATGGAAAAAAAGTTTATGAAGAAGTTAAAGATTTCTTAAAAGGTTTGGATGGTAATGCATCTGAACATCTTATTGAAGAAAATGCATTCTTAAATCAGCCAATTTCAATTTTAGATTTTAATCTTGGAAGAATAAATGAATTAAAAAGATTAGAAATTCAGAATTTTAGAGACTTCTGCCAGTTTGATTTTAGTTCTAACGATACTCTTGAAGAACATAATAAACAGTATTTTGAGTATATTAAAACTGGTTTAAAACAAAAATTAGATTCAAATTATAATTTCAAAGAAATAGCTGAAACTATATGTGGCAAAGATCCTTTAAAAGAAAATTATGACAAGGTTAGATATGAAGCAATTAAACTCAGATTAAGAGGAGACATAACTCTTGAAACAGCAGGTCAAAAAACCAAAGTTACTAGAGAGAGAATCAGACAGGTTGAAAAAAAAGCTATACAAAAGTTGGATCAATACCTTCCAGAAATTCATGTTGAACTGCTGCTAACCAGAATGCCGACACATGAGCCTATGTTCATGGAATTACTTCCTATCAAAAATAATTATTTTAACTCCGTAGAAGAATATCTTGGCTTAAATGGTTTATTCATCAAAAAAATATTTGAACATGAAAACTGCCATATTCAGATAGAGGAATTTGATAGAAAAATAATTCTTAGCAAAAGAGGGTTGAAAATAAATGATGTTGTTAATGAAATAGAAAAAATGAACTTGGACCCAGAAGATATAAATAACTACGTTTTTACCCTTGGTAGAATGGATTCATTGAAACTAATTTTGCAACAAATTGAAGAGAACAAACCCAAATCATTAAGAGGAAGAACAAAAATCGCAATCGAAGAAATATTCAATAATTCTAAGAGCCTTTTAACTATATCTGATCTAAAAACTATATTGAAAGAGAAATATCAAATTACTCCTGGTAATAATCAGATTAATGAAGCAATTTCTAATAATCAAAATATTTTTCTTTTTGGAAAAAATGGATGGGGTCATGAAAAATTTTTTAGAAAATTAGATGATAGGCAGTTAAACGACGTTGGCTCTGCTTTAATTGAAATTTTAATTCTTTCAAAGTCTTCACAAAGAGGAAGAGTTGGTCTGCTTCAAGAGCTAAAATTAAACTCAAAAGGTAAAAGAATATCAGCATTAGTTGAACAACTAGAACCTCATGATATTGATTGGATTCTTGCGAAAATTAATAAAAACTATCCAAAGTTACAAAATTTAAAACGAGGTAACTGGATTTGGAGTAATAAATCTTCAAACAGAATTACACTTGGTCACGCTGCACTAAAGGTTCTGGAAGATGCTGGCGAACCATTAGAATTTAAAGAACTAGAAGAAAAAGTAAAAGCTCTACGAGGTGTCTCTAATGCTCAATTTCAAGTGAGAACAAATAGAGACAGACCTGAACTTATTCAGCTAGAAAGAGAAATTCACGGACGTGGAAAATTTACAATGTGGGGTCTGAGAGATAGGGATTTACCTATCTCAAAAGAAAAACAAGATATGCTTTTTGAATTAATTTGTAAAAAATTAAACGAGGGAGTCAAGTATATCGAGCTGGATGATCTTGAAGAAATCATTGACGTTTGTGAGTTTGGTGAAAAAATCTCAACTCTTCAAATAATAAGACTACTACATGTCTATACTTCTAATGCTGACAAAGACAATGAATTTTTTTCAATTGATTTTGGTAAAAGACGAATACCAGCTCAAGGTTTTTTTAGATTAGAAAATAGAATTAAGTATTCTTATAAAGATTTTGAATAAATAATTTGTCAGAATAAAACACATTGTTTAGGATAAGTTAATGGAATATCTATTAGGGTATATAGCCTTTGTTTTTTGTTTCTTTCTTTTAGGAACGTTAATTCTATTTGCTATAGGAAAATTATTAGTTCTTGCTTTCGAAGCTTTAAAAGAATACTTCTATCCTACTCCAAGGCTATCTGAGGAAGAAGCCAATAAGATTTATATAGCAGCCGCTGATTTCGTTCATTCAAAACATAGATCATGGATGTATGACGATACCTTTGCAGAATATCTTACACTTGTTAATGAGATGTCAGAAAAGAGATGGAATGAGTTATATGGAAATAACTAAAGCTATAGATTTCTTATATGCAAGAATGGCAAGATGGTTTGGAGTGGTTAGAAAAAGAATCTGACAACATATTAGCTTCTTGCAATAAATAATATCCGTCTTACGAGTTAATAATTATTACTTATCTTCAATAAGGTTTGTTAGTTGCTCCAACTTAACTGAGGGCACCCCCATACCAAGTAACGTACCCGCCATATTGTAGACAGAGTCCCCCATTCTATTAATTAGGGTTTCTCTAGTCTTCCACTTAGTGGTAAATGCTCTCTTTTCTGCTTCTAACTCTGTTCTTAATTTGTCCTGAGTTCTCATAACTTCATTAACATGATCTGTAAAATGATTAGTTATAAAATTAAATACTTCCTCATGCATCTCAGGGGTGCTGAATTCATCTATTGCTTTTGCTCTATGGGACGCTAGGACGATATCCCTTAAAATTTTTACAACAGAAGTTACTTCAGAACCTGGTCTGCAAAGCCAAATTTTTCTATCCAATTGAATCACGAAATCTTTTTCTTTTGCAGGAAATGCTTTGCTAACTAACAACCCAAGAGATGCATTAACTTTTTTCATATCTTCTCTAAGTTTTTCTACCCAACCATTTGACCAATTTTTAGTATTCTTAGATTCAAATAAAATAGAGCCAGCCTCATAGCCATTTTTGGTAATTACCTTATGAATAATGTCTCCACCAGCTTGACCTTTTTTAATTGGTTCTAAAACATCATTAGGAAAAGCTTTTTGCAAATCTTCTATTAAAATTTCTTCCTGTACTTCACCTTGGAGCTCCATTGAGGGTATTTCAGTTTTTGATAGTGCAGACTTAATACCCTTGCCAGCTCGTTTAAGCTCTGCATCTTGTCTTTCAAGAAGTATTTGGGCTTTCTTTAATTCCTCTCTTGTATCGAGGAGTTCTTTGTTGTCAGATTCATTTATCACTTCATTAGGAAGCTTGATCTCATTTTCTTCTCCACAATGCTGACATTTGAATCTCATATTAAACACCCATAATTGATATCTTGATGTTTAAATAATGCCATAACAAATTGCCAAAATAAAACACATAGCCAACCAAATTTTTATAAAACATTTAGTCACTCCACAAAGAATATGTCTTAGCTGGAAAATTATTAACATTAATGTTGGCTTTTTTTATAATATCCGTATGTCTTTTGCATACCTTGCTTACATAATTTGAAACAGGGTGGTAAACAGGATAACTAGACCATTTCAATTCCAAGTTTTCCAGATTAGTAATTTTTTTATAAGTTGATGGTGAAATATAGTTAATACCGTTACCAGAATATACTCGATTATCTAACAAAACTTTTCTTATTAGCTCTGCAGATGAATCTTCCCTATTGGCTGCATCAATAAAATCATTTTTTGTTTCAAGTAAACGTAATTCAACAATATGTATGTCATTAATGTACTGAAACATAAAATTTGGACCATTTATGCTCTTCAGTTGATAGTATTCATTTTTCTCATCCATGTAGGAATAGTTCTTTTCCCACCAACCCTCCATTAAACCTTTTTTGTAGAATCCTCTAAACTCCAACCAGCCACCTTGATAATGAGACTCGTGGTATCCGTGCAAAATTCCTTCTCGAAATTCCTCATAGTGAAGATATTCAAGACAAGAAAGGTCGCTGCCATGTTTTTTATTATCTTTAATTTCAACTAAACGATAAAATTCATTCGGAATATCTTTCCAAGAATGAAATAATAAAATTATTGATCTAGCATTATCATTTTTCAGAATAGCCGCGTACTCGTCATCACAAGTTTTAAAAAATATATCTTTAGAATCATCAAACCCAGTTGTCAGATCATCAGTTTGATAGTCTATAAGATCTGCAATGGTTTTAAGTTTTATCATATTTGCTTTGGAACTAGTCAATCTATAAGTTTTTTATTTCATGTATATTTCGATATTGTCAATTTTGAAACTATCTACAGAAACTTTATGCTTTGCTTGAAGTGCGTTGTACTCTTTAAGAATTTGATCATAATCAATAGATCTTGCACGGT
>Ga0181601_10004732_pt1 | contig 11382 bp, 9 predicted proteins | sample 041ome_8_FD_133020 | JGI IMG/M metagenome (GOLD analysis project Ga0181601, IMG submission 133020) | Coastal salt marsh microbial communities from the Groves Creek Marsh, Skidaway Island, Georgia - 041407BS metaG (megahit assembly) | ecosystem: Environmental > Aquatic > Marine > Intertidal zone... | reverse complement strand
GCTTCCAAGCGATAATTTTCTGTAAAGCCAAGTACACCGATATAGACCTCAAGCGCTCGCTCAATGCATGAGACCAATAAGATGGGGCGCTGCAGATATTCCGTAGATGCCTTCATGATGAATACCGAAGAATGCGCTGATTTCGCATCGAGGCCATACACGCGAATAAACACAAGACGTTTTCTTGAATCTGGCACATAGACATTCCTTCCCCTTAAAATTATATTGTTATAAGTTTATATCTTATGTTATTTTTCGTATTAGCGCATTAGCGTCTATACAGAAATGATAATTATCAAAACTCTCGGGGGACTGAGCTATGAACACAATGCGGAAGCTTTGTTATGCCGGCGTCGTTTCGGCTTTAGCAGCGGGTGCGATTTCGCCACTTGCGATCGCACAGACCAGCATGACCATCGAAGAAGTGGTGGTGACGGCACGTAAAAAAGAAGAAAAACTGCAAGACATTCCGATGACAGTCAGTGCAGTAACAACGGAAGACATTGAGAACCGCAGCATCCAGTCGATCGATGACATTGCTCGGTTTGCACCCGGATTAAGTTTCTCTAAAGCCTTTGGGCGAGCCACCGACCGGCCGGTTATACGAGGCCTGGGTAACGTGCTTGCCGGTGTTCAGTTTGGCGTAGAGGCCGGCGCCGCCTATTTCGTTGACGGCGTATACTACCCAGGGGATATCCAAGGCATTGATTTGGCGAACTTGGCACGCGTTGAAGTAATTAAAGGGCCTCAAAGCGCACTCTACGGCCGAAACACCTATTCGGGAGCGATCAACTTCATAACCAAAGACCCCTCAGATGAGTTCAGCGGAAGCCTGCGAATGACCGCCGCCGAAGATGGCGAGCAAGACGTGCGATTGAGCGTGAGCGGCCCGATCATCGACAACGTTTTGTCGGGCAGTCTGAGCGTTCGCAGTTACCAATTCGACGGTCAATGGACCAATACCGTAACCAATCAAGACATTGGCGACGAGAGCACAGATTCACTTTCAATATCCTTAAATTGGACGCCCTCTGAAAAATTGAGCGTAAAGTTCAGAGCCTCAACTCAAGAAGACGACGACGGTACACGCCCGCTCTTTTTGCAATCAGCAGAGGATAATAATTGCGAACCGGGCTTCCGCTCGCTCGCGTACTGGCCTGCCAGCCTATCAACTAACAACAATCAGTATTTCTGTGGCGCTATCAAACCCGGTGTGATTGCTTTGAACGATATGGCTGATGCGGATGGCGTTCCAAACCCGGTAGCAGGTGTTCCGGTTAACAGCTTTTTGCCCGCTGGCACCACCTTCTTCGGTGTTCCTTACGCAGTCAATGATGGCACCGCATTTGATGGGGTAGAGCGCGACTTAAACCTTTTCAGCATCGCCGCGGATTACGAGCTCGATTCGGGCCACACCTTGTCGATTGCTACCGCGTTCCGCGATGAAGAACTCCGAACGGGTTCGGACAGCGACCATTCGTCGATCAACTTTAAGTTTGCACCGAATCCGTTCAACGCTGGCGAAGAGGCCTTCTTTGGCAATTCAACATGGAATGATGTCGAGGACAGCTCGATCGAGGTCCGACTGGAATCACCCTCAGATCAACCCATTACCTGGTTAGTCGGCGCGTTCCACTACACGCAAGAGAAAGATACCCTAGACATCACCTTCGCAAACCAAGCGGGCCTAATCGATTCACAAGAAGAAATCACTAACCAGGCTTTATTCGGTTCTGTTGGCTTTGATTTAAGTGAGAAGATGACGCTGAGCATCGAAGCTCGCTATCAGGAAGAGGAAAAGACCTATACCGAGTGGGCAGTAAATATCGCGGGTAATAGCACAACCAAGCAAGGCTTTAACGAGACTGGCACCTGGTACAGCTTTACGCCACGCATTACGCTCGATTATCAAATGAGCGACGATACGATGCTCTACGCCATTTACACGGAAGGGGTTAAACCAGGCGGTTTCAATGGGGATACAGGTGCTTCCGTAGGGAAACCCGGTTACCTACAGGAGGAATCCAAAAACCTCGAGTTCGGCGTTAAATCGACACTAATGGGCGGCCGAGTCCTCGCGAACGCGTCGGTCTTCTTTATTGACGCCAGTGACATCCAATTGACCACAGGTGTTGCGACACCCACTGGGGCCGTTAACTCGGTTGCAACCAACCAAGGTGAGGGCGAAGTATTCGGTATCGAACTGGATGTTAAAGCGCGCTTAACAGACAATCTGACAGCGGGCTTCAACTACGCACTGGCAGACAGTGAATTCACAGCGGGCTGCGATGACTTTGAATGGGTGCTCACCAGCGGCGGCGGAAGATGGGCCGGCAGCGAGGCGGCTTCCTCCGATTACACCGGCAAGGGCACCTGCTCTATCAAGGGCAATCAATTCCCCTTAAGCTCTAAACACCAAGCGAGTGCTTTCATCGATTTTGAGCGCGCCATTGGTCAAGGCGGCATGTCATTTTTTGCAAACGCCGATGTCAGCTACGAGTCGAAGAAGTACGTACAGGTTCATAACCGCGCGTATTCACCTGAGGCAACATTGGTCGGGGCTCGAATCGGCGTGCGAGGCGACAACTGGTCAGTTAGCGCGTTCGGTAAGAACTTGACCGACGAAGACGCCGTGCCAATGACAACCCGCTGGCTTCAGGTGCCCTACTTCTCCTTTGCTTCTCTTGCTGTAGGAGCCAACATACCGGGAGCCGATACAGGCACTCCCAGAGCCTTTTTCGGTGCGCTTCGCCGCGAACGACAAATCGGCGTGGAGTTGACCTACAACTTCTAATACTGCACGAACTTAAAACCCGCCTAATGGCGGGTTTTCTCTTCTTCGGGGGGGAGAAATGGATCGTCGTACCTTTGTACAGTTTGCTGCTGGTGCGGGCTTCTCGTTCCGACTCGGCGAAACAAATGCATCCTCAAGCAAGTGCGTGATTGTAGTGGGTGCGGGCCTATCCGGACTCTACGCGAGCCGTTTGCTCGCTCAGTTCGGATTTGAGACCACGACCCTGGAAGCAAGTGGGCGGATAGGGGGCCGCGTACGAACCCTCGATGCCCTGCCAGGCAGACCCGAGGGCGGGGCCAATGTGTTTGGCCCGAATTATGGGCGCGCGATTCGCTTGGCTCAGAGCCTGGGTGTACCACTCGGGCCAACACCACGATCCACTGGCGCCGGGATAATTATTGATAACACGTATATCACTGCACAAGAATGGGGTACGCACCCGCTCAATATTCTGCCGGAGCACCTTAAGACTCGCTTTCCTGATCAAGCACGCTCAATGAGCCTGCCATCGGGCCTAACTCATTCCGCAGCTTGGATTGATACCCATATGCAACAGTGGGACAGGCCAGCAGAGCGCTTTTTCGAAGAAGCCGGGCTCAGTCCCGAGGTAAGAGCTTGGTTTGGTGCGAATAACAGCTACGGTAATACTCTGTCCAATACATCAATCTTAAGCCTCATGCGCGTCAACGAAAGTATTGGCTCTGCGATTAGAATGCGACTACCCACGCTAGAGGCAAAAGGGGGAAATTCCCGGCTACCTGAAGCGATGGCACATTCGCTGACGAATAAGGTCAAGCTCGGTCGCAAAGTCACGCGCTGTATCACTAAGCGCACAAGGATTGAAATTCATACAGCGCAAGGCGAGGTATTTGAAGGGGATGCTGTCGTATTCACGGTACCACTTACCACCTTACGGGACATTGAGTTTGCACCAGCGCTCCGTCCCGCGCTAAAAGAGTTGGCCTCAGAGACACCTTATCATCACGTGGTCCAGTCACATTGGTATGTGGCGCTAAACAAGCCTGCAAACCTACCCTCTTTGATTTGGACCGATCAAAAATTAGGCCGCTTGTTCATCAAGGCTATCGACGACAAGTCCTTTACCCTAAATGCCTGGGTCAACGGCGCAAGCACCGATGCTTGGAACGAACTTAGCACACAGGAGAAAGGCAACTTACTTACCGAAGCTCTTGAGAAGGCGAACTTAAAGCCAAGTCGGCTTGAACATATGCAAGAAATGGATTGGCAGGCCGAGCCGTTTCAAAAAGGCGTGTGGGCGTGCTGGCGGCCCGGAGACATCCACAAAACTGCTCTGCTACGCGAACCTTACGGGCCTATCGTTTTTGCAGGAGAGCACACTGCAGTCAGCAATTCGGGGATGGAAGGCGCACTGGAATCGGCGGAGCGCGCTAGCCTTCAAATGGCGAGGTATCTCGCATGAAGTCGATGTTAATCTCGCTGATTTTCGCTTTTTCGGTGTCACAAGTGACTCTTGCCGAAGCCCCTGATGAAGCCCTGTTGATGATGTGCAACACTTGTCACGCGCTCTCAGAGGAGGAGCCGCCGGGCATAGGGCCATCGCTTGCAAATATCGGTGGTAAAACCGTCGCTTACGAAACCGGATATGCGTATTCACGGGCGCTGGGCAATCTCAGTTTTACGTGGGACAGACCGACTCTAGCGGCGTGGATTTATGCCTCGGAACAAATGGCTCCGGGCACAGCGATGCGCTACCACAACAGTCTGACCGAAGACGAAGTTAACAGACTCACCAAATTGCTAATACCAGATACGCAATAGCGAAGTTGGAGCTCGCACCATGACTCATTCCCTCGCCCTAGCCTTATGCCTCCTGATTACCCTGAGCGCGCACACAGCTTTTGCGGAGGCAGCCAGTTGGCCCGAAGGGCTTTACTCAAATAATGAGCAGGTTTGGCAAGCAGCCGAAGACAAAGGCGCATCGAAGCCGGGTTGGGAGTTCGTTTTCGAGCCCCTCGCCGACGGTGTTTCGCTGCGCATGATAAATCAAACGAAGTCCGCCACTCATGAACTCCTAATCAGGCACCGAGATGCAAGCCACGCAATAATCGAGAGCAACCAAGGCGAGTGCTACGCCGATCTCACGCAGAATCCAGGGGACTCCCCATTTTTGCTTCGTCTCGATTTCGATCCCATCCCCTGCGGATGGCCCATTACCGAGGCGCCAGGTAGGCAAACGCTGCAACTGAACGAAACCAGTCTGCTCACAGGAGGCGTCAGCGAAGCTAAATTGGATACCAAATTTTTCGGACGTTCTAGCGGAATCGCGGCTCGAAAGGCACGCCGTTTCAGCGGGTGGTTTGTCGTTGATGAATCGGAGCGTGATGGCAAAACAGCTGAGAGAGACGCCGTTTTTGTAAGAGGGCTTGGCCTACACAATGAGGGCGATCGCAACGAGCTGATCTTGCCCAGCGGTAAATCCCTTGGTATCGAGGTCGAGCTCGCCCAACTCACCTACCAAAACACGGGGGCAGCGATACTAAAGCTGGCTCTATACCGCAAAGGCGAATCCAGAGCCTTCACCTACGCCTGGACGAGCACCGATGCGGATCGAATTGGAATCAACTTACGCTGGCTGCAGGTCGGCCTGACAGCCAATCATTAAGTTAATCACTGCATTCCCGAAGGTGAAGGCCATCCTACATCGGGCGTTGCTTGATCAATATCCGCCGCTATCTTCCATCGACCGTCCTGCTTCTTGTACACCAGCAAGGAGCGCCCAGCATCTAAAAAGACGTCCCCACTTTTCTTATCAGTCGCTTTTAACCAGTACTGGCTGATGATGTATGCAATGTCACCGTGGGTTTCGCGCACCTCATAGTTTAGCTCGAATTTAGACTCGGCTTTTCCCAATCGAGCGGCGAAGTATTCCCGAACCGCTTGCTTGCCAAACAGAGCGGGCTGGCCGTGTAAGGCTACAACAACATCATCCACATACAGGGTCATAAGACCATCGAGGTCTTCAGCCTCATAGTAGGCCGCCCACTTGCCACCTTCCGCCTCAATTTCATTAAGACGATCATTTCCATAGGCCCAAGTTGGCATAACCAAAAGACTCAGGATGATCGAAAGTGATTTACTCATTTTCATAATGCCTCCGAATGCCGAATGCCGAATGCCGAATGCCGAATGCCGAATGCCGAATAAAATGGCAAGCGCATTCACGTCACTGTCAAATTTTGAACACGCCCAGCGCCGCAGCAGCGAGCGCCAGCACATAGATCGCGATCACCGTCCAATAAACTGGCACAAGCGCTTTACCGTAATCCGCGTTCAAATCGCTGCGGCTAGGCTCCGCACACACTTGTGCAAACAGCCCCATGGCAGGGCCAAACAAAAAATCAAGTAAGAAACCAACGACGAAAATACCTCCAACTATCGCGATCTTGAGAATGAGCCACATGGGTGCCGAGCCGCTTAGAAAGAGCATCACTGCCCACAGCAAGGTCAGTATGGCCGCTGCCAAGTTGAGCCACCAATTGATTTTCGCGGATTGGGCTTGAACTGCAGGACTTATGCTCAAGAAGCCCTGCCACAAAATAGCAAGCCAAATTAGGGCGAAACCCCACAGAGCAGTAGTTGCTAGACCATCGAGTAGAACAAGCCCAGCACCCGAGGCCAACATGACCCCCGAGGGGATAATCAGCACCAAGGCTGTCCGCGGCAAGCGATCCAGCTTCATACCTAATTCAAGCACGACTTGTCGCGACTCGACCGACAAATCGGATCGCTCAGAGTAGCGAGCCGCCAGAAAAACACCTAAATCCGTACCAACCCAGAATACCAACAGTAAAATATGTAGGTAGAGCCAAAACTCCATATCATTCCCCTTTTTTCTTTCGGGCAAAACCTAACCCAATGATGCAACGAGCTTTTATGGCTAGACGAAAGATTGAATACGCACCCCGATAACCAATGCACAACAAAGAGTCGTGAAAATTTACACTCTTTCACACCGACAATCCTTGAAAAACACATTGATATAGTGATATATCAATATGACATTATAATAAGACCAATTCAACCAACACGAGGCTATGTTATGAGAAACCCTTTCACACAGAAAAAGCGTGCCATCCTAACCGGCTTAGCTGCGGCTTCCGCAATTACGGCGGCGCCGAGCTTCGCTCAACTTGAAGAGGTCGTTGTAACCGCTGAACGACGAGAGGCCTCGGTGCAAGACGTGCCGATTGCGGTTAGCGCCTACGGTGAAGAACTCATAGAGAACTTACAGTTAGACGACACGCTTGATCTAATCAATGTGGTGCCCAACATGTTTGGTGGCAACAACACCGGTTTAGCAACCGCCAATATGTACTACATTCGAGCGCAAGGGAACGACGAGTCAATATCAACCTTTGACCCGCCCGTAGGAACGTATGTGGATGACGTATATATCACCCGACAGAACGCCAACAACTTTGCACTCTTTGATGTCGAGCGTATCGAGGTGCTACGGGGCCCACAGGGCACCCTTTACGGCCGAAATACTACGGGTGGCGCCATCAGCGTCGTAATGAAGAAACCAGGGGATACCGCCAAAGGTTTTGTTGAAGTCGGCGCCGGTAGCTTCGGCAAGCACCTCGTTCGTGCAAGCCTTGATATGCCGCTGAGCGATAAAGTCTTGAGCAAGATTTCCGTGTTCGATACGGCGGACGATGGCTACCTTAAAAACTTGGCGAACGGCAAAAAGTATAACAACGCCGACATGACTGGTTTCCGAGTTGCATTACGAGTGCTCCCTACGGACACCGTGACTTGGGACATCGCACTTGACACCACCGACATCGAGGCAACGGCAATCCACGGCTTCATTGATGGCGATGACCGTATTAGCACCTCCAAGGTTACCTCGGGTCTACCCGCTAACTTTGATCAGAAGTCCGATTACGGCAACGAAGTGAAGACGCTGAATATCACTTCGAATTTAGCGTGGGATGTGGCGGGCGGCACCGCCAACTTAATTATCGGCAACCGCGAAATCGAGCAAGACTTCTTGCTGAACTTCCCAATCGCACCACCTTTCCCGGACTTTTTCCTCATCGACAACAATGGCGAGCACGATATGTTCTCGGCCGAGTTGAAATGGTCTGGCAACATCATGAACGACCGCGTGTACCTGTCGACCGGCATGTACTACATGGATGAAGACAACACCGTCGATTTTGCCGATTATCTGGATCTCGCGGCTGTCGGTGTTCCTGTTCCGCCTTCCACGGTTTTTACCGCGTTGGCTGATCGGGTACTAAGCAACGGCACTGAAAGTTTTGCGGTTTACGCACAGGCTGACATCAAGATTGGTGACAAGGGAACGCTGACCCTCGGCGCACGCTATACCGACGAGGAGAAAACCTTCGGCTATAGCGGCAGCATCACAAATGCTGATCTCGATGCCGCTGGCGTACCGCGCTCTCAAGACGAGCAAAAGGTCACGCCCCGTATCGCGTACTCACACGCGGTCAACGACGACATGATGATCTATGCATCGATCACCAACGGCTTTAAATCGGGTGGATGGAACGCGCGCGAATCCGTTGCGGCAACCGCCTTGCCGTTTGGCCCTGAAGAAATTTGGGCCTATGAAGCAGGCATTCGCGCCGACTGGATGGACGGACGTTTACGAACCAACATAACTGCCTTTTACTCCGATCTTGAAGATTTGCAAACGACTTCGGCCTACGCGGGTGATTTCTTGACCACCAATGCTGGGGGGCTCGAAGTTACCGGGCTCGAAGCCGAAATCACCGCTTTGCCCACAGATAATTGGCAGATCTTCGCCGCCATCGGTTTGCAAGATCCAAAGTACGTGGATCTTGCTGGAGGGTGCGTGACCCCCAACAATGATCTCGCGGCCTATAATACCGACTGCTCTGTAGCGGATCCGAAGAGAAGCCCCGAAGAAACGTACACCATTGGAACCTCGATTGACATCCCGATGGGCTCATTTACAGTGACACCAACTGCGATGGCCCGATACATCGGCGAGAACGTCACTGGGACACGCGGCACCGGTATTAATGACGCAGTCACCCTTGTGAACGCGGGGATCAAAATTACGGATGCCAGTGATCAGTGGCAGTTGCAGCTGGAATGTAAAAATTGCACGGACAAAGAATACGTGACCTCGTTCCTATTCGTAAACTACTACAATGCGCCAAGAACCTACATGGCGACGCTAAAGTATAACTTCGGACAGTAGTAGTAAAAACGTTCAGGTGAGCTCTGTCAGATCAGAAATGCAATCCCTCATGCCAGCTTTATTTTGGCATGAGGGAACTTGGATAGGGCACTATCGACACCTGAGCGAGTCCGGCGAATTAATTGATAAACATGAGAGTCGAGTGGAATGCATATTCCCTGACGATGGCGACATCGCCTACCAGCAAAACAACACTTTTCTTTGGCCAGACGGTCGCAATATAACACAAAGTTTTTACGGCTACTTAAGAAAGGGGCGGCTCTGGTTCGATACCCTCACTTTTGCAGGTTGGTCGTGGCAGACAGATAACGGCATCATTATGCTGGCGCTCGATAGAAAAGACTGCCCAGGGCATCGCTTCATAGAAACCATCATTATGGAATCCAACAAAGACCATAGAGTGCGCTCTTGGCATTGGTTTAATGAAGGTATTTGCTATAAACGCACGCTTTGCAACGAACGCCGCGAATAAATGAATCCCTAATGCATCTCTTCGCCACCACTCACATTGATCGCTTCACCGGTGATGAACTCTGCCCCTTCAGACGCTAAAAAATAGACCGTGTTCGCCGTATCAGCGGCTGTGCCAATTCGCTTGACCGGGATCCGCTCTGCCATGTCAGCCAGATAGGCCTCCACACTCATTCCTCGGAACTTCGAGAAATAGTCATTTTGAGCGGCGCCTAGACCGGTTGTTACATGATTCGGGCAAACCGCATTTACCGTTATACCGTATGCGCCGTAATCGATTGCTTGCGTTCGAGTCAACCCAAGCACTCCATGTTTAGCTGCACAGTAGGGGGCCATATGCGGAAAACCCGACTTCGCTGCCTGACTTGCAACATTAATAATGCGACCTTTGATCTCTCTCTCAACCATATGCTTAGCGGCAGCTTGGCTACACAAAAACACACCTGAGAGCGTGACATCGAGCACCCACTGCCATTCATCGAAAGCAATGTCCTTGCTGTGCTTCATCACAAAGCCAATACCGGCGTTGTTGACGAGCACATCAAGACGACCAAAGCGGTCATCAATCTCGCCAAATAGCGCGTTGACAGACTCAGGTGATCTCACGTCACAAGGAATAGCAACAACCTGAGCGCCCAGGCGCTCTAGGTGATGGACCACTTCAAGCATGTCATTACTTGAGGCCAAACCTAATTCATTTTGTGCTGAAACACCCAAATCACTCACAACGACTCGGTAGCCTTGAATCGCAAATTTCTCGAGTATGCCCGCGCCCAAGCCTCCCATGCGGCCCGAGCCCGTGCAAACAACCACTTTTCCTTCTGATTTAGTCATATTACCCTCTCACCAGTTCACGCTTAACCAACACAAAATCGGCCACTCCTCAGGGATTCCAGATACCACCTTACTCATTTTCATCAATGGAATAGAATTGAATTATGGCGCCATCAGGCGACTGCGTCGTTAACAAAGCAACCTTGCCCAAGCCACCCAAATCAACCTCTGAGCTTTGCTCGTAGGAGACTGCGGCTTCGTCAAGTCGACTTGCGATCAACCCCAAAGTGGGCGCTGGGAAACGAACGGCCAAAATACCCAAGTTCGGTGCCCTGCACCGATCGCGATAGTCTTGCCCATCCAAACCGTGGACTTGAATCATCTCCATACGTCCGTATTCACCCGGCGTTGGATACACAATACCGGCCTGATATCCGACCTCCGTTGTCATAGACCAGGGAATTCCGATTGGCGAAATGACAGGCTTAGGCGCCTTCACCGGAGGGCCAGTATAGAAACTGTCGAAACCCAGCACCTCGGTGAAGAACTGATACGCTGGACCGAGATCTTCGACCATCTGCATGATATTAAACGGGCGCGTCATTCGATCGAACGGGCCCACCGCCTCAGGCAAAGCGGGAGACAGGCGCTCGTAAGACTGAATCTGAACACCATCCGGCCCCTTGAAGATCACTATGCGCAAATCAGAATCACCAAACTGCAGCGGGGCTATCGGCGTCTCGGTCCACCAGCCCATCTCAATGGCTTGGCGATAGAGGGATTCAATGCCTTTTACACGCACCATGAGGCTGAAATAACAGCCGGTGTCCCAAGCTCGGGCTCCCGGACGCATGGGGGCGTGTAAACCCGCATCATCAAAATCGATCAATCGAACTAGGCCACTGGTTGCGCCCACCGGACCGATCACTCGGTAGCGCGCTTTCGCCGGTGGGCTCAAGCCCCAACTCACCAACTCGGACTCAGATAGCGCCCCCTCGTCATGGGTTACATAGTCACCCAGTGTCTCGAAGAAGAGAGCGGTTTTATCGATATCTGTGACACTGAATATCGCCTCGCGCCAAGGTGATGTAGTGACCGGTTCCGT
>Ga0181601_10004731_pt1 | contig 11385 bp, 11 predicted proteins | sample 041ome_8_FD_133020 | JGI IMG/M metagenome (GOLD analysis project Ga0181601, IMG submission 133020) | Coastal salt marsh microbial communities from the Groves Creek Marsh, Skidaway Island, Georgia - 041407BS metaG (megahit assembly) | ecosystem: Environmental > Aquatic > Marine > Intertidal zone... | reverse complement strand
TGGCAATCGGCATATTCGGAATACGAGTTCATAGAAACTCTTTGGCCAGATTTCACCAAACAAATCTTTGCTAATATCGTCGCAAACTTTGCAACACGCGACAGAAGGTTCGGAGCGGTGAAAACATGACTTCTGATCGTTGGTCAGACCTGAAAGAACGGCTGTTGTCCAGCATTGTCATGGTTGGATTGGCTGTAGTCGCAATCTGGTTCGGCGGATTTATCTTTGCGCTTTTTGTCACCGCTTTGGTGGCTGCGATGCACTGGGAATTGGCGCGCATGTTGTCACCACTTTCACGGCAAGCAAAGTGGTTAAGTCCTATTTTTGCTGTGTTAGTATTGATCAATCTAACAGGATTTATTTTACCACCCATCAGCTTTCCTTTGACCATATTGGTTGGGGCGGCCTTGCAAGCGTGGTTTTTTATGTCCTATCGCTTTTTAGGCGCATTTTATTCGTCATTAATTATCCTAGCTGGGTTAATCTTAATTTTCGCGCGACTGTTCTATGGCGTGACACCGATTATTTGGATCCTTGCGGTTGTTATTGTAACGGACATCTTTGGGTATTTCGCAGGACGTTTGATTGGTGGCCCAAAATTTTGGCCCCGCATTAGCCCCAAAAAAACATGGTCGGGGGTTGTCGCCGGGTGGATAGGGGCTGTGGGCGTTGGTGTGATCTTGTCCCCATTTGTAACGGCCTATGACATCAATTTGATCGCACTTTGTACACTTGGTATCAGTGTGTCGTTTGCCTCGCAGCTGGGCGACATTTTTGAATCATTTATCAAACGCAAGTCTGGCGTAAAAGATAGTTCGCGTTTGATCCCCGGACACGGTGGAATTTTGGATCGCATGGATGGCGTCATCACCGCGACAATCGTATTTGCAATATTCAGTGTGGTTTGGTTTTGACACGACGTATTTCTATTTTTGGCGCCACCGGATCCATTGGTCAAAATACAATTGATTTGATTAAACGCGACCCTGACGCATTCGAGGTGATTGCCCTGAGTGGAGGGCAAAATATTGATCAATTGGCCGCCGATGCGCGGTCGCTTGGGGCCAAGATTGCGGTGACTGCAGATGGATCCTTGCAACCAAAACTGAAAGCAGCCCTGGACGGCACAAACATCATCGCCGCAGCAGGGCGTGAGGCTTTGTTGGATGCGGTAAGGCAGCCGATTGATATTTGTGTCTCGGCAATTGTCGGCGCGGCCGGGCTAGAGCCCGGATTGCTAAGCCTTGAACAAGGCGCGACCTTGGCGCTTGCCAACAAGGAAAGTATGGTCGCCGCTGGGGCACTCATGCGTCAAACCGCACGCAAATTCGGGGGCACGATTTTACCGGTCGATAGCGAACATTCGGCCATTTTTCAGCTGTTGAAATCGGAAGAAAGTGAAGAAGTTGAACGCGTTATAATCACTGCTTCAGGTGGGGCGTTTCGTGATTTGACGCTTGATCAGATGCAGGATGTGACTTTGGAACAGGCCTGTGCGCATCCAACGTGGGATATGGGACAACGCATCACAATCGACAGCGCATCTATGTTTAACAAAGCGCTTGAGGTTATTGAAGCAAAAGAGTTATTCGATTTATCACCTGATCAAATAGAAGTACTTATTCATCCGCAATCCCTCGTGCATGCGATTGTAGGCTTTCGCGACGGCGGTTTGACCGCGCATGTCGGCCCGCATGATATGCGTCATGCCATCGGTTACGCGCTTTATCATCCTCGGCGCGCGCACATTCCGGTTGAACGGCTTGATTTCGCCAAGTTAGCTGAATTTACCTTTGCCGCCCCTGATTTTAGGAAATACCCGGCCCTCAGTCTGGCCTATGAGGTTCTTGAACGCGGTGGATTATCGGGTGCCGCGTTTAACGCCGCAAAAGAAATCGCACTTGATGGGTTTATTGATGGAAAAATCAGTTTTTTACAAATGTCGGAGGTTGTCAAACGTGTCATAGACACCCTATTTGAGGAGGAGATAACACAAGGTGATCCGCTGCTGTTAAGGGATATTTTGGCAATGGATCAACGCGCACGCAGTGTCGCAGCCGATGTAATAAAAAAGATATAAGCAGGGGTGTAGCTTTGGATTTTTCAGGAATAATTCCCGTTTTTGGCAACGCATCACTTACGCTGCTTGCCTTTGTTGGATGCCTTTCCATCATCGTGTTTGTACATGAATTTGGACATTATTTCATCGGACGCATCAGCGGCATCAAAGCCGAGGTTTTTTCACTGGGCTTTGGTCCGGTGTTATTCTCGCGCACTGATAAACACGGTACCGTCTGGCAATTCGCAGCCTTGCCGTTTGGTGGGTACGTTAAATTCAACGGCGATAAAGGGGCGGCCAGCAATCCTGACATTGAAACGCTGGATGCAATGGACGCCCGAGACTTACGTGACACCATGCACGGAGCGCCGCTCTGGGCGCGCGCTGCAACCGTGGCGGCGGGTCCCGGTTTCAATTTCATCTTTAGCATATTGGTTTTTACAGGGCTGTTTTTGTACCAGGGTACAGTAAAAGTACCCCTGAGCATTGGCACGATCTATGATCTGCCAGGTGAAAGCCAAATCCTAACGGGTGATCGCGTGCTGTCGATTGATGGTGTTGCAGCCCCCGAGACTGACGATTTCAGAGATTTTTTTAACGCAATCCGACAATCGAAATCTTTTCCGTCTGTTGAATATGTCGTCGAGCGCAATGGCAGCGTTCTTGCGGTGCAAGGGCCAAGCATGGATCCTGCACGCATAAATTCATTGGTGCCACGTTCTGCGGCGATCGAAGCGGGATTGCGCGTCGGTGATGTCATAACACATGTGGACGGCGATCCAATCTATGCCTTTAGCGATCTTAAAGATAAGGTTGAAAAATCAAATGGTGCGCCCCTAAAACTGGATGTCTGGCGCGGGGGGGAGTTGTTACAAACCACCTTGACACCCAAACCAGTAGACGAACAGGCAGAGGATGGTTCGTTTTCTCGGCAATGGCGGATTGGTATCGTCGGCAGCTTTTATGCCTTTGAACCCATGACAGAAACTGTGCCTTTGGGGCGTAGCCTTTGGGCAAGTCTGAAGGCGACTTACACCATCATGGAAGGCTCGGTCACTGGGATCTATCATGTGGTATCAGGCGCAGTCAGCAGCTGTAACATCTCGGGGCCGATCGGCATCGCTGAGACGTCGGGTCAAATGGCAAAACAAGGCAGCGAAGATTTCATTTGGTTCATCGCCGTTTTGTCAACAGCGGTTGGGATGATTAACCTATTTCCGATCCCGGTTTTGGACGGCGGTCATTTGGTGTTTTTTGCCTATGAAGCGGTCTTTAGACGCCCGCCAAACAAGGTCGCGGTTAATCGGTTGATGACGTTTGGTCTGGCGATCATTTTGTCGTTTATGATGTTTGCTATCTTCAACGATATCTTTTGCCCGTAATTCATCCGCGAAATTTGGCGTAATGGGTGATTGCTGTTTTGACATCTTTGTTGGAACGCGCTAGTCAAAGTTAGCCTATGCTCGGGGGAATGTTATATGAAATTACGGTCCAAATTATTTAATTCAGCGCGCGTAACAGTTTTTGCGACATCGTTGGCGGCGGGCCTTGCGGTTTCAGGATCCGCATTGGCCCAGAATTATAGCTTTTCTTCAATCGTGGTTGATGGCAACAAGCGGATAGAAACGGCAACTATCAAGACCTATTCCGGCATAGAAACAGGCAAATCCGTCAGCGCCAGTGATCTGAATGCAGCCTATCAAAAGATCCTAGACAGTGGCCTGTTTGAGACAGTCGATCTTGAGCCACGCGGCGGCAAGCTGATGATCAAGGTCAAAGAATTCCCGACCGTTAACCAAATCTCTTTTGAAGGCAACGTACGTCTGAATGACGATGTGCTGAAATCGATGATCATTGCGCGCCCGCGTCTTATTTTTACCCCTGAAAAAGCAGAAACAGACCGTGCCGCAATTGCAAAAGCCTATGCAGATTCTGGCCGCTTGGCTGCGCGCATTACCCCAAAAATCATTCGCCGCAGCGATAATCGCGTCGATCTGGTATTTGAGATATTCGAAGGCGACATCGCTGAGATTTCAAAAATCGGTTTTGTCGGAAACAAAGTTTATAGCGATCGCCGTTTGCGCCGCGTTCTAGGGACCAAACAGGCAGGCCTGTTCCGCGCCTTTGTCAAATCGGATACCTTTATCGAAGACCGTATCGAATTCGACAAACAGGTTTTGTCTGATTTTTACCAAGCGCGCGGATATGTTGATTTTCGGGTCAATTCTGTGAACGCGGAATTGGCCGAAGAAAAAGACGCATATTTCCTAAACTTTAATATTCGCGAAGGTCAAAAATTCAACTTTGGCAATATCACGGTTGTGTCCGATCGCACAGATGTTGACATTGCCTCTTTTGAGGACGCAATCAATATTGATGCAGGGGATACATATTCGCCTTTGGCATTGGAAAATAATATCACGCGTCTTGAAACCCGCGCCACTCAGCTTGGTCTGGACTTTGTACGCGTGGCACCACGCGTGACGCGCAATGATCGCGATCTGACCCTTGATATCGAATTTTCAATCGAACGCGGCGAACGGGTATTTGTCGAACGTATTGATATTGCGGGGAACACATCAACGTTGGATCGTGTTGTGCGGCGTCAATTCCGCCTTGCAGAAGGGGATCCATTTAACCCCCGCGAAATTCGCGCCGCGGCCGAACGGATCCGGGCATTGGGGTATTTTGGCGATTCCAATGTGCGCGCCCGCGAAGGCAGCAGTGCAGAAAACGTGGTTATTGATGTCAGGGTCGAAGAAAAACCAACTGGTTCCCTTTCGTTCGGGGCCACCTATTCCGTCTCGGAAGGGGGCGGAATTTTGGTCGAATACAAAGAACGCAATTTCATGGGCCGTGGTCAACAATTGAACTTGGCCATCAATTCTGCGACCGACAACAGAAAATACGAGTTTTCATTTTCCGAGCCATCGTTTTTGCATGATAGCCTACGGTTTGATCTAGATCTGTTCTATAAAACGACCGAAGGACAAAACGCGGCGTATGACACCGAAAGCGGATTTTTCCAGCCATCACTTAGCTTTCCTCTAAGTGAAAACCTGCGTTTGGGCGTACGGGCTGCGGCTGCTTTTTCTGAGCTGAAAAACCCGGGGAACATCGGGGATGTTGTTACCGCAGAGGTTGGCCAAGGCCGCGTCAATAATTCAAGCATCGGATATACACTGTCTTATGACACACGCTTGACCGGACTGGATCCAAATGCCGGCGTTCTTGTGCAATTTAGCCAAGATTTCGGCGGTTTGGACAGTGATACCAAAAACGTAAAATCATCGTTGCGCGCGGTTGCGCAAAACAAAATCCTGAACGAAGAGGTCACATTGCGCGGTATCGTCGAGGCCGGCTTACTTAGCTATTCCTCAGGCAGCAGCCGCGTGACGGATCGTTTCTTTATGGGCCCGTCTGTTATGCGCGGCTTCCGTCCCGCGGGTATTGGTCCGCGTCAAAGACCAGATGATGGTTCATTTAATGATGCGTTGGGTGGAGATAAATTCGCCGTTGCACGCTTTGAGGCTGAATTCCCAATCGGTTTACCGGCAGAATATGGCATCACCGGCGGGGTTTTCTATGATGTTGGCAACTTGTGGTCGGTTGATGCAAAAGAGACCGATATTCGTTATTCATCAGGATCATGGCGCCATGTGATTGGAAGCTCGATTTTCTGGACAACTCCGATTGGGCCGCTCAGATTTAACTTTACCAAGGCGTTGCAAAAAGAAGCGCTGGATGAAGAACAAAAGTTCGATCTAACAATTTCGACGAAATTCTAATGCGGGCTTTATTTTCATTTCTATTGAGCGCGGTTTTGGCGTTTGCGGCACCTGTCCATGGGCAAGAATCCGCTGCGCCTTCATCTGTTTTGACAGTAGATTTGGAAAAAATTGCGCGCGAATCCGACTATGGCCAGCGCGTCAACGGTCTATACCAAGCTGAAATTCTCACCTTGCAGTCCCAAGCCAAGCAGGTAGAGGCGGAATTAATTGCCGAAGAACAAGACCTGGTCGCGCAGCGTGATATTGTATCGCCCGAGGAATTCAAAGAATTGTCACAAGCGTTTGACCGAAAAGTCGTTGCGATACGAAAAGATCAGAATTCTAAACAATCTGAACTGCAGGCCAAGCAACGCGATGATCAGCGCAATCTTTTGCGTTTAATTGCACCGATCCTTTATGAAATCGTGAGTGCGCGCGGCGCGTCCGTTTTGATTGACCGACGCAATATTGTCCTTGATCTTTCATCGGTTGATATCACCGACGAAGCAATCGCCAAAATGAACGAAACCTTAGGCGATGGATCGACACCGACAGAGGCCACGCAGGACGATTAGAAGACGTTGGACATTCCCAAGGATTAGCTTGCCCGACACGCAATTGCTTGCTAGGGAATGAAAGACCAAAATAATAAGGAAAAATCCTATGACCGAGCAGCTTGTGAGCGCAGACATCCAGCTAATCCAACGTATTCTGCCACATCGTTATCCGTTTCTCTTGGTGGATAAAGTTGTCGATATCGACGGAACCTCATCTGCACTTGGAATTAAAAACGTTACGATGAATGAACCGCATTTTCAGGGGCATTTCCCTGGCACACCGATTATGCCAGGCGTCACAATCGTCGAAGCAATGGCACAAACGGCGGCCGTTATGGTCGGGGTTACATTGGGTTTGGCGGATAAAAATCTTTTGATTTACTTTATGGGCATTGATAATTGTAAATTCCGCCGCAAGGTCATTCCGGGTGATGTTTTGTCAATGAAATTGACAACGGTGCGCGGGAAACCTGGCGGCAAAGTGTGGAAATTCAATGGGATCGCAACCGTTGATGGCGAATTGGCGGCAGAGGCGGACTTTACCGCTATGATGGATCTTCCTAAGGAATAAATGCGATGTCAATTCATCCTTCCGCAGTGATAGAAGAGGGCGCACATATTGGCAATGGATGCGTGATTGGTCCGTTCTGTCACGTGGGACCCAATGTCATTTTGCACGACAATGTCACACTTAAAAGCCATGTTGTCGTGACTGGACACACAACCATTGGCTCTGACACAGTTGTCTTTCCTTTTGCATCCTTGGGTGAAATCCCGCAGGATCTAAAATTCAAGGGTGAAGAAACCCGTTTGGTCATTGGTCAAAGAAATCGGATCCGCGAACATGTTACAATGAACACCGGCACCCAAGGCGGCGGCGGGGTTACCATTGTCGGGGATGATTGTTTATTCATGGCAGGCTGTCATGTTGCCCATGATGTACATATTGGCAATCGTGTGATTTTGGTAAATTCAGCGGCTGTAGCAGGGCATTGTATCCTAGAGGATGATGTGATCATCGGTGGTCTATCTGGTATTCATCAGTTTGTTCGTATTGGGCACGGCGCAATTATTGGCGCGGTCACGATGGTGACCAATGATGTGATCCCCTTTGGGCTCGTACAAGCGCCGCGGGGTGAATTGGACGGATTGAACCTAGTTGGCTTGAAACGAAAAGGTTTGGCGCGGGCTGACATCACCGCGTTGCGCGCTGCGTTCCAAATGATGGCGCAGGGCGAGGGGACCTTTAACGACCGCGTGAAACGCATGGGAGAGGAAACCGACAGTGTTTATGTCAAGCAAATCGTTGATTTTGTCATGGCTGCCAGTGACAGGTCATTTCTAACGCCAAACTGACGATGACAGACCGTCTTGCCATATTAGCGGGATCTGGCAAGTTACCGCAGATCATTCAATCGGCCAATCCAGACTGCGCCGCGATATCATTTGCTGGCGTTGCGCATGAATTGCAAGAGCCGGTACACCTGCACCGTTTTGAACAATTCGGTGCCCTGTTCGATGATTTGCGCAATCAAGGTGTCACGCGGATTGTGATGGCTGGCGCAATGCAGCGCCCCCAATTAGATGCATCGGCGCTGGATCGATTCACCGCAGGTATATTCCCTGATTTGATAGCGGCAATGATGCAAGGTGATGATCATCTCTTACGCTTTTTGATTGCGATGATCCAAGATCAAGGTTTTCGCGTCCTAGGTGCCCATGAGGTGGTTGATGGTTTGACCGTCCCCCCCGGTTCAATCTGCGGTAACATGTCAGAGGTGGATCAAAATAATCTGGCGCGTGCGGACATGATTTTGGCATCTTTAGCCCCCTTAGATATTGGTCAAGCGGTCGTGATCGAAGGGGGCCAAGCCCTTGGGATAGAAACCCTGCAAGGTACCGAATTTATGCTTGATATGGTGGCAAAAACATCATCAAAGCTTCGTACCAAGACCGGCGGTATTTTGGTAAAGCGGCCAAAACCAAGCCAAGATTTAAGGGCTGACATGCCCGCAATTGGCCCGGATACGGTTGATCAGGTGGCCGACGCAGGTCTTTCGGGTATCGTAATATCACCCGGTAAAGTGATGTTGATTGACAAAGATGTAATCATCGCGCGTGCCTTGGCGCGCGGCATATTTATTTATGCGCAGGATCCGTCATGTTAAAAATTGCGCTCGTGGTTGGCGAAAGCTCGGGAGACAAGCTTGGCGCCGCGCTTATTGATGGTTTTGATGAAATCCTAATTGCGCCTGCAGAATTTATCGGCATCGCGGGTCCCTTGATGATGGATCGTGGGATGGACAGCCTATTTGACATGAGCGAATTGTCTGTCATGGGGATTGGCGAAATTCTCGGTCAATATTTACACCTACGAAAACATCTAAAGCAAACTGTGCAATTTATCTTAGATCAAAAGCCAGACGTTCTGATCACGATTGATGCGCCAGAGTTTTCGCTGCGCTTGGCGAAAGAGGTCAAAGCAAAAAGCAACATCCCCACCGTACATTATGTCGCGCCAACAGTTTGGGCGTGGCGTCCAAAACGGGCGGCAAAAATGGCCAGGTATATTGACCATGTTCTGGCACTTTTTCCTTTTGAGCCGCCATTGATGATTGCAGAAGGAATGACCTGTGATTTTGTTGGCCACCCAGTAAGCCACGATCAGATTGCCACCCCCGAAGAGGCGGCACATTTTCGGTTTGCCTTTGGCCTAAATGACGGGCCTGTCGGCTTATGCTTACCCGGATCACGCAATTCCGAAATCCGCTGCATGGGATCAATATTTGGCAAAACGCTTGAAAAAGTTGCACAAACGCGCCCCGACATACAATGGATTTTGCCCGCCGCACCGCATGTCGCCGGCGCTGTGCGACAAATGATTGAAGATTGGCCCGTTAAGCCCATTTTGCTGGACCCCAGAGAGTTGGATGCAAAAACTGCTGCGGCGGACAAACGTGCGGCGTTTCGCTGTGCCGATTTAGCTTTGGCTGCATCGGGCACAGTATCATTGGAACTGGCAGCAAATGATACACCCATGGTGATTGCTTATGACATGCCATGGTTATCGCGTCAGATCATTGGACGGCTTTTGTTGGTGGACACCGTGACACTGATCAACCTCGTGACCAACACGCGTTATGTGCCTGAATTTATCGGCGACACCTGCAAGCCAGAGCTTATTGCACCGGCATTGGTGTCCGTTTTAAACAACGCGCACAACCAACGGCTTGCCATGGAAACCACCATGCGATCGCTCGGGCGTAATGAAAAAACGCCGGGCATCCGCGCGGCGCTGTCTGTAATGCAATTTCTATCGAAACGCTAAGTTATTGCACCACGGGTTTTGGCAATTTATCGTAAACAGCGGTGAACCCTTTTAGCGAAATTGGCACCTCGATCGGTTGCGATGGCGCGGCAATATGCGTGATTGTCATAGTGGCGATGTCACCCGCCTTAAGTAAATCAACTTCGTCAGCCGTAAACCCCATTCGCACGAAACACCCGATTTTTGTACAATACGAATAGGGGTACTGTTTCACCAAATCCTCAGAAAAACGGATCACCATAGGCTGGGTCAACGACGTTTCCAAGGGAACAATGAAATTACCACCCAATATAGCAGGTTGGCCTGCCTCCAAGGCAAAGACGGACAGCTCAGCGATAGCAGTGTCTTCTCCCGTCACAATAAGTTGATACATTTCACATGGATCATTGCCATCGGCCGTTGCAAGACAACGTAAAACCCAATCATCCTTTTGAAAGCGGATGTAGTTTTCACCAATTTTATTTTTTGGTTTCAACGGCTTTCCCAATGACAACCCAGATGCCTCCTGTGCCGATGCAAGGGAAGGCAACAGCATGGTACTCATCAAACAAGCTAGAAAAATAAGTTTCAAATTTAAGATCCATCCGTAAATCGTTCAGGGTTAAAATGCCCTTATTTTTCCAAAAGGACAACCCTTTGTCTGTCCTTGGCAGAAAAACGCCAATATACTGATTTCAAAAAAGAAAGAGGGCCAAGCGGCCCTCTCTTTATTTCTTTTTCTCTCCCCGTCGGACTGGCCGACTTATGTGAATGACGCTACGAAACTATTAAACGTCGGTCAACAGCTAATTACAAAAAATTAAGAAAAAATATTAAAAAAAAGCCTCGCAAAATGCACGGCCAGTCTAACAGGGAGGACGTCGTCACGCGATAAAACTATCGTTAGTGACAACGATACTCTGGCATATTTTAGTTAACGATGTATGTTGTATCCGTGTGGAAAGACAAGGGTCAAAAATGGACGAAAATATTTTTATTGGTGGCGGTGGTGTTGACTACAGCGAACCGCAGTATCTGTCATTAAAATATGCAAATCGTCATGGCCTGGTCGCTGGGGCAACAGTAACGGGAAAAACGGTTACCTTACAGATCATGGCCGAAGAATACTCTGCCGCAGGTGTTCCTGTTTTCATGGCGGATGTGAAAAGTGATTTGGCGGGGCTTGCACTATCTGGGCGCGCTGATGCAAAATTACATGATGCCTTTCAATGACGCGCAAAAACAATTGGGTTCAACGAATATTCCTATTACGCAGCACCGGTTGTTTTTTGGGATATCTTTGGCAAATCAGGCCATCCCGTACGCACCACAGTTGCGGAAATGGGACCTTTGTTATTGTCACGTTTGCTGGATCTAACCGAGGTCCAGGAGGGGGTGATTAACCTCGCCTTTTGATTGTCCGACGAAGAAGGCTTGGCGCTACTCGACCTAAAAGATCTACAATCCATGTTAGTATGGATGGGCGAAAACCGCGAAGACATATCTTTGCGATATGGAAACATCGCTGTAGCATCCATCGGCGCAATCCAACGCCAGCTTTTGGTGTTAGAAAATCAAGGTGCGACTGATATGTTCGGTGAACCTGCATTAGATTTATCCTACATGATGAAATGCGATGCAAACGACCACGGTTATATCAATATTTTGGCCGCGGATAAATTGATGGCAAGC
>Ga0181601_10004725_pt1 | contig 11402 bp, 9 predicted proteins | sample 041ome_8_FD_133020 | JGI IMG/M metagenome (GOLD analysis project Ga0181601, IMG submission 133020) | Coastal salt marsh microbial communities from the Groves Creek Marsh, Skidaway Island, Georgia - 041407BS metaG (megahit assembly) | ecosystem: Environmental > Aquatic > Marine > Intertidal zone... | reverse complement strand
TTGGATTGGATTGGATTGGATTGATTGGCGTGTTCGGTGCCGTCCGTCGTCCTTCGCGTCGTCGTCGCGCACCTGTTCCTCGCGAGTCATGAGCGGAGAGTACTGCGTCCGTTTCTCCTCTTTAAAAAAACTCATCGCCTCGGGCTTTCGCGTCGTCCTCCGTCGTCCTTCGCGTCGTCCTTCGCGTCGTCGTCGTCGTCTGTCGGTCGCGTCCGTCGCGTCCGTCGCGTCCGTCGCGTCGACCAGATCTGCGCACCGCGTGCTCAACCCGAAGCGCTACCGGTACCATTTCGTCGATACTTACCATTAAAAGTCCCCATTATACGACTACTTCGAGCGACGTCCCCGACTGGCGGTTCACGAACCGTACATTTACCCATGGGGTACCCATAGGGCAGACGCGGTTCGCCGAAACCAGGGCTCGGGCCGAAACCAGGGCTCAGGAACACGCATCGGACGGACGGACGACGACGACGACGCGTTTTTTGTGTTTTTTTTGTGTGTTTTCGTCGTCGTCGTCGTCGTCGTCGCACGCGTCGTTCGACGGGGTGCGACGTCGCGACGCCTCAGTCTCCCCCTCGCGCGCGCGTCGGGATCGACGGAAACGTAGACGACGACGCGAATGATGATGCACGCGCGATCGATGACGTGCGGCGCGGCGACGACGACGACGGCGGCACCGCGAAAGACGCGCTCGGCGATGGCTCGTTCGCGAGGGAAAGCGATGCGGACGAGGTATTCCAGCGGCGACGCGTCGTCGGACGCGCGGTGGGTTTCGGCGCGTAAAGCGACGATCGCGAGGGCGGTGATCGATGGGGACGAGGTGCGCAAGAACGAGCGCGAGTGCGTGCTTCAGACGTACGGACGAGGAGAGACGGAGGTGATGACGCACGGGAAGGGCGCGCTGATGTGGGACTCGGATGGGCGAGAGTTTTTGGATTTCACGTCTGGGATCGCGGTCAACTGCCTTGGACACGCCGACGATGGGGTGACCAAGGTGATTGCGGAACAGGCGGCCAAGCTCACGCACACGTCGAACCTTTATCACACCGAACCTGGCGCTACGTTGGCGAGAAAGTTGACGTCAACCTGTTTTGCGGACCGAGTCTTCTTTTGTAATTCGGGTACGGAGGCGAACGAGGGCGCGCTCAAATTCGCGAGAAAGTACGCCAAGACTCGCGCGGTGGAACAAGGAAAGAGCGCCGAGGATGCCGCCTTTGAAACAGTGAGCTTTGAGAATGGCTTCCACGGCCGTACGATGGGAGCGCTCGCGCTGACGTGGAAAGAGGGATATCGCGCCCCCTTCATGCCCATCGTTCCTGGCAACACGTTTACCCCGTACGGTGACTTAGCGGCGGCGGCCAAGTTGATCGTCAAGGGGCGTACGTGCGCCGTGTTCGTTGAGCCGGTTCAAGGCGAAGGTGGTATTTACCCAGCCGACGCAGAATTTTTGCGCGGCCTGCGCAAGCTCTGCGACGCCGCGGATGCCTTGCTCGTGTACGACGAAGTCCAGTGCGGACTCGGTCGTACTGGTCGTCTCTGGGGTCATCAACTCGTCCAAGGCGCAGAACCAGACATGATGTCCGTCGCCAAGCCCTTGGCGAACGGCTTGCCCATTGGCGCCGTCCTCATGAAGCAAAAGGTTGCCGACGTCATGGCGCCCGGAGATCACGGCTCTACATTCGCCGGCGGGCCTCTCGTCTGCGCCGTCGCCAACGAAGTCTTCGATCGCGTGAGTAATCCAGAGTTTTTAGACAACGTCAAAGCGCGCGGCGAGGAGCTCAAGGCTTTGCTCACTGAGAAGCTCGCCGGGCACCCCCACCTCAAGGAGGTTCGCGGCGCCGGTTTGCTCGTCGGAGTCCAGTTCGACACCGCTTGCGCGCCCCTCGTCAAGGAGTGCCGCGATCAGGGTTTGCTCACCCTTACCGCGGGTAAGGGTGACATCTTGCGTCTCATTCCTCCGCTCATCGTCACGAGCGAACAGGTGCAAAAATGCGCAGACGTCGTCGCGCAAGCCGCCTTCAAGACGCTCAAGTAAAAGATACAAAAAAGTGTCGATTCAAGTCCCAACCCTCACTTTACATATAATAACACTGGAACACGAATATAACAAAAATAAAAAAAACCATCCGGTCCGTGTTGCGCCGTCTCGCGTCCGCACGGAGGGCGAGGCGTGCCTCGATGCGTCGTCCATTCACGGGTACCGGTCACAGCGCGCCGCTGCGGTCGCGCGCGTCGCGAACATCTCGCGCGCGCAATCATGGTAATCGTTAATGGGGTGCGTCCATCGCGTCGTTTTCTTCTTCGTCTTCGTCGTCGCACCCTTCGTCGCGCGCGCGAGGAGTCAGCTCCAGGTGCCTCTCGCGATGTGGACCTAGTCTCAATTGGAACAGCTCACCCCGTCAACGCGGTGAGCTTTCACCTTCGTCTTCGCGCGAGCCCGGGCTTCGATCGCTGACCTCGGCTCGATTATACGATCGCAGGTGACGCTTCCGAGCGATTTAAATTGGATTCGTGCCTTGGTAGCGGAAAACTTCTTCGCGCCGTGCGACGTCCATTCAACCGGAGCGAAGGGTGAGCAACGCAACCTCTTCTCCGTGAACCGATGCGAGTCGTTGTGTCCGGTTTGCGTCGCCGAGAACAGGGTGACGGACACCGTGCAGGTGCGTCGAACGCGACGAAAAAAAAATGTACTCGTCGATCGCGTCCACGTCGATCGCGTCGCGCCCGTCGTCAACGGCGGGAGCGCGCGTCGAGACCCTTGCCGATAGCAATGCGCGAGGGCTTTCGCGCCAAATTTTCAGTCGTCTGACTAGACGAGCGATCGACCGAGCAAATAGTCCCAGTTTGCACAGCGCTCGCACAAAAACAAAAAATCAGAAGACGAGTCTGTGATGTCTTCTTCTGCTTGCTCTACTCTTTCGGTTGTGACGCGAGCTGGGCATCGCGTTTGAACGCGAGTCGAGCGTAAAGAGACTAACGTGCGTGATGATTGTCGTCGTCGCTATCGTCCTTGTCGTAGATTCGTCGAAGCTCGTATCACAACGTTGTTCGAGTGCAAGACGTGTGCAGACTGATGGATGTCTCGAGCATCCAAACGTACATTATAAATAGCGCGCGCGTGGTGTTCCTGAACGAGAGACCACACCCTAGAAGTGGAAAACCGGGCGGCGGAAACGACAACAAAACGTCAAAGAGTGGGAAAGATGACAAGGGCTCGCGCGGTTCGGCTATTCAGATGCACTCCGAGTGTAGCTATTGTCATCGGATACTTCAGAGCGACGCAAATCGGTACTGTTCGATTTCTTGCAAGGTGAACGGAAAAGAAGATATGATTGTGCGTGGAGACGTCGATATGAGCTTTGCAGAGGAGACGATAAAGCCCGTTCCGAGGAAGAGCACGCAGGCGAAGTCCAAGGGAGACTCAAAGGGGAGCACAGATAGAAGGTCTTCGCCAAAGAGGGAAAAGTCACCTGTGAGCGAAAGTAGCAAACAGCGACAACCAGCTGCGTCGCCGAGTAGCGTAAAGACTGAGGAGGAACCACTAACGCCTGAAGGCGGGAGTTCTCCGTCAAATTTGGAGAGCACACCACCCAAGGCAAACGTCACCGGGTCACTCAAACGCAAAAATAGCGTAAAGGACTTGAAGTCGGCTGACTCGCCGGTTACGCCGTTGCTCGTCCCGTCTTTTCATCGAAGAAAAGGCCGCCCGAAGAAGTCTCCCGTGGGATGACGACGAGGAGCCGCTACACAACGAAGCATAAACTACGACATGTACACCCCCCCCGTAACCATCACTACTTTATCATCCGTCATATTGGTCAGGTGATTCCTTGGTCGTGAATATCCAAATCCAAACGCGTGCGAGAAATCAAGCGCGTCGCGAATGTTGAAATTGAAAATTCTGTACTCACTATTACAATTTTAGCCGCGAGCGTCTACTTTTCGAGGCTCTTCTTGGACGACTTTTTTCTGCCCATCTTTGCCAAGACTGTTTTCGCGTACTCGTTGGAAATTTTGAAAACCTTCTCTCTTCCCGCGTGATCGCAGCCTTGCGCAATGCCTTCGTAATCAAATGCTTCAAGCTCCTGATCCGTAGGTTGAGCGTGACGCAGCACTTGCGAAATGAAGTTGATCTTATAATTGACATCATCGCACCCCGTTCCAGTGATGATAAGCTGACCAGCCTTTTCGTGGTGAGTCAAATAGTTGCCCACCACTGTTTGATCGAGAACTTTGATTTTCGCCGTCAATACGTCCAAGTGAGGCAAAACTTGTGAGATGAAGAACCCAATCTCCGCCTTGGGACCGCTGTAGGAGGCTTCAGCGCGTTGCCACACGTCGAAGAGTTTCTTGCCTTGAGCAGAAGGTTTCGCTATCATAACTTTGGAGTTCGCGTGTGGGCGTGCCGACAAGCCTAAACCGTAATCGGCGGACATGACGACGTCGTTAGACGTCAGCATGTCGTGAATCGCCTTAAGGGGATTCTTCTGCATCACCGCATCCGGCTCGATGAACATGGTGGTGAAATCCTTGTCTAAGAGGGTGTGCATCGCGTGCACTCTTCTCCACGAGAGCATATTCTTGAGCTCTAGCTTGCCGGCGGACTTGTACTTGACAACCTGCGTCTTCAAGTCTTCATCGACAAAGACGTCGACGATCTTGCCAGAGGCTCGCGTTTCGCTCTCGATGTACGCCTTGGTCTCCTCATCCGGCACGATGATGGTCCAAAAGTCAACCATGGACGGCGCCACCGCCTTCATGGATTCCAGGAGCGCGTGCGCGAACATCCAGTACGACTTGTTGCAAAACGTGATCATCCTAAACTTTGTCGCGTGCGTCTTGCTCTCGACATGCGCCGCCAATCCTGGAATACGCCCAGGCGAGTTTCTAGCCGATTTCGCCGCCTCTTTTGTTTCCCCGACGCTCCCCTTGTCCGAGCTTAGACCAAGCTTGCTCGCAAGCGCGTCGACGTCAAACGCGTCGTTGACGCTCGAGTCCCTCGTCGCCAAGCCACCTCGCGCACCCGGTGAACTCGCCGTGAGCGCCAAAAGTCCGAACACGATCGCCAACATTCCCAGGGTGACCCCCCAAACCCGTCTTCGGTGTGTTTTCCACGCCTTTCGCGCGCTCTCAACGCCGCTCGCGTGCTCATGTTCTCGCTCCGAGTGATTCCGCGTAACACCCTCGACGGCGATATCGCCGCCCAACAAGCTCACGCGTTCGCTTGACATCTTCCTTCACCCTTTGCCTCGCCCCGCCGCGGTCGTGGATCTTTCCGTCCGTCGTTTTCCTCCGCTCTCGGTCTCGGTCCTGGTTCGTCGTCGCAAACTCACGCGTCGTCGTCGTCGTCGTCGGACGTGTTCACGACGAATCGGTTTTGAGAGTGAATGTGTGTTGGAGAGGGGGTGACTTTTGTTTTCATGGTTCATGAACCGTCACTTTCACATTTAGAATCAAGCGACGCAGACTGAGACCGCCGGCGCGCTTGCTCAGTCACGATGACGCCAACTAAATCTATCACGATATTCGTCGAGTGTAATAAAACAAAAGCGTTTACGAAGTACTACTAGCAGAGCGCATCGCGGTACGCCTTGTATCGCGCCGTGATGCAGATGACGTTGTCTCTACGTAGTGTCGCTCGCGCCGTTTCCGCATCGACGAGAAACGGAAGCTCGACTCTATGACTATCTCTATTCGGCACGTCTAACGTGATTGCCTCTCGCGCGACGCACACGCAGACGGATTCTCGCGGTCGCGCAACTCCATTCGGCACGCGCAGTTGAATCCTCACGCTCTCAACCGGTCGCCCGTGATATTCCACGTCCACGTCCAAGGGCTCGTCGGCGGCAGAGGCGATTTCCGTCTCTTCCACAACGGACGGCGCAGTCGCTCGTATCCGATGCGGCGGTGGCGGATAACGACCGATGAACGCCCGAGCAGGCAACTTGTATTGGGCGCTCAAGTCGTTCGAGGACGAATAATGCTTGTCGGCGACCACCTTGAGACAAAGCTCGGCGAGAAACCGTTTCAACGTTTTGAAAACCATCGCGTGCCGCATGACGGTCGAGTTGAAGACGACGTCGAAGACCACACACGACTGACCCGAGCTGTCGACGTCTATGCGCGCGTCAGCCGCGCTCAGTGGAAAGCGCAAACAGCTGTCGATTGACGACGAACTCGACGCGCCTGCTTCAAGAGCGCGAATGACCTCTTTAGGCATCAAACCCTCGCGCCACGTATCGTCGTGCGCCGCTGGAACGCCGATTTCATCGCTTCCACAGACATTGATGAAAACTTTTTCTCCGTTTGCGTCTCTAGACTTAACTACAAACCCGGGCTGAAGCGTAATCTCTTTTTCGCTCAACCTCGTCGTCGGCAGTCGCACGCGCGAGCGTTCAGAGGTTGAAGCCTCGAGCGCGGGATCTCGCAGCGCCCCTTTAGCCGCCTGATGAATGAGCTCGAGCATTTCCGACGGCGCCACCTGCGCAGCATCACCCGCTTTCGACGATAGCGACGCAAACGCCTGTTGCATCGACTGCAGCAGCGGTTTCATTTCTTCAGGCGCCTCGTTCGCATCGAGAGACCCACCAGCGTCGACGTACGACGAAAGAAACCGCGCCAGCTCTTCTGTCTGAGCGACGACATCTCCTTCACACTGGTCGTCGTCTCGATCGTCGCGCATCATCGTCGCTCAGCGATTGTTCCTCCCTCCGCCTGTCTCCTCCAGTCCTCTCCTCGCTCTGAGGAGGCAAGGGCGGAAGGAGGACGAGCGAGCGAGCGCGTGTTCGTTGGAACGGACTTCGTTCAACCTCACTCCCGGGAAGGCGACTCTCTCGCCGGCCGTCTTCAGGGAGGGTTAACGCGCGAAATCGAGCCAATTTAAACGACGTTGAGCGCCGTCGGATCGGTGTCGCAGCGTCGGCAACGACGCGGCGTCTGGTTGCAGTGAAGACGATGAGCCGCGGCCACGCGTTCGTTTCCTTTTTCTTCTTACTCGTCGTCGCTCTAAACGGCGTCGGAGTACGCGGGGACGAGTACGCGGTGGCCATCGAGCGCGCCATCATCGCGTCCAATGGGTTGCAGGCGGTGGGCGCGTTCGAGCGGTTGCTCGAACGACTTTTAGACTCGTATTGCGAGGCAGAGCAGGAAAGCTGCGCAGCGTACGAGGCATCTAGAAAAGAACTGTGGTTGTCGTTTGCGGAACAAGCCATTTGTGGCGCTGGTTCTGACGCCGAGAGCACGTGGACGGCCATTTCAAAGACGAACATTCAAGGCGCTTTTGCCATTTTGCTCGGTGAATGCGCGACGCCGTGGTACGGAGACTTAGAGGAGGAAGTATTAAACATTTCGACAGAGTTTCTCGCCTTGGCGTCACTCGAACGCATTGATGTCAAGGCAGTCATAGATGCAAACGATCGAAAGGCAGGAAGAAGTGCGACGGCGATCGGTGACGACCTAAACGCTTTACACCCTAGCTACATTGCCGACTTGGCCCCGGTGGCGACTGAGGAGACGTCCTTTAGCGCGTCGAGACCCGTCGTCGTCACAGCGCAGCCCACAGCGGAGGAAGACTTATCCATCTACGACGCGGCAACACGGGCGAAAATTGCAGCCGCACGTGCGACCGGAACATTTAGCGAAGAGGGCGCGACTGAGGCGTTTCCTGACGCGTACGCGGCGCGCGTCGAGCTGTCCACGGTTTCAATCGACGCTTACAAAAGCAGTTACTTGACGCATCCGTTTGCCAACGCGCACTACGATAAGAGCATCAAGTGCGCGAACGAGCCAGTGGCCGAGGGATTGTGTTATTCGCGCATCCTTCCAGAAATTGGCGTCACGCACGCGGAGGAGTCGGGCACCCGGCTCCTGACGCCGTTTGGGCAACCTCTTCCTACAGACTATGTCGATTACAATCAGCCGAGAAACTACGTACCTGGAACGCGCGTCGTATAGACAAACAAAAAAAAGCATAGGTATACCGATAGAACAACTGGAGGCGACTCGCGAGAGCGCCCGCCACGTGTAGCATCAATAGGACAAGTACTTTTCACCACGTGGGATGATTTCGTATTCTTCAATCCTTCGTCGACAAGAGGAAGTGAAGTGAAGTGAAGTGAAATCTTCCGCGCAAGTTCGCCAAAAACATGCGACTCTTCTTCGTCCGTCTCCTCTCGCCGCTTCCTCGCCAACACGCAAAGAACTGTGCCGCTTAACGTCATCGACGCAAGTAAAACGACAAACACAACCGGACTCGATACGAGGGACACACCTTCGTCTCGTTTCTTGTCGGCGGTTCAAGATACGCCGTGTATCTTGGTACCTGGTGTCGGTACATCCGTGTATATTGGTACCTGGGGTGAGAGTGCCGATACGACGGGTTCTGATTCGCCATCCATTCACAGTAAGATATTTCGCGTATTTCGCCTGATCCGTAAAGATATTTCGCCGCGAAATCGTCACACGTTGTCGCTCGACGACTCGGGCCCTGGGAAGCTCGAACGGCGGCGAGCCAGAAGACGCGGAGACACGATTCGATTCAAGCTGATCTCTCTCGTTCGCGATGGAAGCGACAAAAACGACGTACGGCGCGGCGCCGAGGACTGTGAATACCATTAATGGTGTTAAACACGCTCGCACTCGATGCACGGTGGTGGCAATGGGTAGCGTTGCTGTCCTCGCGGGACTCGCATGGCTCGGCGGGGACGGACGCGGATATCGAGGCGGCGGGCTGAGAACGGAGACGACACGAATGATGCCGACGAGCGAACTCGGGATTCCACGTGCGCCGTCGGCGGGTTTCGTTGCTCCGTTTGACCTTCCAGAGGATTTGCACGCGGCAATTGCGGCGTTGGGGGACGAACCGACGATGGGAATCGAGGCGAACGTGGACTCGTACGAGGGCTTGGAGGAGCTCGAGGGAGGAGGATACGCGGTTGAGGTTGAAGGCGGGCTCAACGCGACGCTGCGGCGGTTGCAAGCGTACATGCTTTTGAATCAACAGAAAGACGCCGAAAACGAACGTTGCGAGGCGGAGAAGGAGTCAATGGGTCAAGCGGCGTATGACGAAGGCGCAACCAATCCGCCACGGGTGAACACGTCCGAGTACATGGGTAAGCTTGCGGCTGAGGTTGAGCAGGACGAAACCGTCGTCACGGAGCACGAGCACGTCTTGCAGGCGAGAGCGGCGGCGCGACTCGGTGGCAGCAAGGGCACAAATTTTGCAAACGGTGTCGACGGCGTCAGCCGGGTGAATACTGAAGTGAGTAACTCCAACGCTATAAACGTCGAATACTGCTGGAAGGACTCTTACGGTCGTGGCGTCGGACGCGTGCCGTCGCACTGTCCCTCCCACAAGGAGACGATTGCGGGCGGTATCATATGCTACGATAAATGCCATAATTTCGGGTCCAACTGGTACCGGTTCGGCTATGACTGTCACCAACGTTGCAACTATGGATGGAGTGATCACGGGCTTCTCTGTCATAAATCCAACTGGGGCCGCGGCGTGGGTGAGGCGCGCTGCGAATGGCAAGAATGGTGGGCCGCCGCAGATCTCGGAGAATCTGGATCGGTTCATCAGCCGACGCATCAGCGCAAATTGCTGGGAGGCGTCGTCAAAGCTGTCGTGCAGGCTGTGCGCAAGACCAAGCTTGTGTGCGGTGGAAGTCTCTGCTCGCGCGTTGGTAAGCAAGATTGCCTAGGCCTGTGCTACCCTCCGTGTCCGTCTTCCAACCCGGTTTGGATTGGTTGCAATCTCTGCGGGGCATCATGCTCTAGTTACGCGGGAGGCATCGCGCCGAGCTGCATGAAGGGCGTAAAAATTTCTCCTGGTATGGAATGGGCGACGTGCCCACCTGGATGGGACTACGACGCAGGTTTATGCTACAAGCCTTGTAAACGAGGATTCACTGGCATCGGACCAGTGTGCTGGGGCGACGCACCAGTCGTTGGGGGCAAGAAATGGGTCCATTGCGGTATGGGCGCTGCATCAAGCTCAGCCGCGTGCGCTTCGGCGACAGCTGATCAAATTATTGGTCCGCTCGAGATTGTCGCATTCGCCGCAACATTGGGTACCAGCAGCGCCGCGACGACGGCGGCAAAGGCCACCAAGATGTCCAAACTGAAGCAAGCCGCGAAGGCGCTCAAGAAGAGCGCCGAAAATCTGCAAGACGCAGGCAGTTTCCTTGGGGCGTGCGATGATCTCGCCGCTGCCGAGTCGGAAACGGATCAAGCCCGTGCCGCGATGGCTCTCATTTCTGTTGCCGATCCGACGGGCATCACGAGTACCATCTCAGCCTACACCTACGACACTTGCGACAAGATTCAAGACCCAGAGTCGACTGCTTTCGTCAGACCGACGGATGCGTACTCATGCTCAATAACATCTGACTGGTGGTGGAGCGGCAGTGCGTGTTATGAGACGTGTTACAACACGCAAACGCAGTGTGGCAACCACGTTGGCCGCCACTCAGACGGCACCTGCGCCTACCAATCCAGGGTCTGCGCCCGTCCGAGCAATCAGTGCGTAGGACAAGGCAGTAATAAGGCGTTCACGAGTGCGTGTTAAACGTATAAAATCATCACACGTCACCGTGACCACAACGTTTGCGACTATCCCTTCGAGTTGAGGAAAATGTCCAACTTTTTACGTTTTACTTTTTTCTTGGGCTTCTGTCACCTCAGACGACGACAGAAACGAAATAACGGTTTTGTTTTTTTATGTTTACTTACGGAAGTACGGGGACGACGCGTCTTGTTGTAGACGTTAGCCGGCGCACGTTAGCCGCACCCTGAGACTTGTTTTACTGTTTTAATGAAGACCTCAGATTTTGACTTGATATGATTCAACTTTACTAAACGAACTGATCCTTCACACGACGACGACTCGCACGAAACTCAATCATGCGACCGCCTCCGTGGGAACGCATGCGCTCAGGAGCGACGGCGACGACGAACGCGATTGAGAACGCAACGGAGAACGCGGCGCTCGCACCGACCAACGCGGCGCCGACGGCAACGTCGAAGACGTGTACGCGCACGATAATTGGGCGCCACGAGCACGTCATCTCGGGGTACTCACTTTTGAAGGGAATAGGCGACGGAGAACCGATTGCGTCCGACCGATTCATGGTTGGCGGTCACGAGTGGGTGCTTTTGTTTTATCCCGACGGCAAGCGGTCGATGAGCGACGGGAACGCCGCGAATGCGGCGGCTGACGACCCGTACGCTGCCCTCTTTGTCGCGCTGATAGGTGAAGGGCCGCGGCCCTTAGGAGTGGTGCAGTCGGGCACGGGACGCGTCGTGAGAGCGTTTCACCGGTTCACTCTTGTTGATCAGAACGGCAGCGGGCGGCACATCACCAAGGGCAGGCAGCGCGAGCAAGGCGCGGTGAAGATTTC
>Ga0181601_10004720_pt1 | contig 11406 bp, 9 predicted proteins | sample 041ome_8_FD_133020 | JGI IMG/M metagenome (GOLD analysis project Ga0181601, IMG submission 133020) | Coastal salt marsh microbial communities from the Groves Creek Marsh, Skidaway Island, Georgia - 041407BS metaG (megahit assembly) | ecosystem: Environmental > Aquatic > Marine > Intertidal zone... | reverse complement strand
TGGGCGGCCATCGGCACCGAGACCGACGGATCGATCACTTGTCCTGCCAGCGTCAACGGTATTGTCGGCTTCAAGCCCACTGTCGGTCTGGTGAGCCAGGAACTGATCGTGCCGATCAGTTCCTCGCAGGACACCGCAGGCCCGATGGCTACCAATGTTTGGAGCACGGCGCTGCTCTTGAACGCGATTGCCGAACCGGGCGAGCCAGACCGCGATTTCACGCAAGGGCTCTACACCTCATCGCTTGAAGGCAAGCGTATCGGCGTGCTGGTCAACCAGACCGGCGGCAACGCACAGGTCCGCGAGGTCTTCAGCCAGGCGCTGAGCGATCTCGCTTCCGCCGGGGCCGTGCTGGTTGATGTGGAATACGAACCCGATCGTGCGATGTGGGACGATGAATACACCGTGCTGCTGTATGAATTCCGCGTGGGGCTGGACGCTTACCTGCAAGCCTCACCGGCAGACATTCCGGTGCGATCGCTGGCTGACGTGATCGCCTTCAACGCCGCCAATGCCGAAACCGAACTGCGCTGGTTCGGGCAGGACATTTTCGAACTGGCAGCCATGGCTACGGATGAAGCCGAATATCTGCGCGCCCGCGACAATTCCAGGCGGCTCGCCGGGGCAGAGGGTATCGACCGGCTGCTGGCCGAACATGACCTCGACATGCTAGTGGTCCCGACCGAAGGCCCGGCATGGCCGATCGATCTTGTGCTGGGCGACCATTTCATGCCGGGGATCGGCGCAGGATCGCTGGCAGCCATTGTCGGATATCCGCACCTCACCGTGCCGATGGGCGATGTCGAGGGCTTGCCGGTTGGCCTGTCCTTCATCGCCACGGCAGGCGAAGATGCAGCACTGTTGCAGGCGGGCGCCGCCTATGAGCGGGCGCGCAGCGTGGCAATTTCCCAACCGAGCCTGAAGCCATGGTCCGAAAACCCGTAAAAAGGACAGTTTATTACAATTGCCATGTTGTTCAGGTGATACAACCCGTCTAGCGCGGCGGCACTAAATCAGGCGATGGGGTATCTTGGCTTGCGACAATACCTGACGTGCTCGGGTCGACTTGCCTTGGCTGTTGCCACGGCGAGCCTTGCCGTGCCCGTTGTCGCCCAGGCTCAGGATGCAGGCTCGCCCGATCCGGCCCAGGATCTTGCCCCAAGCGGAAGCGAGCCTGTCCCTGGCACGCAGGCCGCTTCGCCGCTCACCGGCGCTGTGCGCACCTATTACCCGTCCGACTTTGCTGACGTTGCGCCGCGCACTGCGCTTGAAGTCGTCGAGCAGGTGGCCGGCTTCAACATCCAGGACGGTGGCGGTGGCGGTTTCGATGGCGCCGGACGCGGTTTTGGCGAGGCTTCGGGCAATCTGCTGATCAATGGCGATCGCATTTCCAGCAAGTCCACCAGCGTGCGGGACGAGCTGCAGCGTATCCCCGTGTCCAACGTGATCCGCGTGGAAATTGTCGATGGTGCCACGCTGCAAATTCCCGGCCTTTCGGGGCAGGTGGCCAACGTCATCGTCGAAACGAGCGGCATTTCAGGCCAGGTCCTGTGGGAACCGCAGTACTCCACGGGGCCGGCAAACCCGGAATATGCCGCAGGCAATGTCTCTATTCGCGGCAACACGGGCGGCGTGGATTTCTCGATCGCGCTGCAGGTTGGCAGCTTCATCCGCGGGTCAGACGGGCCAGCCATCTTTGTCGATGCGCTGGGCGTTGACGAGCGGTTCAACGTTCAGACCGGACATCTCAACCGGCCTGAACTTTCCGGCAATTTCGCCTTCGACCTCGCCCCGGATGTAGCCGTGAACATCAACCTGTCGGGCGGCTTGCACATATTCCGCAGCAGGGAACTGGAAGTGCGTACGGCAAGCAATCCTCTGCCGTTGTTCGAGGAACGCTTTCGCACGAAGAACCTGGAAAAGTTCTACGAGATCGGTGCCGACATCGAGTTTCCGTTCGGTCCCGGGCGCTTGAAGCTGATCGCGCTGGAGAGTTTCGAGCACGGCAATTTCCGCACCCAGTCGCTGCTGGATATCGAAGCCCTGCCCATTACCGGCAGCCGCTTCCGCCGCACACGTGACATTGGTGAACGTATCGCCCGCGCCGAATATAGCTGGGGCATGTTTGGCGGAGACTGGCAGCTGAGCGGAGAGGCGGCCTTCAACCGGCTCGACAATGTGGCCAGCCTGTTCCTGTTCGATGATGCGCAGGATGGATTTGTGCAGATCCCCTTTCCCGAAGGGGTTGGCGGCGTGCGCGAGGAACGCTTCGAGTCCATCCTCAGCTATGGCACTGGCCTGAGCGAAAACCTCACCATCCAGCTGGCAGTGGGCGGGGAATATTCCACCATTTCGCAAACCGGTGTGAACGCCCTGTCGCGCACCTTCCAGCGGCCCAAGGGCAGCGTCTCCTTCGCCTGGGCGCCGGGCGGCGGCTTTGACGTCAGCCTGGAAGTGGCGCGCCGCGTGGGCCAGCTCGACTTTGGTGATTTCCTTGCCAGCGTGAACCTGAGTGAAGAAAACCAGAGCACCGGCAACAACCAGCTGCGCCCGCAACAAAGCTGGGAAAGCGAACTGGAAGTATCAAAGAACTTCGGTCGCTGGGGGTCAGCCACGCTGGCGCTGTTCGATCACCGGGTGGAAGATTTCCTGATTATCGTGCCGACTGGCAATGGTGGCGAGGCGCGTGGCAATATCGGCAGTGCAACTCGGCGGGGTTTGCGCTTCAATGGCAGGCTGGAGCTGGAACAGATCGGCTTCACCGGCGCGCAGCTGGATGTCCGGGTGACAGCGGAGGACAGTTCGCTGATCGATCCGGTAACGTTCATCGACCGCCGTTTCGATGAGAATTCGCCATTCGAGTTGCGGCTCGATTTCCGGCATGACGTGCCGAACACCGATTGGGCCTGGGGCGCGGAGTTCCGCGACACTCAGAATGCACGGCGGTATCGCGTGGCGGAGGAGGCGTTGGAATACAACATTTCCACCTTCGGCGCGCTCTATCTCGAGAACAAGGACGTGTTCGGGCTGACCGTGCGCGGACGCGTCGCCAACCTGTTCAACGGCGGCAACGTGTTGCAGCGGGCGGTTTATGATGGGCCGCGCGATGTCTCGCCGCTGCTGTTTACCGAAGACCGTCGCCTGAAGATAGGAACTGTCTTCAACCTCTACGTATCAGGCACATTCTGAGGCAGCTTTGCAGCGGCAACGGCCGGAACTGAAAAGGGCGGCCCTGCCAGTTGCAGGACCGCCCTTTTTCATGTGGCCCGGAAATTCCGGCTGAAGCTTACTTCTTCTTCGCTGCAGGCTTCTTTGCCGCTGCCTTCTTGGCGGCCGGCTTCTTTTCAGCGGGCTTCTTCGCCGCGGCCTTCTTGGCAGCGGGCTTCTTCTCAGCCGGCTTCTTTTCGGCGGCCTTCTTCTCGGCAGGCTTCTTTTCAGCTGCCTTCTTGGCCGGAGCCTTCTTCTTGGCGGCGGGCTTCTTTTCCGCAGCAGCCGAGGTTTCTTCCGCTTCGATCGCGGCTTCCAGTTCCTCGCGCGTCACTTCGCGCTCGGTCACTTCGGCCTTGTCGAACAGGAAGTCGACCACCTTGTCTTCATACAGCGGCGCACGAAGCTGGGCCTGGGCCATCGGCTCGTTGCGCACATAGTCGATGAAACGCTGGCGATCATTGGGGCTGTACTGCTGGGCGGCCTGCTGGATCAGCATGGACATTTCCTGGTTGGAAACTTCCACGCCGTTTGCCTGGCCGATCTCGGAAAGCAGCAGACCCAGGCGCACGCGACGCTCGGCAATGCGCTTGTAATCGTCCTTCTCGGCTTCGATTTCCTTCTGCGCAGCTTCGGGGTCTTCCTCGCGGGCAGCTTCCTGCTGCAGCTGGGCCCAGATCTGTTCGAATTCGGCTTCCACCATGGTCGGCGGCACGTCGAAATCGTGATCGGCGGCCAGCTTGTCGAGCAGCTGGCGCTTCATCTGCGTGCGGGTCAGGCCGGCAGTTTCCTGCTCCAGCTGGCCCTTCATCAGTTCCTTCAGCTTGTCGATGCCTTCAAGGCCCAGACCCTTGGCGAAATCGTCGTCGATCTTGGTTTCGCCTTCGACCTTCACCTGCTGCACGGTGATGTCGAATTCGGCATCCTTGCCCTTCAGGTGCTCAGCCGGATAATCTTCCGGGAAGGTGACGGTGATGGTCTTGGTGTCACCGGTCTTCACGCCGGTCAGCTGCTCTTCAAAGCCGGGAATGAACTGGCCCGAGCCGAGCACCAGCGGGGTGTTTTCGGCCTTTCCGCCTTCAAATTCCACGCGGTCCACGCGGCCCACGAAATCGATGATCAGCTGGTCGCCGTCAGCGGCCTTCTTGCTCTTCGGGGCATCCTTGTAGCTCTTCTGGCTGGATGCGAGGCGCTGCAGCGCTTCTTCAAGGGCTTCGTCGGAAACCGGCACATTCAGCTTTTCCAGCTTCAGGCCTTCGATCGACGGTGCCTCGATTTCGGGCAGCACTTCGATTTCCACCGACAGTTCGGCATCCTTGCCCTGCTCATAGCCTTCGGCCATGTCGACGCGCGGCTGCAGCGCGGGGCGCAGCTTCTTTTCGCTGATCAGGCCGTCAACCGATTCGCGCAGCGTTGCGTTCAGCGCGTCCGAGTGCAGGGCATCACCGTGCATCTTGCGGATAAGGTTGGCGGGCACCTTGCCCGGGCGGAAACCAGGCATACGCACCTGGGGGGCGATCTTCTTCACCTCGGAATCGATACGCGCTTCGATATCGGCTGCCGCAATGGTCAGCGTGTAGGCGCGCTTCAGGCCTTCGTTGGTGTTCTCGACAATCTGCATTTACCGTGCCTTTTCAACAATCTTGCGAGCCCAGAACACGATGGAACTGGTGCGGGCGAAGGGACTCGAACCCCCACATCTTTCGATACTGGTACCTAAAACCAGCGCGTCTACCAGTTCCGCCACGCCCGCGGCCCGACGAAATTCTTCAGGCAAGCGCCTGACAAACAGGGAGCCGCCCTTAAAAGGCCAAGGCGAAAAGGGCAAGACGATGATCGCCTTTGAAGCGGAAAATCAGCACTGCCCATCTGCTTTGGCGATTGATTTTGCCGCCAAGCCGTGGCTAAGCGCGCCGTCATGAGCGAAGAAACTGCAAACGACACCCCGCCTGATCGCATCGCGATCGATCCTGCAAGCGAATTTTTCGATGCCGACAAGCTGCAGCGCGGCATCGGCATCCGCTTCAAGGACAGGGTCCGCAACGACATTGAGGAATATTGCATTTCCGAAGGCTGGGTGCGTGTGCAGGCTGGCAAGACGATGGACCGCAAGGGCCGCCCGCTGACCATCAAGCTGAACGGCCCGGTGGAAGCCTGGTATGAAGACCTGGGCGAGGAGCCGCCGGTCGCCAAGGCCTGATCGAAAGCCCATTCCCGCAACCGCACATGAAAAAAGCGGCAGGTTTGCGCCTGCCGCTTTTTCTTTGTGTGGCTCGGGCCCTGTATGGGGCGTGGACGTCACACCACCGGATCGGCGGGATCGTCTTTCTCTTCGGGATGCGCTGTTGTCATGCGCAGGACCGCATAGCCGAGGATTGCCGAAATCAGCGAACCTGTAAGAATGCCGATCTTGGCCTCGTCAATCAGCAGGCGATAGCCGGGGAACGCCAGCTCGCCGATGAACAGCGACATGGTGAAGCCGATGCCGCACAGCACGGTAACGCCCCACACTTCGGGCCAGGTGCATCCCGGCGGCTTCTTGGCGATGCCCAGCTTGTCGGCCAGGAATACGCAGCTGAAGATGCCCGCCTGCTTGCCTACCACGAGGCCCGCAGCAACCGCCAGCGGCAGCGGGTCCAGCAGCGCGTCGAGACCAAGTTCGGAGATATCGACACCGGCGTTGGCAAAGCCGAACAGCGGCACCACCAGGTAAGCGTTCCAGCCCACCAGCCCGTGTTCGAGGTTTTCGAGCATGGAGTTGCCATCCTTCTTGTGCATCGGGATGGTCAGCGCCGCCAGCACGCCGGCAATCGTTGCGTGAACGCCGGAATTTAGCACGCAGTACCACAGCACCACAGCAGCAAGGATAAACAGCCAAACCTGGCCCACGCGCATCCGGTTCATCGCCACCATCGCGCCCAGCACCAGTGCCGAGGCGATGAGCCATGCCACCTTGAGGTTGGCGGTGTAGAAGATGGCGATGATCGCCACCGCGCCGATATCGTCCACGATGGCGACTGTCAGCAGGAACAGGCGCAGTGCCGCGGGCACCCGCGAGCCGAGCAGGCCGACCACGCCCATGGCAAAGGCGATGTCTGTTGCGGCGGGGATGGCCCAGCCGCGCGAAAGCTCCGCATCTCCGCCTGTCACCAGCACATAGACCAGCGCCGGTGCGCCCATGCCGGCAATCGCCGCGAGGACCGGCAGAGTGCGTTGCTTGGGATCGGCCAGATTGCCTGATATCAGCTCCCGCTTCACTTCCAGCCCGACGACGAAGAAGAAGATCACCATCAGCGCATCGTTGATCCACAGATGCAGCGTGTTGAGCTTGAAGGTCTCGCTCGGGAACAACTCGCCATGGAAGAGGTGGTGGTAGCTCTCCGAGACGGCTGAATTGGCCACGAACATGGCTGCCGCTGCAACCGCGATCAGCAATACGCCTTCAAAGGCATCGGAAACAAACAGCGCCTTGAACTGGCGCTGCACGGCTTTGATGATAGGTGGTTTGGACATATGCGAATTCCTTTTCGCAATTGCGGCAAACATGCAAGCGTTCAGGCCCGGATGATTGCCTTTTTTCCGATTGCGATAATTCTGCCTGAAATTGCATAAAATACGAATGTTGGGGGGACATGGAGGGAACAGCATTCCTGGCGCTTTTGGGGCTGGTTGAACGCGAACTCCTGCTTTTTGCGGGCTTTTTCTTCCTGCTCGGTGCCGTTGACGAATTGCTGGTGGACGGTCTGTGGGGATGGATGCGCCTGACCGGTGATGCTGAGCTTGCTAGTGGCCCTGCGCTCACACTGTCCGCCGGATTTTAGGCACAGGCCACCATTCATCTTCAATCCATCGCACCTATGCGTTAGGCGCTAACCATGGACGTCTACCTCCCCATCGCGAACCTCGCCATCAATGGCCTGTGGATCGTGGTGCTTGGCGGGCTGACGGGCATCCTTTCCGGCATCTTCGGAGTGGGTGGCGGGTTCCTGACGACTCCGCTGCTGATCTTCTCCGGCATTCCGCCCACCGTTGCTGCCGCATCTGCAGCTACGCAGGTGACGGGGGCCAGCGTTTCGGGCGTGATCGCGCAGTCCAAGCGCAACGGCGTGGATTACCAGATGGGCGCGGTGGTGGTCGCCGGCGGACTGATCGGGGCCTTGCTGGGGGCAGGCATCTTCAACCTGCTCACCGCCTTCGGCCAGATCGATGTCGTCATCAACATGCTCTACGTGATCCTGCTGGGCACGATCGGCACCATGATGGGCCGCGAATCCATCCAGGCATTGAACCGCAAGCCGCAGGACAAGCGCCGCGCGGCCAAGCGTCGCCACCATCCGATCATCGCCGCGCTTCCGATGCGCTGGCGGTTCTATCGCTCGGGCCTCTACATCTCGCCGCTGGGGCCGTTCATCATGGGCATCGTGGTAGGCATCCTGACCATGCTGATGGGCGTGGGCGGCGGGTTCATCATGGTGCCTGCCATGCTCTACATCCTTGGCATGAGCGCGAATGTCGTGGTCGGTACATCGCTATTCAACATCCTGTTCGTGACGATGATGACCACCATGGTTCACGCGCTGACGACGCAGGCAGTGGACGTGGTGCTGGCAGGCCTGCTTCTGCTGGGTTCGGTCACCGGCGCGCAGATCGGCACGCGGATCGCCTTGTCCGCCAAGCCGGAAATCCTGCGCCTGATCCTGTCGGCCATCGTCCTCACGGTGGCGGCGATCATGCTGTTCGGCCTTTTCGTCATCCCCGATGCCTTCTACACGGTCACGCCGCTGTGATGCGCTGGCTCGCCTCGCTTATGCTCACCCTCGCAGCGCTGCCCGCGGCCGCTTCGGCGCAGGGGCGCGATCCTATTCTCGTGCCTGAAGTCAGCCAGCACGAGGTGCTGGTGCAGCAGGGTTTCACCGGCCAGACACTCATCCTCTACGGCGCGCTGCTTGATCCTGACGGCAGCCGCGCTGGCGACGATTTCGATATCGTGGTAATCCTGCGCGGGCCATCCGAACCCATCGAAATCCGCGAGAAGCAGCGCTTTGCCGGTATCTGGATCAATGCCGAGGCGATGTCGTTGCGTTCGGTGCCCTCCTTCTTCGGCCTCGCCAGTTCCGCCCCGATTGACGAGATCGTGGATGAGAGCACTGCGGCGATCTACGAATTCGGCCTCGATTACCTGCAACTGTCGCCCACTGGCACGATCGACCCGGAACAACACGCCCGTTTCACCAGCGGTCTGGTGCAATTGCGAAAGGAAAGCGGCCTGTTCCAGCAGAACGAGGAAGGCGTTTCGATCAGCGAAGGCGTGCTCTACCAGGCGCGCATCTCCTTGCCGTCCAACGTGGTGGTGGGCCGCTATGTCGCGGAAACCTTTGCCGTGCGCGATGGCCGCGTGATTGCTGCTGCCAGCTCGGAAGTCACCGTGCGCAAGGAAGGCTTCGATCGCGATGTGGCCGAACAGGCGCAGGAGAATTCTTTCGCTTACGGATTGCTCGCCGTGGCCCTGTCGCTGTTCATGGGATGGGCGGCCGGAAGGCTCTTCGCGCTCGTCTGACCGGCGATAGGTCACGTGTTTGGGACATCGCTTTCCAACCCTTTGGACGCGCTTGGTTTTCACGTGCGATTGACGCGATGTTAACCCTCCAACCTTATTCCCGCCGCGAGTTCGACTGAAATTTCGCGAGAGCAAAGCATGTCCGATATGTCGCAAGCACCGGTATCCAATGCCCATCATGGAGCAGACCCGGCGCCCAGTGAAATGCTGGAAGACAATGCGACGCGCCCGATCAGCATGGTCTTGGAAATTGCGGGTTCCGGTTCGCAGATTGCGCTCGACATGCTGCGCCTCAACCAGTGCAGCGAAGACGATGATCCCTCGGTGGCGCTGGCTTGTCAGGTCGGCAGCCAGGTCAAGATCCGCACCAAGGACGGCTGGCTGCTCGCCAGCGTGCGCAACCAGCGCCAGGACCGCCGCGGCGATGGCAACACCGTGGTCGCCAATATCGATTTCATGGGCGAAGGCCTGGAAGAGAAGCTGACCGGCAAGATCCACGGTTTCCGCCGCGGTGTGACCCGCTATCCCATTCCCGGCGCGCTGATCTTCCCGGCCACCACCGATGACCTGCGCCAGATCTATGCCAGCGACGGGCGCAGCTCGATCCAGATCGGCACCGTCTATCCCAACCGCGATATCCGCGCCGGCATCTACATCGATGCCATGCTGGGCAAGCACTTCGCGCTGCTCGGATCCACCGGTACCGGTAAATCCACCAGCGCCGCGCTGATCCTGCACCGCATCTGCCAGGCTGCGCCGCAGGGCCACATCGTGATGGTTAACCCGCAAAGTAAATATTCCGCTGCTTTCCGCAACACTGGCCAGATCTACGACGTTTCCAACCTGCAGATGCCCTACTGGCTGCTCAATTTCGAAGAGCATTGCGAGGTCCCGCTGCGCTCCAGCGGGAACGACCTGCAGGAAGACAAGGGCATCCTGGCCAAGTGTCTGCTGCATGCCCGCAGCAAGAACCGCATGGCCCAGCAGATGGGCAAGATCACGGTGGACTCGCCCATTCCCTACCTCCTCAGCGACCTGACCAACATGTTGCAGGACGAGATGGGCAAGCTGGACAAGGCCACCACTTCCGCGCCCTACATGCGCATCAAGACCAAGATCGACGAATTGAAGGCCGATCCGCGTTACCAGTTCATGTTCTCCGGCATGCTGGTGGGCGACACCATGGCAGACTTCATTTCCAAGGTGTTCCGCATGCCGGGTGACGGCAAGCCGATCTCGATTATCGACGTGTCGGGCGTGCCGTCCGACTTCACCAGCACCGCGGTTGCCGTGCTCTCGCGCATGGTGTTCGACTTCGCGATCTGGGGCCGCCATGAAAAGACCCGTCCGGTGTTGCTGGTGTGCGAGGAAGCGCACCGTTAAGTGCCGAACGAGAAGAACGCCGATGGCTCCTCGGTCGGCCGCATCCTGTCGCGAATCGCCAAGGAAGGCCGTAAATACGGCATCTCGCTGGGCCTGATCACGCAGCGTCCGTCCGACCTTGCCGAAGGGGTTCTGTCACAGTGCGGCACGATCATCTCCATGCGATTGAACAACTATCGCGACCAGGCTTTCGTGAAGTCCGCCATGCCCGAAGGCGCGCGCGGTTTCCTTGATTCCATTCCCGCCCTGCGCAAACGCGAATGCATCATCTGCGGCGAGGGCGTGTCGATCCCGATCCGCGTGAACTTCGACAACCTCGAAGAGAGCAAGCGCCCTGCATCCGAAGACCCGAGCTTCGTGGAACTGTGGAGCGAGGCCGGCGGCGAGGAAGAAAAGGTCGAACGCGTGGTCCAGCGCTGGAGAACGCAGGGGAATTGATTTTGGTGGTTACGCCCACCCATCCGGGTGGGCATCCTCCCGGCGGTTCCCTCCGCTCCGCTGCGGGGCCGGTCCGGGCGGGCGGTCGCCCTCTGGTGTCGTCCATCGCGACACGACTTCCTTTTTAGCCTCAAGCGCCGGGCGCGTGGCATCCGCCCCGCTTGGCTTTCGCCCTACCGGGCGGCGCGTGGTCACGCGCTGGTGTCGCCTGCGGCGCCCCGATTTTGCTCTAGTTGTAAGTTTGGATCTCCTTCCTGCGTGGCTGGCTTGAACTCGCGCCAGTCGAGTAGGAAAGCTCCAATTCGGTCACATAGGTGACCGCAAGGGCGACTGCCTGCCTGCAGGTGGTCCGTAGTCCGAAAGACGGAGGGATCAGCACCGAGGACGAAGGCGCGGATACGCCGTCGCCAACCAAATCCTACAAATCAGGATTCATCCGCCCGGTCGGTTCACCGTCGGCATGGGCCTTTTCCATCGCCTCCTCTGCGCTTTCGGCACGGGCACGGGCGCGCCAGCCGGGCATTACGAAGGCCCACCACGCCAGCAGCAGCGCGGCCAGCGCGCTTACCGGGTATGACCACCAGATCGCATCGGCGGCCAGCGCGTCATAGGTGAGGTAGTAGAAACCAAGACGCACCGGATAGAGCGAGACAAAAAGGATGCCCAGCGGCAGCCACACCACGCCGCCAGCGCGCATGATAGAGGTCAGGATCATGGTCACGCCGAAGATCACGAAGTTCCAGCTTGCGAGCAGCTGCATGTGCTGGGCAAGGGGCACTGCCGGGCTGTCCGGACCCAGGAACAGCACCAGCACCGGCCGG
>Ga0181601_10004718_pt1 | contig 11410 bp, 5 predicted proteins | sample 041ome_8_FD_133020 | JGI IMG/M metagenome (GOLD analysis project Ga0181601, IMG submission 133020) | Coastal salt marsh microbial communities from the Groves Creek Marsh, Skidaway Island, Georgia - 041407BS metaG (megahit assembly) | ecosystem: Environmental > Aquatic > Marine > Intertidal zone... | reverse complement strand
GGGCATCCAGGGCCACGAGATGGGCGTCGGTGGTGGCGACAAAAATCAGGTCTTCCCACATGGCGAGGGTTCTTAGCAATGCGCCGCTGCGACCGCCTTCGGGAAACTGTCTGCGATATTCCCACAGCAGCGTGCCGTCACGACCATCCAGTGCCTGAATAACGTTGCCGAAATTTGGAATAAAGATAGTTCCATCGCGCACCAGCGGTGCTGGTTGGCTGCGCCCAGGTTCCATGCCCCAAACCCAGGCGAGGGAAAGTTGCCTGACATTGTCAGTGTTAATTTGGTCCAGCGGCGTATAGCCATGACTCTGTGGCGTGCGCCGCCAATAGGTCCAGTCCTGGGCTGGCGGGTTGGCCAGATCTTCGTTGCTGACATTGCGAAAACCCTCTACTGTGCGGAAGCTGCGGGTGCGAGCCCGCTCGCTCTGATAAATAGTGGCAATCTCGGGTACAGACATGCGGGTATTTGGAGAAGGTACGGTGCCGGCACGGCCTGGTATCGGCGTGCGTTGTACCAGAGGGGCTCGCTGATCGCTGTTGCTGCTTAAGAACAGCACCGAGTTCGCGCTTGCAGCCAGCGCGGCGGAAGAAGCAGTAATGGAATTGGCTTCCAGCAGAAAGGCTGACACCTCAAGATACTGGTTATCACTCAAAGAGCCCGGCGCCTGAGGTGGCATGGTGCGGCGCAAGAGATCAACAAACTCATCGACACTACGGTTAGCCCAGTTATTACGGAATGCCGCGTCAGCCAAGTTGGGGGCTTCAAAAGAGCCACTTAAATCGGCGAGGTGACAGGCCGCGCAGTTTTGCTGGTAAAGCGCAGCGCCACGAGTCGCCTGTTCTTCGTTGAAGCCCGCTTGCTGCAGTTCCTGTCCGATTCCTACAGAGCTGGCGAGTAGGCAGGCCAGACTCATAAATCCCTTGGCAGCTCTCATTGCTTATTGTCTCAGTTGCAAGCTTTCCTGGCTGGCGCGCCGATCAGCAATGGCCTGTTCGTATTGTTCTTCATTTAGATAGGTTATGCCCAGCCAGGCGTGGCTCATTTCATCCACGCCACGACGCCCAAACACCACCCATTGCTCGGGGTCAGGATTAATTGGGTTATCTGAAGTGTTGTCGAAAACGGAAGTGAATTGCAGCACGGTGCCTGTAGGCAATATGGGTTTGGTCTCATCCGCATAAATATAGGATACCTGCCAGTTGTGATTGTACTTATCTACCTGGCTTAATACTTCCTTGCGGCCATCGGGAAAGATAGCCTCCATGGTCATAACCCGGCCGCGCATATGCAGATGCGGTCGATAGCTGTGAATCACCGCAGGTGATTGCAACACATGAGTGCCTTGTAGCACCTGATAACCGTGAGGTGGAATAACAATATCCTGGCCTCGTGCCATGCCATCAAGACCGTCTACACGGAACATGGCTTCGCCAACGGTTTCCAGTGCGGGTTGTTCGTCTTCGGGATAGAACCACAAGCCTACTTCTACCACATCACCGGGGCCTTCCGCGCCCACGGGGAAATAATGCAGGTTCCAGGCGATGCGGCCATCAGCGGGAACCCGCATACCGGTGCCTTCCGGATACATCTCCCAGGACTTGCCAACACCATAGCGCGCAAGCGCCACCTGGCGACGGCCACTCTGTTCGGGATTGTCTGGAATCAATACGGCATGTCCGTGGTGCACCACTTTCTTGCCCAGAGGATAAGACGGTTTGAATTCGGCAGCTTTTAGCCAGCGCTCTTTGTCCATGCCTTCGAATGGCACACTGGGGGTCCACCACTGGTCCTGGCCATTGGCAATGACATCATAGGGAGTGGAGCGAATAATCAAGTCTGGCGGGCCAAGCTCATCCGCTAATTGCCATTCCGCTCCGGAAGGAAACGCCATTGGCGGCGGCAGGTCGGCAGGATTGCCTTCAGGAGCGCCGGCATCAGCCCAGGCCGCAATGGTGGCGATTTGCTCATCGGATAAAGACGCATCGTTCTTGAATTGCTGGATGCCAACGGTAGGGTCCAAATGCCAGGGTGGCATTACGCGTTTGCCGGTGCGATCCTTTATCAACAGCGCAAAGGGTTTTACCTGTTCATAGTTAAGCAATGGCATGGGACCAATACCTTCCGGATTATGACAAGTCGCACATTTCTCCTGCAGGATTGGCGCCACGTCGCGTGAATAGGTGGGCGCTTCCTGTGCTAGTAAGGCAGAGCTAAATACACTGGTGACAAAAAGCGTGAGCGTAGCCTTTGCGATAGATTGAATTTTCTTGTTCATAATGATGACTCCATTAAGGGTGCTGCCCCAGGTCGTCTATTTATTTTCAATTAGTTTTCTACATTAATATGGAAATACGCATTGGTATGGCAACAGTAAAACTCGAAGGCAGCGATATCATCGATAGTCTGCATTCTTACTACATACTCACCCGGCTCACTAAAGCGCGCTGTCACAGCAGTAGTTGAACCACTTTCTATTTCATATTCTTTCTTGTCGAATTCAACCTGGCCTGGCCCGCTGTGTTGCGCCCAGCCCACCCACAGCATTTCATCGCTGTGGTCTATGTGAGCGCTCAAACCGAGTGGCTCGTTAACCGAGGCTGTCAAAATTTCAGGATGATGAATACCAGTGCGTCCTCGCACGCCAGCAGCATCATCAGTTAAGGTCACCAGAGGGGCTACGTCGCCGCGGCCATTAGAGCGTGGTTCGTCGAGGATGTATTCTGGAATCACTTTTCCTGGAACTTTCAGCGTCTGGCCATTGGCGGTGAGATGCCAGGTAATGCGGTTCGAGGTGTCGAAGCCAGCAGGCACATTAATGCTATAGGCACAAAATACATGGCGGTAGGCCGGTGGCAATGGGTCGAAATGGGTCGGCAACAGAACGCTGGTTAAATCCAGGCCGGCAAAATCTGTTGTCAGGTAATTCTGTTCCCCCAGCGGAATATCCAGCGCTTGTTCGGAATTCATATTAAAGAAGCCGAAGCAGATGGTGCTGCTGCCATCGTCGTTGGGATACCAGCCATCGAACAGGGGGATAACGGGCTGACCGTGGCTGCGAATGACTTCGGCGGACCAGGTTTGGTTAGGCAGGCCGATGTTCTGGGCAGTTGTTGCCCTGGGATAGGACAGCAACCCAGCAAGCGCCAGGCACAGACAGGTACAGCTGCCTGATTTTATTGCTTTTATTAGAGCTGTAGCCATGGGAATCAGCTTGTTTTCTGGTGTTTAACGACACTCTTCTGGTTGGGATAGTACAAAATATCCCCCTGTATGTCGCGTGCTTCGTTGTCATCGGCAGTGCTATGCTAGAGCCGCTATAGTGGCAATAAACAACAAGAATAAGAGGCTGCATCCATGCCAAAAGCCAAGTTTTTCAACACTTATTTGTGGACTCTATGTGCATTGCTGCTGGTCCCTGCACTGGCTAATGCCCAGCAGGGCACCACAGCCGGTGAATGGCCGAGTTATGGCGGTGACCTGGGCCATACTCGCTATGCGCCACTTGATCAAATCAATGCTGCTAACTTTTCCGAGCTGGAACTCGCCTGGACATTTAAAACCGATAATTTCGGCCCCACGCCAGAATACCGTTTTCAGTCCACGCCGCTGATGATTGATGGTGTGCTCTACACCACAGCCGGTTCTCGCCGCAGTGTGGTGGCACTGGATGCGGCCACTGGCGAAATACTCTGGAGCTTTCGCTTTGAAGAAGGCGCGCGGGCAACCAACGCACCAAGACAATTATCCGGCCGCGGCCTGTCGTTCTGGAGAGGCGAAAGTGAGTCCAGGGTGCTTTATGTTACTCCCGGTTATCAACTCATCGCTCTGGATGCCAACACAGGTAATCCCGTGGCAGAATTTGGCAACAACGGCGTCGTTGATCTAAAGCGTAATATTGACCAGAACATTGACATCGATACCGCCGATATCGGCTTACACGCCACACCTATCGTTGCCAAAGACGTAGTTATCGTGGGCGCTGCCCATCGCACTGGAGGCAATCCTGCCAGCCGGGAAAACGTAAAGGGCTTTGTCAGGGGGTTCGATGTACGCACCGGTGAACGCCTGTGGATTTTCCACACCATTCCCCGACGTGGAGAGTATGGTTACGAATCCTGGGAAGAGGATTCCAGCGCATACACAGGCAACACCGGCGTGTGGGCGCAGATATCAGTTGATCCAGAATTGAATACCGTCTACTTGCCAGTTGAAGCAGCCACAGGCGATTACTACGGCGCCTATCGCCCGGGCGACAATTTGTTTGCCGAATCATTGGTGGCAGTGGATTTGCACAGTGGCGAGAGGAAATGGCATTTTCAATTGGTTCATCACGGTATCTGGGATCAAGACATACCGGCGGCACCTATACTTGCCGATGTAATGATCGATGGGCGCATGCGAAAAATTGTAGCCCAACCCACCAAGCAAGCGTTTCTTTATGTGTTTGATCGCATCACCGGCGAGCCCATCTGGCCAATTGAAGAGAGGCCAGTGGAAATCGGTGACGTTCCGGGAGAATGGTATTCGCCAACACAACCCTTTCCAACCAAGCCGCCAGCCTATGACCGGCAGGGCGTTACCCTTGATGATCTTATTGATTTCACGCCAGCCTTGAGAGCCGAAGCCATAGAGTTAGCCAGTTGGTACAAGCTAGGCCCCTTGTTTACACCGCCAGTAGTAAGCAATATCGATGGCCCCCTCGGTATTCTGATGTCACCAACAACCGGGGGTGGAACCAATTGGCCTGGCGGTTCTTTCGACCCGGAAACCGGAATGCTCTATGTGTCTAGCAATAGCTCTATGGGTGCTCTTGCACTAGTGCCACCCTATCCAGGCCAGTCCGATATGGCTTACATTCAAGGCAATGCCGCAACGGGACCACGAACCTCTGGCGGCGCAGGTTCATCTGCCGGTGGCGGCAGAACAGAATTTCAGACTGCACAGCGCCAAGTGCCACAATCAAGCAGGGGTATTCCACCACGGTCATTACTGGTGGACCGACTGCCCTTACAAAAGCCACCCTATGGCAAAATTAGTGCGATAGATCTCACCGATGGCACCCTAGCCTGGCAGATCGCCCACGGACAGACGCCGGATAGAGTAGCCAATCATCCTGCACTAGCCGAGCTGGATATTCCCCGCACTGGACAAGGCGCCTCAATAGGAACGCTGGTGACCAAGTCTTTGTTGATAGCCGGCGAAGCACAATTAACGACTGGAGAAGACGGAGAACGCCGCGCGTTCTTGCGGGCCTATGACAAGGCGACTGGAAAAGAAGTGGGGGCGGTTAAGTTGCCTGCACCCCAGACTGGCTCACCGATGGCTTATGAGCTAGATGGTGTTCAGTATCTGGTAGTGGCGGTGAGTGGGTCTGGGTATTCCGGGGCGCTATTGGGGTTTCGATTGTAGTCGAATTTCGACTCAATCAGCCAACCACCGACACCCGCTTAGGTGAAGAAAGGCGCGAGATTACCCAGACTCAAAGGAAAAAGTATCGCATCCATAACTCGTTGCGGTATTAGACTATAAAATCCAGCATGATTTTAATGTGTTGGACAAACTACTGTATTTTTACTCTGACCCCTTTAATACCCCTTCAATATGTTCAATGAGCACAGATAATCTGATATAAGCATTTGACGGCGAATCACTTGGCACAGTTAGCTGATCTGCGTTCCAATCAGCCAGTGCACACGGTTTTGCTTGAATGCCGCTGTCAGTTTAGTGGATGATTAGTCATCAACAGATGATAAAAGCATAATGAACAGCAAAATTAGTATTGCATGCCTGTTTCTGCCCTTAGTCCCGTTATTGGCAAACGGTGCGAGCGAAGAAGCCAATATTCGCTTCTCTCCAGATCTCGCCTCCCAAGAGGTAACTGGTGAATTTCAGCCTGGCTCACATGTCAAATTATTCATCCCCAACCTACCCTATCTGGCAATTTCACATGCTGTGAATGCGGCCTTAGTGAGGCCCGCTAATAACGAACAGGGCTGGCAGTACGACCTCGCGACCAGTCATGAGGTCATTGATGATAAAACTTGGGAATTTGAACTCAGACGCGATGTCGTTTTCCAGGATGGCTCTGAATTTGACGCTGACTCAGTTCTTCTCAACGTCGAGTATTTTCAACAAGATCCTTTTACCTTTTCAAATTTTGCAGAAGTATTGGAAAGTGTTGAGAAGATTGGCGAGTACAAAGTGCGTTTTCATCTCAATCAGGCTCATGGCGTTTTCATGCAGGATGCGATGTGGCTGCAATTCTACACACAAGACTATCTCGAAAAATTCGGCTGGAACGGCAAACCCACCTGCCCAAACCTTGCTGAACCTGGCCTGTATGCCCTTGGCCCCTACATACTCAGCGAAGGTTATCTGGAGGGCGACCGCAGATCATCAGAGGTCGTATTGAAAGCCAACCCAAACTACTGGGGCGAGAACAAAGCTAAAGTAGAAACGATCACTATCTATACGAACCTTACAGTCGCTGAGGCGAGAGACCTTACACTGTTCGAAGAGGGAGAGATTGACATCACCTTTCTGCCCTTTGCCGACCAGGCAGAAACTGTACTTTCGCCCTTCGCCAAACTGGCTATCTCCCCTTCACAAAACAACTATGCCCTACACTTCAATCTTTTCAATGGCAGCGAGGCGCTTATAGATGAACGCATTCGCTTTGTCATCAACCGCGCAATCGATCAAGAATATTTGCTGAACCTGTCGATGTTGGGAGAAGGTGTTCTCTCCCCAACTATGGTGTCGCCACATTTCTATAAATTGGATGAAGCAATCGCCTCACTGCAAGACTACTTTCAGGAAGAGACAAGTACTAATAACACTGGTCTGGCAGGCCTCAGGGATATGGTCGCTGAATTCCAGCGTGAACGTGGCCTGAACCCTTCAGAGCCTTTGCAACTTAGTATCTTGACTCAGGAAAGCTTTAGATTCCTGGTAAACGACATCAAATATTTTCTAGCTCAAGTCAATATTGAACTTGTCATCAATGAAGTTGCATCTGAGGATCTTGTATTCGACCAACTCTTGTCCACTGGTGAATACAACAACACTGTTACCTGGGATTTACTGATTTGGGGTAATTACGATTGGTACAAACATCCTTGGTCAGCCTTTTTTGTTTATCAGCCCAATTCTCAATGGTCGAGCATTCCGGAGAATGAAGAATTACAGCGATTTACAGACAGGCTGCTGCAAGTGAGCACTGACTCTGAAGAGTATGCTCCCCTTATCGCGGAGTTTATCCGGCACATCCACCAATCCAATTACATGGTGTTCCTGCCTACACCCAACAACGTCTACGCGCTCAATAAAGAAGTATCCTTTACGCCTGGCCGATCAGCTTTCATCTATCTTCGCGATCTTGAGGTTACCAGCCATCACTGGTCCCTTCGCGGCGAGCAGCTCTATCCGCAGCAGCGCATGTCGCCAACCATGATTCAAAAAGAAGTGTTGTAGCAGGCTTTCCATGAATAGAAACAAAGCTCATGACACTAAACATCTGAACGCCACTGATGCCTTGGATGGCAGCTCATTTGCCAAACGCATCACTGCATTGATAGTGATTGCTTCGTTATTGTTGATCACCCAAAGCCTCTACAATCTTTCGAATCAGAACGATGTAGATCTTTCTATCGTTACGGTCCAGCAAGCTGCGAACAACCTGGCTGAATTTACGCGCCAGATTATTACCCCCATGGCAGATATTCGTATTCTTTCTTTAGAGCTGGTGCTGGCGCCAAATAGACAGCTGGTAGAAGAAACCAAGCAAAGATTGGATAACCGCGTACAGACCCTGGAGGCAAACCTAAGTAGCTGGCAGGAGCAATACTATAGCGAATCAACCGGAATAGATGGACAGCTAGAGCTCGAATCAGTCATTGACTCATGGATTCTCTTCAAGGATGCCCTTGCCGTCACGTTTGACTATATCGACCAGGGCATAAGAGTTGGCGCGTTTATCAACGCTACCAATGAGGAAAACAGACTTTATCAGAATTTACAGGAACGACTGGGTACATACAGCAATACCCAAATTGATCAAGCCCGGTCGGTTTATGACGTCGCACAGCAGAATTCAACGAATGCTTTCTATACCTTAATCGCAACTGCCATTGCACAGATTTTCATCCTCCTGGCACTTCTATTCTACATCTCTCGCCTGTTTAGCTCCTATGTCCAGTCCTCCAAGTTACATGAGCAGGAATTGGCAACAGCGAAAGACGCAGCTGAGACGGCTGCTGAGGACTCTGAGAATTTTGCCAGCCAGATTGAGCTACTTCAAAAAATTGCAACGATATCGAATAGCGTGCCCAAATTTGAAGACGCACTAGAACAGGGCTTGCAAACCCTCTGTGCATCCATGCACTGGCCTGTGGGTCACGTTTACAAGATGGCCGCCGATGATATGGATTTGCTGGAGCCCACTGATATCTGGGTCCTTGATAATTTGGACACTTATAAAGACTTTCGCAATGTCAGCATGGAAACTTCATTTGTAGCTGGCAAAGGATTGCCTGGTCGAGTATTAGCCGGCCAGGAGGTTGTTTCGGTCACGGATGTATCTACAGATGGAAACTTTCCTCGCAACAAGGTACTGCCGGATTTAACCTTGAAAACAGGTATAGGGGTTCCAGTAATTTCCGATGATCAATGCGTTGCCGTAATAGAAGTTTTTTCGACCCAGAAAGAGTCCTTGGAACCAAGATTTCTGCTCCTCCTGAAGCAAGTGGGCCAGGAACTTGGCAGGGTTTGGCGGCGTGAGCGCTTGACAGAAATACTCTCGGAAGCACGAGCAGCTGCGGAAGCAGGTGCAGATGCCAAATCTGCATTTCTTGCAACGATGAGCCACGAAATACGCACGCCAATGAATGGCATCGTGGGTATGGTAGATCTTTTGACCCAGACTGATTTGGATCCAGACCAGCATCAGATGCTGGGTACGGTGCGCGATTCAGGCCACTCACTGCTCACCATCATCAACGATATCCTTGATTTTTCGAAGATAGAAGCAGGCAAGCTTGAGATAGAATCTATCGACTTATCAATCGTCGATATCATTGAATCGGCAGCTCAAACCTTGGCCCCTAATGCTTCAAAAAAGCATATCAAGCTGCTTACCTATGTGGATCCGGCAATTGCACATTACCTCAAAGGGGATCCAACCAGAATTCGTCAGGTACTAATCAATCTGGGCGGCAATGCCGTCAAATTTTCCGAAAAGGGAGACGAAGTCCTTATCAAAGCTGAAGCGGCTAGCGAAACTGGCAACAGGATAAAAATCAGCGTCATTGATAATGGGATTGGAATTTCAGCTGATGCCCAGAAAAAATTGTTTCAGGAATTCAACCAGGCCGATACCTCTACAACAAGACGCTTCGGCGGCACTGGCCTGGGCCTGGCTATCTGTAAACGGCTCACTGAGTTGATGAACGGTCAAATTGGTGTGGAAAGTGAGGTAGGAAAAGGTTCAACTTTTTGGTGTGAACTCCCCTTCGAGCCTTCTAGAAAGACAACAGAACAGAAAAAGGGCAATGATCTTTCCGATCTAAAGATCCTGATAGTTGAGAATAGCAGCCAATACAGCAAGATTTATGCTCAATATTTGGAACACTGGGGTGCAGAAGTCTTAGTTGAGACGGAAAGAGACAAGTGCTTTGATCAGACTTCAAGCGCTGAAAAAAACGGCAGCCCATTTGATGTAGTAGTCTTTCCAGACCCAGCAGATTATCTTGCTATTGCAGAACTATGGGAGCATTTCAGTTCCTCAGCGTTGCTGCCTTTTCCTAGATTTTGCGTTGGCGAAGATCCCAGAGACAAAAGCCAGCAACTACGTGCACTGAAGGAAGCAACACTGTTTGAAATCAATCCTATGCGGCGGGCAAACTTTATAACCGCAGTAGCGATCGCAGCTGGCCGGGCGAGCCCAGAGATCTATCAGCCAGAGGCTTTTGAAACTTTTAGGCAAAGGCGAGCACCCAGTGTCGCAGAGGCATTAGAGCACAAGCAACTTATCCTGCTCGCAGAAGATAACTACACCAATCAGCAAGTCATCCGCCGACAGCTGAATACGCTGGGCTATCAGTGCGAAATTGCAAGTGACGGTGCTGAGGCTTTTGAAATGTGGCAGCAGAAAGATTACAGCCTTCTCCTTACCGATTGTCACATGCCAGAGTGGGATGGCTTTGAGCTGACTGATGCTGTTCGCAAGAAAGAAGGCGACGCCAAGAGATCACCTATAGTCGCTATTACTGCAAATGCACTACAAGGTGAAGCTGAGAGATGCCTCGCAGCAGGTATGGATGACTACTTGTCCAAGCCAGTTGAAATGAATGTGTTGCAGGAATGCCTGGTTAAATGGATAGGTAAAAGTCAGTCGCCGGAATCTAAAAAATCCAGCTCGGCAAAGCCTGATCCTGACGCATCAAACACGTCGAACACCGAATCCGAAACTAGTACAATCGATGAAAGGATGCTGAAAGACATGTTTGGAGACGATGAAGAGATATTTAAGGAAGTATTGCAGTCATTTGTCGACCCAGCCGAGGAGATACTTCAGGATATGCAAGCTTCTTTCAACCAGAAGTCAGCAACAGATATCGGAAACCACGCGCATAAGCTCAAGTCCTCATCACGCTCCATAGGTGCAAATAGCTTGGCTGATGCCTGTCAGGCATTGGAAACCGCTGGTAAAGGGGGAGAATGGACATCCGTAGAGCAAATATATCCTTCCCTTGGCCCCCTCTACGCGCGAGTTAAGGCACATATCGAAAAACTTTGAGCCCGCCACTTTTTTTCTTCTCCATCCAGACCCAATAAGACTATAAAAAAGGGGTCAGAGTAAAAATACAGTACTGTATTTTTACTCTGACCCCTTTTTCCGTTTTCGCGTTGATTAGGGTCGCGGGCCATAGTGCGGCACCGGCGCGGCGTATTCCAGCGCGCCGAGATCTGGAGACTCGCCGGTGAAATCATCTGTAATAGTGGGTAGCTGCATCCCTTTGTCGATGGCGCTCGCCCCTTCTCGCAAACGAAAATCGAGCGAATCCGCATCATAGAGATTTTGGAGGGTGTCGACATTCTTGGCGCTGAGCTGGGGGACGTTGACGAAAATGTCGTAGTCCACCAGCGTACTGTTGCGATCTTGCCCTGAGAGAGTCGAATATTCCGCCAGCGTAGCCGCCTCAATTGATTGAAGCTGCGCCTCGTAGTCCGGATCAGTAATGTCAGCAAGCGATGCCGCAGCGGGAGAGCGCCATTCGAAAGCCTTTGTCGCGGCAGGATTCGGACGAAAGCCGTTGAAGTCAGACGTTGAGTAATCGGTCAGGGATGTCACGCTGAAGATCGCGTCCTGTGATTCCTCACCCAGAAACAGATTGTTTCTCCAGTGGGC
>Ga0181601_10004716_pt1 | contig 11412 bp, 8 predicted proteins | sample 041ome_8_FD_133020 | JGI IMG/M metagenome (GOLD analysis project Ga0181601, IMG submission 133020) | Coastal salt marsh microbial communities from the Groves Creek Marsh, Skidaway Island, Georgia - 041407BS metaG (megahit assembly) | ecosystem: Environmental > Aquatic > Marine > Intertidal zone... | reverse complement strand
TGGCAAACGCGTGTATTTTGCGCGCTTCTTCTTCTTCTCCAGAGGGTGGTGCGTGGTATTCTGTTGTGCGCGCTTTTGTAACGAAGAAGAGAGAATATTATTTTTGAAAAAATAAATATCGACGAGGTGCCTTTTTGGAAAGATTTTTTTTGACGAATTTCGGCTTTTCTCGCGTGAGTTTTGTGATGCGAGAGCGATTTCTTCTCGGGGGCGTCTTTCCTTCTTCTTCTCGTCCGTGTGTTGTTCACTCTTTGTGCCTGCTTTGCGTTTAAAAATTCTCTCTCTCTCTCTCTCTCTCTCATGTGAAAACTACTAGTGCGCTACTGAGCTCTAAACATACATAACTTCTAAAGGCTATTTACCTACTACCATTTTACACGAACTCTGCGCCGCAAGTTTGACACGTGGCTTCTTTCGCGCAAAAGACGGACAAACAGACGGAGCAGACGAAACCTTTGCTGATTCGGTTGCCGTGACAGAAACAGGAAGAGCGGAAATCGATGGAACCGGCTCGCGGCGGTCGTAAAAAACGTCGGGAGAATCTGTCCGGGAGAAACGAACACAACGCTCTCTCTAGCAAATCTTCTCGAGTCTCGTCTCCTGCTCCTTTCTTCGATTTCTCTGGCTTCGCGTATACTCCACCGCTGACGAATGCTGCCTGTTGTAAGAAACTGGACTCCTTTTCGTTCAAGCACAAGCAATCGATGAAAATGTTGCTCGACTGCGCGGCGAACATGGCGTTCATCATCGGCACGTACTGTTCGGCGTCGTCTTCGGACGCTTGAACGACCAAAACTCTCGATTTTACGCGACCGCGCAGCGACGGATCTCGTTCTATTCTATTCGCGTAGGTTAACGCCAACGATATCGCACCAGCTATGGGCGTCGAGTGCTCCTGCTCCTGAACTTGTCTCTCGTCGTCGTCGTCTTCGTTCAACGCTTTCAATCCATCGAAAAACTCTCTCCGAAACGTCGTCTGTAACGGTTCTAATCCTTTCGAAACGTCTAAAGCGTCCACGTCTTCGTTTCCATTCGCTAACCCGCCGCCGATGCCGTCGTACTCGTCGTCGCCGACGAACAGAATTCGCGGTTTCTTCTTCGTTCTTCCGTTCTTTTCTTCTTCTTCTTCTTCCGGTTCGAAATCACCCTCCAAATGCGACCGGAACAAAAACCTGCACTCGTTCCTATCGTGCGCGGCCACGACGGCGATTCTGTTTGCTCTGTTGCACGCCAAGTACGCGGAAGAGAAGGAGGCGATGGCTTTGCATACTTTTTCGAACCGGTACGCGCTCGCGCCGTGTGTTTTACTATCGAGCGCGGCGTCGCCATCGCGCGCATTTGGAAACCAAAATCGAGAGTTTGTTTCGAGGACGACGACGAGGAGCGAAACGTCGTCGTCCACGTCGTCATCGCGGTCCATCATTGCGTGCGCTCGTTGCGTTACTCTGCTTTCTCGCGCACGTTCTCTCACTACTCGATGATCTCTCTTTTTTTTCTCCGACGAAAACGCGCGCGTCAAAAAGTGTCGTTGTGGGAGAACAGAAGAGAGAGAGAGAGAGAGGAAAAAGTCTCGAAACTACCTATAGTACGCGAGAGCGACCGTGAAAAGTCGTCAAAAGCCTGCGATGATAATGTGTTAATCTTCTACGCGTGTGCGCTAAACGTATCGTGACTATGCATTCAATGGCTACTTGTGTGATTCTTAATCTTTTGTCTTTCTACCTCGCGCGCCTCTCTCGCCGCGACGGGACTAAATCTCTTCGTACGTCATGACCTCTCTCGCTTTCGCTCTCGCCGCTTCCTCTTCCTCGAGCGATTCGCCTTCGCGTTTCTTCATCGCTATTTCTTTCGCTTTTTGCACGACGAGATCTTTGCCAGAAGCTGCAAATTCAACGATGCTTACCGGGACGTCGCAGATGAGCACCGGATCTTCAATCGGGTTGTTGCCGGTACCGTCGCAGCCTTCGTAATGTTTCACCGCCGCGTCGGCGGCTTTTACGCCGTAAAATTTAACGAAACCGTAAGATTGCATGTCAAACAAGCGAACTTTTGAAACTTTTCCAAAACGAGAGAACGCGTCGCCGACGTCGCGTTCGTTCGCTTCGGGTGGAATGCCACCGACAAACACTTCGGTACCACCTGAACGATCATCGTCGTCGTGGTCCTCCTCTTCTTTGTGTATTTTCTGACCGACGCCGACAGCTTTCGCGGTTTCATCGTCCAAAACGGCCATTTCACCGGCTTCAACGTCTCCGTTCGCGGTTGCTCCTTCACCCGCCGCCTCTGCCGCGCCAGCCTCGTCGGTATCAAGGTTTCCGACACCGGGGACGTTTTTAGGCACCGGCGGTAAGAGTTTCTTCGGTGCCAATTTCGGTCGTTTCTGTCGTTTCTTCGGCTTCAAAGCCTCTTCCTTCTCGATTCGCTCTCGTTCTTCTCGTTCTTTCTGTTCTCGCTCGTACCGCTCGTTTTCCTGTTTCAACCATTCCGGATCCAATTCTCGTTTCTTCCCGAATTTTGGAACGATAACTTTCGGCACTGCGTTGGCTCGTTCTTCCTCCTCTTTCCGTCTCGCCTCTTCCTCCTCTTCCATTTTTTTCTTCAACTCCGCCTCTTTCTCCTCCTTTTCTCTCCTTTCGTTTTCTTTTTGCATCACGAGCTTAGCTTTCGCGATCGCTTTCGCCATCGGATCTTCTTCTTCTTCTTCTTTCTTTGGTTCTTCTTTGTTGTTCTTCTTCTTCTGCGACGCGGCGGAGGCGCTCGCGTCGCCTTTCGAAGCGTCAGTATTCGCCACTTTCTTCTTGAACGTAATTTTCATGGCACCGGTAGTGTTTTCCTTCGTCGTCGTCGTCGTCGCCTTTCCTCCATCTTCGTTCTGCACTTCTTCTGTCGTCGATTCTTTCGTTCTCTTCACATCTTCTTCGTTCTCTCCTCCTCTCGCCGACCGGGCAGCGGAGGCGGCCTCTTCTTCGTTTCCTCTCGATGTCGCCACCTTTCCTTCGTTTTCCTCGCGCACATCCCCATCTTTCTTCTCCACGTCCGTCGTCTTTTTCATCTGTCCCGGTCGTTTCATCGCTTTCGTCGTCGTTATCGTTCCTCCTCCTCGTTTCCCTTCTTCCTCTGATTTCAAATCTGCTTTTCCCCTACCGAGCGACTCGTCGTCTCCTCCTCCATCACCCGCCGCCGCCGTTCCATCTCTCTTCCGCATGTCTTCGAACGCCTCCTCTACCACGCCATCATCCAACGCCCCCGCCGTAGCGTTCTTATTCTTATTCTTCTCGCTCTTCTTCTTCTCCTCTCGCTTCGCCTTCTTCTCCGCTTCTTTCACCATCTTCTTCGCCAGTTTCAACTCTTTCTTCTTCCTCAACAAATCGTACTTCATCTCCAGCGCCTTCTCCTCCGCGGTTTGTTTGTTTTGTTGTTGTCGCGAGGAGGGGGAGGAGGAGGAAGGTTTGCGAGCGGCTGGCATTTGTGTTTTTGAACGTCAAGTCAAAGAAGAGAGCTATATTATCTTCTGTATCTTTTGTGACGATGTGTTTTTCTTTTCGGGAAAAAGAATGGAAACGCACGCTATAAAAAATCTGATGAGGACCGAGAGAGAGAGATGACGATGACGATGTCCTCGTCAAAGTCTTTGTCGTTCGAAGACGAGATACACGCGACGGAGAATTTCTTATCAGAGAAGCAGCTCGAAGAGGTGGACGCGTTTTTAAATCGATACGTGCGTTTGAACGATGCCGGCGCGTTGGTGTCGACAAAGAAGACAGTTGAAGATGAATTCGTGTCGGGAACGTATTTTTGGTCGAGAGATTCCCAACCGCAAACGGCGATTGAACGCTACTGCGAGACGCTCTGTTCGTACTTTATGAGTGAAAAGAAGAGCACTTTTTCGTCTCTTTTTCGAGACGTCGTCGGGTGCGAGTATTGGGTCCAAGACGTCGCGCACGACGAAGCGCCGAAAGCGTACCACACGGATTGCGTTTTGGAACGAGAAGAAGAAGAAGGTGGCGAGTTGGTGTTGAGGAAAAAGCACCCGCTGCTCTCGACGGTGTATTACGGCAAGACAGAGAGAGGCGGGGCCACGGTCGCGTTCGACGAGGAGGAGTACGAGAAGATGCGGAAGTGCGTGTTGGTAAAACCGAGAAAGAACCGGCTGTTCGCGTTTCGAGGGGACATGTGGCACGGCGTCTGTCGAGACGACGGCGAAGGAAACGAAGAAGCGTATCAGAGGGTGACGCTTTTGGTGAACTTTTGGAAAGAGCGACCGAAGTGCGCCGGAGTATTTCCGAGAGAAATGTTTAGTAGTATACGTGATAGCAGGAGTAATGATGCTATAAACGACGATGACGACGAAACTCGTCGCGAAGAGATAGATTTGAGTACGAAAAACGACGACGAGAGAGTGTTCAAGATGAAAAGCGGCGAGAGAAAAGCGCACTTCGCCGCGTGGGAGGCGCAAAATCCAAACGCGTTTCTAGAACCATCGGCGTCCTCTTCTTCGATAATACTCATCGAGTATACAGAGTAGTTAGTTATGTATAGATATAGATAGATAGTGCATGAAACAATCACAAAGTTTATTTTATTATAATAAAAATGCAAAAAGGGAGCGCGACGACGAGAAGAAGAAGACATTTTAAAACTCAATCGGCTTCTCCTTATACATTCTCTGCTTAATTTCCCCTTCCAACTCTTTGAAATTCGGCAAACTTCTCAACTCAATCTTCTCGTCGTTCCTCAACGTGATGACCATGTCCCCCCACGCGCCAATACCTCTCCCGATGGAGATGACGTCCTTAATCTGTTCCATCGGCACGTCCGTGCGTTCCTTTCGCAACGGCGAGTTTGAAATCACGCACACTCTCTTATCCGTGATCTTATACGAAGACCACAACGCTCTCCCAGCCGCTTGAATCGTCAACGGAAGCCACACGACCGTCCACGACATCAACACGTTCGCCACGACTTCCCCTCGCGCCGGCGGTCCTTCGTACAAAATCTTCTCCGTGCCCCAGTCTTTCGTTTTCGGTTCCTCGGTGAAATCGGACATGAAATCTCTCACGCCGGGAAGTTTCGAGGAGGACGATTTCGTCTTTGTCGTCGGTAAACCCGTCACCATGGACACGTCGTCGTTCGAAGTGGACGATCGCTTCGATCGTTTGCCTCTCAACGCGCCCAGTTTCGCTTCAAATTCATCCTCTTCTTCTCGCGAAGAAGTCTTCTGAGTAGCGCCTTCTTCTTCCGATGATGATGCTCTCGTCGTCGTCGTCATCGTTCTGCTGTATTTTTTCATCTGTTTTTGTTGTTGTTGTTGTCGTGCGATTCTTTTGGAGGACGAAGAAGATGCGACCATTTTCATCGATGGCATCGGCTTCGCGCGAGTCGCAGAGAGAGCGTGTCGTTGCATCATTTTTTTGTGTGTTTCGTTCCGTTTATGTGAGGACGATATGTATATATCGCGCGTTCGTTTCCCGGATAAATCAAATCGCTCGTGGTGTAATCTTTTTTTATTTTTTGCCACGCTGTCACGTTTAGGGTTTTATGCAAAATAAGGGTTTAGGGTTTTGTCATAACATTGATACCCTAAACACAAGAAAAGGAGCCGCGGGTCAATGCAAACATCAATCACAAAAACGCGACACGCGACGCGCGCGGGCTTTCTCTCCTCGATCTCGAGAGAAGAAGACAAAACGGCGCACTACTCGTCGATTATTCACGCGAGACAGACAGACAGAGAAGCGGAAAAAGAAGAATGGGTCGCAACGAAATCGCGCTCACCGTGCTCGGGACGGCGTTGTTGTTTACCGCCGATGCCGCGCAAACAACACCGCGAGCGACCACGCCTTCCAACGCCAACAACGCGGCGCACGGGGCGGCGTCGTCTCCCAGACGCGCCGCGATGCCGGTGAACCACCACCGCGCGCAGTATTTGCGCTCGGCGCAGAGGAAATCGACGGAGGAGAAGAGGTTGATTCTCGAGAGAGCGGCGAAAATGAAACGACAAAGCGTGGAGAAGGTGGATCGTTTGGCCGAACAGGCGAAAAGCCAACTCGGGATGAATCGACAACAACAACGAAAACAAGAGGCGCCGGCGGCTAAAGTCGGCTCAGCGACGACGACGACGATGTCCTCTTCCTCCTCCTCGTCGTCTTCTTCTTCACCTTCGCACGTCAAAGTGCACGTGCACTCGGCGCCGAAAGAATCCGAGCTCGAAGAAGCGGACGAGTTTGACTCGTTCAACCCGCTGGACTTGTTCGCCTCGTTGGAAGGCACGAAGAAGACGCCGTTCGAGAAGCAGACGACGTCGAGCGGCGAGGTGGTTGAAAACGCGGTGTTGAGCAAGAAAGACAAGCTCTCGTCGGTGTTTGCCACCATGCTCGGGTCGATGATGGAAGTTTCGAGAGGCGTAGACGAGTCGACCGGGGCGACGGCGTCTTCGAACAATTCGTGCGTGAAGGCGACGAGAAACGTCGCCGTGACGTGCTTTAGGGAGTACAGCGCCATCAGCGCAGACGTGAAGGCGGGCAAGTTGACCGCGGAGGAGTCCGCGGAACAGATGGAATTGTTGCGAGAAACGTGCGCGGACAAATCGAGAGTGATCAACACGCAGTGCGTGAAGCCAATCGCGGAGATGTGCTCGAGCCAAGTTCAAGAGATCAAGAAGGAGTGCGCCAAAGGTATCGTCGGCTCTGAGGAATTGACGTTGAACATGGCTTTGGATTCCGCGTCTGCTGCGGCGCAACAGTGCGCCACGCAAGCGTCCGCTTTGTTGAAGTCGTGCATGAAGCAATCCAAAACGCTCTCGCCGGATTTGAAGGAGTTGGCGATGATTGACAGCAAAGCGGAAGAGAAAGCGTTGGAGATGAAGAAAGAAAAAGAGATTCAAGACAAAGTGAATGAATCCATGAGAGACTTGTCCTTCTCTTCTTCTTCTTCTTTTTCTTCTTCTTCTTCGTCTTCTGCTACCGCGACGGAAGCAGTCGAGCCGACTTTGGCCAGTCAAGATGAAGAAGAAGATGAAGAATACAAAGTCGTGAAGGCGACTGAAGAACCAATCTCATCCGTTGTTTCCTCCGAAACTGCGGTCCCGCAGCCGGGAGAGCAAGTTGACGTCGTCACCACCTCCGAGCCAGAGATTGTCGCTGGACATCACTCCTCCTCGCTCTCGACGATGAAGTTACCGGTCGTTACCGAAGAAGTCGATGAAGTCGAACCGGCGGAAATCGAATCGGCGGAAGCCGCCGTGCCGACGACCGCTACGACGCAATCCCACGCGACCGTGCAAACGTTGAGCGTGCCGCGACCAGTTACGACGACTACGACCAGCACAACCACCATCGAAGGAGAAGAAGAACAACAGCCAGAATTAACAGAAGAAGAACAAGCCGTCGAGGAAGAAGCGGACTCCGGATGCGCCGGCGCCCTCTCCAAAGTCACCGCCGACTGCCAACTCACGTACAAGCAAATCAACGATAAAGTCAAATCTGGCGAGCTCGAAGAAGCTGCCGGCAAAGACCAAATCGCAGTAGCCGCGAGACAGTGCGTCGCGAAGACCATGTTGGCTACTTCCAGCTGCGTGGACAAAGTCCAACGCCGCCGCTTGATGTCTTTGGCCAAGTAAGTCGAGTCGACGAGAGTACTATATTGTTCTCGAGCGTATGCGCGCGGCGGCGGCGGGGAAAGCAAACGGCACGCATACCTTCTGTATAAGATAATAAGGAATACACCCACACCCAGTTTTAATTCATAATTATACGTAATTTTATTACTATATTCACCAATAATGCGCGTCGTGCGTGATGAATCCGCACACTCGCGGGACTACGGGAGCGTTTGCTTTCTCTCTCTCTCTCTCTTAAGTGTCTCTTTTCCCATATTATTTACACAAATTATGTTCAAAACTTGAACTACTCCTCGCGCGTTGTTGCTCTAAAATGTCCGAACACCAACGAGAGCTCCAGCGTTGGTTCCTCGACGAGCTCAAGCGCTCCTTCCCGACCGGCGAAGATTGGCTGCTCGACGGTTTAGTCGTCACGTGCGTGGCGGCGAAAACCGCCGAGGAGGCCGTCGATGCCATGGGAAACTTTTTAGGAGTGGAAGAGGAGAAAGTCGCGGAAGCGCTTCGCTTGAGCGAGATGCTCTTCGCGAAGAAGAAGACGACGACGACAAAGACGTCACAGACGACGGGAGAAGAGAAAGTATCGTCGTCGTCGTCGTCGCTCAAGCTGAGAAAATCCCAACAATCGAAAGACGAGAAGATGGTTGTAGAGTTGGAGGACCAAAAGAGAGGCGAAGCGAAAGCGTACAGGAAATACGACGACGACGACGACGCGAAGAGGAAGAAGACGACGACTGGAGAGAAAGCGTCGTCGTCGTCGTCGTCGATGGTGCGAGAACACCGATCGATACTCGTGAAGACGGCGAAGAAAAAGAGCGGGAGTGGCGGCGGCGGCAACGCGGAGGAGGATCGGATGAAAAATCCAGGCGACGCGCTCGAGGCGAGCGATTTGCTCAAGCCTCGCGCCGTCAACTGTTTGCGATGCGGGAAGATATTTCGGTTTGATTTAGACGCGTCTGGGGTTGTCGCAGAGAAGGACGCGAGAGTATTTTTAGAAAGTTCGGGGAAGTGTACGTTTTGCGACGCGTTTGTTGATGTTAAGTTACGCGACGGTTTGATTTGGAACGGCGGCATCGGGTACGTGACTGAACAAGAACGAGAGAAAGAAACGGAAGCCGGGAAAGCGGCGGCGGTGAAGTTGAAAGACCAGTTGGTATCGTTCGACCGGTCTGGAGCGAGTCGAACGAAAGTTGTGGACGATCAGTCGGAGTGGTACGATCACGGAGACGTCGACGCAGAAGCGTGGTTGGCGGAGGACGAGCGAAGAGCTCTGAAACACAAACGCGACGCCATGGATCAACAACAGAAAGAAAGAGAGTTGGCAAGGAAGAGGACGTTTGGCATTGACATTCTAGGACGCAAGACGATGGTTCTGGACGAGGAGGAGTTGCAACTGATTCGCGAGCGGGACGAACGCGCAAAGTTAGCGATGGAAAGCGCCGCGTTGAATTCGATGAGCGAGTTCGCGCAAGGTGGAGGAAGCGCGGCGGCTACCGCGGCAGAAACCGCCAAAGAATTACAAAGTAAACTTGGGAGGAACGAACAACCGTCGACGTTAAATACCAAGGATTTAGAAGCAGAGGAACAAAAAGTGCGCGTGCCAAAGAACAAAACGCTCAACCTCGTCGCGACGTTCGTGAAATCGTTCAAAGATATGGCTTCATCCACCTCGCAGCAAGAAGAGAAAGAAAAAACGACAGAAAAAAAGAACGTCAACGACGATAGCGACGAGTTCACTCGTTTGGATGCGGACGCGCCAAGAAGAGTTCTGGATATCAATCCGTTCGATCAAATAGCGCAAGAAGCCGCCGCCGCCGGATTAGGATTCGTTTTGTAGAGAGAATCATAGTAAGAATAGAGTAGCATTAGCAGGTATTTAGCATTAAAAAAAGATTACACGACGTTTCTTCCTTTATTTGCTTTATTCAAGTAGTACGCTTTGTAGGCATCATTCTCGGCGTTGTCGTTGAACGCGTCGAGCATGCGATTGCCTTGTTCGAACCGAACCCCTTGTTTTGAACGACGGGCGGCGTCTCGTTCTTCTTCGTCTTGGACGATTTCGTCTTCCGGTACCAGTCGAGGACTTCCCGCGAGGAACATGGAGAAGGTCATCTTGACGAAAATTGGCGAGAAGAGTTGAAACGCCGTGAACAAGCGATTGCCGTCGCTACCCAAGCCGGTGATTGGGTTGAGCGCCTTGCAATCCGCCCATCGCGTGGCGACCGCGACGGAGGATTCCGATAAGTTTTCGATACAGTGAAACCAAAACGGTGGGTTCAGCAAAACATCGCCTTTTTCGAGGATTGCTGAGTAACGAGGAACGACATGCCACAACGGTTTATATCGTTCCAAAACCGTGTTTGGGTCTTTAATCGCGCAACTTTGATAAATGGCGTTACGATTTATCGCAGGGAACATGAACATCGTCCATCGAGGGTCTACAAACGTCCACTTTTTCAAGCCTTCGATTTGGAAAAAGAAGTTGTACGCGTTCGCGCAATGAAACGCGGTACCCGTACCGCCCCTACCGGCGAAGAGTTGTAACGGCAAAGGACCGAGAGTGGGATGGTCGTTCGCGATTCTCTTCCCGGCGAGTTTCTCCAATCTGTCCACTCGTAATTGCTTTGCCAACTCCGGGTGTTTCACAAAGATCGACTCGCAGTTGTGCAAGTAGTTTGGAAAGACGTTCAAATCCTTGATTTTCCCTGGTCGATTATCGCCGTCTTTCGTTTTTAACTTCACCTCATCCTCGCCGAATCTTTCGATCAAATTATCCAACGTCCACTCTTTCGCGGCGATTGTCTCTTTGGCGAACCCTTTCAAAACGACCGGATGCGGCCTTTTCACAAAATCACGAAAGAACTTATCGCAATCAAATCCTGGTAAATGGGCGTCGTGAATCGTGGGTATTTCCTGCACGAAGGCATCCAGAACGCTCTCGTTCGCCTTTATCAACTTTTCGTAACAGTTCTCCACCCATCGTCTCGGAACGTCCACGCCAAAGACGCAATACGCGAGCGAATACACCTTCAACTTGAACTCTTCCCACCGCAAAACTTTTGGACTGGTCTTCTCATCTCCCGCATCCTTCGACGCGTACCGACTTATCGGCAACAAGCACGGATACACCAACCCGAATCCGCTAAAAACAACGTCCAAGATTTTGAAAAACGAAAACGCCAACGCCGTCCAGAAAAATCTGTTCCAGCGTGCCGCTCGCGAAAGGAAGACGACAGAAAAGGTGGAAGACTCCGACATTTTCTCTCTCTCTCTTTTCCTCACGCGCAGACAGACAGGCAGAGATAATGCGAGGAGGCCGGTTATATGTGTATATATATCCGCACTTCAACTCGTCTGGAACTCGTGTTTTCTCGAAGTTGTCTCGTATGCGCGCGGCGTGTATTTTTTTGACCCACGAGCCTCGGACTAAAGAGTATATGTAATCATTTCCCGACCGCCGCCGCTTCCTCCCTCTTCCTCGCCTTTGCCAAAACTCTTCTGTGCTTATACTCGAACGGATCCGAGTCGTCATTTTTCCCTCCTCTGTTCGCTTTCTCGCCGTACGTGCGGTCGTAATATTCAACACCGCTCGCGGCGATTAAAGCCGTCAATGTTATCGCTTGCGAATACAAGCGCGAGTGGATGACTTTCACGCTCGTTCGCGCGGAAGAGTTTTGAAAGGCGTGCTGAAACAAAAACGTCGTGGTCATGGCGGAGGCCCAGAGACCGCCGACCAAGGCGAGCTTGTTTTGCTGGAACCAGGATTTTTGGTTGTTTTTGTTCTCCTCGAGAGACAT
>Ga0181601_10004709_pt1 | contig 11424 bp, 10 predicted proteins | sample 041ome_8_FD_133020 | JGI IMG/M metagenome (GOLD analysis project Ga0181601, IMG submission 133020) | Coastal salt marsh microbial communities from the Groves Creek Marsh, Skidaway Island, Georgia - 041407BS metaG (megahit assembly) | ecosystem: Environmental > Aquatic > Marine > Intertidal zone... | reverse complement strand
TCTGATCGTATAGAACTCAATCATATCATTGATGAATTTCATCGTGTTGCTCTAGTTCATAGTGCTATTGAGTTTTCATTATACGCTAATAAAAGCCCTTTATTTCAATTAAAGAGTTCCAACAAACGACAACGTATTGTTCAAATATTTGGCAAAAAAATCAATGATAAATTAGTTCCAATTGATGAGCAAACCCCATTGTTAAAACTCTCTGGTTTTATTTTAAAACCTGAAGCTGCAAAAAAAAGTAGGGGAAGTCAATACTTTTTTGTGAACCATCGATTCATCAAAAGCCCCTATTTAAATAAGGCGGTAACGGATGCTTATTTAGGATTGATAAAATCAGAACACCATCCAGGTTATTTTATCGATATAGAAGTAGATCCAAAAACGGTAGATGTCAATATTCATCCGACCAAGACGGAGGTGAAGTTTGAAGATGATCATAGTATTTATGCGATTCTTCGCTCAGCAGTCAAACATAGTTTAGGGCAGTTTAATGTAGTTCCAAGTTTGGATTTTGAATCGGATCCTAATCTTCAGACGCCCTATGATTATAAGGATAAGTCTGCACCGATGCCTACAATAAGTGTTAATCAAAATTTTAATCCATTTGCTGAAGAAAAACCCCTAAAAACCTCTGGAGCTTCTTTTAGCGCTTCTTATGGGTCATCAGCACATCGTACAAAACAACAACCTTGGGAATCTCTCTATACCATTAGTGAAGCAGATCCTCAAGAGATCAAATCTGATTTAGGAACACAACTACTAGAACGTGATGCGGATTATAATCAAGCGGTAACTTGTTTTCAAATGGATAAAAAATTCATTATTTCCAAGACTAAATCAGGCTTAATTATTATTCACCAACAACGTGCCCATCAACGTATTTTATACGAACGTTTATTGAGCTGTATGACACTCGATCAGGGGATGAGTCAGGCGCTTATATTTCCTATTCGTGTGGAATTATCAAAGGAAGAACTACGGCTGATTGAGGAATTAACACCTTACTTAAAACAAATAGGGTTTGAGGTAGCTATAGAAGAGGAGTTCCTACTGTTACATGCCCTTCCGGTGCTATTTAAGGCTGAGCTTATAGAAGAAGTGCTTCAGGAGATGATTAGTACGTATAAAGAAGAGGAATCGGGAGTTCATTTTTCACAATCTGACATCTTAGCAAAGTCCTTAGCAAAATCAGGAAGTATTCGTTCAGGAGATGTGTTAACAAGAGAGGAACAACTCACGTTAGTTAACGATTTATTTTCGTGTAAAGAAACTCAATTGAGTCCGTTTAACCGCTTGACCTTTAAAACAATTTCAACAGAAGAATTGACAACAAATTATTTTCAATGAGAAACATCACCGATACCGTTAAGCATTTAATCATTATCAATGTCATCTTCTTTTTGGGGGCGTCACTTTTTGGAGATCTTTTTTATGGATGGTTTTCACTTTGGTTCCCTAAAAATGAACACTTTGGATTATGGCAGGTAGTCACCCATATGTTTATGCATGGTGGTTTGATGCACCTTTTTTTCAATATGTACGCACTTTTTGCATTTGGAACTCCGTTAGAGCAACAATGGGGAAGACAAAAATTTTTATTCTTTTACTTTTCAGCGGGAATTGGTGCCGCTTTACTTCATACTGGGGTTAACTATTTCTATGTACAACAAGCGCTTGATGCATTAGGAAGTTCGGGAGTAGACCCTAATGAAGCGTTGGAACTCGTTCGAAGTGGTCGCTATAATACCCAGTGGTACTCAATGGCTGATGCTAGTACGATCAATAATTTTTTATCGGCGATGAATACTCCTGCAGTGGGTGCTTCTGGAGCAATATATGGGGTATTAGTGGCTTTTGGAATGGCCTATCCTAATTCCCAACTCTTTTTAATGTTTGTACCAGTACCTGTAAAAGCGAAGTATTTTATTCCAGGTTTAATAGCCTTGGATCTATTCTCAGGAGTTACTGGGTATAGTTTATTCGGTTCAGGAATTGCTCATTTTGCACATGTTGGCGGTGCGCTAATTGGATTTTTAATGGCCTGGTATTGGAAAAAAAATCAATTTAATAATCACCGATGGAACTAAATAACGGGATCAAGTCCTTTTGGAATAAGGCTACTATTGCAGAACGCTTCATTGCAGTCAATGTTGTATTGTTTTTACTGGTGCGAATAATTCCTTTCTTGTTTTCTTTTTCTACTAATGCATTACTGTATTATGTGGAGCTTTCTCAAGAAATTGGACTCTTATTGTTCAAGCCCTGGAGCATTTTGACCTACGCATTTTTTCATATAGATTTTTCTCACCTTTTTTGGAATATGCTACTCCTTTGGGGAATTTCAAACATGTTCTTAAATCTTTTTGATCAACGGTACTATTTACGAGTATATGTATTGGGTACACTTTTTGGAGCATTATTTTATCTTGTAAGTTATCAGTTGTTTCCTGCTTTTACAGGATCCAATTCAGCTTTAATTGGTGCTTCTGCAGCAGTAATGAGTTTAGTTATATTTCTAGCAACCTATACGCCTGATTATATCGTTCGTATTTTTACTTTTAAAATCAAACTTTGGTATATAGGCCTGTTTTTGGTCTTGGTAGATTTAATTCAATTACCTAATGGTAATGCTGGTGGACATATCGCTCATTTAGGGGGTGCATATCTGGGATACCTTTATGCAACTAAATTAAAATCATCTAAAGATGTTGGAGCAGGATTTTTCAAGTTCTTGGAACGATTGTTCACGAAATCATCTCCCTTAAAAACAGTTCATCGCTCCAATAAACAGACTAAAAATAAATCAAAGGGCGATGTGTTAAGCAACGATGAACGTCAAAAGAAAATTGATGCAATTTTAGATAAAATTAGTAATTCTGGTTATGAATCGCTTTCTAAGGCGGAAAAGGATTTTTTGTTTAGAGCTGGAAAACAGTAGCTATGGTATCGAGATTTTGGAATAAGCTTTTGTATGGGATCAATATCGTGGTTGGTATCGCTTTTGTATTATCGTTAATCATGCCCTATATCTCACTAAAGTTGATTCCTATACTTTCAGTACTTTCGCTAGGAATTCCGCTTTTATTTATAGTCAATAGTTTATTTGTCATTTATTGGATTTGGAAGGCTAAAAAACATTTTATACTCTCTTTAAGTCTTATTCTTATTGGCTTATTAGTTTTTGATTCTTTTTATCAATTTGAATCCCAAACAACGATCGTTCCAGCTCATTCAATTGATGTGATGAGTTATAATACCCACTTATTTAACAAATACCACTGGAAGGATCAAGATAATATTCCGGAACAAATTCTAACATTTATCGATCAACATGACCCACAGGTGCTCTGTTTACAAGAATTTGATATGAATTATAAGGATGCCTTTACGTCCTATCCTTATCATGCATTTAGTGAAGAACATAATAAATCAGTTCAAGCAATTTTTTCAAAATATCCTATTATAAACGCTCAGACGATCAATTTTGAAGCATCGAGTAATGCTGCACTTTTTGCTGATTTAAAGGTCGCCAATTATACCCTAAGAGTGTTTAATATTCATTTGCAATCCTTGGGTGTGTCTTCCGATCCTGAACTAATTTCAAACCAAGAACCTCAACGACTTTTAAAGCGCATGTCTTCCATGTTTTCAAAGCAAGAGGATCAAGCTCAATTAATTCGCGCTAAATTGGATGAATCACCCTATTATAATATTGTTGCAGGGGATTTTAATAATACGCAGTATTCCCGAGTTTATCGGTTGATCAAAGGAGATATGAACGATAGTTTTATTCAGCGCGGAAGTGGTTTTGGTAGAAGTTTTGACTTTAAACTATTTCCCATGCGTATTGATTTTATTCTATCTGATAAACATTTAGAGGTGGTTCGACATCAAAATTTTAAGGTGTCATATTCTGATCATTACCCATTGATGAGTACACTTAATTTATAAACTAGATAAAAAGACAATCTACTCCATCAGCCAAGATGTGGAGGCAGAGTGCCCACCCAATAATTCTAGTTTTGGGTGCCATAAGCAAGATAATGTAGAGTGCAATGGCCCAATAAGAGTGTAGGGGGTGAAAACCGATAGAGCACCGTTGCGCATCAAATATAGGATCTGCAAATAAGTGATCACTATCGATTAGAATGCCTGCCCAAAGCAGTATTAGGGTTTTTAAAAATCGTTTATGGTAAAAGAAATATGCTACGCCAACAGGGAGTATAAAATGAATGCCGTAATGCGCTATGAAACGTAAAACCTCCATCAAATAGGTAGTACTTCTGTTTTAAGGTAAGAGGATGCTGAAGGGCCCAGATTACAGATGAGGTCTAAACAGGAAAGATTTGCTATAAAACCATGCTTTTCCTTAAAGACCTGATGATAGGCTGTAGCAGCATAGGGAATGGGTTTCTTTGAATTGATTAAAAAACGTGCATCTACAGCAGGATCCATTTTTTTTTGATAACTATCAGTTGTTGCCTTAGGCATTTCAAGTTGTAAACACTGTCCCAGAAGTGCTGCACTTTTGAGGTTAAAATCAATTAAAAATTGTTCCTGTTTTTCAAATAAAGGTTTGAAATAGGCTTCATAATACTCAAAGAAGGGTGATGTTCTATATGCGGTCTCAATACCTCTATAATGAGTACGCATCCAGGGAACTGAATAATCGATTTGAATATCTTTATAGCTTTGATGCCCCCCTTTACCTTTATGAATTAAAGGAATACTCAGTAGTAATTTCCCTTGATCCGTTGCGATATAGGTTCTGTTTCTATAGGTTTGTTTTTGATAAGTACCCGAAAGATCCCAGATCACTTCCTGTTGAGCAAGTACAATGAAACTTGCTATCGAAGGTAAATAAGATGGATGAAGATACATGTCTTTTCGTTAGTGTTTTTCTTTCTTTTTCTTCTTTCTAACATAATCGATACCGTATCCGATAATCAACAAGGCTATAAAGTATCTAAAATAAGAGGTTGGTTCACCTGTTCCATCAACTGTAGTAAACACTCTGTCCCAACGGATTTTCCAGTTGGAAATACCATCATTGATTCCATCGATGCTCATCCAAATAAAGATGGGTTTACCCAAGATATGATCCTCTGGAACAAACCCCCAGTACCTACTGTCTTCAGAGTTATGACGATTGTCCCCCATCATCCAATAGTAATTTTTTTGAAAACGGTAATTGGTAGCTACTTTTCCGTCGATGAGAACTTGAGTTCCATTAACGGTAAGTTGATGACCTTCATAGTTAGTGATGACATCTTTATACAGGTCTACATTAGCGAGATTAAGCGCTATTTCAGTGCCCGCTGCTGGTATGGTAAAAGGTCCCATTTGATCTACATTCCAAGGAAATCTTCTTGAATGTGGATAAATCATCGCATCGAATTGTCCTTTCGGTAGTAGCTGTTTTACAACGGAGTCAATTCGATTGGATTGTGTTAATTTTTCTGCCATGGATGACGTAAGACTTGCTGAACGTTCTTTGTCAATCAACTCAGAAAGAGCAAGTCCTTGAGAACGAATTAATTCCGGATCTATTCCCTTAGCGGAGGTACTAATTAAATACCCAGTTCCATTGGGATTGTTATAGATGCCACATCCTGACGCGTAAAGTGCATTTGCCTGGGTTTGATTGAGATTTTGAGTGCTATAAGTTCTCATAAATTCAACTACACCAGCTTCTTGAAGTACTTTTGAAGAAACCCCATTTTGAGCATAAATACGATAACTAATTTGTGGTTTAGCCCTTTGATCGAGCTGTAGCGGAGCCCCATCGATATGTACTTTTCCATCGATAATTGAAAACTCATCACCAGGAAGTCCTACCAGACGTTTGACATAGTTTGATTTTTTATCAATTGGTTTATCAACATGGATTTTTGATCGATCTCTAAAAAAACGAACTGTATCGGTAGGCCAGTTAAAAACCACTTTATCGTTGCGTTGAGGGGAACTAAATCCTGGTAAACGCATATAAGGAAGTTGTGGTTTATTAAGGTACGATTTTGATTTAATGATTGGTAGGGTATCGTGAACCATAGGAGCAGCTAAAGGAGTTGTTGGAATTCTTGCTCCGTAGTGGAATTTACTCACCAATAAAAAGTCACCAATAAGAAGCGTACGTTCAAGCGACCCAGTAGGAATGACAAAGGGTTGAATAAAATAAGTATGAACAATACTTGCGGCAACTACAGCAAAAACGATGGAACTCACCCATTCCCCTAAAGCTGTTCTTGGATTAAGGCTTCGATCTTTAACATAGCTCACATCGCTGTTGTTCACCAAAATGATGTATAAACCTAAACTAAGAACGACTAACCAGGTATCCTTTTGACTATTTTTTCCAAATGATCGAATGGTTTCTATCCAGATCACAGGAAACATTAATAAGTTAATAATTGGAATAAAAAGTAGTATGACCCACCAAGATGGTCTTCTAATAATCTTCATAAGCACATAGGCATTGTAGAGAGGAACTGCTGCTTCCCATGATTTTCTGCCAGCTTTTTGATACAGTTTATAGGTTCCAATAAAGTGAATAAGCTGAATTATTCCTATACATAATAGCCACTGTAGTGTATTCATAATCTTTTAATTTTGATCGATTACATCTTCCATTGAGAAGACTCCTGATTTTCCAATGATCCACTCTGAAGCAATTACAGCACCAAGTGCAAACCCCGCTCTGTTATTCGCTGTGTGAGTGATATCGATGGAATCCACGTTAGTTTTGTACCGTACTGTATGTGTGCCAGGAACATCCCCTTCTCTAATGGAGTGAATGGATAATACCTCCTTATCATTTGAATCGAGTTCCCATTTGTCGTAAACTCCAGCAGCGATGACTCCTTCAGCAAGGGTGATGGCAGTCCCACTGGGTGCATCTAATTTCTTAGTGTGATGAATTTCAGTGAGATCAGCTTTATAATCTTTATAAGGAGCCATTAATTGTGCAAGTATTCTATTGAGTTTAAAGAATAAATTAACTCCTAAAGAATAATTAGAGGCATACATAAATGCTCCATTCTTTTTTGTACAATAGGCGACGGCATCTTCGTATTTATCCAACCAACCAGTTGTGCCACAAATTACTGGAATTCCTGCGTCCATGCATTTTATAATATTATCATAGGCGGCTGAAGGCATACTGAAATCAATCGCTACATCAACAGTTGATAAATCTACTTCTTGATCCGTATCTACAATAAGGGGAACTTCGTGACCTCTATCTTTAGCGATTTTTTCAATCATTTTTCCCATTCTTCCATATCCTAATAAGGCGATCTTCATATTTAGTAGGTTAAGTTAACGGTCATACCTAGATAGGGTTTATTAGTGACCGGGTTAATCAATACATCAGGACGATAATCTATACTTAGATCAGCATTGACATTAAATTGTTTTAAATGAGCGTCTACATTAGCATCGATGATATTTAAGGCATACATTCCAATGGTTAATACCAATGAAAAATCACGAGCTTCTTGCGCACGTTCTTGTGCAGTTTGTAGCGATATATCAGAAACATCAGGTTGTCCAGGAATAACTCCAGAATCATTTAGATCATAATAGGGATCTGTTGTAAAACCCATTCTTCTAGATTTAAAGGCATCTCTGAACTTATGATATACTCTGTTATTGTTGATAAAAGCGTAAGCGGAACTTCCAATAGCAGCATACACCAGAGGAATTTTCCAATAACGTTTATTATAAGCTTGACCTAATCCTGGTAAAACCGCTGAGTAAAATGCAGCCTTAGCAGGAGCTAAAGGATTCATCTTTTCGTAAGCACCAGTTTCAAAACCCTTCAGTTGTTGTTCTTTTTTCTTTTTGTCATTCTCTAGCATATATACCGATTCTGAATCTTGAGCAAAACTTAATTTACTAAGAAAAAAAAGAAATAAGATGAAAACAATCGGTTTATTCACCTAGAATTGAATTTTTGATGTGATCGAGCTCTTCTTCTGAATTAAAAGCGATTTCAATTTTACCCTTACCAGATTTGTAGGTAACTTTAACTTGAGAATCAAATTTTGATTCTAATGCTTTTTTGAACTTCTTAACTTCATTAGGTAGTTCAACAGCTGGTACTTTATCAACTGGACCTGCTTTAAGTCGTTGAACCTCACGTTCTGTATCACGTACCGATAATTTTTTTGAAATTATTTTATGGTAGAGCTCAATTTGTTGATTTGGATCTTCAAAATTGATAATGGCCTTACCGTGACCCATGGAAATAAATCCATCACGGATTCCAGTTTGAATTAGAGGATCTAAATTAAGTAGTCTTAAATAATTTGAAATGGTCGATCGTTTTTTACCAACGCGTTTACTCATCTGTTCCTGAGTGAGATTAACTTCCTCTATTAATCGTTGATAGGATTGAGCAATTTCAATTGGATCTAAATCTTGTCGTTGAATATTTTCAACTAAAGCCATTTCTAAGGATTCTTGATCGTTTGCAATTCTAACGTATGCTGGTATGCTTCTAAGTCCAGCTGCTTTAGAAGCTCTAAAACGACGTTCACCCGATACGAGTTCGTAGGTGTTAAACTCAAGTTTTCGAACAGTAATGGGTTGTATAATTCCAAGTTCTTTTATAGAGGAAGCCAATTCTTCGATTGCAGTTTCATCAAAATAGGTTCTGGGTTGATGAGGATTTGTTTGTATGTTATTTAAATCCAATTCAATCACATTACCTACTACTTGATCTGCATTTTTATCTGAAACCGACTTGATTTCATTTTTTGGATCATTTAATAAGGCTGATAATCCTCTTCCCAAGGCCTGTTTTTTAGTCGCTTTTGCCATATTAATTATTATTTGAAAGTAATTCCTGAGCCAATTTTAAATAGTTATTGGCTCCTGTACTACTTGCATCGTATTTGATGATGGTCTCCCCATAACTTGGAGCTTCACTTAGTCGAACATTTCGTTGGATGATTGTTTTAAAGACCATTTCACTAAAATGCGTATTTACTTCGTCGACTACTTGATTGGATAACCGTAAACGTGAGTCGTACATTGTGAGTAATAACCCTTCAATATCCAAATTAGGATTATGAAGTTTTTGAACACTTTTAATCGTGTTTAACAATTTTCCTAGTCCTTCTAATGCGAAGTATTCACATTGAATAGGGATGATTAAAGAATGTGCTGCTGTTAATGCATTTAGGGTTAGTAAGCCTAATGAAGGAGCACAATCAATGAGGATGTAGTCATACTGATCAACGATAGGCTCCAATGCTACTTTAAGCATATATTCCCTTGATTCTTTATCTACTAATTCAATTTCAATAGCTACCAAATCGATATGGGCAGGTATGATGGATACATTAGGTGATGTGGTTGGTACAATTGCCTCACTAGCGCTTACGGTATGTTCAAGTAGTTGATAGGTTCCAACCTCAACTGATTCCACATCAATTCCTAATCCAGAGGTCGCATTGGCCTGTGGATCAGCATCGATTAATAGGACCTTTTTTTCAAGGACCCCTAAGGATGCAGCTAAATTAACAGTAGTTGTTGTTTTACCAACACCACCTTTTTGGTTTGCTATTGCAATAATTTTACCCATTAATGATTTGTTTTTGTGGATAAAAATACAATTAAATACGCACGGATAAAAAGGATATTTGTTAACAGCAGTATAAATTTTCTTAAATAATTTGAAATACAACAACAAAAGTAAGTGGCTTACCTATTGATTTCAGTCAGCAGTTCAACTGCAGCTTTCAATATATTTGTTCCCGGTCCAAAAATCAGATCTACTCCATTTTCTTTAAGAGGTTGAAATTCACTTTTAGGAATGATGCCTCCTAATAACAATTTGCCTTTAAAATTATGGTTAATTAATTCGGCTTTTAATTTTGGTATTAGGCTCCCATGTCCTGCAGTAAGGCTGCTAATGGAAAGTACATCGACACCAAGTTCGACGGCTTTTTTTGCAAGTTGATTTGGAAGTTGAAATAAAGGAGTCATCGTCACTTCAAAACCTAAATCTTCCAAAGCAGAAGCCACGACTTGATACCCTCGATCGTGACCATCTTGTCCCATTTTTGACATTAATATACGTACGGGTCGACCTTGTTTTTTTTCAAATAATTTTAATTCTTGTTCGAAAATCTTACGCTCTTGACTCTTGTTAATTTCATTTAAATAAATTCCTTTGATAGGACTCGCTTTAGCCGTATATCGATGATAAACCTGTTCTAAAGCAGCACTAATTTCTCCTAGTGTTGCTCCAGCTCGAGCCGCTTCAATACTCAATTCAAGTAAATTGCCAGTATGGCTAGAAGCAGCATCTGTAAGCTGATCCAATCGTTGTGTCACCAAAGTGGAGTTTCTAGATTCTTTAAGGGATTGAATGCGATTGATCTGTTCCTTTCTCACCCGTTGATGATCGACTTTTAATATATCAAGGCTAGGATCCTTAGAAGTGGTATATGCATTTAATCCAATGATAAGATCCTTTCCGGTATCAATTGCTCCCTGTTTTTGTATGGCAACCGTAGCAATATTCTTTTTAGGGCTTCCACTTGAAATATAAGCGGTCATTCCACCTGCTTTTTGAATGGCTCTGATTTGTTTTCTTGCCTTTTGAATGAGTTCATCGGTCAATTTTTCCACTAGTCTTGAGCCTGCCCAAGGATCAACGGTCTTTGTGATTTTGGTTTCAAGTTGAAGATGCAGCTGTGTGTCTCTAGCAATTTTAGCTGTTTTTGGAGTTGGAAGAGTCATCGCTTCATCCAGAGCATTGGTGTGAAGAGATTGAGTACCTCCAAAGGCTGCCGCTGCCGCTTCAATGGTTGTTCTGCTTATATTATTGTAGGGATTTTGAGCGATAAGACTCCATCCACTAGTTTGACAATGCGTTCTTAAAAGTAGGGATTTGCTGTTTTTGGGATTAAACTCACTAATGAGCTCAGCCCAAAGGACTCGTGCAGCTCTTAGTTTAGCAATCTCTGTGAAATGATCCATACCAATTCCAAAGAAAAAGGATAATCGGGGTGCAAAATCATCAATTTTCAATCCCATTTTAAGTGCTGTTTTAACATAGGCTAAACCATCGGCTAAGGTATAGCTTAATTCCATGTCAGGTGGCGCTCCTGCTTCTAGCATATGATAACCTGATATGCTGATAGGATTAAACTTAGGTAAGTACTTACTGCAGTAGCTAATAATATCGCCAACAATCTTCATCGATGCTTCTTCAGGATAGATATACGTATTTCTAACCATGAATTCTTTCAGAATATCATTTTGTATCGTACCTCTTAGGGATTTTAAATTTGCTCCTTGACGTTCTGCACAGCAAATATAGAAGGCCATGATGGGCAAAACTGCACCATTCATGGTCATTGAAACTGAACTTTTTTCAAGATCTATATCTTTAAATAGAAG
>Ga0181601_10004692_pt1 | contig 11439 bp, 8 predicted proteins | sample 041ome_8_FD_133020 | JGI IMG/M metagenome (GOLD analysis project Ga0181601, IMG submission 133020) | Coastal salt marsh microbial communities from the Groves Creek Marsh, Skidaway Island, Georgia - 041407BS metaG (megahit assembly) | ecosystem: Environmental > Aquatic > Marine > Intertidal zone... | reverse complement strand
GCGAGCCGGCATTTTGCGCGACACGGCAACAATGTCGTGTCAGTGGACCTGCCCGGTCATGGGCGTTCTACGGGAAGCCCGTTGGCCACGGTGGAAGAGATGGCCGGCTGGGTGATCGCCGTCTTGGACGTACTGGATATCTCCAATGCCGCTTTGGTGGGCCACAGCTTGGGCAGCCTGATTGCTTTAGAGTGCGCGGCCTCGCACAGCGAACGGGTCAGAGCGATTGCACTGGTTGGCACCACCTCGCCGATGCCGGTGTCTGATGCCATCCTCGACGCTGCCGAAGCGGATGATCACGCGGCCTTTGACATGCTGACTCAGTGGGGCTTCAGTAAGCGCCATCAGTTCGGCGGCAACCGCAATTCGGGTATCTGGATGATCGGCAACACGTTGAGGCTCTATGAGCGGTCAGGCCCGGGCGTGTTATTCCATGATATGCGCGCCTGCAATGAGTACACCGCGGGGATCGATCAGGCGGCGAAGGTAAGGTGCCCTGCTCTTCTCATTCTTGGAGCTGAGGACCGACTGACACCCGTGCGCAGCACTCGTGCACTTCAGGAGGCAATTCCCTCTCCGATAGTTGAAGTGCTACCCGACGCAGGGCACACGATCATGGTCGAGGCGCCCAACGCCATGCTCGATGCATTGCATAAAGTACTCTAGGTCACTCGGCTAGCCGCAAACCGCCCCGCTTTGAATCATTACAAGTCGGCGCCACTCAGCCGGACTGCTGAATCATCTCCTCGACCTGAGTGATGCGCTCCTTACCAAAAAACATCTCGTCACCGACAAAGAAGGTGGGTATACCAAAAGCGCCGCGCTCAGCGGCCTGCTGCGTGTTGTGTAGCAACGCATCTTTTACTGGCTGCGTCTGAATCGCCTCCACGAGTGCGGCATCGTCCAGACCCGCTGACTGCCACACGCCCGCCGCCACCTCAGGATCCCCCATGTTCTGCTCCTGCTCCCACATGGCCGACAGATTCACCTCAACATAGTCATCGACCACGCCCAGCTGCTGCGCCGCAATGAAGCCCCTCATCAACATGATGGTGTTAATGGGAAAATGCGGGTTGAATGTGAACTTGTCGAGCTGGTGCGCTGCGATAAACCGTTGGGTCTCCAGCATGTCGTACTCCAGCTTTCCCTTGACCTCACCAAAAGCCACCATAGGCGCCTGATTATTAGTGAGCTTGAATAACCCCCCCAGCAACACAGGGATGAGCGTCAGCGTTGCGCCGTGCCGCTCGGCGACGCCGGTGAGCACGTGGTAAGACAGATAGGCGTTGGGGCTTGCGAAGTCGAACAGGAATTCAATATTAGATGACACGTCTGGGCTCCTTGACTAAAACTGAGTGTCTGAAATGGTTGTTCTGTGCAGAAGACGATCATAACCGTCATAGCCGCCGGTCGCGGCATGTAGCAGTGACCGGTTGTCCCACATGACCAGCATGCCCGCCTGCCAGCGGTGCGAGTAGACAAACTGGGGCTGACTTTGGTGGACATAAAGCTCCATCAGCAGTTCGTCACTCTCTTCTTTATTCAGTCCCACAAAACCTCTGATATAGGCCGCAGAGGAAAATAACGCTTTCTTGCCAGTCTCATGGTGGGTTCTGACCAAGGGGTGTTCGTAGGTTTCCAGCGCCCGCTCACTGGGCAAAATCTTCATGCTGCGGCCCTGCTCTTGGTCGGCTTTACCGTAGGCGCCATCTGGCGCATAACCCAATGCAGCTGAATGAATGGCAGTGAGACCCTCTGCCCGCTCCCGCAGATCATCCGGCAGGTGCTCGTAGGCAGCCACTTGATCAGCAAAGAGGGTTTCGCCGCCCACTGGTGGGATCGTGATGCCGTAGAGCGCGGTGGCAGCGGGCGGGATCGCCATAAAGCTCCAGTCACTATGAAAAATCTCTGCAAATATTGAAGTGTTTTCATTGGCATGACGCTGAATAGCCGCCACCTGCGGGTGCTCGTCGATATGCCCAAAAAACGGATCCTCGCCGATCTCACCAAAGTGCTCGCTGAACGCGACCAGCTGCGCGGGTGTGAGCTGTTGATTGGGAAACGCGACGACTTTGTGCTCCAGCCACTGCGCGCGAATCTCTGCTACCAGATCATCGGACAACAACTGATTCAAACGCACGCCGGTGATGGTTGCCCCGCAGCTCGCGCCAGAGGCATCAACTGTTAAGCTCATCGGGCTGCTCCCATCTCTGGCGCTACCTCCAGCGCTTTAAATGTTAACGGCATGGTTCCACCAGGCCAGGTCCGAATAGGCCCGCAGATCGAGCTCGTGGGTCCAGGCCGAACGATGCTGTTGGGAAAGATGGTAATAGGTCTCCGCGATCTTCTCGGGCAGAAGCAGGCCGTCCTTGTCTTTGCCCTTGGCTTCTCTCAAAGCTTCAAAACGCTCGGCACCTAACATCTTACCCAGCGTATCGGGCGCGTCCACCGCACCATCAATCACGATATGCACAACGTGCACGCCCTGTGCTGCATATTCGGCGTTCAAGGTCTGACACAGCAGGCGTCGACCTGCCATTGCCGCAGCATGAGAATGTTGCCCAGTGTTACCCCGCATGGCTGAAGTCGCCGATGTCACCAGAATAGTGCCATGCCCGCGCTCGACCATCCGCGGCACCAACACTTTAGCAACACGGAACAAGCCAAAGCAGGCCATGCGCCACCCTAACTCAAAGGTCTTAAGCGGTGTGTCATCAAGCGAGCGATTACCAATCTGAGCGCCGAGGTTATAAAGCACGGTATCGATCGGGCCAATGGCCTCGACCTCCTCGATCAGAGCTTCCAGCGTGCCATCGTCGACGGCGTTCAGCAGATGCCCGCTCGCTGACAAGCCCGAGCCTTGAAGGCCCTCGACCATGCCGTTGAGTCCGTCGATATCGCTCCGGCGACACAAAGCCGCGTGATACCCCTCTTCCGCAAACTTTTTTCCGACGGTGCCGCCTATACCGGCACCCGCGCCGATCACCAAACAGGTTTTTTGTCCTGCCACTGTGTTACCTCCTGTTAAGCCCGCACCGTGCCAGCGCTGATCAGCGATTCGATCGCCTCATTGTCATAGCCCAGCGCCTCTAAAATCTCCCGACCATGCTCGCCCAGTCGTGGGGCAGGTCGCGACACGCGGGCAGGTGTTTTATCGAACCGCGCCGGATGCCGGGCCTGCCGTACCTCGCCAAAATCGTCAAAATGAAGCCGATCCACAGATCCGTTCGCGACAACCTGCTCATGCGCCAACAACTCCGAACGATCGATAATCGGCGCACACGGCACCCCCTCTTTGTCGAAGCGCGCGAGGATCTCTGCGCTCGACCACTTTTTAATCTCCTCGGCAGTAATTTCTTTGCGCTCACTGTTGTGCGTAAATCGTCCTTGCGCTGTGTTGAAGTGCGGGTGCTCAATCAGGTCCTCACGGTTAAGCGCGCGGCACATGCCCTGCCACTCCTTATCCGATATCGCACCCGCCGTAATGAATCGATCCTTCGTCTCGTAGATCAGGTCCATGGCGCCCTGGTACTTACGTACGTCAAACTCCTTATCAGCGAAGGTCAGACCTGCCATCGCTTCTGGCCAGAACAAGCTCAACATGGCGTCAAGCATAGATAAGCGAATGTGCTGCCCTTCACCCGTCTTTTCCCTGGCATAAAGCGCGGTGCTAATGGCCTGGGCCGCCGTGATTGCGGTGACCTTGTCGGCAATGATGATGCGAAACATTTGCGGCCGACCCGTGGCGCGGTCGGCCTGAATATCAGTGGCGCAAGAGAGCGCCTGAATAACAGGGTCATAAACCCGCTTGTGGGCATAGGGCCCCTCTTCGCCGAAGCCGCTAATCGAGACATAAATCAGTTTCTTGTTGAGCTCGCGCATGACAGGCTCGCCAAAGCCCATGCGCTCCATTGCCCCGGGCCGAAAGTTCTGCAGCAATACGTCAGCGCTCTTGACCAGATCAAACAGAACTTTCTTGCCGTCTTCTGATTTGAGGTCCACCGCAATCGACCGCTTGCCCCGGTTGCAGGAAAAAAATGCCGCGGTGACTTTGTTGACGGTTGGCCCAATATGACGCATCTGCTCACCGGTCGTAGGCTCGACCTTGATCACCTCGGCACCTTGATCGGCCAGCATCATGGCCGCCACAGGGCCCGAAACCATACTGGTTAAATCCAGGACCTTAATCCCTCTCAATGCGCTCATGCGACTCCCTCAGTCTGCTCTCGGTACACTAGCCCTATCTCGGGCACCTGAGCCCGGAAAAGCTCTCCCATAGTACCCCCGTCGACATGACGGTAAAGCGCTGCAGGCACATGAAGTCGTCACCGAGGTGCCGGAGGCGACCGAAATCTCCGTTTTTCGTTGTGCCAACCCCGCGCTTAACCGGCGCCGTGCTGACAATCAGATGCTCGACCGTGAAAGACCGCAGAACGTGGCGCAGCCCTACCCGGAGGCCCTGTTCACGGCGAGGGCTTCCCATTCTTGAGTAATTTGTTATGGTCGCTCCACATAAATCAACAAATGTTGAGGTTGTGGTCATGCGAAACAACTTATTGATGTTAGGTTTGGTGGCGGTGGCCGCGCTTGTAGTGCTGTCACGAAACGCACCGGTGGTCGCAACCGACGACTTCGACCGAACGCGCTTACCCATAGCACAACCGGCGCCTGCGCCCGTGACTGAAGCACTCCCCCAAAACGTGCCACTCCCAACGCCTTGGGAGGTTAAAGCACCGGAGGGGGCTCCCAATGTGGTTATCGTGCTACTCGACGACATTGGCTTCGGCGGCCCCTCACCCTTTGGCGGCCCAATCAATATGCCGACGCTGCAAAAGCTTGCGGATAATGGGCTGAGCTACAATCGCTTCCACACCATTGCACTGTGCGCCCCAACCAGAGCGGCACTCAAAACCGGCCGGAACCATCATCAGGTCAACATGGGTTCCATTCCTGAAATCGCGACTGGTTACGCGGGCAATACCACGGTAGTCCCAGACAACGCTGCACCGATCGCCGAAGTATTACGCCAGAATGGATTTGCCACAGGAGCCTTTGGCAAATGGCATGAAACCCCCAGCCGAGAAACCACTGCCGGCGGTCCGCAAACACGCTGGCCCACGCGGCAAGGATTCGAGAAGTTTTATGGCTTCTTGGGGGCCGAGGAGAACATGTATGAGCCGTCTCTGCATGATGGCGTGACCATTATCGATACCCCAGACAAACCCGACTACCACTTTCTAGAGGACATGACCGATCAGGCCATCGCCTGGGTTCGCGAGCAAAAAAGCATGCGCCCAGACAAGCCTTTCTTCATCTACTACTCCTCTGCCGGGTCACACGCACCGCACCAGGTGAATCAGGAATGGATTGAGAAATATCGCGGCCGGTTTGACCAAGGCTGGGATGCTGTTCGCAATGAGGTATTGAAGGCGCAGATCGCGCGCGGTGTGGTACCCGCGGGCACCGAGCTACCGCCCAAACCCGCCAGCGTCCCCGACTGGGAAGACCTGAACGACGACAAAAAGAAAATTTATGCGCGCCAAGCCGAGGTTTATGCCGCATTCAGCGAGTACTCCGATTATGAAACCGGCCGGTTACTCGATGCGATTGATGATCTGGGCGAGCTGGACAACACGCTGGTGATCTACATCAGTGGCGATAACGGCACGAGCCCGGAAGGCGATCAAACCGGTAACTGGAACTGGAACAAGTATCTCAATGGGGTCCCGGAAACCGATGCGGAACAACTTGCCCACCTTGATGAGTGGGGCGGGCCCAACACCTACGCACACATGTCCGTTGGCTGGGCGATCGCGTTTGATTCACCGTTCGCCTTCACCAAGCAGGTCGCCGGTGACTTTGGTGGCACCCGAAACGGCACCGTGATCCACTGGCCCGCGGGCATCAAGGCTAAAGGGGAAATCCGCGAGCAGTTCACCCATGTCATTGACGTGGTGCCCACCATCCTCGAGGCAACCGGTATCCCGGAGCCAACAATGGTGGACGGCGTGCCGCAGATCCCCATTCAGGGCACCAGCATGGTTTATAGCTTCGATGATGCAACAGCCCCTGAACGACACACCAAGCAATACTTTGAAATCATAGGCAATCGCGGCCTTTATCAAGACGGTTGGCTGGCAAGAACCACAGTCAAACTGCCATGGGAAACGGTGAAAATGAATACGGTTGCCGATGACGACGGCTGGGAGCTCTACAACACACTTGAGGACTTCAGCCTCAACAACAACCTCGCCGAACAGTTTCCCGAGCGGCTAGAGGCCATGAGAGCCACTTTCATGGAGGAAGCGATTGCGAATCAGGTCCTGCCGCTGGACGATCGACTGCTCGAGAGACTGCTGCCAGCGGTTGCCGGGCGGCCTACCATCATGGCGGGCCGCACCACGCTCGACCTCTACCCCGGCGCCAAAGGCCTGGATGAAGATGCCGTGCTCAATATGAAGAACACTTCTGGCCAAGTGTCTGCCAGCGTAACGGTCGCCGAGGGGCAAACCGCGGACGGCATCATCATTGCCCAGGGCAGTCGCTTTGGCGGTTGGGCACTGTACTTGGAGGACGGATACCCGACCTACACCTACAACAACCTTGGTGACTTGGTGACCGTCAAAAGCAAACAGAAGCTAAACACCGGTGACTCGGATATCCGCCTAGAGATTTACTACGACGGTGGCGGTATCGGTAAAGGCGCTGCCATCAGGCTTCTGGTCAACGATGTACCGGCAGCCACCGGGCGACTGGAGACGACTATTGCCTCGCGCTTCTCGATCGACGAAGGGACCGACATCGGCATGGACCGAGGTGCACCTGTGATCAAACGACAGCTGAACGACCGCCGTTACAGCGAGATCAACGCTACCATTAACAAGGTGACTCTGGAGGTATTCCCAGAGGCCTGAGGCTTTCCCTTTCCTCCACCCACCACTCTGGCGCAACACCAGCGCGCCCGCGTGGTGGGTCTCTTCCTTCAGTTAAAGACGGTCAATTTCTGAACGCCCAATAACCGGCTCAGTTCATCGAGGTCGAGTTAGCTCGGCGGGAATTGCTTCAGCAACTCATGCACCACAGTAATTGTGAGCTGCTCCCGATCAGTTTTGCTCATGTTATTTTTTAGGCGGCCCTCAGCGACACCCCGCCAAACGATTCTGCCCGTTTTGATATCAATCACGTCAAACATGGCAGTGCCATCCTCATAGGTTTTCACCGATGGCCCGGAGGAGTAGCCCACGCTGACTGAGCGACCGTAAGTGCCGGCCGCCACACCGCCGTGCATGCCCTGCTCTTGCCCCGTGATCTTCTGGGTCTGACGCTTGGTGACGTGGTAGTTCACCCAAAAGTCGGCTTGACCGCGCGGGGCCTCTCTAAAACCCTTCTGAATCAACTCCTGATTAGCAGTGTTTCGCACCCGCTTATCACTACTGTTAAACCGCCGATATTGGCTCTCGGTCGTATTATGGTCATCGTCATACCACCGGTATGTCTGATAACCAGCAAAGGGGAACGCCTGATCGTAATCGACCTGGTAGGTCGGCTTGTCAGCGCATCCCGAGAGCAGCGCAAGACACACCAGCGCACTACCCGTCGCCAAGAAACTTTTTTTGATAGCGTGCAATCCACGCTCACTGCTATTAGCCTTCATCTCCCACTCGCCTCTCTCACTGGTCTCTCTCGCTGGTCTCTCTCGCTGATCTTTCTCGCTGATCTTTCTCGCTCGTCTGTCTGGCCGATCTCCTTGCCATGCTTTCACTTGCTCCACCCAAATAAACTATCGGCTGCCCTCGACTGACATCGATAGTGACCCTTTGTCTCGACCCGACTCGATTGTCTTACTCGGCCGCCGACCTAAAACTCACGTCACTATCCGCCACGAGCCAAGCGAAGACGGCGAAAGCCGCCACATTTTGATCCAGGGAAGCGGCATTGAGCTTGTCCACCGTATCATCCGCGGTGTGGTGCAGATCAAAATAGTCACGACCATCCTGATGCAGTCTGAGCGTTGGTACGCCCGCTGCGATCAATGGGTACAGATCAGGCCCGCCGCCGGGCAAGTCGTCGCTCCCGGGCGCCACCCCAATGGGCGCTAATACACGCGCTATGTCGGCAAAGAGCTTATCGCCCTCCTCCGTTTTGCTGTCAGCTGTGACTTTCCAGACGCGGCCGCCACCAAAATCACTTTCGGATCCCATTACATGCTGCTCAAGGGACGCCTCGTGCCGCTCTCGGTAAGCGCGAGCTCCCAATAACCCCACTTCTTCAGCGCCCCACAAGACCAGTCTTATAGTCCGCCGCGGGGCAAGCCCAGCCTCCTTAATCAGCTCCATCGCCGCAGTTGTGATGCCGACACCAGCACCATCATCGACCGCGCCAGTACCCAGGTCCCAGCTGTCCAGGTGTGCCCCAATGACTACAATCTCTTCTGGCCTCTCGCGGCCGGGAATTTCTGCGATCACGTTGCCCGATTGCGCCGCGGGCACCGCTGAGCTGTCTACGTTTATTTTTATGCGAATCCGCTCGCCGCCGGCCGCAATGCGCTCGATCTGATCAGCATCGGGGTTAGACAATGCCAACGCGGGAATCCGCGGCGCGTCTGCGTCGTAGCGCAACGAGCCGGTATGCGGAAAGCGATGACTGTCAGTGCCAACAGAGCGAATCAAATAACCCACGGCGCCTTTGCCTGCAGCAATACTGGGCCCGGCGGTGCGCGCCTGGTTGAAGTATCCATAGGATGAGCCGTCCTGCGTACGCTGCATGGCGTGGCTCACATAAGCGATCCGGCCTTCCACACTCTCCGGCCGGGCACGTTTGAGATCCTCAAGAGTCTCGAACAGCGCCAGCTGAGCCGTCAGCCCTGACTTCGCGGTGGGCACTGACCCCCCCAGCGCCGTCACGGCGAGGGGTTGCGGGAAAGGCGCAAGGATTTCAGCGCCTTCAGCGTGCCGCCGCCAAGCATCCATTTCAAAAGGCTCATTGCGCACATTGGCGAAGCCCTTTTCATTGAGCAATGCTAGCGCCCAGTCCCGTGCGCGCGCTTCCGCCTCACTCCCGGCCAATCGAGGCCCTACCTCGGTGGTCAACGAGGTCACGATCTGCATGGCGGTACTGCCCGCCATGGCCCGGTCGCGAAGCATAACCGCGTGGGCGAGGCTCTCCGGAGAGGCCGCCGCCAGCGTATCGTTGGCCAAAGTGCTCAGTAGCAATGCCAACGAGCATTTTTTCAGTTGAAGGTAACCTGGTTTCCAACCGTGAATAAAGGTGCACATTGCCTCGTACCCACGCTTCATGCCGCTTCAACCTCGCGGTTCAAATCTAAGGCACGTCTGTCAGCTAACCACTGGCTGGCCGCCTTTGTCTGGGCCTTGGTCGCAGTGAACACGCCCAACCCGTCTAGGGTATTGCCCTGATGCCCCAACGCCGCGATCTGCTCATAGAACCAATACTGGGTTGCAAACGCACCGACTGTCCGAACCAGTTTGATGCCGTTCAAGAACCGCAAGGCCCTTGGTAGAAGTGAGAGTGTGTCTTCAAATCGAGGTAATTCACTCACGCCAGCGAGAAGCTGGGCAGGCGCGTCGGTCATGACACACATCGGCCGACCAATCCCGATCATGTCGGCTGCGCCGCTTTCTAGCGCCAGATTCATGGCATCCAGTCTTCGCAAACCACCGGTCACCATAAGGGGTATGGAGACCTCTTTGTGCATCGCGTCGGCAAAATCAACAAAGTAGGCCTCTCTGGCCCTGGTTGAAGCCGCGACTGACTGCTCCTCGACGGGTTCCATGCCATCCAGATTAAGCAGTCGCGGCTGCTCATAGGTGCCGCCTGAAATCTCGATCAAATCGACGCTCGCCCGCTCAAGCCATTTGGCGACCTGCAGGCTATCGTCGAAATCAAATCCACCACGCTGAAAATCAGCGCTATTCAGTTTGACCGATATGGGGATGCTGGGCCCGACCGCAGCGCGCACCCGCGATACACTCGCGAGGAGTAGTCTCGCCCGGTTTTCCAGAGAGCCACCCCATTGGTCCTGCCTCTGGTTACTGCGGGGGCTCAAAAATTGAGACAGTAGATAACCGTGAGCGGCATGTAACTGTACTCCTGTAAATCCAGCGTCGATGACGACCTTGGCACACCGCGCAAACCCGGTAATCACTGCCTCAATGTCTTCTTCGGTCATGGGTTGAGGCTCGCCAAATTGCCCCCCTGGCAGGCCTAATTTGACGGCTGAAGGCGCCTTGGGCTGCGGGTTCACAATTTTTTGACATTGCCGGCCAGCATGGCTGATCTGTGCCCAGAAGTGGTTGCCACTGCGGGTTCCTGCAGCAGCCCAGCGGGCCAGTGCGCGTTGCATCGCCTCAGACGGCTCGCGATCAATGATGACATTGCCGGGGCGCTCAAGATGATCGCCGTCTATTTGGACATTGCCAGACAGCAACAAACCGGCACCACCGTCACTCCAAATGCCGTATAGCCGTTCAAGTGCCTCCGTCGGCTCGCCCTGAGGGCTGGCAAGGCCTTCTGTCATGGCAGCCTTGCACAGGCGGTTAGGGATCTGTGCGCCACAGGGTAATGTGAGCGAAGCTTCAATCATTGAGTACCTTCCAAGGTAAGCTACCTAAACTATTGATATAGATATTTTTATGTGCAGGTAAATTGTAGTGAGCTAGTGGCGCTCCGCAAGGCTGGCGCCGTGTTGCACTGCCGATGTCGAGTTCATCAGGCTATCCAAGCCCCCAAGAGACTACGCCAAGCCGCTACGGATGAAAACGCTTGAATACGCCGCGCATTATAGAGTGAAGCCGGGGCCTCAGGCTCCGATCCTGGCGATCGCCCCGCTCATCGTGACCGCAGAGCAGAACCAAATTCGTAACTGCGTCATGAATACCCTCAGTGTGAAGAAATCACGACTCGTGAACTGATACCCCGCAGAACGTGTCATAGAGTGACATGCATACTGATGTTGAAAGAGCCAAGGGGAGACACCGCATGAAGAAATGGACTTTCTGGGCGCCACTGGCAGTGATGGCTTACCTTGTCGCCACCGGAGCCCATGCCACAACGATTTCGGTCGAGGGCAATGGCACAGTCACGATACCCGCCGAATATGCGACGCTGAGCGCCACAACGGAGCACCTCGCCGATACTGCTGAAGCGGCGCAGCGCGCAGTGGACGAGGTCATGGCGAATCTACTCGACAGCCTGGAAGACCTCCCGGTGGACAAGGAGTCTGTAGACGCCGCTCAGGTGCGGGTCCAGCCGCAATATCGCTGGAATCCCAGAAACGAGACGCAAGAATTTATCGGTTATGAGGCGACCCGCGAGCTGTCTTTCAAACTGACTGACCTCAATAGCCTTGGGGAGGCGTTGCAAATGCTCTCGAGAGAGGGGGCAGACACTCTGCATAGCCCCTCTTACGGTAGCTCACTG
>Ga0181601_10004684_pt1 | contig 11450 bp, 8 predicted proteins | sample 041ome_8_FD_133020 | JGI IMG/M metagenome (GOLD analysis project Ga0181601, IMG submission 133020) | Coastal salt marsh microbial communities from the Groves Creek Marsh, Skidaway Island, Georgia - 041407BS metaG (megahit assembly) | ecosystem: Environmental > Aquatic > Marine > Intertidal zone... | reverse complement strand
GGCGACGCTCGGAGCGAGCGCGGTGTGCGCGAGAGCGGCGACGGCGCCGGCGAGCGCGAAGACGATCCGAGCGAGCGCGACGGTGAGCGCGGGGAGCTCCCTGGCGAAAGCTTCGGCGAGAGGTGGGGAGGCTGAAAGAGTCGGGGTGCGGGAGGTGTGGGAGGCGGTGAAGGAGATTCGAGCGGCGGGCCGAGGCGTCGGGGCGCACCCGGCGTGGTTGGTCGTCGGACCGGCGGTGCAGATTCCGATTTTTGTGTGCGCCGTCGTCGCTGTGCGGCGGTTGACGGCGCAAGGAGGGATGAATGGGATCGATGCGGGCGGGATGCTGTGGTTTCAGGATCTCACGCAGCCAGCGGTGGATTTAGCGACGATGACGGCGCCGATGGGACCGTACGGAGGGATTTTGCCCGTGCTGACGGCGGCGGCTTTGTTTGCGAATATCAACTTGAATTTCGCCGCAGCGGCGCAGCAGAGCCGAGGGATGACGATCGTCAAACTCGTGTTGGAGTGGATGACGCTGCCCATGCTCATCATCGGGATGCAGTTACCCCAGGCGGTGCATTGCTACTGGTTGACGTCGAGCGCGTACGCCTTGGCGCAGAATAGAGTTTTATCCACGCGATTCGCTCGCGAGGCGCTCGGGACGGAAGAACTGGCGAGAGTGACCCGAGAGCTCGCGTCAAAGCGAGCGATCGTCAGTGGTGAACAAGTTCCCATGGCGCCGCACGCGCTCGAGTTGGTCAAGGCTGCCGCGCAAGCGCGCGCGGATAACAACAATCCGCTCGCCGTCAATTTGCTTCTCAGAGCGGCGCGCGGCGCCGACGGACGAGACAAGGATGCAGACGTCGCGCTCAAGGTGGATGACCTCGCGCAAGCGCATCCATCGGTGCTCTTTGCTCTCGGACAGACGTACGCCGTGCTCAAGGAGTGGAAAAAGTCGGCGTTGACGTACGAGTACTCGGCGCGCGTCGAGCCAAATCCGACGCAGCGTTCTCGAGCGCTCCTGGGCGCGGGCGTCGCTCGAGCTCGCGTGGGCGACCTCAACATGGCGAGCGAGGCGCTCGGAGAGGCGAACAGGCTCAATCCCACGGACGCTTCCATCAAGGTTGCGTTGGCGAGCGCGTTGAAACTGAACGGTGATCCCGAGGCGGCGTTGGATGTTTTGCGTCAAGCCGCCGCCATCCAGCCAGATATTCGAGAGCGATACGTCGTTCCGCTTGAACGCGAGCTCGCGGATCGTTTAGCAAACTAGAAGAAGATTATTCAACAATACCACTACATAGCTCTAGTAATTCTAAAAAAACTTCTAAAGTTGATGGGCTACGCCGCACGCACGCAATCGGCTCGGCTCGGCTCGAGTCGCGAGAAGCGCTTCAATCGCCGCGAATCGTGTCCAGTCGAAAGCCGTGCTCGACGCCTCGAGGAGCCATCGCCTCGCGCGAGGCGAGCTCTCCGCGCGCGCTCTCCATGTCGCTCTTGGTTGGTTTCGCAGCCGCGGTGACGTCCGCAGCCGTCACTCGCTCGAAAGATACGCTCGTACATCCACTTCGCTCGCAGTTTTTCGGGAACAACGCGTCGAAAGACGTGTTCGTTCTGTTGCATCCCTTGCATTTGAAGTAGCGCATGATGGATTCAACCTCCTTGACTGCGTCGCGGTGCGCCCTGCACGTCTCGGCGTCGAAGAAGCGAGTCTTCTTTTTACAAGTCGTGCAGTGGAAAACCTTCACCTTGGTCTCCCGCTTCATCGCGAGTTGATTGGCGAGCTGGTCTCGCTCCTCCAACGCCTCCATCGTCTTCATCATCGAGTCGTGATCCTCCTCCTCGGCGTCGCCCATGAAGCGAGACTTTATCGCTGATGGGGCAGAACAGCCAAAGAGTTGCTGCGTTTTAGAAGCGCCCGAAACGGTGGTGTTCGGTTTTGGGGCCGTCTTCGGTCCATCGAGAGAGGAAGAACCCATCGCATTCTTCATGAGATTCGAGACGTCCGTCATCGGTAGCCTATTCGCGCCCGATGATCCGCCAGTCGCGGCTTGGGCGAGTCGACGCTTTAGATCTTCATTCTCCGCTTCGAGCTCCTTTCTGCGCGCGATTTCCGCCTTGAGTCTCCGCTCCAATTGCTCAACCGTGACCGTCTGCAATCCCACAGCTTCGAGCGCTTTGGGCAAGGGCTTGGACGCCACCCGCACCGGCGCCGACACCTTTTTCACCGACGTATCGTTCGGATCAGACTTGGTGAGCGTCAACCCGGCAGCTTTGAGACGTTCCGCCGCTTGGCGCTGCTTGGCGCGTTCGGCATCCGCCCTTCTCTGCGCCACAGAATCGGCGTGTTGCTTGGCCAACGTCGCCAACTTGGCCTTGTCGTTCTCAAACTCGAAATCCTCCTCGTCCAAGCACATGGTCGCCGCCGCCGCCGCCGCCGGCCGACTCTTCGAGGTGAACGCGGCTCTCGGTACGTGCACGTTGCTCTGCTTCAAAAGCTTTTGCGCCCGAGCGCTCGGTGGGGGCGCGCCCGAGGCCACGCCCATGCCCGGGCGATCCATGTGGGATTCTCTCGCCTTGGTAGGGTTCAGATTGGCGCCGTACTTTTGTAATCCCGCTTTGAACTCTCCCGCCGCGTTGCGCTTCCCCGTCATGACTCGACTCGCGTTGGCGACGTCTCTCACCGCCATGGGCACGTGAAACTCGCAAAACCTACACTCAGAGACGTTCACCGCCTTGGTACACGGATTACCGTCTCGTTTCGTCGCCTTACACACGGCGAAATCCGCGGCGGTACCAATCTTAAGCAACTGCGCCGGCGTCTCCACGCTCACGTTGCGCGACTGATAAAATTTCGCATCCAACACCGCCCAAATGTACCCAGCCTTGGCCTCTCTCCCGTGCGTCTCGAACGCTTCTCCGAACACCGAAACCGTCGTCGCGGCCCCACCGTTTCGCAGTTCCCCCACGGTCCACATCGCGTATTCCTTCCCCCTGTTATTCGTCTTAATCTTCGTCTCCAGCAAGACGCCGACAAAGCCGTACTTGCCCACGATTTCCTCACCCAACTCAGCCACGCGCGCGTGTCGTCTCGTCTCGAACCTCGCCCGAACCACCGCCCCGGAGACGAGTCTGTTCGTTATCCTCGCCCCGCTCATCGCTTCCACCGCCGCGTTCGTCGATCCCTCGTTTCTTCCGCCCATCGTCGTCGTCGTCGTCAGCTCACGCTTTTCCAAGACGAAATTTGAAAATCAATCAATCAGTCACACGAACGATCGATCGATCGCGTCCCGAACGCGGCGACGCCGACGCGACGCGTAGAAAACGAGCGCGACGACGACAGAGTCCGACGGAACGGAACGGGTCGACGACGCGTCCCGCGCGTCGCTCTGTCGTCACCGAACGCCATCGATCGATCGTTCGTCCAACTGTTTTCTCTGGTGGCCACACGTACCACGTGACGGTTCACGAACCGTATTATAATGATATAGTAGGGGTAGACGCACGCATGTAAATTAAATAACACACGAGACGACGACGAACCCTTTTCGACGGCGACAGAGCGACGACAGGGCGACAGAGCGTCCCGCGCATGCGACGCGTCGTCGCCGCATCGCGAACGATGACGACGGCGATGACGACGGCGGTTCGGCGGTTCGGTGGCGCGTGCTCTTCCGGTCGTCTGTCTTCGCCCGCGTCGTCGTCGGCGGCGTCTTTCGCGTCGCGTTCGCACTCGAGCGTGAAGCCGACGCGACCGTCCGCGATGTCTCGCGCGTCGTCTTTCGCGACGCTGTCGCACTCGAGCGTTCGCGGAGACGACCGCGGTGGTCGTCCGCGTCTTCGACTCGGTCGTCGGAAGCGTCCCGCGGTGGCGGCGCCGGCGCCTCGCGGCGTCGGTCGAAGTTTGAGTTTTTTGGTCAACGCGGCTCGCGCGTCCGACGGCTCGGCGACGGAGGGCGACGTCGTGGCGTACGGACGGAAAGGCGAGACGCGCGTGGGGAAGATTGAAAAGGCGGACGGGAAGGCGGCGTGGGTCGTCGTCGAAGCGCCGGATGGGGAGCGGGTCAAGGTGACGACGAAATCGATCGAGTTGAACTTTGGGAGAGAGGCGGACGCCGGGGCGTTGGAAGCGTTCGCGCGAGCGACCGAAGAGGCGACCGGGGAGAGCGAAGAGCGGTTGAGCGGGGCGTGGGAGCTCATAAATGAGTTTGGTACGGATAGTGAAGACGTGATCGACGCGTTTTACGTGAGTGAGCTCGTTTTCGACGGTGGCTCGAGCGATTGGAAGAATGTGTACGCGGCGCACCGACTGTTAAAGTCTGACGTCGGAGGCGTGTACTTTAAGGGAAAGGCAAAGGGGGCGTATGAACCGCGCACTGGAGAGCAGATCGAGGCTTTGAGGGGTAAAATAGAGGCTGAACGGCGCGCAGAGATGGTTGAGAATGCATTCTTGGAGGAAATCAAGAGTGCGATCGCGGCTCCTCTCGACGGTAAACCGGCGGCGAGCGCGTTGTGGCGACCCGACGACGAGGATAACGACGCCCGAGTACGACGATTTGAAGCATTGCAAGCGTACGCCCTGGGGGAAAAGTTCCACTCGCCGGGTCAAAAAGCAATGGCGGATGATCTTCTCGGTAAGCTCGGTTTCCAGCGCTCGCCGGAGAGCGCTATCAAGACGCTCATTTCCACCGGCTCGTGGAGCAAGCATGAAAATTTGTCGGTGCGTCGCTACGAAGTGCCCGTGGCGTTTTCTGAAGATGTGCTCGCGGCGTGCGCGGCAATCATCACGAATCCACCCATTGATGTCGACGAATCGATGCGTTCTGATTTAACCCATCTCAAGACGTACGCCATCGATGACGCGGGCACGGTGGAGATTGACGACGCCATTAGCGTCCAAGCGATTGACGACGACACGACGCGCGTCTGGGTGCACATCGCCGATCCGACGCGATGGGTCGAACGCGGTTCTCCGGTCGAAGTGGCGGCGAGACGTCGAGCGACGACACTCTATTACCCGTCGGAGGTGGTGCCGATGTTTCCCTTTGACATTGCAGCCGGACCAATGTCACTCGGCGGAGACAAGTGCGAGGCGATGACGGTGCGCGCCGACGTCAACGCGAGCGGAGAGATTCTCGACTATGAAATCATGCCGAGCTTCATCAAACTCGCCGAGAGGTACACCTACGACCAAGTCAACGTCGCGCTCAAGGATGCCAACGGAGATGCCGATCTCAAGCTTCTGTACAAGGTGGCTGACGCGCGAGACGACAAGAGAGCGGATGACGGCTCTGTCACCATCGTCTTGCCAGAGAATTCAATCGAAGTCCAAGGCGCCAGCGCCCGAGGCGGTGGCGACGACGTCACCGTCAACATGTCTTGCATCGATTCCGACACCCCGGCGCGAATGCTCGTGGCGGAAATGATGGTTCTCGTCGGCGACATTATCGGCCAGTACGGCGCGCGGGAGAACATTCCGCTCCCCTATAGAGGTCAGAACGAGCCGCGGCTCATGTCTGACGACGAGTGGGACGCCATTCCAGAAGGCATTTGCCAAGACATCGCCATGCGTACGTGTATGAGCTCATCGTCGAGCGGCGTCACTCCTCGGCCGCACTCTGGTCTTGGTCTCGAGGCGTACGTGCAGTTTACGTCGCCGATTCGTCGATTTTCGGATTTTTTGGCGCATCAACAAGTCAAGGCGCGCGTGCGCGGGGAACCGCTCCCGTACGACGCCGACGCGCTCGAGGCGGTGATGGAAGAGGTTGGGACGAACGTTGGCGGCGCCATCAGATCTCAGAGAGAGACCACGAAGTACTGGGCCGCCGTGTACTTTCAGTCTCAACCGGCGGACGCTCGATGGACCGCCACCGTCGTGAAATTTATTCGAGGCGACGACTTGGTTCTCGTCATTTTCGACGGACTCGGGTTCGAAACCATCGTCAAGCTCGACCGAGGCGGCATTTTGGGCGAATCACTCACGCTCAGATTCGTCGACGCCGACCCGCACGCGGGTAACATTACGTTTGCCCGCGCCGACTAGAGAACCATTTTCATCGTTCCGCTCTGCATAGCCCGCGCGAGAAAAGGATCGATTCGTCGAAAGAGACGCGTCAACAGAAGATGTCATCACGACGATCGAGACGTGCGATACTTAGCGACACGACATAGCGACGAGAGCGGGCACGCGGTGTTGAACCGAGATTCTTTTTATAGTATTGAAATTTCGTTTGTGTGCAAAAAAAAACACCTTTCGTTGCTGCGAGCGCGTCGTCGACTTTGATTCGCGCGAACGCGTCTCTCCATCAATCGACGCTCAGCCGATATCAAACCGCTTATTGGACGATGATCTTACCGGCCATGCCAGCACCTTGGTGCGGTTCGCAGTAGTAGCCGTAGGTACCGGCGACGTCGAACTTGTTGGTCACCTTCTCGCCCGGACCGTTGAGGTAGTCTTCGTGGGAGATGGCGTCGGCGTTGACGCCAGCCGGGACGTTGTCTTCATCGAAGACGACGTTGTGCGGGAACGCCTTGTTGTTGACGAATTCAACGGTCTCGCCCTTGGCGACGGTGATGGACGGCGGCTGCGCGAGACGAGCGGTAAAACGTCATAGAGTCAGTCGGTCGGTCCATCACACACACAAAAAATCAGCCCCGCGATGCATGTGCAATCCGATCGTGTCTACGCAAACAGTCTGACGTGGACTGAATCTACCCACACACGAGTCGGGTCGGGTGTCGACGGTTCACGATTCAAGAAATAGGAACAAATCTCAACCGGGCGCGCGCGCGCGCGAGGCGTGGCGTGAGCGCGAGCGAGCACAGCACGTACGAAGAAGCCGAGTTCACCGTTGTCGCCACCGAGCTTGATGGTGGCGGCGAAAGCCGGGGAGGACATCGCGAGCGTGGTCGCGGCGACGACGGCAGCCTGCGTGCGTAGAAAAAAATACGCGCGTCGTCGTCCGTCAGTCATAGAGTCACGCGGCGCCTCTCACAAAAAACCGCTCCAACCGAGAATTCGACGAGAATTCCGATCGATCGCGAGGGTCAACCCTCGACCACCGGGACGACGACGACGACGGGTTCGCCCGCGACCGATCGCGCGCGCGCGCGAAACGATACGAAATATTTCGTTTCGACGCGTCCGCCCGGTCTCGCGCGCGTTCGCGCGCGTCGTCGCCGTCGACCCGTCGTCGTTCCCGAACCCGCGATATTCCGCGATCGATCGATCGATCGTCGCCCCGGGCGGGTCGTCCGTGCCACGTCACGACCGTTTTCGATGCGCGATTCGTCGTCGTATTCGTCCTCATCGTCCTCGCGCGTACCTTCTTGACGTTCTCGAGGGACGCCACAGCCTTGGTTTGGACGGTCTTCTTCGCCACGGTCGTCTTGGAGACGACGCGGACGCCCGTGAAGGAGGAGGTTGCGAAAGACATGACGATGTTGTTAGACTTCGTGGATGTGTGTGAGGACGCACCCGACGCGACGACCCGCGCGGTCCTCGGTCCCGCCTGATAGATAAACCCTGGTGCGTGCGCGCCATAATACGCATACATGGCTTTTTTCATGCGTGAAGTACTAGTACTCTAGACTTGTCTCTTTTAATGTCACGAATAACGAGTCACGAACGGTCGATTATGAAGGGACTCGAGGCGGGAGAGCAGGCTCGAGGCTCGAGTGCGCGCGTGCGTTTTCGAGTTTTCAAAGAGTTTTATTATTCATATTCATCGCGCATTCGTCGCGCAATGTCCTCCTCGCCGGCGTCGCCCGTCGACGCGCGCGTCGCTCATTATTATTTTTTCTAACGCTTGGACGCGCGTCGGCCGCTTGCGCGCTTGGCGGCGGTCTTTTTACCCGAGGACGCCGAACGCTTGGCGGGTCGCTTGGCGGGTCGCTTGGCGCCGAAGGCGAGCAAATTGGCGGCGCCCGGGATCCGGATCGGGATCTTCACGTCGTCGCCGAGATGGAAGAGCGCGGCGAGCGCGACGTGGGTGAGAAACGGCACCGGGAACACCCCCGGGACGGCGTCTCGGAAGACGAATTGGTTCGCCGCGACGCCGGCGTTGGCCAACGCGAACCACTTTTCCCCGACGCGCGTCGTCCTATCGCGAAGCTTCATCGCCGACGCGATCCCGCACGCGATGAAGAGCGTACCGACGACGGAGAGCGCGAACGCACCCGCGGCGGTGGTCGCCGCCTTTTTCAGCGCCGCGCCGCTCGCGGCGAGGAACACCGACGGGACGAACGCGAACGCGGCAGACTTTGGGTGGGCGACGCTCAAGAATTCCAAACCGACGAGGATTTGGACGAGGTTGACGTTGAGCGCGAGCGTGGACGCGCGAACCATCGTTCGCGGGTGTCTGCACGGCGGGTGTGAAGACGCGCGCGAGGGGCGTTGTGTCGTCGTCGTCGGCGTCGACGCGCGCGTTCCGAATCGCCCCGCATTCGCCGCGTCATCCTTCCCCTTTGCAAGATTGAAGACGATTGATTTCTAACGGTATGTATGTATGTGTAAACAGTATAGTTTAGGTTTTTGGCGCGGATTTGATCGATCTCGACGGACCGACGGACGGACGGACGCCTGAGACGGCGACGATCGTCGCGCGTCGTTCGTCGCGACGGGACGATCGAGGAATAGCGCGTATCGTAAACGCGCGCGAGGTCCCGTCGACGACGAAGACGACGCGACGGTGGTCGATTTATTTAGGAAGCGTTGACGCCGATTTAGTAAGATTTAGGAGCGCATCATGGTGTTTGGTGGATGTTTCGGTTCCGGAACCCGCGGGAACGCGCGGGGATCGGAGCCGCGAGCGGGTGCGGAACCGACGACGATAACGACGACGACGACGAAGAGGACGATGGATGGACGCTTAGCGTCGTCGTCGAATCGATCGGCGCGGGCGGAGGCGCACGCGTTGGAGAGACGGGCGTCTCGAAGCGGCGGCGACGGCGGCTCGGCGTCGCGAAGACGAAGCAAGAGCAAGCGTTCAAAGACGAAGAGGAAGGATAAACGCCGGAACGCCGGAACTTTTGGGTCTGGGATGTATAGCGGAAGCGAGAGCGAGGAATCGCTCGAGTTTGCGGACGACGGCGACGGGTTCGGGTCCGAGTCCTCGGGAAGAACGCCCGATTTCGGTATCGATAGGGCGACGTACAGGGCCAACGTCGCTAACGGCGTGGAGACGAACGCGGCGCTGCGAGAGTGGCTCAAGCGTAGGGAAATGTGGAAAAACGCCGGGAGACGCCGCGACGATGGAGATGGTGAAGGGAAACAAGCGACGAAGAAAATGTCCGTTCCGCGCGCGGCGTCGTACGACACTTTGCTCGGATACGACCGACCGTCCGGGGCGTTTAAGCGTCCGATTCGGCTCGCCGACATGGTTTACTTTCTAAACGATTGTTGGGCCGATGGTGAAGGTCTGTGACGGACGACGGCCCCGGGCGTTCTAGTAAAATAGCTGTATCAATCCACGTTTGGTAGCTCTCTCTCTCTAAACTCTCTAATCTCGCGCCGCGCACCCACCCACACACCGCGGCGGTTTCGCGATCCGAAACGCGCGCCTCCTTCGTACCGAGCGCCGTCGCGTCGCGCGAAGACCCGATCGGTATTCATGGACACCATACGTCGGGTGTTCGCAACCTACGTCGGGTCCGATTCCCCGGCGTCGATCACCACCTCGAGACTCGTTCCCCGAAGGCTTTCCTTTGCGTTGTCCTCGTCGCCGTCGAGCGGCGCGACACCGGTCCCGAGGGAGGGTGAGGGCGGCGACGACGTCGCGCCGAGAAAGGCGTCTCGGTTGGGGCAATCTTCGCATCGCGCCGGGTCGAAGCGGGCGCGGGAGAGGACGGAGAACGAGGGAGCGGCGGGAACGTCTGGACGAGGAGAAGAGGACGCATACGCGGTAGGGTCGAAACGCGCGCGACACGAGGAGAGCGAGGACGTGGTAAAGCGTGGTGGTGGTGGTGGTGGTGGTGATGATGATTTAGCGCCGTGGCCGAGCGTGAAGCGTAAGCGAGACGAGGAGAGAGAGGATGAAGATGTGGAGGACGAAGCGCGTCCTTCTTTGCAAAGGAGACGCGTGTCGGCGGACGGTAGAGCGGCGAACGTCGTTCGAGCCGTACCCGCGCTCACCGTGGGGAAGATATTAAAGTCTGGACGGTTGGATGCGTTTAAAAAGCTTCCACCGTTGCCGTCTCGCGTGGGTGCTTCGACGAGATTGGGTGGTAGAGCGACGCCGACGAGACGCGGTTTGACGCTTCGCCCGCGACACGCTCGCGCGCTCGAAAAGGACCATCCGGTTGAATTCGACGAACTTCCCGAGGATAAGGCGGAAAGAGAGAAAGCGGAAGCATCCAGAGCGCCCGTTCTCGGGGCGCTGCCGTCGACGAGCGGTCCCGCGAGCGGGGGATTCTCCTTTGGAGGCGGTTCCGCCGGAGCTCCGGCGGCGGCGGCGTCAAAGAAGAAATCCGACGACAAGGATAGCGGCTCCATCTTCGGCGCCGCCCTGGCCGAGTTCAAGGCGACGTCATCGTCGACAAAAACGCACGAAGACAACAAGCCAAGCTCCACCGGCGACGATAAACCAAAGGATGACAAGGCTTCCGCCTTTGTCTTTGGCGCCGCCCCGGCGTCCGCGTCCGTCGACACGCCCAACCCGTTCGCCACCAAACCACCCTCCGTTTCCGGCACCACCGCGACGACAGCTTTCCCCGCGCCCACCTCCCAGTCTCTCGCATCGACGGCGACACCCAATCCGTTCGCCGCCTCCGCGCCGGCTCCGTCCCCGTCCGCGGGAGGTTTCGCGTTCGGCGCCGGTTCATCCGCCCCGGCGCCGTCCTCCGGTCGTCGAACCTACCGTCGCGCGCGTCGTCCCTAAAAGTTTCCTAGATCCCCGCGCGCGTCCATCGCGCGCGACGTGTAACACCATTAGCCCCGCGTAGCCAATCCCTCTGTCTCTCCCTCTCCCTCTCTCTGTCTATATCTGTCTCTCTGTCTCTGTCTCTCTGTCTCCCTCTGTCTCTGTCTCCTCACTTCTCTCGCTTTAGGGTTTAGGGTTTAGGGTTTTTTAGGGTTGAAATGAAAGCATCGCAACAGTGCGCGTGGTGCATACATACTGTACCATACATCAGTCTAATATAAATCCCAACCCGCGCGAACGGTTTCGATCGATCCGAGAGGATGACATTTTCAAACCGCTCGCGGGCTGTCCGTCCGTCCGTCCGTCCGTCCGTCCGTCCGTCGTAAAAGTAAAAACCACCCGTCGGCGCCTCGCGCGGGTGGGCGTCCGTCCCGCGCCGGTCCCTCGGCCGAGATCGATCGTTCGACCGCGTCGATCGCATCGCATCGGTCGATCGCAACGCATCGTTCGTTCGATCGATCTCGCTCGGTCGATCGCAACCATCCATCCATCGCTCACATCCATCCATCGGTCCATCGCTCGCATCCATCCATCGGTCGATCTCGCCGTGTC
>Ga0181601_10004683_pt1 | contig 11451 bp, 4 predicted proteins | sample 041ome_8_FD_133020 | JGI IMG/M metagenome (GOLD analysis project Ga0181601, IMG submission 133020) | Coastal salt marsh microbial communities from the Groves Creek Marsh, Skidaway Island, Georgia - 041407BS metaG (megahit assembly) | ecosystem: Environmental > Aquatic > Marine > Intertidal zone... | reverse complement strand
CGCCCGGCGCCGCGCGGGCATCGCGCGCGCGTCGTGATCGAAATCGAAACCGTCGGAAAGCGCGAAAAAGTCTGCGCTTTCCGAACCCGTCCCGCCGTCCGCGCCGGCGGGTCGCGCCTCGCGACGCGACGCGGCGGCGGCGGCGGCGCGGGTGAGCCTCTCGACGGAATCGGCGGCGCGCTCGGCGGCGGCGACGGCGGCGAGCGCGTCGCGCGCCTCCGCGAGACGCGACGCGTCGTCGAGCGTCGCGACGCGAGGCGCCGCGGCGACGTCGGTGGGTTTCCGCGAAGAGGTGGCGCTCGGCGACGCGTCGTCGTTTTCGTCCGCGTCGCATTTTTGGCGGTCCGAAAGCGAGGGCTTCGCGGCGGCGGCGGCGGCGCGCGCCGCCTCGAACACCGCCGCCTTCGCCGCCTGCGCGGCGGCGGCGGTCGCGCTGAGGTCGGCGCGGCGACGTTCGCCCGAGAGAAGCGACGCCGCCTCGCTTCGCGAAGGCGAAGGCGTCCTCGTCGTCGCCGTCGCCGCGGCGGTTCCCGCGTCTCGTTCGTTCCGCTTCAGACGAAGCGGCGTCCGCGGCGCGCCCGGCCTTGCCGCCGGTTCGTCGGGTCTCTTCGCCCTCTCCGAAGAGCTATTCCCGCCGCGCTCGCCGCCGGCGAAGTACCGACGCAGCGCCTCCCGCCCCGCCTCTTCGCGCCGCGCCTTGAACAGACGCGCCGCCTCGGCGCGCTCCCGCTCGGCGGCGACGCGCCGCGTCTCCATCGCCGAGCGCGCGGAGACGGCGCGCGGCGTCGCGAGGGGCGCCGACGCGTTCGTCGGCGGCGACGAACCAGCCCGACGCTCGATGCCTCGACGCTCGCTTTCTCTTTCTTTCGGCTTAGTCACCGCGTCCGCGTTCGTCGCGTGAGGAGTGTCTGCGTTCGTAAAAGCTGGTGGTACGAGCGACGGGGGACGCGAGACGGGGGGGCGCTCCAGGGTATCCTCGAACGAAATCTCCCGGAGACGCGCGCCCGCGCGTCCTTTCCCCTCCGCGTCGCGCGCTTCAAAACCGTCGTCGTCGTCGTCGTCGTCGTCGTCGTCGTCGTCGTCGTCGTCGTGACGTTTCCTAGTCGGCGACTGCGAGGGGGGCGACGGGAGCGACCGATTCGGCTTGGGAGACGCCGTCATCGGCGCGCTCGAGTCCGAAAACGCCCCCTCCTCGGCGTCGAGGGACGCGCGAGGAGACGTCGTTTCTCGCGAGGCGCGCTCGACGCTCGACGCCGCCGCGGGCATCCGCGTTCGCTCCGCCGGATCGCTCCGGAGAGGTCGCGGCGGCGACGGTAACGGCGAGGCGTCGCAGTCGTCCGCGAAGACACCCCTCGCGTCTTGCTCGGCGTCCGCCTCAGCCTCCGCCATGAGCGCGGCCAGGAACGCCGCGTCCACGGACGTCGCGTCGCGCGCCGCGAAGTCCTCGACGGCGTCGTCGGCGTCGTCGGCGGCGGCGTCGGAAACCTCCTCGTCGCGCGTCGCGTTCGCGTCTCGAGCCACGGACCCGTCACACTCGACGTGCGCTTCTTCTTCTTCTTCTTCTTCTTCTTCTTCTTCTTCTTCTTCTTCTTCTTCTTTTTCGGCTTCTTCTTCCTCCTGTTCGTGTCCTTCCTCGTCGTCTGCGTCGCGGAGTACCGTCGGTTCGGCAGTCGTCTCCTCCCGTTCGGCGGTGATCTCCTCTGGTTGCGCCCGCTCGCGCGCGCCAGCCTCCTCCTCGCCCGCGTTTTCGTCCGGCGCGGACGACGAGCGCTCCAGCGCCAGCGCGGCGGCTCGGCGCTCCGCGGGGCTCGGCACGAACCCGCCGGAGGAGGGATGCGACTGGCGCGTCGACGACGGCGAGGGCGCGACCGCGAGGGACCTGGAGAAGAGCGACGCGGGATCCCGGTCTTCGCCCCCGCGGAGGTCTCCGTGGAACCACGCCTGCGTTTCGTCCATCCGCGGCGGGGCGAAGTGCGGCTCGGAGACGTACACGCCCTCCTCCAGGGGGGTATCGCGTGTCAGCGCGGCGGCCGCGGCGGCCGCGCGGTCGCCGCGGCGAGTCGGGGACGCGGGCGATTTCGGCGGAACGCCCGCATCGTGCGCGTCGTCGTCGAACGACTCCCCGTCGCGGTCGCCGCCCTCGCACGTTTCTCGAACGTCGCGAAGATGCCGCGGCGTTTCCGCGAAGAGCTCCGCGCTCGACCGCGCGGACGACGTCACCGCCATGACGCGTCGCCGCGTCCGCCGGCGCGTTCGCGAGGCGCGCTCCGGGCGAAAACGAGCGCGTTCGTCCCACGAGCGTCGCGCGCGACGCGGGTCGGTTTGAAGATCTGCCCGCGGTCAACGCATCGTGGTTCAAGCCGCGAACGACGACGAAAGACAGCATTGACAGCCGGAGCGCCCGAATTTGAATTCGGCATGTTCTGAATCATGTCACGCGGTTTTTACAACACGTACGGGTTCGCGACGCTTCCGCGCGACGAGCGACTTCCGCGACGTCCGACTCTCCCAAAAAGGCCTCCTTTTCTTTTTCTTCCCCTCACCTCCCCCCCATAGGGCCCGCGCCGAAGCCCAGCCTGGAGGGCGTGCCGCCCAGCCCCGGCCTCGCGCCCGGCGAGGGCTTCGCGGTGGAGTCCGGCACGGCGGGCGAGAACATCCCGATCACGCCCTGGCTCCCCCCCGCGCCGTCCTCCCCGGGACCTCTCTCGTTCGCGTCCATCTTGTCCAACACCGCGAGCACCTCGGCGGCGCACGGCCGCGCGCCCGGGGACGCCGCGACCATCGAAGAGACCAGCGTTTGGAACGCGGTCGTGAAGCACCCGTCTCGCGCGTCGGTCTCGCGACGAGATCCGTCGGAAAAACGCGTCGCGCCCCGCGTCCCGGGACTCGCCGCGAAGGACGCGAACGAGACCCGCCCGTTTCGAAGCGCCTGGTACGCCTCGCCGGACGCGGGCAGAGGCGCGCCCGAGGCGAGCTCGTACGCGGTCGCGCCCAGCGAAAACACGTCCGCGCGGTCCAGGCCGACGAACGAGTACGGCGAGCGTTTTTGTCCGTCGCCCGTCGCGTGAGGTCCGGGGGTTTCGCTTTCCTCCGCGCGCGTCGCTTCGTACGGCGCGAACTCGCCGCGTAACAGCTCGGGCGCGAGGTACCGCGAGTCGCCCTCCTCCACGGAGACGGGCTTGGGACTTTTCGGCCGCTCCTTGAGGGAATCGCCCACGTACCCGACGCCGTCCACGGGCGCGGCGCGGCCCCAGTCCGCGAGCTTGTACACGCCGTCGCGCACGAGCACGTTGTCGGGCTTCACGTCCAGGTGCGCGACGTTCCGCGCGTGCGCAAACGCTAACGCCGACGCGACGTGCCGCAGCACTTTTTCAATTTCCTTCTGGCCGAACCGTTTCGCGCCGCCGGCGGACGTCTCGGCGTCCATGGACTCGCGCGCGCGCGACTCGACGCACGCCGCGAACGCCGCGCTGAGCGTCGTGTCGCACAGCTCGAGCTGGATGTACAGGTGGTCGTACTCCATCCAGCACCCGAAGTAGCGCACGACGTGTTCGCCGCCGCGGTCCGCGCCGCCGCCGAGGCTGGCCATCGCCTGCACCTCGCGCAGCGCCTCCCGGCGCTCGCGCTCGGACTGCAGCTTGCGCTCCGTGCGCTTCACCGCGTACTGCGAGCCGTCCAGCCGAGAGATCACCTTGAACACCTTGCAGAAGCCGCCGCGACCGAGCACGCCCAGGTCCACGAAGTCGGCGCGAAGGCGCGACATGGTGGCGAGCGCGGCGGCGCTCGCGCCGTTCGCGCGCGCGTGCGCCGGCGTCTCATCCGGCTGGTCGCGCTCGCCAAGGAAGGGGTTGCGCAGGCACGGAGGGGACTGCGCGGCGCGGGGCAGGGGCGCGCGCCCGCCGGAGGGCGCACGAGGCGCCGGGACGCGGAATACCGCGTCCTCGCCGCCTCCGCTGTTTTCGCCGCGCGCGCCGGCGGCGGCGCCGCCGTTCTCGGGGAGGCCCTGTGATGACCCCCCCCAGTTCGCGGGCTGCGACCCGAGCCCCATCCCCGCGGGCTGCGATCCGAGCTGTGAGTCCTGCGACAGCTGCGACGGGTCGAACCCGAACCTGGGGCGTTTGCTCCGCATGGGCGAGAGATGCACGGGCGATCTCGGTCCCTTGTTCTCCTTCTCGTTCGGGTCGTAGTTACACGCGAACTGCGCGTCCACCGGCGTGATGAAGTCTGGGGTGTACATGGGCATGCCCTGCGACATCATGCCCATGCCCTGCGACATCATGCCCATGCCCTGCGACTGCATGCCGTCGCCGGAGCCCGCGGGCTGGCTGGGCGCGCCGGGGTCCTGCGAAAGCTGCGACTGCGACCCGGGGGGGCCGCCCGGGGTGCCCAGCACGCGCATCTGGCTCATCGCGCGGCTCATGCCGCCGGGGGTGTTGAAGGACAACACCGAGCGCTGTTTCAGGCGCAGCCCGACGGGCGCGTTCGGGTTGTTGCTCATCGCGGGTCACCGGGCGCGGTCGGGGTGAGGGGAACGCCGGGCGGGTGTGCCCAGGATTAATGCGCGAACCGACAGACGAGGGTTCCGCGGCGGTCCGACGCGAACGCGCGCGTGAGCCTGAAGAGGCGCGCGAGGTTCGGTCTCCGCGAGCGTCGGTGCGACACGAGGCGGGCTCCTAAGCCGAGGCTGCTCAGAACGAGTCGCGCGCGCGTGTGACGCGCGTCGTGAGCTCTGACGAGCGCGTCGTCGACTCCCGTATTTTGAAAATCTGGCGCGTGGCCCTTCCCCCTTCGCCAGGCCGAGAACTTGGCGCCTCGCGCGTCGAGGTTCTGACGAGCACCAACTCGCGGCCCACGCGCCACACGTCACACGCGCGCGTCACACGGCGACATCGGGCCCGCATGCGTCGCCGCGCCGTCGCCCCAAGGTCGAGCGCGGAGTCATCCTCCGATGGCACCGCGGAGAGTGAGCCACGGAGTGGAAAGCGCTCGCGCGGATGGAAAGTTGGCACCCCCGTTCTCGCGCTCCTCCTCGTCGCGGCATCGCCGCTCGTCCTCCTCGCGGCGCGACGCCTCGCGTGGGTCCCGGAGGAACCCGGGGAGACGATTCCCGCGCGAACCGCGGCGACCGCCGCCAAAAGCGCGCCGCGCTGGGTGACTCCGGAGGAGCTCGCGGCAAACGTCGGCGACCCCCCGGGCTCGCCCGTGTGGCTCGCTTTTTTGGGCGAGGTGTTCGACGTGACCGCAGGCGCGGTTTATTACGGCCCCGGCGGCGGGTACCACTTCTTCGCCGGGCGAGACGCGACGAGGGCGTTTTCCACCGGGGACTTCACGGAAGAAGGGCTGGTCGCGAACTTAAACGGGCTGAGCGACGAAGCGATGCTCGGCCTGGAGAACTGGGCTCGATTCTACCGCGGCGGCGAAAACGATTACGCGTTCGTCGGGTACGTCGCTGGGGGCGAGTTTTACGAGCGCGACGTCTCTGAAGACGACGCCGCGAGTCTTGGCGACGTTCCGAAACCGACACCCGCGAAACTGGCGTTCGAAAAAGCCACGGCTCGCGCGCGAGCGGCGCGCGCGAAGAAAAAAGCTCGAGAGACCACCTTCCCCGCGTGCGCGTCGCGCTGGAGCTCGGCGCGCGGCGGCGAGGTGTTCTGCGAAGACGGCGTGGGACGACCGCGAAAGGAGGTGACTTTCGTGGAGGGGAAGCGGCGCGTGCGGTGCGCGTGCTTCCCGGACGACGCCTTCTCGGACGCGAGGCAGCTGTATCCGGGATGCGCGAACACGGCGACGCGATGCGCGACCGGGTGAGAGCGCGGCGAGCGGTCTCTGTCGGTAGCTCTACGAGCCGCCGAGCGTCCGTTCGCCGACGATCGATCGACGTCGAAAAAATCAAGGTAGTCTTAGACTCTACATAGAAGAACCGACATTCAAATCGCGAGTCGCGCACGATCGGTTGATCGCGCGCATTCCGTCGCGCGTGACACGTGAGGGGAGACTCACGCCATCACCTCATCTCCCGCCGGAGCGGCTTCCTCCTTGGCACCGTCGAAGTAGGTGTCGAGGTCGGTGTCCAGCTTGGCGCCGTCCGCGGCGGCGGCGCCGCCCGCCTTCGCGTCGCCGCCCGACGGGCAGTCGCGCGCCCAGTGGCCCAACGCGCCGCACTTGTTGCACTTGTCGTCCGCGCCGGGCACGCGCTTCTCGCGCGTGTCGGGCTGCGTGCAGTCGCGCGCCCAGTGGCCGGTGCCGCCGCACCGGTTGCAGGTGTCCTCCGGGCCGGGCGCGCGCTTCTCGCGCGGCGCGCGAGGCTCGCGCTCGCGGCGCTCGCGGCGCGGCGGGGGGCCGCGTCGGTCGTCGTAGCGGCCGCCGCCGATGCCGACGACGGAGGGGCAGTCGCGCGCCCAGTGGCCGACGCCGCCGCACTTGTTGCAGGTGTCGCGATCGCCTCCGCGCGCGGGCGGGCCGCGGCGGTCGTCGTTGCGGCCGCCGCCGCCCTCGCGGCCGCCGTTGTCCTCGCGGTCCTCGCGGATCAAGATGTTGCGGCCCTGCAGTTCGGTGTCGTTGAGCATCTCGACGGCGTTCGCCGCGCTGTCCACGGTGTCCATCTCGACGATGCCGCAGCCCTTGCTCCGGCCGCCCGGCCCCTCCGTAAGGATCTTGGTGTGGATCACCTCGCCGGCCTGCCGGAAGTGGTCCTTCAGGTCCTGCCAGGACACGCGCCAGGACAGGTTGTGCACGTACAGACGGTTGGTGGAGATCTCGATCACCTCCTCCTCGTAATCGCCGCGGCGGTCGCCGCCGCGCGAGTACGGGTGCGAGGAGCGCCCGCCGCCGCCGCGGGAGCCGCGGGAAGGACCGTAGCTCATGGTCGTGGGAGGCTGCGTTTCGCGTGAAGACCGGCGCGGAGGTGAGCGCGTGTACAGAGCGCACGCGCGCGATCGTGGAAAACGAGAGAAACCGTCAAGATGCCGAGAAATGCGCAATTCGCGAGCGTCGCGCGCGCGCGATCGTGGGCGTGCGGCGCGGAGACGCGCGCGGGGGGTTCGGAACCGCCCCGATCGCTTCCGGTGGGATGCTTAAAGCGAACGTACCTTGAGTAAGTCGCGTGCGGGACCGATCGAGTTCGGATCGCGCGCGAAGGTGTGCCGCGGCATCCGCGGGATCGGCGCCCTTTCCCGCGTCTCCGAAGCTGTCAAAACGTCCAAAAACGCACATGTCACAAAAACACGCGTTGCAGATGCAACGAATGCAACGCATTTTGGTGCATTTTGCCTGCCGACTTCCACTCCGTCACTATGGCAGCGCACGTCGCAGCCGCCTGCTCGACCGCCGCCGTTCTCGTCGCCGCGAGCGCGGGGTCGAGCGGTCGGCCTGAGCGCGGCGTCACACGTGCGCTCGTGTCGAGGCTTCCGGGGAGGTTTTTCCTCGGGTCCGCGGTCGGCGCCGACGGAGACACCCGCCGCGCTCGGGCGTTAGGTTTCTTTCCCGATTCCGCCGGAAGCACGTCCCTCGCGGTCGTCGCGTCGTCGTCGGCGGGGTCGACTCGCGTGTCACCCGGGATGGGGAAGAAGGCGTTGCTGTCGTGCGCCGCGTGCGCGGCGTCGTTCAAGAAGAAGGCCAGCACGCAGACGGTCGAGAGCCGCGCGTTCTGCTCCGTGGCGTGCGCGGCGGCGATGGCCCATCGCCCGACGGCGATGGCGAGCGGGTACGGGGACGTGCCTCCCGCGTTCGGCGGCGGCGGCGCGTACGCGTCCTCGCGCTCGGGCGGGTCCGACAGAGAGGGTCCCGCCTCCGACGGCGACACGGCGGGGTACGACTCGCGCGACTCGAAGAGAGACGGACGCAAACGCAAGAAGAGCAAGAAGAGCAGAAGGGGCGACTCGCGCGCGACTCGCGAAAGCAAGCCGGTGGAGTCGGACCCGGCGTGCGTCAAGATCTTGACGGAGCTCGACGACGCGACGTCAGTCTTGACGTCGCCGGGCGAGGCTCTGGACCGCGCGTTACGCGCGTGCGTCTCGAGCGACGTCCTCGCGGTGGACCTGGAGGGCGTCTCCATGTCGCGCGTGGGGCCCGTGACCCTGCTGCAGGTGGCGGCGCGGGACCGCGTGTTTCTGTTTGACGCGCAGGCGCTCGGCACGGCGGAGCTCTTCGAGCGCGCCGTGCGCCCCGAGTCGGACGAGGAGGATGAGCCGTCCTCGGACGGCGACGCCGGCGCGCGCAAAAAAACCCTGCGGTGCGTCTTGGAGGACCCGCGAGTCACCAAGCTGATGTTCGACTGCCGCGTGGACTCGGACGCGCTGTTCCACCAGCACGGCGTGGCGTTGCGCGGCGTGTTCGACGTGCAGCTGGCGGACGTGGCGTCGCGCCGGCGGAAGAACCTCGCGGTGCCGCTGCTCTCCGGGATGCCCAAGTGCGCGGCGCGGCACCTCGCGGGCGCCGGGCGCGGCGCGACCGCCGCGAGCCTCGCCGCGCTGGACGCCGACCCGGCCGACGGCTCGGTCACGCGCGCCGGCGCCACGTCCGAGGCGGAGGCGGTGACGCGAGTGACCGAGCACTTGAAAACAAGAGTCAAGTCTCTGTACGCGCCGGACAAGGGCGGGGACGCGCGGCTCTGGGCGCTGAGGCCCATCTCTTTGGAGATGCGGCGGTACGCCGCGCTGGACGTGTGGTTACTGCTGCGGATCCACGGGGCGATGACCGAGGATCAGGCGCTGGACGACGCGTGGCGCGCGCGCGTCGTCGCCGCCTCCGCGCACAGGGAGACGGAGTACCGAGCGCTGGCCGAGCCCGTGTTGCAGTTCCGCGACCCGGAACGCGCCGTCGCGCCGGATCTGTGATCACGCAGGATAAATTTTTTATGGATTTCACAAGTCAAGTTGAGAGCTTCATCATCTTCGCTCGCGTTTTTAGGCACGTCGACGCGCTCGACGCGCACATCGTCCGGCGCGCGAGGGCGGTGACCGCGCGCGGCGCCATGCCGCGCCCGGAGTCGTTCGGCGTCGAGGAGATGTTCGGGAACGGGAACGATAACGTCCCCGTGAGGGGCGACTTCCGGGTGCGTCTCGCGGCCGCGGAACGCGCTCGCTCGACGAGACCATTGTTACCCCTCCGCGTTTCTCCGATCGTGGCACCCGTCGAGGAGAGGCGTCCTCCGAGCCGCGAGCCGCGAGGTGGCAAAAAACAGACCAGCCCCGCTCCCGGTCCCGTCCTTCGCTCTGACTTTCGCGCGTTCCCCTCTTTCTCGCACCGCCCTGGACCGCGCGAGCAGGCGACGACGGCCCCTCCCCCCCCCCGCGCCGACCCGACCGACTCGGTGATTCGCCGAAGCGCGGAGTGGCGTTCCGGCGGGGCCGCCGACGGAGACGCGGGCTTGTCGCGGGACGAGCGCGACTTTTTGACCGAGCTCGCCGCCAAGCGCGAGCTCGTCACGGACCGCGCGCGCTACGCCGAGGTCGCCACGGCACAGGCCACGGGGCAGAAGCCCATGCCCGTGGCGAGGCCGGCCACCGCGCCGGCGGCGGAGGGGCGAAGCGCGGCGACGGCGGCGCGCCGCGCGCCGACGCGCGAGCGGAGAGAAACAAACGCGACAAACGCGCGAGACTCGCGAGACCCGACGCGAGACTCGCGAGAGACTCGTCGCGACTCGCCGCCTGTTTTGGAAACGCGTTTGTCGGTTTCGCCGAACGAACCGCCGTCGCGCCGTCGCGTCGCGCGTCGTCGTCGTTCACCCCCGGAATACTTCAGCACAAACGCCGCGACGACGGTTTCCTTCGCCGCCGCGAGCGGGGACGCGCGACGCGGGGACGCGTCGCCGGAGCGCTCAGACGAGACGGCGCTCGGCTCGGCGATCAAATCTCGGCTTGAGAGTGTTTCGCCGACGGCCGAACGGAACGCGACGGCGCCGCGCCGCCGCGCGTTGTTCGCGCGTCCCGGAGACGCGCGAACTCTCGAGACTTGCGCGACGGAGACGAAAAACGACACGAAAAACGACGAAAACGTCCGTCCCGCGACGGAGCGAGACGGAACCGGACACGTCGAACGCGCCGACGAAGCGACGGCGTCGTGGCGCGACTCCCTGCGCGGCGCGCGGCTGCGGCGCGCGGCGGCGCGCGGCGGCGCCGAGGAATCCTCCGCGCTTCTCGCGGACTGGTCGCCGGACGCTTCGCGGCGCCCCGCCGAAACCCAGCCGGAACCGGCGAGACGCGCGAAAACGCTTCTCCGCGCGAAGAGTCCGAAGAGCCCGGATCCGGCTTTGGAGCACCTTTCCGCGGTGCGTCTCACCGCGGATGAGCGCACGTTTCTGGCGCGGCTGGCGAAGGAGCGCGCGCTCGTCACGGACCGCGCGCGTCACGGCGCGGCGGCGGCGGCGGCGGGCGCCGACCCGCGCCGCGAGTCGCCGCTGCGCGCTTCGCTGCCCGACCCCATCGTCGCGCAGCCCTCGCCTTTGGTGTCGCCGCCCCCGACCGGCGGCGCGGCCGCCGACGACGGCGCGTCGCGAAAAACGCGGAGCGCCGCGGGCGCGTCCCCGGCTCGATTCGCGCGCGCGGCGTTCGGGGACAACGTCGCCGTCGCGGCGACGAGGCAAAAGGCGCCGGCGCGGCGGTACGGCGGCGCGTCCGCCGCCGCCGGCGCGGTGGTCACCGCGCGCTGGCGGCCGAGTCCCGCGCGCGAGGCGGACCGCGGCGGCGCCTCGCGCGAGCGGCCGACCACGGCGGCGGCGCGCATGAGCCGCGAGCACGCGCGGGACATGTGGCGCCGCGAGCCGTATGTGGAGGAAAACGGGTTCGGCTTTGACGTCGAGAGCGCGGCGCCGGGTCGCGAATCGTCACCGAACGCGGGCCCGAACGCGGGCTCGCCGACCCGAAGCTCGCCGGAAAAAACGCGCGACCTCGCGACGCTCGAGGCGGTGGTCGCGCGCGCCGAAACCGGAGCCGGTCCGACGCCGTCGTCCGTGTCCCCCGCGCGCGCCTCCTTCGAGCGCGCGCGCCCACCCGCGCGCGCGTCCTGGGCCCCCGGGGAGGCCCCCCGGCGCGCTTTCGCCTACCGCCCCGACGTGTACAGCCGCGGCCTCGGCGTGTCCATCTCCGGCGTCCTGGGGGACGCGAGGCTGGCTCAGTCGCGCTCAGCCGCCGCGGAGACCTCTCGCGGACCTCCCGGGACCCGCGGCGAGATCTCGGAGATCCCGGACCCGGAGTGGGAGTGGCAGGGCTCGTGGCAGCGCGAGTGGCAGACCTCGCTGGAGAGCCCCGACGGCGCCGAGAGCGGCGACGCCGCCGGCGAAGACGCGCGACGGCGCGGCGCGTCCTCGGCGTCCGCGGCGTCCCCGGTTTCGGCAACGCGACTGGACGCGCCCTACAGTCCCGGAAGTCTCGGCGGCGTCTCGGAGGTTTATGAGCAAATAGACTCGACGCCGAAGGGCCTGGCGGAGACCATCCGCGCGCGCGCGGACGGTCT
>Ga0181601_10004679_pt1 | contig 11457 bp, 11 predicted proteins | sample 041ome_8_FD_133020 | JGI IMG/M metagenome (GOLD analysis project Ga0181601, IMG submission 133020) | Coastal salt marsh microbial communities from the Groves Creek Marsh, Skidaway Island, Georgia - 041407BS metaG (megahit assembly) | ecosystem: Environmental > Aquatic > Marine > Intertidal zone... | reverse complement strand
TGCCATGGAACAACAGCACTGACCCCAACAGCACCAAAAAAAGCTACTGCATCGCGTCTGGTCAATTTCATCCATTGAGTTTTAGACATTTTCTCCCTCATATTAATATCTCTTTTCTATGATCAAAATGATGCCATAGGTGTAAGATGATTTAAAGAATTAATGTAATTATTTTCTAATTAAAATAATTGAATATTAGCAATAAATTATTCAATTGATGGGGCGTATTCTGAAATTTGCCACCAAAATATTTCTGCATCAGAATAACCGACGATCCGATCAATTTCTTTCTGGTTCTCGAGAATAATAAAAGTTGGGGTGCCTCTTACTTCGGCTAAAAGTTGCATATTTTCAGGCAGCGAAGATCCAAATTGAATACGAATTAGAGGCAGATTTTTAGCATATGTTGACTTGTTGTAAATTTGTCCAACATCACGCTCCCAAGCCATACAGAACGGGCAGGAATCCGAAGTGATCATAAGCAGTTCACGTTCTGCTAAAACAGGTTTAATAAGCATTGTCATTATTGCTAATGCTAAACTTAATGTGAATATAAATAGCCTATACTTCATCACAGAGATTAATGAAAAATGGCCAGATGATTGCCTGCACATTTTAAATCCTAGCAAACTTTTTTAATCACATGTTTCATCATAATTGTTAATCTAGCAATAGATAGTCTAATCTAAAATTAAAACCGAGATAAAATTTGAATAATGGGGATGAGACCATGAAAACTAAAGATTATGATTCCGTTAATCCAAACAAAATCACCCCTCACTCATTTAGCCCATCTATCAAAGCGCCGCGACCCAAGACGCAGCGCCCGACCCAATCTAGCCCCCCCCTCTGAGCAATAATTAATCCCCTATAAGCAAAATACTCCAGTAACCCCTGAGACCCGAGGTCCGAGCTGCTCGATCCTGCGTCCTATATACTTCTAATGCGCTTCGATGTTCGAGGTGGTAGAAAAAGCTGTGTTAGATATGTGATCCGCTGTCTGGGGATGGTGAAACGTAGTTATTGAAACTCGGTGCATGGTCCACTGGATTAGCTTTTATTGTTTTTTTTGTAATGTAAGACTGCTCAGAGGTTGGGAAGAATACATTGCGCTTAGCAATTCTTCTTACTCTTTTAATGCTAAAAGCTCTTTTCAAAAAGCCAGCGCAGATTGTCTTGATTTAGCGGCACAGGGTTTCCGCCGCAGGATGGATCATCAAGGGCCAGTGAGATGAGGTCTTCAAGGCGTGACGGATCAGCGCCAAGGTCTGAAAGAGCCCGAGGAATATTGAGCTGATCATTGAATCGCTGGACAAAATCACAAAACCCATCAAACCCACCTTGAAGGCCAAGATAACTGGTAGCTTGATCAAACCGTTTATGAATAGCTGGGGTGTTAAGGGTAAGCACCGCTGGCATACAAACCGCATTGGTGGTGCCATGATGGGTATTAAAAAGGGCGCCGATGGGGTGGCTCATGGCATGAATGGCACCAAGACCTTTCTGAAACGCGGTTGCGCCCATGATCGCCGCGCTCATCATTTGAGCCCGTGCCTCTAAATTGCCGCCATCCTGATAGGCTATTGGCAAATATTTTATGACCAGCCTCATACCTTCTAGCGCAATACCTTGTGCCATAGGGTGAAAATGAGGGCTGGAAAAGGCTTCGACACAATGGGCAAAGGCATCAAGCCCCGTCCCGGCTGTAAGGAATGGCGGCATACTAACCGTCAAATCAGGATCAGCAATCACAACAGAGGGAAGCACTTTAGGATGAAATATAATTTTTTTGACTAGGTTATCCGAGTGCGTGATAACGCTGGCGCGACCTACTTCAGACCCAGTGCCAGCTGTGGTAGGTACAGCAATAATTGGTTTAATGGCATCTGCATTAGCGCGTTTCCACCAATCGCTAATATCCTCAAAATCCCAGATTGGTCGCGTTTGCCCTGCCATAAAAGCAATCATCTTGCCCAGATCAAGCCCTGATCCACCGCCGAAGGCTATAACGCCATCATGACCGCCCTTGTTAAAAACCGATATACCTTCGGCGAGGTTGCGGTCGCTAGGGTTAGGATCAACAGCACTAAAGAGATGTCGTCCAAACCCTGCTTCTTCAAGAATATCAAGTGCAAGGCTAGTGATGGCCATGTCGGCAAGCCCACGATCTGTCACAAGAAGGGGGTTTTTCATACCAAGCTCACGGCAGGCATCTGGCAATTCCGCAATACGACCACAACCAAAGCGAATGGCAGTGGGATAAGACCAGTTGGCAGTTAAAATCATCATTACGCCCTCATCTAAACGAAATTTCTTCAATCCTATTCTGGATAGAGTATAACACTGATCAGGTCTTTCAATGTACCTGAAATCAAATGGGAAGGCTCAAATCATTTCGCGATTCATAAACAATTGATGTCTCATAACTTATCACTTCATCTGAATCGCTCAGAGTTGAATAGGCTATTTCTTTGAGGTGATCCATATTTTTCGTGATCATTTTGATGATTAGATCATATTGTCCAGTGACCAGATAGACATGTTGAATTTCAGGAAAACTGATAAGTTGATCCATGAGGTGATTAATATTCAATTGCCCCTTTTTTGAAATTTTAACAAATACGACTGCAGAAACTTGAAATCCGAGTTGAGTTTCATCCAGAAGAAGACTTGAGCCTAAGATGACGGAGCTGGCTTTAAGTTTTTTTATTCTTTCATGACAGGAAGATGGCGCAAGGCCAACTTTTTCAGCGATCTGCTTTGTCATTAACCGAGCATCTTTCTGTAATAATCTTAATATGTCGAAATCAATTCGGTCTAATTCCATTTTATCCTCCTGTGTACAGGATATCATTCGCTTGATACCAATATATACGCAAATTATTCTATTTATAATACAAATTCCGATTTATATTCGGAATTTGTATTATAATGGCGAATTTAATTGTCGTCAAATGGGAGGGTAGAAAATGGCTAATCAAGGGGCCGCTTACTTGGATTTATCCAATAAAAGGTTTTCAATCCGATCTGAAGCTGTCCGGAAAGCGCGTCAGCTCAATTGGTATGCCAACACTCCTTATGGGCTAGCTATTCTTCGTTATAACGAAATGAAAGAGTTAGTACTTCACCCACAATTGCGACAGGGATCATATCGCTGGCCTGATCATAATCAAGCCACAGGTTCATGGGCGCAGTGGTGGAAGCGTATTATGCTGAATAAAGAAGGTGAAGATCATCGCCGGTTAAGAAAGCTTGGACAGCCAGCATTTGCACCTAAGTTAGTCAAATCAATGATACCTGAGTTTCAAAAGCTTGCTGATGAGCTCATTAGTGCATTTGAAGCTGACGGAAAATGTGAGTTTATGAGTGCATTCTCCGAACCCTATGCCACGCGAGTGATTTGCCTACTAATTGGCCTTTCTCAAGATCACTGGCGAGAATTGGCCGATTTATCGATTGATATGGGGCTTGCCCTTGGTGTGACATATAAAGCTGATGAAGATCGTATTGACGCGGCAACGGATAAGATGTTTGCTTTCGCGCGTGACCTCGTCGATATGCGCAGGCGTACACCTGCCGAGGATTTTCTAGGCTTTCTGATCAATGCTAACGATGATAAAGACCGGCTTGATGATCAGGAATTACTAGACATGATTGTGTTAACGATCTTTGGCGGAATTGACACAACGCGAAATCAGCTTGGGCTGGCTATGCATATGTTTATTGACCATCCTGACCAATGGCACTTGCTTGGCAAAGAGCCTGATTATGCCAAAGCAGCGGTTGAGGAAGTGATGCGTCTTCGTCCCACAGTGACTTGGGTGACAAGAGAAGCCATGGAAGATTTCGAATATCAAGGTCTTGAGATTAAAAAAGGCACAACGGTGCATCTGTTTTCCGAGTCTGCAGCTACTGACCCTGAACATTTCTCTGATGGGTTTGATATCACCGTTGATAGGAAACCGCATTTTGGTTTTGGTGGGGGAATTCATCATTGTATTGGCGCCCCTATTGCTAGAGGTGACATGACCGAGGCTCTCAAATTATTAGCGCAACGACTTTTGAATCCTGACTATGACGGTGCGCCTGACTGGTTGCCAGATAGCGGTAATACCGGCGCTATTCGCCTTCCTATCCGCTTTGATCGGAGGACATAAGAATGAAGAACCTCACTAAACAACTCGAAGCCTTTGGTGCTGAGGTTATCCATGTTGGTCAGTTTGATTACAGCTCAGTATTTCGTGAAAGGCGTCTAAGAAAGGCATCTTTCCTTGAATGGGCTAAAGACCCACGCTTTGCGAATGTCATCGCTTATTGGGACAGCAATGACAGTCTTTTCGGGGGAAACAGCTATTATACTGAAGAGGTGGCCATAGACTCTGAAAGTATGCGCCGTTACCCAAACGAAGATGATGCGGTTGTTGTTATTGCAGAGTTATGCGGCGAAGCCAAAGAGGTGATGCCAAGACATGTTCTCCGGCAACAGATTGAGCGTGCAGAAAAAATGGGCTTTGATGTAGATGCCGCCTTTGAGTTTGAGTTTATTCTTCTTGATGAAACTGATGTCAGTGTTCGGGAAAGGGGCTTTCAAGGGCTTCAAAAATTTGCACCCGATAACAAATGCTGGTCAGGAACAACCGCCGCTACTCATGCCGGTCTTGTTGCCGCGATGGAAGCTGAAGCCCTAGCCTATGATATTGCTCTGTTTGGAATAGGTGGCGAACTTGGAGCAGGTTGTTTTGAAGGAACGCTGGCCGCAACCCGAGGATTAAAAGCCGCAGATGATGCCGCTTTTTTCCGGCTGGCAATGCGTGCTTTTGCAAGAAAGCATAATTTGACAGCTAGTTTTATGCCTTATCTTGGGAATGATTATCCGGGTATTGGTGGGCATATTACTATGTCGCTTAAAGACAGAAAAACAGGAAAAAACCTGTTTAGCGATGCTCACGGTAAAACATCTGAGATGACTAAGAAGTTTATTGCTGGAATGACGGTTTCGGTGCCAGAGTGTTTTGCTTTATGCACCAACTCTGTTAATGCTTATCGCCGACTAGCACCGGGGTCTTGGGCGCCAAAATCTGTTAGTTGGGCTGAGTATACCTTTACCACGGCTGTGCGTTCTGTGCCTTCAAAAGGAGAGTCAGCAAGGTTGGAATTCCGTTCACCACCAGCGGATTGTAACCCTTATCTGACAATGGCGCTAATGCTTGGCTCGGGGCTTGATGGGATTGAAAACAATCTGTCTGCTATTCCTGCCGCAGAGGCGGCAGGTCCTGATGATATTCCAGAGGGTGCAAAGCCTTTCCCCAAAGACTTATGTGACGCTACTGATAAGCTTGAACATTCTGATCATGCGGTAAGGCTTTTTGGAAAGCCATTTGTTGAAAATTTTGTCAAAGCTTGCCGACTAGAGGATGCAAGTTTACGGACGGCTGTTAGTGCAGAAGAGCGCCAAAGATATCTTGAATTATAATTTTAATTGTTCATTATATTAGTAATTAATAATATGGGAGAAAATGATGCTAGCTACCGATACTGATTATCACCGCGATATTGAAGCGCCCGGCAGAAAAGAGCTGGTGAAGCGTGTTCGTGAAAAAATTGACAGCCTAGGTGTTGATTACATTTATTATCAATATGTCTCAATTACCGGTCGCGTGATGGGTAAGGCTGCCCCTGCACGCCATTGGGAGAGTAAATCGGTGAGTGGTGTTCAGACATGGATGGGTGGGGTATCAAATGTTTTCCCGAATTTCCAAGGAGAACTGATTGGATTTGACTCCAACGCCATGGAATGTATCGCTCTTCCTGACCCTGAAACATTCGTCCAGTTACCTTGGGATAAGCGAGTGGCGCGTGTTTTCTGTACCTTATATTATGGTCTCGAAGACCCTGAAAAGCCCGGGCAGTATTATGAATATGATACCCGTGGAAATCTTAAGCGGTTTGATAAGGAGTTCAGAGAAAAACATAATGGGCTTTACTTTAAAGTAGGTTTAGAGCCTGAAATGCTTTGGTTAAAACCAAAAGAAGGAGAAATGCCACCTTACGAAGGCATTACGCAACCTTTTGCTTATCATATTGGCCAGTTTGAAGAAGTGCGACATATCTGGAAACAAGTTTCAGATTATGGATTGGCTATGGGGTTAGACATGATCCAAGGGGATTGTGAAGATAGTCCGGGTCAAGTTGAACTTAATTATATGTTTGATGATGCACTTGCTACTTGTGATCGTCTCACAACTTATCGACAAATCTGTGCTGAGGTAGCCCGTCAGCATGGTCTGATTGCCTGCTTCATGGCTAAGCCTTACATGGGTTATGCAGCTAATGGCTGTCATCATAACTGTTCCATGTGGACTGGGGGTAGCCGTGTTGTGCAGGATTTGGTGCCCGGGGAACTGCCCGGAATGGAAGAAAATTTCGAATATTCCAAGGGCGGTGTTAATGAGTTTAAAAGTAAAGTTGGTGACTGGATACCTTCAGAAACCGGACTTCATGTCCTTGGAGGATCATTGAAGCATATCAATGCTCTCACGGCGATTGGTGCGTCAACCGTCAATTCTTATCGCAGATTTAATGATTTTGGGCTTTGGGCACCAATTGGGGCAAATTGGGGACTGCAAAACCGATCATGTTCTATACGTATTTCTGCTCCTGATCGGTTTGAGTTCAGAGCAGTAGATGCTATGGTAAATCCTCACTTATTCTGTGGTGCCTTGCTTAAAGCCTTTGACGACGGGTTAACGAACAAAATTGATCCGGGCAAACCTGAAGACAGAAATGTCACTGAAGTTTGGATGAGTGGTAAAGAAGAGGTTAACCTAATTCCTCTTAATCTACATGATGCCCTTAAAGCCCTTGAACAGGATGATGTGATCCGCTCTGCAATGCCGGGTAAGCTTTATGATCTCTATCAAGAATATAAGCAAGATGAATGGACGCGTTTCTTACGTGAGGTCACAAATTGGGATATCGAGCGCTACCTGCATTGCGTGCCATAAGAACAGTTCAGGATTTTTGGCGTCTGTCGGTGAAACGCTAAATTGAAAATTTATTTAATTCACCGCATATTGGGAGGATAAAATGAAAAAACTTTTGTTAGCTATGAGTGTGTTGGGTATTTCTTCCAGCTTTGCCTTAGCACAAGACCTTAATGTACTAACTTGGGAAGGTTATGCGGATCCTAGTTTCTTAGATGGTTTTGAAAAAAGCTCTGGATGTAAGGTAAATGCTACCTATGTAGGATCAAATGATGACTTTGCACCTAAACTAGCTGCTGGTGGTGGTGTATATGACATGATCACCCCTTCAATCGACACCACGGGGTTGATGATTGATGCTGGTTTTGTTGAACCACTGGATACTTCGCGGATTTCCGAATGGGGGAATATTTATCCAAAGTTTATCAATCAAGACGGTATCAAAAGAAATGGGCAGTACTATGGCATGCCGTACACTTGGGGTGCGATAGCCTTTATGTATCGTGATGATGCATTTGACACTCCTCCAACCTCATTGAATGATTTGTGGAGAGAAGATCTTGCTGGAAAAATCTCTCTTTGGGATGATAAATCAGCCTTGTTTGTTGCCGCTCGCGTTAACGGCAATCAAAATATTTATGACCTCAGCGATGCCGAACTGGATGCCGCCAAAGCGACTCTTGTGAAGCAAAAGCCTTTAGTCAGAAAATATTGGGCTACTGCTGGTGAGTTGGTTGATCTTTATGCTGGTGGTGAGGTGGTTATTTCGAACACTTGGGCTGGCTATCAATCAGCTCTGCTGGCTGAAGAAGGCATCAAGGTAACTGAATTCATTCCAGAAGAAAACGCTGAAGGATGGATGGACAGTTGGATGATTGTTAAAGGATCAGCCAATACTGATTGTGCGTATCAATTCTTGAATTACCAGATCAGCGAAGCAGGCCAGTGCGGCGTTGCAAATGTGAATGGGTATTCTGTTGCCAACCCTGTTGCTGCAAAAGCCTGTATGCCAGCTGAGCAATTTGACGCTCTTCATCAGGACGACCCAAACTATCTTGATGGTCTGTTGCTTTGGGAACCTCTAGGCGAACGGCTTGAGGTTTATACAAACGCATGGAATGATGTGAAATCACAATAATCTCATTCCACCATTACAAAGGGGAAGCAAACCTGCTTCCCCTTATCAGAAAGATATACCCTTATGTCTCCGGTTATTGAATTAAAGCGCATCACAAAACAATTCGGTTCTGTCTTAGCCGTTAATGCAGTAGATCTTACTGTTGAAGATGGCGAGTTCCTTACCCTACTTGGGCCGTCTGGTTGCGGTAAGTCAACGCTGTTAAGAATGATTGGAGGTTTTGAAACGCCAAGCAATGGAAGCATATGTCTTATGGGTCAGGATGTTACTGATGTCCCGCCCCAAAAGCGTGATGTAAACATGATGTTTCAAGATTATGCGTTATTTCCGCATATGACAGTTGGACAGAACATTGCTTATGGCTTGAAAATGAAAGGGTTTACTAAATCCAACGCTACCGAAAAGGCTAGAGAAGCGCTTGATTTGGTGAGTCTGTCAGATAAGTTTAATGCTATGCCCCATGAATTGTCAGGTGGGCAAAAACAAAGGGTGGCTCTTGCTCGTGCGATTGTTCGGCAACCTAAAGTGCTTTTGCTTGATGAGCCTCTTTCAGCATTGGATGCTAAGCTTCGTGATCAGATGCAAGTTGAACTTAAACATCTTCATGAAAAAATTGGCATTACTTTTATCATGGTAACTCATGATCAAACTGAAGCTCTGGTGATGTCGGATCGGGTGGTTGTTATGAACGCAGGCCAGATTGCCCAAGATGGCACGCCTAAAGAGCTTTATGAAAATCCTTCATCTTCTTATGTAGCTAACTTTATTGGAACAACTAATATTATTAACGCTAAAGTTAAAAAAACCACATTGGGTCAAACCGCCTATACGATTAGTCAAAATAAGGATATTCTGGGGAAGCCAACCTCTGCTGCTTCTGGAGCATCAGTTAAAATTGGTATCAGACCAGAAAAATTTAATTTTTCTTCAGGAAAGAAATCATCAACTCGAAATATCCTTGAAGGCACAGTGTCAGAGCTGATCTATCATGGCAATAGCTTGCGTATTCTGGTCGATATAAATGACCAAATTACAGTTATGGTTGATACAATGTTATCTAGTCAAGATAGTGATAAGGATATCCCAAGTCATGGTCAAAAAGTGCATGTTGAGGTAGCGCCTGAACATGTATTGAGTTTTGATAAATAGGATTTGTGATGCGGCTATTTCGGTTTTCTCAAGCTGGTTTTGTATTAGGCATTCCTATTTTATGGATTTGCTTATTTATGCTTGTTCCATATGGAGTGCTTCTCACTTATAGTTTTTGGATCAAGAAATATCCGTTGTTTGTTCCTGCTTTTGAGTTTGTAAATTATTGGACAGTTTTTACTGACGGACAGTATGCACGGGTTTTGCTTAGAACATTGAAAATTGCATCTCTCACGGCGCTTTCATCTCTTTTGCTTGCTTATCCCTTTACCTATTTTCTCGTATTTCGGTTAAAAAGCCCCACGATTAGGCTGGTGCTATTGATGGCTGTTGTAGCGCCACTTTGGGTGTCTTATTTGCTTCGGGCTTATGTATGGAAAACCATTCTAGGGACCGAAGGCATTTTAAATTCTTTTCTGGTTAGCACAGGAATTTTGAGCGAACCATCTGGTGTATTTCTTTACAGCCAGTCTGCCATGGTCTTAACGTTAACCTATATCTTTATTCCTTTTATGGTTATGCCTATTTATACGGCACTTGAGAAAATTCCTAAAAACCTGAAAGAAGCATCTCATGATCTTGGTATGGGGGCGTGGTCAACTTTTATCAAAGTTACATTGCCATTATCAATGCCAGGTGTAATTGCAGGGTTTACCTTGACCTTCTGTTTAACTTTCGGTGATTTTATCGCGCCATTTTTGGTGGGTGGGCCAGACGGCCAAATGATTGCCAATGTGATAGCATCACAATTTGGCTCGGCTCTGAATTGGCCCTTGGGATCAGCCTTGGCGGTGGTAATGCTTATCTTGGTTCTCGGTATCATTTCACTTTCGGATCGATTTGAGCAATCAGGAAAGGTGGAAATGTGATGGCAAAGGAAATAACACGCCGACAAAAACGTCTATCAATGCTTGCTGCCGACAGTGGTTTTGTAACTTTTGTGACTTTAGTCATGTTGTTTCTGTATACGCCAATTATTGTGCTAGTGGTTTATAGCTTTAATGATAACCGTACGCTAACTTGGCCTATGAAAGGCTTTACCCTTTCATGGTATGAAAAATTATTTCAGAACGAACAAATCTTACAGGCCATAGCCAACAGTTTTTATGTTGCGACTTGTTCTACATTCCTGACCTTATTAATTGGCATCCCTGCGGCCATGGCACTGCATCGTTACCATTTTCCCGGCAAGACTATTTTTCGGCGCTTGCTCCTCCTACCAATTGCCTTGCCGGGGATAGTTACCGGCATTTCCATGCTTAATATGTTCAAGATGTTTGGCTTTAATCTCAATTTACAGACTGTCATAATTGGTCATGCTACGGCGTTGCTTGCTGTTGTTGTCACTCAGATATTTGCACGCCTGCAGAGATTGCCAAAGTCTCTAGAGGAGGCATCAGCAGATTTAGGTGCTGGGCCATTAAAAACCTTTTTATTTATTACCCTACCTAATATTAAATCTGCAATTTTTGGGGCAGGGTTGTTATCTTTCGTTTTATCATTTGATGAAATACCAGTGACATTCTTCTTAACGGGAAGAGATAATACATTACCAATGTATATTTATTCGACGATGCGCCGAGGAGTCACCCCGGAAATAAACGCTGTTGGCTCGATTATTGTTCTCATGTCTTTGATTTTAATTATAGCTTCAGTCTTGATTACAATTCGGGATCGCACATGGTTAAAACATTAATGAACAAAGGTTATAGAATTTGGGAAGTATTGAAGTAACTGATAGGAATGGCGAAATTCAACAACTTGATGCCAAAGTAGGGCAGAAAGTTATGGAAATTATCAGAAATGCCAGTCTTGATATTGAGGCGCAATGCGGTGGTTGCTGTTCTTGTGCAACTTGTCATGTCTATATTGACCCAGATCATTGGAGCCGTACCGGTGAGCGTACACCAGATGAAGAGGATATGCTTGATCTGGTTGATGGGGTGAAAGAAACGTCAAGGCTGTCTTGTCAGATTCTATATTCTGAAGCAATGGATGGCCTTAAAGTAATCATTGCGCCTGAATAATTAACCAAGCGCAAAAAACTTATAAAATAGCGCAGCGCCTGACCCAATCTAGGCTCCACCCCCTAGCAAAATCACATATCTATCAGTAAAAAGCGGCAGTAACCCCCGATGTGGGGTTAAATGAGGGTTTCTTATCAAGGTTATTAATAATATCGCATGA
>Ga0181601_10004674_pt1 | contig 11462 bp, 8 predicted proteins | sample 041ome_8_FD_133020 | JGI IMG/M metagenome (GOLD analysis project Ga0181601, IMG submission 133020) | Coastal salt marsh microbial communities from the Groves Creek Marsh, Skidaway Island, Georgia - 041407BS metaG (megahit assembly) | ecosystem: Environmental > Aquatic > Marine > Intertidal zone... | reverse complement strand
GACACCCATCGGGCGGCGCCGTACTCATACGAGTGAATAATTCCACAGGAGATTAAGGCAACGAATCCGTCATCAGTCACGCCTCCCGGTGTTTGCCCGTCCCGACCGATCGTCGAAACGACAATAAGAGAACAAACGACAATAAGAGAACAAACGACAATAAGAGAACAAACGCTCAAAGAATTGCACTCGTCGTCTCGTTTTTCATTTCGCGCCAAATTTCAAATTTCCACATGTCCGAATTTGAATCGACGTCTCTCCCTCGACGCGAGTCCCGTGTGTGTGTGTCATTTCACGGTTTATGACTCGTCAGATGTCACTCACTCATGCACTCACGCAGTTGGCGTCGACGACGATCCGATCCTCGTCGTCGGTCCCGCCCGGGAGACGCGGACGCGCACCGGCGTCGACGCGAACGAAAGGGTCGCCCGCGCGGTGTCGTCGGATCGGCGCTCGAGCCGGTTTCGACCGGTCCCGAGTTCACTCACTCACGCACTCATTCGCCCCGAATCGAATTTGGATCGAATCGGCCGTGTCGAACGCGGCGCGGACGAAACTGCATTGGTCTCGACGATACGAAGGACGCGATCCGATCCGACGAAAGAAGATCCGATGGCGACTCGAGGAAGTCGAGAACGGAAACCTCCGGCAAAGGTGCGTCGCGTCGACCGATCGCGCGCGAACGAGAAGGAGAAGGGATGCATCGAACGAACGCTTCGATCATCGGTCGTGTCGTGTCGATCTCGTTTGAAAACGATGATTTGGATTGATTTGGATTGATTCGCGAACTGATGACTGACGATCGCGATTGATGACGATTGATGACGACGCGCAGTACGAACCGACGATGCGAAGAGAACCGGGCGGGGATTTCGTGAGGACGGCGACGATGGGGTTGAGAGGATTGGACGAAGACGCGTCGGCCAAGGAAAACGACGGCGGACGCGAGTCAAACGCGGCGGCGGCTTCGAGCGGGATCGTCGCGAAGGAGCTCGGATCTGCCGGTAAGACGAAGAAGAGAACGCCCGGGGTGAAGCACGGGGGTGGTAGTGGTGGTTCTCCGTCTGGGGTGGCGCCGATGAAGACGAGCGATCGAAAGAGTAGTGGATTGGTAAAGGGATTCGCGACGCCTCAACCGCAAGCGGCGAGCAAGTCGCAGTCGCAATCGCAACAGCAACAGCAACAAGACGGATCGGTTTCGCGTCAGAGACCGACGAACAATCAGTTATTGTATCGCATTAATTTCAACTGGCAGCACTACGAACACGCCATTCCAGCGAGCGTGCGAAAGGCGTTACCAAAGACGACCGAGGCGTGTCCCTCGGTGACTTCGGCGTTTTTGCAGACGCTCAAGGCGTTGGACGTGGCTGAGAGCCAAAGATTGGAGAATCCGAGAAACATCTTGCAGCTGTTGAGCGTGAACACGCGCCGAACAAAGGTTGTCGCCCTGAATACGGGCACGCATCGCGTTCCGGAAGAGCTGAGAAGACACCAGTTGACGGATAGCGCCGGTAACGAGTACTCCACCAACTTGGATCGTAACCGCTACGGCAACGACGACAACTATTTGTACACGGTGACCCGCTTCAACTTGCACGCGCTCGAGTTGTGTCCGTTGTTGGCGCAAGTGCAGATTATCGGTACCAAGGCGAGCGACGACGACGTTCTGTTGTCGGCAGAGACTAAGGATTGCTGCTGCGGAGGGAGGCGTCAACTTTCCCACCACTGGACGGTGCCGGCTTTTGTCACGCCGTCTCAAATGCCAAAGACGATTCCAAAGTCCACGTTGGCAGCCAAGGACCGAAGCCGAAAGAGAGCGCGACAGTCTCTCTCGAGCGTTGACGAGAAGCCAAGCTCCAAGTCGCGCTCGAGTATGACGCCGGACCAACCTGCCAAGGTGGAGGACGATTCTCACGCCGGGATGGGCGTCTTGCTCGACGCTCTCACTTCTGTCGGTTGCATCCCGATGTCTCCGGCGCCCGTTTCTCGCGCCAAGCAGAGGGCGCAGGCGCCCGTCATGTCTCCCGCTCGACCCGTTCGGGGGATTCGCCAGGTGGAGCTCGATCTCGGTGCAATCAACGAAGACACGTCGTTGGCGCAGGAACAAATTGCCAGGGCGACATCGCATAGCATTGATCAGATTCCGGACAATCAGCTTAGAAATGAGCTCCAGAAAGCCATCGCTCGCTCATGTGAGCTTCACATGACGGCTTCCGCCGCTCAGATGCGACAGAAAAAGGCGGAGCGCGAAGCCGGAGAGTACAAGGTGCTCGTGGAACGCTTGGAACAAATGCTGCAGCAAGCCGAAACGCAAAAGTCAACCGCTCTCGCGAAGATTGCCAAGATGGAACGTGAAAACGATGCATCCAAGTCAATGTTAGCGGGTAACGAGAACGACCGCACCATTCAGTGCAGCGCGGTTCTCGCTCACAAGTTGATTAACATGCAGCAGCGTCTGGCGGCGCTAACCTCGCGCTTTGAGTTGTTCTCTGAGCAAAACTTGCCAATGTCCGTCACGGATGAATTGTTGAGAACCGAGTTGGCTTCTCATTTGGAGACAAAGCGTGCACTCATGCGTGCAGAGACGAGCCTCGCGGCGTATGCCGCGGCGGAGGCGACGTGCGACGAAGAAATTTGGCGCGCGCAGTACATTGCCCAAGCGCAGCACAACTTGGAACAAGCGGCATACGCGGCGAACGCCGCCGTGACGGTACCGAAGGTTGGAGTCAACGGGAAAGAAGATCCCTCTGCGCCCGTAGCGATGACTCCGATGCCCCGGAGCTCTCAGTTGAACGCTCTTCAAGTGCCAGCGCACGCGCCGAATGTCACGTTTAGCCAAACGCCGTCAGTCGCTCCTCCAAAGGGAATCAAATCGGTGGCTCTGATGGCTGATGCCGTCGCTACCGCCGCTTTGGACGCTTCACACTTGAACCCGAAGACGCCTGTGGGTTCTGTGAGGCCAATGCGTCACGCATTCATCTCGCCACCGTGAAGGTGTCGCGAAAATAAAATAAAATAAGTGCACGCTTTCGCGCACATGTAATCATATTTCAGTTTGTTTTCAAGCAACTAAAACTCATCATCACCTCTCCGACACCTCGGAGTGTTTCTTCCTCGTTTTTGACTGGCTGTTCAGTCTCAAAGATTCCGATTCGTGGCTGAGACTCTCTCGTCACCTTCCTAGACGAGACATGTGAACATTTGAGGTGTGTGAAGTAGCGTGCTCCGCGCGTGTGGCACGGCATTCGACGACGCACTCGACGAAAAGATTTGACAAAGAAGACGAACAAATGTACCGCAACACCTCCTCAAACATTCGCTCCATCTTGCTCTGCGCTTTGGCGTGCATCATGCTCCTCGTTCGCCCTGGCGAAGCCTCCAAATGGCACCACGGCAAGCACTGGAAGAAGCACGATTGGCGATACATGGAACCCTGCTCTGACGGCTGGTGGGCTCGAGTTGAAGCTCGCAAACAAGTAAATGATGACAACAGACAAGTTCTTCGCTGTTTAATCCACAACTGTGGGTACGAACTGAAGACTTGTGCACACGATTGGACCTGCCGCAAGACGACGCGTTGTCTGTCCGATTGCCGAGACGACGGTCGGGAATGTGCATTTGCCTGCCTCAAGCAGTACGATGGAATCTCGAACCAAAACGTCAAGGATCTTGGACAGTGTGCTATTGCCAATGAGTGCATGCGCAACAACTAATCGAGGAAAAAACCGATCGAGACTTCAGGATTCACTTTTACGACTTTACGATTTTACACACGTGGTTCACATGTAATGAATACGGTCCTACATTTTTACAATCTTTTCTAATGAGTATGATGCGAAAAAACTCACCCGTCTAAGCGATCGACTTGCGCAGCCTTGAACAGTTCCGGCATGTGCACGTTCGTCACGTTCATGCGCTCAAAGTTCACCTTTCTCTTCTTCTTCTCCTTCTTTAGTTCCGGTTGAGGGCCGAGGTCGTACACCGGTCGAGGCGTCGGCTCGATGCCCTCTCTGCGCAAAACCTTGTCGAAGTCCACGTCGTGCTCAGGAATCTCCACGTCGAGGAACGCGCCGATGAATTCCTCATTGAGCGGGACTTCGTACTCGGGCTGCTTTCTGAAGAGCACCTTCTTCTTCGTCTCCGTATTAGTGAGCAAAATGACGGCGTCGTCCGTCTCTCCCAGCGCCAACGCGTCATCCTTCGCCTTTACGTACGCATCTGTAACGTCTTCAATCGCTAAACCGTCCGGCGTGTTATTCACGAGTTCTAGAATGTCTTCTTTGCAGAGAACGTCGTGTTTCGCCTTGTATGTAAACAGCCCCGTTTCGTCGTCGTAGTTCACTTTTTCGTGAGCGCGCAAAGCTTCGAAAAGCGGGCCCACGTTGCAATCATAACCGAGAAACACGCGCAACTCATCGTTTGACATCGGTCTTCTCTGCGTGAAGAGCGTATCGATCGCGTGTTTCTGCTTAGCTAGAATGTTCGTCGCCACAACCTTTGGCGGTTCGATCGGCACCTCCATCGCCGCCAACGCAGCCTCTTGCTCCGCCTTTTGTTTCTCAGCCGCTCGCTTCATACGTTCGTACTGCGCATCCGAACGCGCGTCCAACGCCGCGCGATCCCGCGCCGCCGCAGTCATGATTTTCGAAGCAGCCTTTTGCCCATGCCTATACTTGTTCAACGTCTTCTCGAGCACGGAAGCCTTGCGTTTCTTGCTTTCTCCCGCCATGGCGACCGTTCGAAACGCGGATCGGCGGTTTTTGTGTCTTTCTGTCTCGTCGCGCGCGACGCGACGGTGACGCGAATGACTCGCGCGTCGCGATCTGATGGTTGGAAAATGAGACAAAAATGTTGAACCAGCTTTCGCGCATTCGTCAACAACCGACGCGTTGCGCATGGACATCCGGGATGAGCTCATCTGGTCGAACGCTCTGCGAAGATCGATCGGGATTTACTTTTCAGTCATTTTCGTCGTCTCGTTGACTCGATTCAAGGCGTTCACGGGACGGTTCGGGCGTCGACACCGCGTGTGTGGGCTCTTCCACTTAATACTGCTGTGCGAGTTGGCGCGCGATGTGGCGACAACCTCGGGCCCGATGGAGGATTCGTATCTCACACGAGACATTTCTCTCTTTGTCTCAGCCATCACGGTGACGCTGACGGCGTACGGGGACTTTGCCAAGGCGCACGCCAGGGCGGAGGAACGCAACGCTGCGAGCGGAACGCTTCATCGAACAGCCGCGGTGTCGGCGTCCGAAATGCTCGAGCACGCGTTTTATCAGCTGGTGAATGCATTTCAGATTTTATATTTACACGTCGTTCAATCGAGTTGGTTTGACGCGCTCGACGCGCGCGAGAAGGGGCTGTGCGCGCTCGCGGCGACGTCGATCTGGTTGGTTCGCAAAAAGTTCCCAGTCAATAGCTTTTCCAAAAATTACGACTATCGATCAAATCCGCGCATCAAATTCGACATTGAGTCGGTGCTCTACCGGATTAAAAAGTACCAATACGTCCTTTACAAGACGGTGTTGCTTCATGGATTGAATGCGAGCTTGGCTTTTGCGGATGAGAGCTCGCGATCGCTCGTCCGTACGTACGGCTTTCGATGCTTCTGGCTGTTGATCAACAGCGCGTATGTCTTTGAGTTTTTCCTTCAGACATTGGTCAAACGCAAGTACTTGGGACAGAACGCCATGCTCGTGCTAAATCAAGCTTTGATGGTGATATCCACCATGGCGGTGCTGCCCGTGATCACTTCAGTCGATCCAATCGTTGCCGCGACGACGTTTGCGCTCAACTTTGTCAACCGAAGGAGAGAAATGCAAAACATCTTCATCGCACTCGTCGTCAGCGCGCGGCGTCGAGGGTTGATTTAGATTTAATTCGTTAGCGTGTCGCCTAGGTGTAAATAGCGTAGTATTGTAGGATTGCTATATTGGTATATCAAACATTTAAACGACTTGGTAGCTATCGACGAGCATCATAGTCTTCTCAGAAAAGGTCACCGGAGCGCCATCCGTCGTGCGCGCAATACTCGAGACGGCTATGTCGCAGAAAGTCTTGCTGGAAGAAAAGTTGACGTCAATCGGGAAGAAGGCGTCGGTGTCAGCGACTGGAATGACGAATTCCATGCTTCCGCTTCGGTTGCTAGCATCGATGAGTTCGATGTTCCATTCCATGACGCCATGGCGAGCATCAAATCTGAAGTCACCGTCGCACGAGTTGACCACCGGCGGGCTGCGGCACGGCGGGCAGGGAATGGAGATGACGACGTTTTGAAGATCCATCTCTTCCGTCGCCTCGTATTCGATGCTCACTGCGGTTTCACCGCCGTTAATAGTCGGCCAGCAGTTGATACTCAACGGCACCGCGGATTCATCCTTGGTTGAGAATCTCCACTTCAACACGCCAAGCGCCGATCCGCACGGAAACGGACGATTCGGATCCTTCAAGCCTAAAATCTTTTCATTGGCATGCAAACCCTTGTCAATGTTCGGGTGCGTCTTGAACTGGAACCCGGCGTTGGCGCCAGCGTTCGTCACGACGCGTATGAGCGCGTCTTCTTCGTTGCGCACTTCGAGAAGCATGTTACCTTGCAAATCCATTTGCTCCAAGCCACCGTTCCTGTTGAGCGTCACGTTGAGCTTTTCTTCAACAACCAAACTGACGCTCTCCGAAGGCGCCACGTGCACCGGTTCAGGCGCCGGCGCGGCGGCTTCGGAGCGCGCGAAACCCATATCGGTATCGACCGCTTCTCCCTCGGCTCGCAAGCTCTCCAAGAATTGGTTCGTCTTTGGCTTGCCGCCGAGTTGCATACCCTTCTTCGGTCCAGCCAAGGACTTCTGGGGCATGGACGACGCGCCCGACTTGTAGGGCTCGTCGCTGTATTGGCTACGGAAACCACCGGATGGGCGGTCATCACCAAATGATCCACCGCCACCGCCGCGGCCCATGTATCCAAACTCGTCGTTACGACCGTCGTCGTAGGTACCCATGCTCGATCCGCTGCCAAAGTCGCCGCGCATGTCGCCACCGTATCCGCCGCTCGAACCGCCAAACGAGTCCCGTCCACCGCCACCGTATCCACCGCCGCCATAGTTGTCGCGCTGTAACGTTTGCTGTTGTAACTTGGTCTCGAGCTTCACCTTGTCGATCTCCATCGCCTTCCTCTTCATCACATCCTTGGTGTCGTTGATCTTGCTCTGAATCATCATCTTGTGCAACTTTTCCTCGTGCGAATTCATTTCCGTAAAGGTTCGCACCTGCGCCATCGTCACATTCTCCTTGTACCCGAGAGAAATGATTTCATCAAACGCAAAAATTAAATCAAACGCCGCAAACGAGACGCCCTCTTCATCAACCTGCCCTTGCGTGTACTCGGGCAACGTCTTGGCCAACAGCCTCAACACTTCCAAATCCTCTAAAATGTTACTCCCCTTTGTCGTCACCAACAACAGGTACATCGTCCCACACTCGAGCGGTTGGTACACATACCTCACATTTTCCGTCTCGACGTACGTGTGTTGCTTCCCGGCGCTGACGAGCTTTGGAAACGCCGCGAGCAAGCCTTCCACTCGCACGCGAGTCATCTGCACGTACTGCCGAGACACGAGCGCTGCGATTCGCGAGAATAATTCCATCCGCGGTTAGTCGTCTCACTCCATCAGTGACGCGATACACCCCGATCCACGCCTCGCCGTCGTCCACGCGCGTGTTCCTTTGCGTCACCACGTCCACCTCTGCGCGTTTCATCGGTAAACCCGACGCGAAAACGGTAGATCTCACGCGAGAAAACGCCGAGATCGACCGTTTGCTCGAGCGGCTAAAACCTCTCTTCTCGATGCGCCGCTACCGCCCCGCGCGACGCCCGCGGGGGTCCCGAAATCGAGCGCACTGAAAAATCAGAAATCCACCGTACCTTTACCACCCTTGGTGACGATCGCCGCCGCGAGGACAACCTGTTTACACGACGAGTTTACGAAACGTCCAGTCAGTCACCCGCGCTCCCCGACGCGTCTCCCGCGGTCGCTCTCTGGATTACATCGCGCGAAAAAATTACCCGACGCGCGAGCGTACCATTTCGAAACGAAACCGCGATAACCGAAACGAATAATCGTCTATTCAACGCCGCCTCACTCGTCGAAGCGCGCGCGTCGCGTCGGCGTCTGCGGGCGCGCGGATGGATTCGACGGACGGTTGGGTACGACAGATGTGATCTTTGAATTGTTTTTACATTGGTATTCTCTGGTGGCGTCCACCAGACCAAAACCAAAAAAATGATGAATGATGATGAATGGTTGACGTCGGCGTCGCCGCGTCAGACGCCCGCCCGCCCGCCGACGATCGACGACGCCGACGGATCGTTGGAGGTTGGCGAACGTTCCTTCTCCTTTATCGCTCGCCGCGCGCGTAAAGTGCGAGTGAGCGGTTCACCTCGACGGGTCTCGTCCATTCATCAATGTCGGCGACGTGTCGACAACAGTGGATTATCGCGCCGCTCGGACGACGCGCGCGTCGTCGCCCGACGGCGCCGCGGTCGCGGATCGAGAGGTCGCTCCCGTCGACGTCGACGTCGGTAAATCTGCGGACGACGTCGCGCCGGGTAGGGGCGATCGCGCCGGGTTCGGACGCGAGGGAGACGACGGGGGAGGAGGATGAAGGCGAAGGGGCTCGCGACGAGGGCGTCGCGGCGTACGACGCCGACGACGACGACGACGACGCGGCGACGAACGCGCTGCGCGTGAACGCCGATGGTGGTGAGGATGAGGTAAATAATAAAGCGGATGACGCGCGTGGGAAAGAGGAGACGCGACGGGAGAGAGGCGAATCGACGACGTCGAGGTGGGCAAAGGTGGACGTCGGCGGGGCGTTGGCGGCGTTTGGGAAAAAGAACGCGTTACCCGGCGGAACGTCTGGAACTTTGAAGAAGGATGGTAAACGGGAGGTGAAGAGCTCGATCAAGGTGACGGATAAGGATAAAGTGATTCAAGAGTGGGGTGATTCGATGTCTTGGGATAGTTCTCGCGTGGATGGGACGGCTTTGGATGGACAAGCCGCGCCGTCGCCAGATTTATTTGACGCCATTTTGGGGCAGACGGCGATGGATGTGGACGAATTGGAGCGAGTTGAACGCGCTCGGCGCGCGAAGAGGCTCGCCAAGGCGTTGGAGAGGAGACGTAGGAAGAAGGAGCAGCAGCTCAGGGAGGAGAAGCGCGTCGAAAAGGCGCGCGCCAAGGAACTCGCCAAGAAAAAAGGGAGCGCCTTCATTTCAGGAGAGTGGGAGGACGCTTTCGACGAGGAGAATCGATTGGAAGAAGAGGAAGTGGACAACGTGAAATCCATTCGAGAGATGCTGTCTCAAGTCATGGAGTCGGATGTGGCCAAATGGATGTTCAACTTTTTCATCATTCCGACAGTCATAGCCAAGGTCGTCGAGTTTTCCATCATTAGCCCCATTGTTAGCGAGGAGCTTAAACTGGCGGGCCAGGATCGAACGACGATCGAGCTTCGCGAGGATCAAGAGGTTGATATTCTTGAGAAGCTCCATCGTTATGAGCAAAAGATTGAGTTTGAGACTATCATGGGTCGACAAGCTCCGCTCACGACGATTGAGAAGCAAAATTTGCTTCACAAGGAGGCGGAGCGCTTGGAAGCGCTCGAGATCCAACGCGCGATTGCCGTCGAAGGGAACCGATACAGCGATCTTGTCTTCATCAGCGCGTTTCTCATCATGGTTGTCGTCTACTCTGATCAAGCCAAGCTCGTCGTTACCGGTACGAAGAATGCTTTCTTTGCGCTCGAGCCGGCGCAGCAGGCTTTCATCCTTCTCCTGTCTTCAGACGTGCTCGTCGGCTATCACTCTGCGGATGCGTGGCAAACCGTGTTGCGCAGCATCGGTGGACACTACGGTATCCCCGAAGAAGAGAATCTCATTTCCCTTTTTGTCGCCTTCGTACCGGTTTCCGTGGACGTGCTGTTCAAATTCTGGGTGTTCAAGTACCTCAGACGCATGGCTCCGTCCACGCAAGTCATCTTAGACGATATTGACAGGCATTAAAGACTACGAAAGCAAAAACCTTGCCGCGGCGCTTTACTATTGTTATTACAAAGTTTGCGAAATATAGCTCAATCAATCACGGATACCTCGGTAACACGTCGAGCGCGATGGATTTCACCGACTCGAACGCATCGAGCGTGCAGACGAGCTCGAGTCGATCTTCTCGTCTGCGTCGGAACACTTGCCACGGCTCTGGGTAGCATCTGAACAACACCGCCGGGTTGCTTCCTTTAAAGTTATAGATTACGTACACACCCTCAAAGTTTTTGGCAAACTCCCGAAGCGGTCCCATCTCCCCCATGTTCCAAAACGGCGGGTAATAATTGCTCCGCGTTCGCTCCAACTCGCCGTTCACAACCACCAAAGGCCGTCGCGTACCCTTCACCGCGTCTTCGTATAAGTCTCTCGTGTTGGCCAATTCCGAAATATTCGCGCTCGGATACGCCACGACGAACGCCTTATCGTCAGCCTTCATCCTCTTCGCTATGGAAACTTTTTTATTCAACAATTTATCCAGCCCGCTCACCGACAAGAAATTTGGGTCGTCGACGTAATCGATCCGACCCTTCCAATCCGCAAACTGCGCCTTGGTCTCCGACTGTTCGGGCGCACGAATCCCATCCGGCGTCGGGGAGCTTCCCGTCAGCGCCAATTTCGCCTCAACCTTATCCGGGAACAACACTCGCGTATTCTTTTCGATATCCTTAAACGCCGTTCGACAGACGCCTCGCACGCGCTGCGTCGTCAAGTTACACTCCACGTTCCCTTCCAAATCCCCCGGCGCGGCGTCCAACGACCCGGGTGGGAACTGTAACTCGATCAATTCAATCCCATCGCGCATCGCCGCCCGAATCGCGAGTCCAGCCTGTCGCTCCAGCGCGTCGTAATCGCTCGGGAACGGCGTGAGCGTTGCGTTCGAACGCATCGAACGCGTCGAATTCATCGGCGTCGTCGTCGTCGGCATCCTTTGCGACGCTCGACGTCGAGGCGACGACGCCTCGCGCGCGGTGAGTCCGTGCGTTCGTCCGATGGTCTTCGTCGGTCGCATCGTCGGTCCTTCCTTCCTTCCGTCGCGCGCGCGCGAATCAGTGACGCATTTTATTCGGACATTCGGTTGTCGCCTCAGCGCAACCCGAACGGCACGCCGACACACGCCGTCGCGCGATCCGACGCCCGAACCGAGCGCTGAGGCGCGGGTATTCATAAAGAGGAGACGTGCGACGGAACGATAGACGATGTCGTCCGCTCGGTGCTCGTTGACGACGACGACGACGCGGATAAGATGTCAGCGAAACCAACAACGAAACCACTCGAGTTCGAGGGCGACGACCACGACGGCGCGCGCGCTACTGCGACGTCGACGGAAATCGGCGTTGTCGATCGACGTAGACGAAGACGGGTCGAT
>Ga0181601_10004669_pt1 | contig 11471 bp, 7 predicted proteins | sample 041ome_8_FD_133020 | JGI IMG/M metagenome (GOLD analysis project Ga0181601, IMG submission 133020) | Coastal salt marsh microbial communities from the Groves Creek Marsh, Skidaway Island, Georgia - 041407BS metaG (megahit assembly) | ecosystem: Environmental > Aquatic > Marine > Intertidal zone... | reverse complement strand
GTTCGTGCTCATCACCGGCGTTCCCGGAACCGGGAAGACGACGCTCGCGGACCGCCTGGCGGCTCGATTGGGTGGTGACGGCGTGTGCGCGCGCGTCGACGTCGGCGCGATCGCCGAGGACGGAGGCTTCTACGGGGACTACGTCGAGGAGATGGACACGCACGAGCTCGATGAGGACGGGGTGTTGGATCACGTCGAGGAAGTGCTCGCGGGGGCGGAGGAATCGGGTTCGGGCGTCGCGTGCGACTATCACTCGTGCGAGTTGTTCCCAAAGCGTTGGTTTGATTTAGTCGTCGTCTTGACCTGCGTCGAGGATACCAAGACGCTGTACGAGCGATTGGAGAGCAGGGGGTACTCGGAGAAGAAGATACGGGAAAACGTCGAGTGCGATATATTTCAAGTGGTCGTGGAGGAGGCGAAGGAGGCGTACGACGAGGTGTGGACGAGAAACAACGCTTCGTTGGACGATTTGGAGCGAAACGTCGAGGAAATCGCCGAGTGGTTCGAGGCGAGGTGTAAGTAATAACGGAAGTTAAACTTTCTTGTTTTTGTCGTCGATTCAACCGTTTCTTCTACCTACCAGTGCTAGTACTAACGCGACCATCGCGGCGACTCGCGCCTCGCGCGACGCGGCGTCATTCCGGAACGCGAACGCGCATGGGCGGAACGAGCGCCGCATCCGTCTCTTCATCGTCTATCCGTTCAGCTTTAAACGTCCCCACGGATCGCCACTCGCGACGAATGACAAACCTGGTTTGATTGACGAGTAAACGCCCCTTGTTGGCGCTGATTCGATCGCCCCACGCGAGCGTTTTGAAGAAGAGCTTTTCCTCGCCAAATTCGACGTCGCCTCGCTTCATCCCGTTCATCATGAGATTAAAGCGCAGCGTGTCCCCGTCCAGGCTCCACGTCCCCGAAGAAAACTTTGTCGGCGTGAACGCACCCGTGGCGATCGGTTCAACGACGCCGTTCTCTCTGAATTCAACGGCGACTGGACACACGAGCCGCATGCCCGATCGGCCCCACGCCGGCGGCATCCACGTGCCCTTTTCGCGTCCGATATCCGCGAAAATCCTCCACCTCGTTCCGACGAGCGCCGTCGCCGTCGCGTCACCGGCGTACCCAAACCTCTTGGATAGACTTTTAGACACCGTCTCGCTTCGTCGTTGCGCTTTACGAATGCTGTACGCGACGGCGCCGATGACGCTCCACTGGAAAGCCGCCGAAGCCCACCTGCGGCGTTCCCTCGCCTCGTTCTTCGCGTCGTCTCGAGCCACCACCGCTCTCGGCGGTTCGGTGTACGACACCGACGCGTCATCTACGTCCTCACCATCGCTCGTCGACGACAGCGCGACGGGAATGCCCCGGTCATCGAACCGCGAGCTCGCCCTCGCGCTCGAACGCGAACGCTCAAACGCGTCCAAGTTTTCAAAGTCCGTCTCTTTAATCTCTCTCGCCACCACGGTTCGTCGATCCACCGCGAACGCTGGAGGCGACGACGCGAGAATCGCCATCGATGCCGCGAGCGCCGTCGCCGCGCGTCGTCGGTTCGTCGTCGTCGCTTCTTCAACGCGAACAACCTCATCGTCGTCAGCACCGCTCGCCTTTGCGGATAAAACCACGCGGCGTTCGCGCGGCGCGTTTCTCTCGCCCGCGCGTCCGCGAGCCGGCGCGTTCGCGCGAGAACCGACCGCGCTCGACGTCGCGACGCACCCGAGGGTCGACATGACGGCCGACGACGGGACGGGGCACCGGATGGAGGCGTCGTCTGACGTCACCACGTCATAAAGCGCAGCGCGAACAAGATGCGAACCGCCGCCGCGGACGTCGGTGGCGCGCTCGGACCGACGCGTCCGCGAAGACACCGCGCGAGAAGACCCGGCGTTCGGGCGACGCCGCCGAGCGCGACGCCGCCGGGGCGGCGGCGGTTCACGCGCGAGGAAAAGATTGTCGAAGCGCCGAGTGAACCGTCTCGCGTGGACCTCCTGAGTGGTGAACGCTTCGACGACGCTACGACGCGGACGTGGGAGAGCCGATCGCCCTTCTTCTACCCGCGGTTCGCGCTCTTCGGGGCGTTGTTTCTCGGGTTGGGCTTGAGCCTGCCGGCGAGCATCGGGGACGCGGCGAGAGGCGGGGACGTCGGGGTGTTGTTGGAAAACGTCGCCGGGCTCGTCGCGTGCGGAGCGGCGGTTCGATTCGATGCGGGGAAGAGGAAATCTGCGTTGATGCGGTTGCAAAAAGAGCTCGCGTTGGGGAGGATGACGGTGATTCAGAGGAATAAGTTTCGGGAGGAACAGACGTTTTCGTTGAGTGAGTTGCGAGACATCGCTCGCGTCGCTCTGGTGTACGGCGACGCCGCAAAAGTGGAAAAGGATCTGGTCGCGGCGACGCCGTACAGACGAAGGCTCGAGCAATCGAGAATACTCGTCGTGCCTGTCGTCGAACGATCGGTAGAAGCATCGTCGAGCCCCGTGGCGGATGTCGGTCCAGGAAGATGGGAGTTGTTAAAGGATGTCGTCAAGGCGTTTCCGGGCGCCGGCGCGGGCAGATGGTTAGCCTGGCCGACGCAGAACGACGATTGGGCGGGGTACTTTCGACGACTCATGGGCGAAAGCGCAACTAAAGGTGGCTACGTGACCATCTCTACGAGCGGGATGATTCGCGGAAGTGGCGTCGGCGCGCCGAATTGGGACGTGTTGCTTTCGACTTTTCCGCGTAATCGGCCAGGTAACCGCGAAGACGAAGAAGCTGAGAAGGCATGGAAGCGCGCGACGCTGGATTCGTCCGAGTCGATCAGCGGCAGGGCGGAAGGCACCGAAGTGGCGCGAGGAGGCGGTCGCGGCGCCATTTCTCAGGCGCTTCCGCGTGAAGTGCCCGAGCTCAGCGGTATCATCAGTCTACACGAAGATTTTTATCGCGCGCTCGATGCTGGAGACGAGACGGGAATGAAGAGCATATGGGACAAGTCTTCCGGTAGACCCAGCGCGTTGACACCTCTCGTAGAGAAGGGTGCGAGACGCGACGGTTGGGACGTCGTGCTCAAGCCCGACCGTCGACCGGAGGGTATCAAGGTGGCAGATGTAGACGTTACTATCGAGCAGGGCGTCGCGACTTTGACCGGGCTCGAGACGGTGGCGAATGGGGCGACATTGCTCTGCACGCAGACTTTTGCGCGCGAGAATGGAGACGGCGATTGGATCATGACTGGGCACACAACCATACCTTATGGTCAGGATACCGTGGCCAAGGTGGTTCTTCGATGTGATTCGACGGGATGTATAGCCGTTCCCGCAAAGTCAGTCGCGTCTTCCACCGCTTGAGTAGCTCGTTGTGTTGCGTTGCGTTTGATTGTAATATTTCAATATGAAAATTCTATAGTATACAGCATTGATGTACCATATTCGTATCATAACCTAGAGGTGCACTTACCAATATTCATCCGCGTAGTCCAATTCGCGGGCCTCGGCGGTGCGGGGGTCGATGCCACCCTTCTCATAATCTTCGATGGTTTGTTTCGTCCGTTCGACAAAACCTTCGTAATCATTCTTCGCGTCTCCGTCACTCACTCTCAAACCGACAAGTTTTTCACCCGTCGATGTCTGAACGCGAGCAACCTTGATGGCATGGTAAACAGGTCCGGTGCGTTCACGCTCCTCTCTACGCTGAAATCTTTCATTCAAGACTTTCCAAATCGGTAAGACGGCGCCGCAAATCAGCACGTCATCTTTGAATCGGACACCGTCCGTACACTTAGCGCCAAAACTTGTCGCCGTGCATCCTTTACCGTGTCTGCAGGTTTTGGAGGAGAACTCGTACCAAAAGTTCCAAAGCTCCCGAAATCGGATTGCAGACATCACTTCGTGATCTTCGACGAGTTCGTAATTTATTTCCAAATTGTCCAGAGTCATGAACGTCGGGCCAAAATTGTTTGGTCGATAGATGCGCATTTGAGGATTTCTCACGTCATAATTCGTCAACTCTCGGCCAAACTTTTTGACTTCCTGGGCGTAACAAACATGCGGACGATTCGTCTTCGACGCGGTGCCGTACGTGGCGATATAAAAGCCGCAGCGGCCCTTCTGTCTAGAATTTTCAAACACTTCTGCCTTGTTTCGATTGTATTCATGTTTCAGCGCGCAGACGTGTCTGTAGCTTACGCCTTGATCCGATTCTACCAATCTCAGCGTTGTCGTCGCTTGGGAAAGCGGGCACGTGTGGATGACGTGACAGTTTTCCTCACTAGCCCTGATGCTTGTTCCGGTAATGTTGAAGATACCATCGTCGTAAGTCCCGTTTTGTTTCTTCTGTTTGATGAGCGCTTTCAGAGTTTCCATGAAATACTCAAAGGCGACACGCTGAGATTGTATTGGTAGACCGAGCAACCGATTGAGAAATTTTGCCACCGGGATTTCATTTTTCGCTCTCAGACAAAATCTACCACGTGAATCTTTTTCGCCGAGGCCGACGTCAACAAAGTCATTCTGTATCATTTCGATGAGCCTTTCGGTGGATCCAAACAAGTATCCATCAATCGTCACGTTTTGGAGCGGTAATGATTCGCCCCTCAAGTCCATCATCATCTTCTTCATGGCTTGAGCTCCGTAAGTATTGTCGATATCGAAGCCCTGTAAGCTTTGACCAGCGCCCATTGCATTTCTATCACCCTTGAGCAAAGCTCCGAGAGAGAGCAAGCGCTTAGCGGCGCTAGAAGCGAAACGGCGCTCTCCACCGCAAGGCGTCATGAAAATTCTGTACAAGGGCGCGCTCGATTGATTCGCGCGGTGCGATCGTCCAAACTGTTGAATAGCTTTGTCTGCGCTCCAAGGAAGTTCCAACGTCATGTGACATCGTCGACGTTGATTGGCGACTCGCCTATCGGCTTGAAGAGAGATTCCAGTACTCGCCGCGTCAGAGATTATGGCGATGAGCTTTTCACCATTTTGAAATTTGCGCTTTTCGGAAATGTTCAGCATTTTCCCCGATGCATCGCCGTCTTCCGTGCGTTGTCGAGTCACGACAACACCATCTGGCCGTCGAACTTGATGCATCTTTCTCCCCGTCATCTCAGCCACGGTGGTGTGCCCGCCACACAAGTCGATCAAGTTGTCGAGAGGATTTGGTGGAAGTTGGAGATGTTCAATGGCACGCAGCAAGAGAGCTCGAATGGCGACCATGTGTGGGTTCACAACACGTCTTCCGTCAGATCCTTCTGTATCGGAGTCGACTTCATCGCTCTCATCATCTGAATCTTCTCGAACTGGTTCGTGCTTCACCCGTCGCTGGGGAACAGTTACCAGCGCTAGAGGCGTCGCTTGTACTGGCGGCGGCGGCGGCGGCGGCGCTGGCTCTTGGTCGTCCACATTGTTCAGCTTCGTTTCCAACTCTCTGCTCGCATCGGCAACCTCTGGCATAAATCGACCGAGTCTCGCGAGAACGTTCGCGGCAGGTCTCGCGGTAGAAGTCGGCGTCGCGGCGACACCACTTTCAGGCTTGACCATGACTGCGGTAGATGAACCAGGCACGCCATCAAACGTACTGCGAGCCAGCTCGTACGACGCGCGTCGTCTGATCGCACTCTTTTGGAACTCTTCTTCAATCTCTTCATCCGTTTCGGACATATCGATTTCTATTATGTCATCGTCGAGACGGCGTCTCGCCGGCGCCGGCACGCGCGGCGGGGTCTGTGAAGGACGTTTACGAGCAGATCCATTGGGCTCAGTAGTCACCGCCGCCACTGCCTGTGCCGCGTCTACGAAGCCTTGCTCATCGGCGGAATGCAGCAGCGCATTCAGGCCCGACGCGATTCTTTGTTCCATGGCTTCGAGTTCTTTGACTTGACTTTCGTTGACTCCCGCGCGCACGCGCTGGGCGATATTGTCGCTCGATAAATCCAAAAAGTCCCCGTTGGCTTTCGCCGCCTCGAATCGGTCAGCAAGTACATCGTCTAAAGACTTTTCAACCGCGACTTCAATGTCACTGTCTGACTCATCTTTCGAAGGCGCCGCCGTGGCGTTATCCGTCATCGCCGTATCGCCAGACGGATCGCGAAGCTCAGTCTCGTCGGCCGGCGGCTCTCGCACGTTACCCCGTTGATCCATCACGCGCCGCACCGCAGCGCGGCCCACCGCGTCAGCAATTGTTTCTTGAGAACACCACGTATTAACAACGCGGACTACATCAGCCAGCACCGAATCCCAAACCGTCGTTATCTGCGCAGACGAGCGCGAAGATTTTGTGGGGAAGTAATCGCTCACGAACTTTGACAGCATCTCCGCCGGAGCGCTCACAAAGTCGTTGTCTTCACCGAGACCCCCATCTAACGCGCGCGTGAGACTCGCTTCACCAGTGCTCTGGAGACCGATCACCACAGCCATGTTCTCTTCTTCAACCGCGCGACGAGCCATCTTGGCGAGCTTTGGCACCTTGGCAGCCATGAGCATCTGACGGTAAAATCGCTGGTGCGTGGCCCAGAAGAGTCTCACCAATTTACCATCCATACCATTCTTCAAATATACCAAGTTTTGGGCTTCGCGCAGGTCGCCAGCGTCTTGAAGCCTGACGCAGGCGTCAAAAGTCTTTTTTAAAATCAACCAAAGCGCCGTGCTGCGATCGTACATCAACTCCATCTCTTGAGAGAGTTTGCAATCGACGAGCTCAAATTCGGCGTGCGCGTACGACAAAGTGCGACACAGGTAGCTTCCCGTGGCTTTTAATCCGCACGCGAAAATTTCTAAAGCACCCAATCCAGAATTCTTGGGTTCAAGGTGTTTGATCATCTCCACCGTATCCTTCCATCCAAAATGTCCTAATCTCGTCATGTATCCTAAATTCTTTGGTTCGCTAGCGCCCGTGGCGGAGGCGTACAAGACGCGCGCGTTCGGAAGTACCTCTTGCAGCGCGACGACGCACACCGCCGTCTTGGTCGGTTTACCCGCAGTGCTGAATAGATTTTTCGCCTTGTGACACTCGTCGAAAATAATCAAAGCTCCGTGTTCATCCTCACCGAGCCAATCCACCAACTGTTTCAATCTACTGCCGTTCACCACCATTTCCACCGACGCGTCTGTCGTTTGCTTCATCTTTCGTTTCGTCCTCGGAGCGCCTCGAATCAACAGCGAGTACGTGCAAAACACAACCCCTTCATCGACAATGTCACTGAGCGGACCGGTCGGAAGATTCGACTGCGTTCTCGGCTCTACGGTGATGGACGGCGTCGCGTTCAAATCATTCAAATCTCTCATCGCGTCAAACTTGAGATCCGCGCTCGTCGACACCCAGAGCACGCGTTTCCCACCTCGGCGTCTGTGTTCGTACACCATCGCCGCAATCTGTCTCCCTTTACCCACGCCCGCGCCGTCACCCAAAAAGAACCCGGCACGCGCCTGTTTCTCCCCCGGCAATCGAATCTCGTGTCGCATGCACGCGTACACCACGCTCTCCATCTGCAACGACGACAACCCGCCGCTCTCCACGATGTCCCTCAACGAGTGCTCGTACGCCGGCACGGGCGGGGCCACCTTGGCCAACGTCCCAGTTTCCACCACGGGATCCGGATGGGGCCCGCCCGGGATGGACGCTCCGTGCGTCGGCGCGTACGCCTCGTACTCCGCCTTGCTCTCCCCAGTCGCGTCGTCGTCCACTTCCTCAATCTCCACCGGCTCTTCCGGGTCCGGCACCGCGCGTTCCGTCTTCACCCCCGCCGACGCGCGATTATATCCCATCTCGGCGCGACGTCGTCGTCCACGGGCGCGACCGTCCGCCGTCGTTTCGGGTCGTCAACGACTTCTTACGCGACAGACCGATTCGGTTCGAATCTAAATTTATCCACGGTGCGCTCCCATCCCCTCGCGCGCTTTCTCTCGCGCGCGATCGTCCGTCGACGTCCGTCCGTCGACCTCCGTCACTCAGTCTCCGGCCTGCGTCGATCCCTCGGCGCGTTTCCCTCGGCGTCCGTCCCGCGCGTCGGTGACTCAAGCCGCGACGGATGCCATGCATTCATTCATTCACTTTTTTCGGCGTTTCCGAGACGACGCGGTCTCGGAAACATCAAAATCGGGCTCGCCGGGTCGTTCGATCGATGCCGCGACGAACGCGTCGACGCGAGGCGACGCGGGAGACGGTCGGCGCGCTCGCGTCGGTGTGCTGCGCGTCGGTGTGCTGCGCGTCGGTGACGACGACGACGACGAGCGGCGCGCGCGATGGGAACGGATTGGTTTTTTGGTGCGGAATCGCGACGAGCGTTTTAGCGCCGTTGGTGGACGTCGCGGCGAGGCGACGGAAGGGACTGGGGCGGCGGGGCGAAGAGATTGTTCGTGACGTCGATGATGGGTTTCGGTTTCGCGGCGTCGCGGCGTCGATGGTTGGATACGTCGTCGGGTTCGTCGCGTGGTGCGGGATTTGCTGGGCGTTCGGCGCGAGCGGGTGGATGGACGCCGACGCGGCGCGCGGCGCGCGGGCGCTCGCGTCGTTGGCGAGCGGGATGACGTTCGCACCGCTCTTCGTGGCGTGCGATGCGGCGATGGAGGATGGGCGCGAGGACGCGTTCGAGGAGATGGCGCGGCAGGCGAGGAGGATCGTCGTGGACGGAGACGTGCGGACGCCGAGAGAGGTGGGCGCGAGAGCGGCGGCGTTCGGCGCGTGCCTCGGCGCGTGGTTCGGGGCGCTGCCGATTCCGCTCGATTGGGATCGGCCGTGGCAAAAGTGGCCGGTGAGCGTGGTGCGGGGGATGACGTTCGGGCATCTCGTTGGGGCGACGTCGGCGATTGTTTACGTCTATTTGCACGACGTGTTGCGAATGCGAGCGACGGCGGCGCAGACGCGCGGCGGTGAGGAGACGCTCACGGCGGCGGCAGAGGGTGAGAAAGAGATGTTTCCGTCGTCTCCACCGAAGAAAAGGCGCGGACGCCCGCGGAAGAACCCGGCGTGAAACTTTCGTCGTCGTCGTCGTCGTCGTTGTACATTTATCATTTTATAGAAGCGCTACTAGAGTACTCTAAGACGGCGCGAAACCGTAATTATCCGCGGCAGCCCTCTGGAGGGCGTCGTCGGGGGCTAACAACTTTTGAATGCGCTCCACCTCTCGCGCGTCCCCCGTTCTGTGCGCCACCTGAAGCTTGTGTCGGAGCAAATCTTGTTCGCGCATCGCTCCCGCGTCTCCTCTCGCGCGCATTCGCTCGACCAGTTCGCTCTGTCTCGCCGCCGCTTCACGCTCCCGCGCCTCCGCGATCTCCCGCCGACGCATCTCCTCATCGTTCCCAAACGCCACGGTCGTGCGCCTCTTTCCTCCTCTCCCGTCCTCGTCTTCGCCGTCCTTGCCGTCCGCTCTGTCCTCCCGTCCGCGTCCGTCTCGAGACCGCGAACGCCGACGACTCTTTTTGTGACGCCGCTCCTTGTGACCCCGCTCGCTACGCTTCTCTTTTCGTCTCCTCCTTCGATCGGCGTCGCTTCCGTCGCTTCCCCGTCCTCGCCTCGACCCCGCGCCCGTCGTCCCTCGGTCCACGGCGAAGAACTCCCGCAGCGCATCCTTCGCGAGCTCGACGTCGCCGCCGTGTGATTCCAGCGCCAACGCCAACGTCGCCGAAGTCGCCGCCGGGAACCGTTGACGGAGGTGCGCGTCCGCGGCGCGCGCCGCCTCGCGCGCGCGGATTTCCGCGTGGCGAACCATCATGCTCGGACCGCGGTCGTCCGGAGCGTTCGGGTCGCCGCGGGTAAACATTTGTTTTGATTTTTTCGCCTCGAAGCGCGCGCGCGCGCGTCGAAATGTGAAGCGCGCGTTTGTTTGTTTCAATTCAAACGCCCCGTGCGTGATGTTGATTGTTAAAAATGTGCGACGTCGTTGTCGGTATTAATCTACGCTGAGCATGAGTTTGAACATCTCGTACGTGTAGTACCCGAGCGCGGCGGAGGGAAGAACCTGGATGCAACTCGGTCCGAGTCCGGCGTACAAGCCGCGAATGCCGGCGTCCTTGGATACGGATCGAAGCGTCGAAGCCATCGCCATGAGCGCCTTTCGACCAAAGACGATGGCGGTGGAAGAACGACCGCCTTGCATTTGCATGCGTCTGCGAACGACTTCGAACGGGTAGGTGCACGCCTCGGAAGCGACGCCGGCAATGGCGCCGTAGAGCATCATGTTCTTTTGTTCGATCGTCTTTACGGCTTGAGCGTCGTCGGCGTCTTTGGATTTCGTACGCTTGCCGTTTCGTGCTCTCTCCGCCGCTCTCTCCTGGTTGAGCTGGGCTAATCTACGGTTCTTCAACCCATCATAAATGCTATAGTACACCGCGGCGTTGGGCGCCATGGAAACGAGCGCCGGGGTGATTCCCCGGTAAAACGTGCTCAAGCCTTCCTCTCTATACATTCTCCGCACGCACGCGAGAAAGGAGCCGTACCGCTCGAGGCCCCCAGCCGTGAGCAGTCTGGTGCGAATGACGTCCATGGGGAAACACGTGATGACGGCTGTCATCCCAGCCCCAGCCCCGGCGCAGAGCAACCCAATCTTTCTCGCGTCGCTTCCTTCGGGAAACGAGCGATAGACGAATTCGCGATACGTGTCAAAGGCGCAAAAGTTGATCGCCTTGAACGGTGCCGTGCGCGCAATGTTGAGCATGTTCCCTTTCCAAAACCCACCGAATCCTTCTTTTTGCATGATGGCACTCACCAAAGCCTCCGGTTTGAGCGCGCTCCCGTTCAAAAGATACTCAATTTTGACTCGCTCGAGCGGCGCGAGCACCGTGCGCACAACCACCGCGGCGAGCGTACCGCTCGTCAACCTCCTCGCCGCAGCCTCCTGCCTCGAAAGCTTCCTCTTATCCCGCGACCGAATCGTCTCCAAGCTCGGCATTCTCGGCGGTCTCCACCTCGCGACGCCCGCACCGACGCTTCCAGACGCCGACGACGCCGACGCTAAAAAAGTCTTCCTCTTCCTCCTCTTCTCGAGCGCCCGAGCCGCTCGTCTCCCGCTCGCTCGCCCTCTCTTCTCCCCCGACCCGCGGCGACGCCGCAGACCCTCCACCTCGCGCTCGATCACCCCTCGTATCCCTCCGATCCGTTTCACCGCGCCCCGCATCGCCTCGACGACGCCGTCGACGACAACCTTTTCGCCCGTCCGCCTCGGCTCTCCATCCTCGGCTCCGCGTCCTCCTCCTCCTCCCGAACGCCCCGCGCTCGCGTCTTCACCCGTCCATCGACGCCCCCGACCGCACCCGGCGCGAACCCCGCGCCGGGTCCATCCATCCCACGCCGACGACGACGATACCGTCGCCGACGTCGACGACACCGACGACGCGTGCAAAGCCGTCCGAGTCATGACACCGTTCGGTTCGGTTCGTTACCCTCGTCCTCCTTCGTCCGAAACGACCGGGACGTTCGCGCGCGCGCGCCCCGCCTCGTCGTCGACGATACCAATCAATCGATCGTATCGTATCGAACGATCGATCGACGAACGAGACGAACGACGACGCCTGACGACG
>Ga0181601_10004664_pt1 | contig 11478 bp, 9 predicted proteins | sample 041ome_8_FD_133020 | JGI IMG/M metagenome (GOLD analysis project Ga0181601, IMG submission 133020) | Coastal salt marsh microbial communities from the Groves Creek Marsh, Skidaway Island, Georgia - 041407BS metaG (megahit assembly) | ecosystem: Environmental > Aquatic > Marine > Intertidal zone... | reverse complement strand
TCTCTCGGTGCGTGCGTGCGGGAATGTGCCGACTCGACGACGCGCGGTCCACGACGCGCGACCGACGTGACGTGGATGCGATCGATGATTCGATCGCGATCGATCGACATCCATCGCGATCGATGTCGCGATCGATCGATCGATCGCGATCGACAGTCGATCGCGACGTGGTTGCGATCGATCGAGCGATCGCGTGGGGGTGCCCAGTGGGTGTGCGCGTGCCTGGTCACGATCGGTCGATGTCCACAACCCACACGAAGGGGGAACGACCCCCCCAAAAAAAAGCGCCCCCGTCTGTGGGATGGGGGAATCTCGCCGAGATATCGTCCGTCGATCGCGACCCGTCAGGTTCGCGCGCGATCGATGTCGCGCATCGATGGATGACGCGCGCGATCGATGCGTGCGCGGGGTGGACGACGACGACGACGCATGCGTGCGCGAAGCGCGCCATTGATTCGCGCGCATGCTGGCGCGGACGACGACGACGCGCGCGCAGACGAGGTGGACGGCGACGGGCGGGATTGCGTCGCGTCTCACTCGCGCGTGTCGCACGAGCGCGCACGGTGCGCGACGGTGCGCGCGCGTGATGGCGTCATCGGCGGCGCCGGCGTCGAACGCGTACCTGTTGCTCACGCTGCACTACGTCGATGGGATGTTGGAGAAGCGCGGACCGCATCGGGAGGCGCATCTCGCGGGGGCGCAGCGGGGGTATGATGATGGTACGATTGTTATGGCGGGGGCGTTGCTTGATCCCGTCGATGCTGGGGTGTTTGTGTTTAAGAATGTGGATGAGGCGCGCGTGAAGGCGTTCGTGGAGGCGGACGCGTATTACGTCGCCGGGTTGGTGCCGAGGTATACGATTCGTCCGTGGATGGTTGTGGTTGGGAATTAATGATGACATTATTAGTGGGTGCGGGTGGAATGTTTTGTGATGAAAGTATAACATTTTTTGTTTACGGTTGTGTGTGTGTGTGTGTGTGTACAAGGCTGTGAAATCGTAAAGAATAATATAAAGCGCCGCGCAAAGCCTCCTAAAAGCTTCTAAAAGTTGTCGAAACCGCTCGTGTCGCCCTCGATGATTTGACGCAAAGACAGCAACACAAAGCCAAGTCCGAATAATACGCCAAGGTTGACAAAGGAAAACAGTAACCTGCTCTTTCGTGGTGTAAAGCCGAGGTTTAAGGATGTCAAGACGCCCTTGGCCGCGGCGCCGACGATGTCCTTGCGCTTCGTCGCATCCGTCATAGCGAGTAATTTCAACGCCAACGTAGGGTGAGTGTAGAGCATGATGTTGGCCAAATCAAATTCGTTCATATCCTTCAAGTCGTCTTTCGAAAAGTCTGTCAAACCGATAGCCTCCATGTAATATGGATCAACCTTGTTCAACGTCGTCATGACATCCATAACGCCCGCCGCGTTGGCGGCGTCCACCTTCTTCGCCGCCGCATCATCGGCACCAGCATCATCCTCGATCGGTACAGCATCTACGATGACGTAAGGTTCAGTTTGTGCCACGCGAAGCACCTTGAATCGTTTCTGTCCTTTGGCGACGACGGCGAGGAGCTTACCGTCGACGACGACGTCGTGCGCGCAGATATCCATCATCGTCCCTACGCCCGCGATGCGCCCATCGATCCCACGGTACACAGCCCCGAACGCATTCGTCTGCTCGAATGAGTCTTCTGGTAAACGTCCGTAGCCTGGGACGATGTCGAACATTCGATCGCCACTCTCGTACGCGTCGATGACGCGTGAGCCATTCAGGTTGATCTTCTTGCGACCATCCACGCCCTCTAAAATCCCTCGAAGCTTGAATCCAGCCTCATCGGTATCTTCAAAACCATCCATCGCACCATTCTTAGTGCCCGGGATGAGCTTGGAGAACAACGTCAGCCATCGCGGCTCGAATAAATTCAATCTAACGTACGAGCCCGGGACGGCGACGAATGGATACGGAATGACTGGTACTTGGAATTCCCCAGGCTGTCGAACAATCTCCTTGCCTTCTTCCACCGCTCCATTCACTGCCTTAAACTCCTTTGCGTCATCGTCATCGAGCACCACGAATCGCTCGCCGGTAACCTTATCAAACACCTCCTGCGGAAGCTTAAACCACTTTGTGTCGTCGCTCAAATCGTACCCGCTAAACGTCTTCTCAAACGGCGAGTCCAAAAATCCCAACGGTACGTCCAAGAACACCGCTTGCAATCTCTGAATCCGCGTCGTCATCGCATCACTCTTCTTAAAAGCCTTCTCTCTCGCGCTCCGTTGCTCTTTCGACGCGCGCTCCTTCGCTTGCGCCTCGGCGCGCTTGGCATCCGCAGCCTCCGCCTCGGCGCGCGCCTTAACCTCAGCTTCATCCTCCCCGAGCAACGCGCTGAGCGACGCCAACGAGTCCTCCGCCTTGATCTTCGTCGTCGTCGTTGTCGTCGTCGTCGTCGACGACGCCTTGACGCCCCCATCGCCGTCCTCGACGCTCTCCACCGTCGCCGTGTTCGACGACGACTTGCGCCCGAACGTGTCCCACCACGCGCGCGTGCGCACCGTCGCCGCCCCCCGTCGCGCCGACGCCGACGACGCCGACGACGATGAAAGTGTCGACGATAACGCGCGCGACGACGCGCGCGAGCGCACCGTCGCGGGCGCGAACGAGGTCATCGAGTGCGTCGTCATTCGTCGGTGCCGTCGCGGCGCACAGTGACGTCATGTTTTATCCAGACTACACCACAGGCGTCGAGCTCAACGTCGCGAACGCGTCAGAATTGCGCGCGCGACGGCGAAAGGCGCGCGATGGGGAAGATTAAAGATTATTTTATCGCGCAAGGCATCGAGGCGGGGGATATTCCAAAAGCGTTCGTGTGCGTGTGCGCTGTGATTGATGCGCGCGCGGTGGATGTGTTGGTTGCGGTGTTGCGGTTGAGTGCGGTGTATGCGTGACTGACGATGTGGTGCGTGCGCGCGTAGTTTTCATGAGGTGATTAGTGTGGCGTTTGCGGCGTCGACGTGGGTGATGTGCTACGCGTTGCAGCCGTCGTTGACGTTGGCTAGGCCGCTGCGCGCGTTGCCGCTGGCGGAGCGCGCGGCGCCCGTGTTCAAAAGGACGCTCGAAATTGCGGCGGCACAGACGGTGAAGATGACCAAGCGCGTGCCGATGTTAGTGAAGGCTAATCCCGAACGGTTAACGCTTGGATTGGCGGAAAGTTTGATGTTTCGTGGGGCGATAAAGCCAATCACGTTTGGCGGGAAACTGTTCTTGTCGTACAAGTTTGTGCAGTGGACCAAGAGGAAAAGTCGACCGGTGCGCGCGGCATCGTTGACGTTGAGCGCGCGTGGACGGAAGCGGGGACAGCACCCGGTATTGGTGACTGCGTGAGCGCGCGCGTGTCGTAGTATGTATAGAGTTTAGCGGCGTCAGAAGATGTTATGAAAGATATTATAATCAATTCTTCTCTAGCGTCCGCGAAAGTTTCTGAATGATTCAGCCGCTGTGGACGTCGTCTCAGACTTCAAACTCACGTCGCGAACGTCTTCTAGTTGTTCTTGGAGCACTTGAATGGCTAGGTTTTTCCAGACGTCACCGGCGGCGTTCTCGGCGCCCGAAGGCACGAAATCAAACGCCATGCGAAACAGCACGCGCGTGAACCCAGGCGTAGTGGGCAGGCACACGTGTAGCTGCTCAACGCATCCCATCGGGGTATCGCCCCCGATGCGAGGCTTCAAAGCAATCGTACTCGAAATCACACACGACGGCTTGAACAGCACGCTTTGCGGCACTGGGTCATATCCCACGCGCAAGATTTTGGAAATCGCCTTTGTCGCGTCGATGGCTTGAAATCTCCCCGCGCCACGGTTCAAAATCCCCACTGGCTCTCGGCGTGCGCGTTCAGTGATATCAAGCAGGCGCTCTACGACGACTTGACTATCTAATTCCACGTCAGCTGTGACTTCAGCCATGGTCACGAACCCCTCTCGCGGGGTAAACATCCCCGGCCCGTTGGCTTCGTACACGTCTTCGTCCCAAGACGCCTCCACGCCTCCGCTCGCGACTGCCGCGCCATCGTCACCCATACCGACAAAATCCCTCGGATCGCTCGCACCCGGCCACACGAACACCATACCATCCCGTTCAATCACTCGCAAATCATTCACCACGACATCCTTTAAAAACTTACACGACGGCATCTTCACGCACGCTCCGCCCGTCGTGTACTCCCACCCGTGATACGGGCACTGTATGCGCCCTTCCACCACCTTCCCCAGGCTCAGCGGACACGCACGGTGCGCGCATTCATCTTTCACGCACCCTAACTCCCCGTCTTCGCCTCTGAACAACACCCAGGGCACGTTGAATAAATCAAACGTCGCCATCGACGTCTTATCCCGCACGTCGCGCGCGAACGCCACTGGAAACCAATAGTCCCGCGCATCTCTTCCCATCCTTCTCGTCGTCGACGTCATCCACGACGACGCCGACGCCGACGCCGACACCGACGCCGACGCCGACGACGTACTCGCCGCACCCATCGCGCTCTCCCCATCCTCCACGACCGCGCGCACGCGCGCGAACGATGCCCCGCGCATCGACGCCGACGCGCGATCGCTCGCGCGCGAATGCACCGTCGCGCCACCCATCGCGCGACCGCCGCGATGGTGCGCGCGCGCGGACGACATCGATATCGCCGTCGCCGATGCCGATGCGTGCACCGTCGTCATCCCGCGCGTCGTCGTCGTCCGTCGCACACTCGCGTCGGGCATCCGTCGATCGATCATCGACCGACGTGTGTCGACGACCTGTGTTGGCGTCGACGCACCCCTACTAGACACAGTACGCCCACAGTACGAGGACACGCGCGCCGATCTCGAGTTTTATCAATCGACGAACGCGCGAGATCACCACACATCGGCGTGCACGCGCCTAAACAGCGCACATCGCGGCGCATGGGTGTGGATAAGTGATTTAGCGCGAGACAGCGGACTTACCCCTCAGCTTGAGTCGTGATTCGTCGTTTGGGTGTATACGAACGCACGCGCGGCGGTTTGGATCGCGCGCGCGGGTGGATAGACTTGTGGATAGCCGTCGTCGACGTCGCCGATGCGTGGCGCGACGCGACGCGCGACACTTCGCGCCGCGTCTCGCATCGCATCGCACGACATTTATTTTATTTCTTCCCCATCGCACGCCATGCAGTCCATGTCCTTCGCGTCTCGCGTGTCCAACGCGCGCGCGTTCACCGCGGCACCGGTCAAGTCGTCGTCGACGTCGCGCACGGCGGTGCGAACGCGCGCCGGGTCTTTGATTGAAACCGCGCGCGCGAACGGTTTGAACGCCTTCGCCGACGCCGTCGATGCCGCTGGTTTAACCGCGACGTTGTCCACGGGCACGTATACGGTGTTCGCGCCGAACGACGAGGCGATGAAGGCATTCACCAACCCCGATGGCACGCACGCCATCGAGGATGTGTTGAAGTTTCATTGCATCAAGGGGAAGATTCAAGGCAAGCACGTGACCAACTACCCGCTCATTATGACTCTCGAAGGGACGAAGATTGCGATTGATTCTAAGACGTTCAAGGCTGAGGGTAAGATTGAGGTTGGTGCCCCGCCGCAAGGGACGCAAGGTCTCGCCGGCCGCGTCGACGGCGGGTTCATCGTGCAGACGGATATCGAAGCGGACAACGGCGTGATTCACATCATCGATGGTGTTGCGTCGCCCAAGGTGCCGCTCATTGGCCAAAATGGTGGCTATGTTGCCGGTACCGAACCGGGTTCTGGTGAAGGCCGCACTGGCCTCGACGTCAAGGTTTCTGCCAAGAAGTAAAAGTCGAGACGTACGTACGTCCCGCGCCGTCCCGAACGGCTCCACTATTTATCATGACGACGCCCGCGAGAGGCTGTCGCGCTGTCTGTACATTGTCATTTGTTGTTCATTCCGCTATTACTTGTCAAACTAGTCTTAGTTGCGCTTTAATAATTCAATTCAATTCAGATTCGTCCCGACCTCAACGCAACCACTGCGCGCACGTGAGTCGTCATTCGTTGACGCGTGCCTCATGCTTCCCATGACTCACACCACGCGCGCGTGCGCATCCTCGAAACCACACGCGACGTTTGCACGAACGTCCCGTGTCGTCGCGCGCACCGCCGTCGTCCCGAGCGCCTCTTCCTCGTCCTCGTCGTCGTCGTCGTCGTCGTCGTCGGAGCTCACCCGCGCTTTTGCCGCGAGCGCGCTCGCGTTCGCCGTGGCTTCGTCCTCGCTGACGCTCGCCCCCGCCGCGCTCGCGGGATTAAACAAATCCGGCAACAGTGACGCGTATGCGGAAATGATGAAACAAATGGAGGCGGAACGCGCGCCGACGATGAGCGCGGAGAGCTTGTTCAAGCAAGGCGGGGGCGCGTGCGGCGAAGGCTACGAGCTCAAGGTGGTCAAGGTTCTCGGCGCGTCGTGCGAGTGCGTGGCGGATTCGTGTAAGGATGATACCAGCCGTCAACAGCGCACGGAGATGGAGCGATCGTTTGGGAAGGCGGGGGAGGAGGAGGCGGCGGAGGAGGCGCCCGCGGGAGGCATCAAGTTTACGTTTTCAACTGAGTAGACAAACCGCGTCAAGCTGCGTTCAATTTTTGTGTGTGAGGTGGATGTAACGGTTGTAATACCTATGCCGATGATATATTTTTTTATCTTTGTGCGTGCGGTGCTTGTCTTACGCGCGCTCATTGCCCATCACGTCGACGCGACAAGGTGACTTGAGACAACATCGCCTCGGCGTGGCTCCACACAACGCGACGCGACGCAGTACCATCGCGCACGCACGCATCGCATCGCATCGCAAAGACACTCTCGCACATGTGCGCGTGAGACGAACGGGAGCTCTGAGCGACGCCAGAGCGTGCGCCTGAACGAACGCACTCGATATGATTACAACGCAACGATGCGCCGAAGGACGGCCGTGCGCGTCGCCGCCGCTGCGTGCGTTTGCATTCGCCTTTGCTTTCATTCTGTGTGCGGCGTCTTTGTACATGGGTGACGCGTTTACCATGATACAAGGGGTTTCTTTGAATACAAGATCAACCGAGCGAGCGGTTGACTCGCGGCGAACGTCGGCGCCAACGACATCGATGTCGATATCTGCGGCTCCCGCACCGGTGGTTGAACATAATGTGAGCAGCGTGAACACTAACGAGGTCATCAGCGTGAACAACGTCAAGGTTGACGCATTCGTAGAGCTTCTTCCGCAGACATCGCCAGTGCCAGAGAAGTGCCAAAGAGAACACCAGTTTACGATGGTTGGCTTTACGCCGCCGTTTGAGACGCTCGCGTGCGACGAGAAAGCGGTGGAGAATCCAACATCTATCAAATGTTCATTTCGAAAGTTTGAATACTTTGAATCGTTTTGCTTGGCGAAAAACGTAATTGTCGATACGAAGGCGTTTGACGTGTACATTAGTGGACCGCCGGAAAACGCCAACGACCCGAGTCATTACGCGCCGCAACCAGTGCAGAGAATGCATGGCGTGTTAACTAGCACAGGCGTGTGTAACATAGAGATCAAAGATCACGCGCGCTACGGAGGAGGAGGGACAGGTGTGTTCACATATGGGTTCGAGTCAGCAAAGACGGCGGAGATGAAGCGCGTCATCGCACGCGAATCCGAGCACGTTGTTTACGTCATTGCTGGCGGATACGGCAGTGGTAATCCATGGCATGAACTCGAGCAAATCGTGAATCTATATGAGGTTATGCTTGCGCATCATTTGCCTCAAGATGGCGGACGTGTGGTCATATTCGATTCATTCAAGCGACAAAGCGTCGAAGACGTGATAAAATTCCATTCTCCTATCTACGGCGAACTCATCAAGCGAGTGTTCTCGAGCAACTTTCCACTAACGACGATGGGGTTGTACATCGATGAAAAACGTGCGCAAAACAGTGTTGGAGCGGATGAAACCAATCAGACGATTTTATTCGACCGCATGGCGTTCGTGCCTACCGGAGGTACGAGCAAGTTGTCTCGCGGAGGTCAGTCACTGGGGTGCACGCCTTCACCCGTCATTACGTCGTTCATTTCATTCGTCATGGACAAGCTTCCCGAAGTGAAAGCCGTCGAGGCAACGTTAGATGCAGTTTTCATCGTCCGCGGCGTACAGACATCGAACCGTCGCGTCGTAAGTCGTAGCTACGACGAACTATTGAACCGCGTAAAGGACAACCCAAAGGTGAAGGTGGTTGATTTCGCCGAAGTGGGTGATATTATTGAGCAAATGAAAGTTGTTCGAAGCGCAAAAGCGCTTGTCGGTCAACACGGCGCTGGTCTGACGCACGCGCTTTGGATGCATCAAGGGTCAAAGGTTATTGAAATTGCAGATGGATTCCGCTGTCACTGTTACACGGCGATCAGCAATTTTGCGGGTCACGATTACCAAAAGATATCAAGCGGCGCGAATGATCTCGCATCGTCGATCATTGCGGGGCTTGGTTTGCATTAGCTTAACATATGGACATAGCTCACGTATAAAGTCTAGAAATATAGCGCGTTGTATTAAAAGTTGCAGCTAAAAATTCACAAAGCTTTCACCAATGCGTCGAGCGTGTCATCAACTTTTGAGGATTCGACTACGCCAAATTCTCCATGCGACAACGCCAATCCAGAGGCTTTCTTCAAAGCCGTAGAGAGTGTGTCAATGTATGATACCAATCCATCTACGCGCTCAACGATGAGCGACTCATGGTCATCGTGAATGTGCATTTCATCGTCATCGACAGAGTGCGTCGCATCCGGTCCATCGCCACCTCTCCCGATGATGACTGAAACTGAGCCATCAAGTCTGAAAACTGCAGAAAATAAACGCATGGCGTTGACATCTTCTTGAATTTTCACCAATGTCATGCAACCCGGTGCGCTAAACGACAGCTGGTAACCATCGGCTAATCCGATGAAATGCGCAGTCGCAGCCGCCGCCGCTCGAAGCGCGCACGCGAAAACTTCGCAGCGCCCATCTCGAGCGCCGAGGCTCAAAGCACGTAATGCTGAGGCATTCAAAGAATCAGCGTGAGCATACAACCCTGGACCTAGGTTACCCGCATGCTTCCACTCAATCACGCATGACATTACCGGCGCCTTGGCCTTTGGCGGCGTGTACGATGCAGTCGCCGAGAATGCGTCCCGGCGGGACACCACGCAACCGGTTGCTGCAAAGTCCATCGCGGAAGCGTTTTCTGCTATGGCGGATACGAACCCTTGTGCAGCGGCAATGCGACGTACGTCGGCTAAAACAGCATGGACGACAAACTCAGAGTGGTCGTACGAGAGTGTTTCATCGCCGATGCGCGCCGATAATCCATCCATACCTTTGAGTGCGACGTGAATAGTGAGCGCTGATTTCGATTTCACCATGCGCTTGTACTTACTTCGAGCCCATTTCGAAGTGTTCGGTATTTCGAAGCTCACGGTGTGATCTGCTTTTTGTGTCGTGCCCTTGGCGGTGGTGCGAATGTCGACGAATTTGATCTTCAACGCTCGCAGCTCGTGCGCCAACGCCGCTCGCTGGGCATCCACCGCTAAATCGCGACACGACTCGGCAATGAGCTTTGCCACGATCTCTGCCTTTGCACCTTTACGCGCACCAAGGTCGAGTTTTTCGACGACGTCCACTGTGTAGCGGGCGGCTGGAGTGATACGATGCGCGCGCACGAGCGCGAACGCTGGCGTGGTCGTCATCCACGTCGCCACAAACACGCCGCCATCTGAAGGCGTCACGGGCACGAGAGCTGTGGGCGCAGTACCGCTAGGATTTGCATCAGACGTTTTCCATGGATCGCCGCCTAAAGTACCAGGCGCAGGGTGGACCGCAGTACCAGAAGTGCGAAGCAAACCCTTGAGCTCCTGCTGCTCCACGGCTACGGAGACAATGTCGACGATACTCGCGAGCGCTGCGTGTCCTTCGAGCGCCAATCTCTTGGACAATTCAGACTCCATCGCTGATGGCACGAGTTCACCAGCACCGTGTAAGATCAGAGACCCGTCCGACATTCGACACGTGATGTACAAGTGGGTAAACTTGGAAATCTCGACGCTAATCGTCGGTCGAGCGTCGTTTGCCCAGCCATCTTCATCATCAGCGCAACTACACTGCTCGGCCGTCAAGGATTCAACGCTCACCTTGAACGTTTTCTCTTTGGCCAAATCATCGCAAATCATTTGGAGCTTTTTCGTGCAGGCGGCGCGAATAGCGTTGACTAACATACCCTCGACGTCGATGCACGAGTAATCAAAAGCGACGTCTTCAGTGTCGTCTTCACCAAAACATTGCACCTTGGCGCACATTTCTAAACTTTCCGTATCAAAAGAAACAGCTAGCGAGCCCGGTTCTTTACTTTGAAGCCAGAATGACGCGCGCACGCCTTCTAAAACACCCGCGGCTTCGCCCTTGACTATTTCAACCTTGATGTCGTTCTTTGACCATCGTTTCGACGCGCTGCGCTCCGCGGCGCTCTCCTTCAACGTTTGCGCCTGCGTGAGCACGGAATTTGCGCTGAGCATCAAAACACCATCGAGTGCGACGCGATGCAAACCTTTAAGATGTTCAGGTTCCAGTGGTGGTTCATCATCACCGCGCTTTGTGCCAAACGGAGGTAAACCAACCATCCGCGCGCACGCGATATCTGCCAGCTTGCGCTCCTCCGCCTTACTCAGCTCGAACGGCTTCGACGATGCGCCATCGCCGGTACTATCAACATCCCCACTAATGGTTTTGTTCTCGCGCGCGCCGGCTAAGATTTCTATGCATTCTACGCGCCACCCACCGTAGCGCGGTTGTTCCTTTACGCCCGGCGCTACGGGTCCGCCCAGAGTCAACGTCGCCTTATACACCCCATCAACACCAACCATTGCCTTGCCGTGTTCGATAGCAAACACCTTGAAATCCTCACTCGGCCATTCTCGATGATCATCTCGCGAATCGCACCCAAACATCTTCGACTGCACCAACCGTTCCGAGATTTCGCCCTCGTGCCGCGCCTCGCGCTCCAACCTCGCCTCTCGCGCGTCTTCGTCCTCTTCAACCTCCGCGCCACCATCTCCACCCTTAGCCCCGATCGTCACGCCAATATCCGATATCGTCCTCGGCAACGCGCTGTACGTACCGTTACATAACACATCCAACGCCCCCGGTAAGTCCCACAACGGCGCCTTGGCCCACTCGAGCTGCTGATGCAAATGAAAACACCCATCCCCAACCTTCACAAACGCCTCATCGTGCGCCCTGAGCATCAAATGCGCGTTCGCCGCCACGCACGCAATCTTCCCACTCTTCGGTGCCCATTGTTCGATCACCCCTAATCTCACCAACCGCTGTCGCGTGCGGTGCGCGTACCGCGCGAGCTCCGCCTTGCGTTCGAATTCCGCGCGCCCCGTGCACGACTCCGTGAGCGCCACGAGCTCGGCGTGCGCGCGTTGAATCACGTGCTCGACGATATCGCGAAGG
>Ga0181601_10004663_pt1 | contig 11479 bp, 9 predicted proteins | sample 041ome_8_FD_133020 | JGI IMG/M metagenome (GOLD analysis project Ga0181601, IMG submission 133020) | Coastal salt marsh microbial communities from the Groves Creek Marsh, Skidaway Island, Georgia - 041407BS metaG (megahit assembly) | ecosystem: Environmental > Aquatic > Marine > Intertidal zone... | reverse complement strand
CGTCTAGTAAAATACTTTCTATGGTAAGGTTGGCTGAACTAAAATCTTTCATTTGAACATAAGAAGTTAGTTGCCAAACGAGCGCTTCATAGGCCGGCATTGTGCCTGAAAATTGGCGGCTTACCAATCTAAACGCTTCAACAGCCTTGATGTATTCATGTTTATAAAAATAGGATTTCCCAATCAACAAATAGGCTTCATCAATCCAACGGTTGTGTTCTGTGCCTTTTATTAACATAGAGTGTTTGCTAATGGCTTGAGCACATTTTTTTAAGGCTTTATCCATTTGAGGGGCAATGCTTTGAGCCTCCGTTTTTGTTCCTAAGGGAAATACGCTAAGGAGTTGATTATAATCGTCTTTATGTTGCTGTGAGAGTGTTTTTACTCCCGACTTATAATTTTCATGAGCGTTAAAATACCAATTATATCTGGTGGTCGTGTTATGATAAGCTCTATTAACAAAAGTGTTTTTGGTGGTTTTGCAGGCCGCCAACAATACCGTGATAAATAGTATCCCAAGAATGCGGTATTTAAGTGCTGTTCTGAAATGCATTAGTGCCATAACTTACAAACAACAAAATTATTTTAATTTTCTGAAAAAATAGATTAAAGTGTGTTAAGTTAAATTTTAGGATATTTGCATAAATATTTATGACAAAGAAAAAAAACAATCAATCCTTTTTGGAGAGGTGGCGATTTAGGTATCGTTTTGTTATCCTTAACAGCGAAACCTTCGAGGAGCGTCTTTCTTTTAACATGTCTAGACTCAATGTGTTTCTTCTAACATGTGCCTCTTTATGTTTGTTGATCGGTGGAACGACTTTAATTATAGCGTTTAGCCCTTTGAGAGAGTATATTCCTGGTTATACGAGCACCAACATTAGACGGCAGATGGTAGCACTCAATCAGTTGTCAGACTCCTTAAGTGTAGCAATAAAAAACCAAGAGTTTTACCTCAGCAATATCCGTAATATTATAGTAGGCTTACCTGTGGACACCTCAAGCGTTGGTTTTGATGAAGCGGTTGATTCCTATAGGGATGCCGAAGTAAAGCCCAATAGCCAAGACTCTTTGTTAAGAGAGCGTGTGGAGTCCGAAGATCGATTTAATTTTTTTAGTACAGAAAACCAAAATCGTCAAGAGGTTGAAAGGCTTTTATTTTTTAAGCCTGTTGACGGCCTGATAACACAAACTTATAATGTCAATCTGAATCATTTTGGTGTTGATGTGGTCTGTAAAGAAAATGAGCCTATTAAAAGTACATTAACGGGTGTGGTGGTCTTTTCTTCATGGACATCAGAAACCGGTAATGTCATTGCTGTTCAGCACGAAAATAATTTTTTATCCATTTACAAACACAATTCTGTATTGTTAAAACAACAAGGAGAAAAGGTTGAGGCTGGAGAGGTTATTGCAATTATCGGCAATTCGGGAAAGTGGTCTAGCGGACCTCATTTGCATTTTGAATTGTGGCACAACAACAACTCTGTTAATCCCGAAAACTATATCGTTTTTTAAAAAATGGGTCTTCTATCTCAATTAAGCATTCCTTATGCCAAATGGATGGCTAAGCAAAATAAAAAATGGATTGACAACCCTATTCATTTTCAAGAAAAAACCTTTAAATACTTACTTAACAAAGCTAAAAACACCTCTTTTGGAAAAGAGCATGATTTTAAAAATATAGCCTCTTATGAGGATTTTAAAAAGATGGTTCCCGTTCGAGATTATGAGGGGTTAAAAAAATACATTTTTAAAATGTTAGACGGTCAAGAAAATGTCTTGTGGCCCAAAAAGCCCATGTACTTTTCTAAAACTTCAGGGACAACATCAGGCTCTAAATACATTCCTATCTCTAAAGAGTCTATGCCCTACCATCTGAAGGGGGCAAAAGATGCTTTGTTAAGCTATATTGCCGAAAGTGGAGACAGTAGTTTTGTGAGCGGTAAAACCATTTTTATTCAGGGTAGTCCTAGCCTTGATTTTAGTAAGGGGGTTCCGATTGGACGGTTGTCTGGAATTGTAGCTCACCACCTTCCTTTTTATTTAAAATCCAACAATCTACCAAGTTTCAAAACCAATTGCTTAGAAGATTGGGAAGAAAAAATTAACACTATTGTGGAAGAAACTGTGGGACAAAATATGAGTTTAATTAGCGGTATTCCGCCTTGGGTTCAAATGTATTTTGAAAAAATACACCAAAAAACAGGAAAAAACATAAAGCAGGTTTTTCCCAATTTTAACTTGTTTGTGTATGGTGGCGTAAATTATAAGCCTTACAAAAAACGTTTTTTGGAGCTTATTGGTCAAGAAATAAATAGTGTAGAAACTTACCCCGCCTCAGAAGGGTTTATAGCCTATCAAGATTCACAAAGTCAAGAAAGCTTATTATTGTGTGTCAATCATGGTATCTTTTATGAATTTATTGAGTCTGCACATTTTTTTGATAAATCACCCAATAGAATAAGCCTAAAAGATGTGCGTATTGGAGTCGATTACGTTGTAATACTGAACACCAATGCTGGTTTATGGGGTTACAATATAGGTGATACCGTGCGTTTTGTAAGCACTAAACCCTATCGTTTGGTGGTTAGTGGGCGGATCAAACATTTTACCTCGGCCTTTGGTGAACATGTTATTAGTAAAGAAGTAGAAAAAGCTCTATTTGAAGCAACCAAAAAACAAGAAGTGGTGGTTCAAGAGTTCCACGTAGCACCACAGGTTAACCCACCATCTGGATTACCCTACCACGAGTGGTTCATAGAGTTTGAGGTAGCCCCTAAAAACGAAACTGAATTTGCTAAAGATTTAGATGCCCAGCTACAGTTACAAAACAGCTATTACAAGGATTTGATTCAGGGAAAGGTCTTACGACCTCTAGTGATACGAAAGGTAAAAAAAGGTGGCTTTTATAATTATATGAAATCTGTTGGAAAATTAGGTGGGCAAAACAAACCGCCACGTTTAGCAAATAATCGTAAACTTGCAGATCAATTAATCCCTTATATTGATGCATAAAAACAAAAAGCATATTGCCATTTTAGGTTCAACAGGCTCTATTGGTACGCAAGCCTTAGAGGTTATTGAGGCTAATCCAGACTTGTTTGAGGTGGAGGTGTTAACCGCTAATCGTAACGGCTCGCTACTTATTCAACAGGCCATACACTACAGGCCCAACGCGGTAGTTATTGTCGACGAAAAACAGCATCAAGAAGTTCAACAAGCCTTAAGTCCTTACGACATCAAGGTGTTTGCCGGTAAAGAGTCTTTATCTCAAATTGTTGAAATGGACTCTATTGATTTGGTGCTAACCGCTTTAGTGGGGTATTCTGGTTTAAAGCCTACCATTCAAGCTATAAAGGCTAAAAAACAAATTGCACTAGCCAATAAAGAAACCCTTGTTGTAGCTGGGGCCTTAATTTCAAAATTGTGCCAAGAAAATGGTGTGAACATTTTACCTGTTGATTCCGAGCACTCGGCAATATTTCAGTGTTTAGTCGGAGAATATAATAATAAAATAGAGAAAATATATTTGACTGCATCTGGTGGGCCGTTTCGCGGTTGGACAAAAGATCAACTTATAGGCGTTAGTAAAGAACAAGCCCTTAAACACCCCAACTGGGAAATGGGGCCAAAAATTACCATTGACTCAGCAAGTCTAATGAACAAAGGGCTTGAAGTGATAGAGGCCAAGTGGTTGTTTGACTTAGCCCCTTCTCAAATCGATGTGGTGGTTCATCCTCAATCTATCATTCATTCCGTTGTACAATTTGAAGACGGCTCCATGAAAGCTCAAATGGGGCTTCCTGACATGAAGCTGCCAATTCAATACGCCTTAGCTTATCCAAATAGAATAAAATCTCTTTTTCCACGTTTCAATTTTGTGGATTATCCAGAGTTGACTTTTGAAAAAGCAGATCAAAATACTTTTAGAAATCTAAGCCTGGCATACCACGCATTAGAAAAAGGAGGAAATGCTGCTTGTGTGCTTAACGCCGCAAACGAAGTGGTGGTTGATGCGTTTTTAAAAGATCAACTTGGCTTCTTAGAAATGTCAGATGTCCTTGAAAATTGCATGGAAAAGAGTACTTTTGTGCTCAATCCTGATTATCAAGATTTAGTTTCTTCGGACCTAGAAAGCAGGGCATTAGCTAATGAATTTATAAAATAAATGGAAATAATAATAAAAGCGGGTCAACTTCTTCTAAGTTTATCAATACTGGTCATTCTTCATGAATTAGGGCATTTTATTCCCGCCAAACTATTTAAAACACGAGTAGAAAAATTTTATTTGTTCTTCGACCCTTGGTTTTCTTTGTTTAAAAAGAAGGTGGGTGACACAGAATATGGCGTGGGATGGTTACCCTTAGGTGGCTATGTTAAAATTTCGGGAATGATTGACGAATCTATGGATACTGAACAGCTTAAACAAGAGCCTCAGCCTTGGGAGTTTCGTTCAAAGCCTGCTTGGCAACGCCTAATCATAATGATTGGTGGTGTTACTGTAAACGTGATTTTAGCTTTTGTAATTTACGCCTTCAGCTTGGTTGTTTGGGGGGAAAAGTTTTTACCTAACCAGAATGCGGTTTATGGAATCCATTGTGATTCTTTGGCTTTAGCCGCTGGTTTTCAACATGGCGACCTTCTTTACTCTATAGACAATAGTATGATTGAACGCTTTGCAACTGAAAGCGGGTCTTTACATCCTGAAATAATAGAAAAACTGATTTTAAATGACGCTAAAGAGGTCAGGGTAAAAAGAAACGGGGAAATAATTAAAGTACCGTTTACAGAAGAAATAAAAACCCAGGTCTTGTCTAAAACCCCGTTGTTTTCACCTTTTATTCCTTTTATAGTCGACGGTTTTAGTGAAAATTCTGTTCTGCAAAAAGCAGGAGCACAAGTTGGCGATCGAATTCTTAGAATCAATCAAAAAGACATGTCTTATGCTGGAGATGTCATGGCCTATACGCCTACCCTTGCTGGTGATTCTGCTGTGGTCGTTGTCGAGCGTTCTGGTGAAGAACACCATTTTGAAGTCTATTTAAAAGATGGCTTAATGGGGGTTCGGTTAAAGCCTTTTAACACCTTTTATTCTTTTGAAAAAGAACAATATAATGTCCTCAGCGTTTTTCCAGCAGCGTTTTCTAAAACACAAACAGAAATTGTCAACTACCTCAAACAATTTAAGCTCATTAAAAAATCTCCCGAGTCTGTAGGTGGCTTTATTTCAATTGGAAACATCTTTCCTTCGGTTTGGGATTGGCAACGTTTCTGGAACCTAACCGCCTTCTTATCTATCATGTTGGCCGTGTTAAATCTATTGCCCATTCCCGCTTTAGATGGGGGGCATGTGGTATTTCTTTTATATGAAGTGATAAGTGGCCGAAAACCCAATCAAAAAATCATGGAATACGCCCAAACAGTTGGCATTATTTTATTGTTAGGGCTGGTATTGTATGCTAATGGAAATGATATTTTTAAATTACTCAACTAACCACAACACACTATGAACAACACATTTGGCATGAAAGAAGCCTTAATTGAGCTAGGAATTAAAGACGTTAATCCAGGTAGTTCAACGGGTCAACATTGTTTTTCAAATGGTACTATTATTAAGTCCTATTCACCGGTAGATGGTCAGCTAATAGGGTCTGTTGTTAGCTCTACCCGTGAAGACTACGAGGCGGTAATGAGCTCAGCAACAGAAGCTTTTAAATACTGGCGTACCGTTCCGGCACCAAAACGAGGCGAAATTGTTCGACAATTTGGTGAAAAACTCAGAACCCATAAAGAGGCGTTAGGCAAGTTGGTTTCCTATGAAATGGGCAAGTCTTATCAGGAGGGACTGGGTGAGGTTCAAGAAATGATAGATATTTGTGATTTTGCTGTAGGCTTATCAAGACAGCTTCATGGATTAAGCATGCACTCCGAACGTCCCAACCACCGAATGTATGAACAGTATCACCCCTTAGGGGTTGTGGGAATAATTTCAGCCTTCAATTTTCCAGTAGCGGTATGGTGTTGGAATACGGCTTTGGCCTGGATATGTGGCGATAGCTGTGTATGGAAGGGGTCTGAAAAAACACCCCTTTGCTCTGTGGCTTGTCAAAACTTGGTCGCATCTGTGTTTAAAGAAAATAATTTGCCAGAAGGAATTTCGTGTATAGTCAGTGGGGGGGTTGAGGTTGGTGAATTGATGACTAGCGACAAGCGCTTACCGCTCATCTCTGCAACAGGCTCATCAAGAATGGGTAAAATCGTTGGTTCAAAAGTTGCCGAACGTTTTGGAAAATCTTTATTAGAGCTTGGAGGCAATAACGCTATCATAATTACCCCTTCGGCAGACTTAAAAATTGTAGTTCCTGGTGCGGTTTTTGGTGCTGTAGGGACGTGTGGCCAGCGATGCACTTCAACTAGACGACTAATTATTCATGAGTCTATTTACGATACTGTAAAAGACGCTCTTGTTGGGGCCTATCAACAAATAAAAATCGGCAACCCGCTAGACGAAAATAATCATGTTGGGCCTTTGATTGACAAGGATGCTGTAGGCGTGTACCAAAGAGCACTACAAAAGGTGGTTGAAGAAGGTGGTGCAGTATTAATTGAGGGTGGTGTTTTAGAGGGTGAGGGCTATGAAAGTGGTTGCTATGTCAAGCCCGCTATTGCGGAAGCTGATAATCGTTTTGAAATTGTACAAAACGAAACTTTTGCCCCTATTTTGTATCTTATTAAATACACTGGCGAGGTTGAAAAGGCTATAGAAATTCAAAATAATGTGCCTCAAGGCTTGTCTTCAGCAATCATGACCTCTTCACTTAAAGATGCTGAAAAATTCCTGTCGGCTAGTGGTTCAGACTGCGGTATTGCTAATGTTAATATTGGAACCTCTGGAGCTGAAATAGGAGGTGCTTTTGGTGGCGAAAAAGAAACTGGTGGTGGTCGAGAGTCAGGTTCAGATGCTTGGAAAATATACATGAGACGACAGACCAACACCATTAATTATTCCGATCAGCTCCCTTTGGCACAAGGTATAAAGTTTGATTTATAATTTGGTATTGTTTAAACAAGGTCGTTAAAATGAAAACCCTCTTTTTCTGTTTATGCTTTCTTTTTTTTGCAACAGGCCCTACTTTTTCACAAGAAAAATGGATCGCTCCCGAATCTTCTAAAAAAATCGTCAATCCTTATGAGGGCAACACAATCGCCACTCAAAAAGGTGAGCGTCTGTACGCTAAGCTTTGTTGGACGTGTCATGGAAAAGGTGGATTGGGTGATGGTCCTGCGGGAGCCCAATTAAGTCAAAAGCCCAAAAATTTTGCTCTTTCTGAAATACAAAAACAGAGCGATGGAGAGCTTTTTTGGAAACTGTCCAATGGTAAAGGGGTAATGCTTCCTTATAAACATTCTCTTGATGAAGAGCAACGCTGGCAGTTAATTAATTATATTAGAGGGTTTAAAAAAGAATAATGAAGGGAGTGTTTCTTTGCTTGTTAATGGTGTTCGTAAGTCCACGTTTGTGGTCTCAAGAAAAAGAGTATGTAATGGCGTTTAAAAACAAGCAGTTAATTAACGCTCAAACTGCTGTTATTCCAGATGGTTTTGATTTTACTATCATGCATCGCTTTGGTAAGGTGGGGCTTGATGACCGATTATATAAAGATTTTTTAGGTTTTGACAATCCTGCTAACATTCGATTTTCGCTATCCTATAAAATCAACGATAGGGCTTATGTTGGTCTTGGTAGAACTAAGATTGGAAAAACTATTGACCTTGAAGGAAAATACCTTTTAGTGCGTCAAACCAAAGACGGATCCACACCTTTGTCTATGGCTGTTTTTAACAATACCGGAATTAACACTGAACCATTTTCAGATTATGGGCCAAACGCTTTTTTATCAGATAGCTTGACTCCTTTTAAACATCGCTTTGCTCATCGTGTGGTTTACACCACACAAATTATTTTTTCGGCTAAGTTTAGCGACAAAATTTCCTTACAACTTAGCCCTACTCTGGTTTATAAAAATCTAGTTTTAGGCCTAGAAGAAGATCATTTTACCATGGTTGTTCCTTTTAGTGGCCGTTTTCAATATTCAATTAGTAGTGCTATTCTATTTGAGTACGCCCACAAACTTAATAATCGATCTGCGTCTGCTTTGGACAATCCTTTTTCAATAGGTTTTGAATTCGGCACGGCTGGTCATGTTTTTCAACTATTTATGAGTAATAGTTACTATTTACGTGAGGCTAATATTTATACGCTTGAGCCCTATAATTTTTATAACAACCCCTACGACTTTGTTTTAGGATTTAACATTAGGCGTGTTTGGTGGTTTTAACATTATACTATGAAATTAAAACATTTTTTTCATGTCTTTTTTGTGATGCTAATAGGTTCTTGTACAAAAGATCGTTTAATTGAAATAGAGCCTTATGTTTATCCGGTTGAATATTGGAAAAAAGATTCTTTGGTGTATACCCTTTTTCAAGGTGAAAATATGGTGTCTCAGACTAGCACTGTTTACGGTTTTTCTTCCCCAGACACTCTAATTTTGAATTTTGAAAACCAAGAATTTCTTTACAGCTTTTTAGAGGCTAATAAAAATGGTGGCTACCTAGCTTACAAAGAGGGTCTGTTTTCATTTGAATTGGACTCCCTGTTTCTTTATGGGATGGATACCCTAGCTCAAAGAGTCGTGTTTAAAGAAGATTCTTTAATGGTTTTGGAGACCTCTATAGCCTCATCCAGTTATTTACGGCAATACCGAGAGTATTTTCGTTTGCTAGACCTTGGGGTTGAGCAAGAATTAGTTAGTTTTAAAAACGATATTTACGAAGCTATCATGTACAATAATGGGGAAGGCAAGTGTATGCCCTGTCATAATGCTGACGGTGGCCAAGTTAATTTGGTTCCGTCAAGTTTGGCTTATACTGTTTTTTCCACTGGGGTAAGCAAGAATGATGGAGGGGTGCCTTATATCAACACCCTACAAGCAGAAGAAAGTTATTTATATCGTTTGGTAGCTAATGATAATGTGGCTTATTCCATGCCGCCCAACTCAAGTCTTAGTCCATACGAAATAGAAACCATATTGAAATGGATTGCTCAAGGAGCTCAAGACAATTAAATATTGTATTTATAGTGGTTGCTAAATAATTAGCCTCAAAAAATGAAATAATCTTTACCATTGTTTTTTTTGTATTTTTGTTCTTTAACCTTTACTAAAAAAAATGAAAAAGAGTTATTTTTTATTATTGTTCGGGCTTTTATCTTTTCATGTTTCGATATCTCAGTGCACCACAGAAAATTCTATGGATTGTGAGTGCGACGACCCTACTCAAAACGATTGTGATTTAAAACCCGATATTACCGTGTGTTGGCAAACGGGAATAAATGGTAGTACTGAGTATGCTCCTGGTGAAGGTTTAACTGATGGTGAAATTAATTATCCAGAAAACTGGTTTGAAATCACTCCTGAAGTTGAGGCTATGGGTAGAATCCGTATTTCTGCTAGAACACCAAATATTGGTTCTGGTCCATTGAATTTGAGAGGTGCAGACCAAGATGGCTATCGCTGGATGATTTGTTATGATAGTGGTGTTGCGGACACCTTTCAGGTGTATGACCCCAACTGGAATGTTCAAAGCTATTGCCCAGACGGGTCAAGTCCTAAGCATATTTCATGGCAAAGAATCTATCATAAAAATAGCGATGGAACTATGGGTTTTTATGAAGAAATGGTAGGTACGATGGAATACCATCCAACACATGGACACATGCACTTTGACGAATGGACTATAATGACACTTCGTGTTCCTGACCCTAATAATATGGACAACCCTTTAGAGTGGGATATTATTGGGGACGGTGCAAAAGTCGGTTTTTGCGTAATGGATCTTGGTAATTGTAGTAGTGTTAATGCGGGGTGTAGAGATGATGAAACCACCTACAATCAGGGTACACTGCTTAGTCAAGAAGATTTTCCTAACTATGGTTTAGGAGGCGGATCATATGGTTGTAGCCCTGTTTCTCAGGGAATTTCTGTCGGCTATAACGATACATATGGCCAGCATTTAGACGGCATGTTTTTAAACATTCCCTTAGGAACGTGTAATGGTGAATACGCGGTAGTATTAGAGGTCCCTCAAGTAATGGTGGAATCTCGAACAGACAACAATTACACATGGTTCCCTTTTACCTTAAGCATGCAAACAGAGGCTTTGTCTGCTCCTGAAATTGTATCATCAACAGGCAATAGTAGTATTGTTTGTGAGGGCGACGTAATAGAATTGTCTATTGACGCCCCTAACAACTCAACAGTCTTATGGTCTAATGGATCTCAAGAAGAGACCATAACCGTAACGGAACTTGGCACATATTCCGTAACGGTTAGTTCACCTGATGTTGAATGCCCTGCAGTAAAAAACATTACTCTTACAGGAATAGAAAGCCCGGAAATAGATAGCGTAGTGACCTGTAAAGATGAGCCTGCAGAATTATCTGTGTCATCTGATTATTTAGTGACGTGGTATGATGAAAACATGAACCAAGTAGGAAACGGTAATACTTTTACGACTCCTATTTTAACCCAAGACGTGACTTATTATGTATCTAACAATTATATAGATAATCAATTAGGCCCTGAACAACATGATGGGTCATCAGAATATAGTGGAGGAAACAACTCTATTGGATTTTTATCCTTTGATGCTATTAGTAATTTTACCTTAGAAAGTGTAAAGGTTTATACTAATGAGCCGGGTGAAAGAAAATTCATTTTAATGAACTCAAATGGTGGTGTTATTGCTGAACACACTGAAGATGTTGGTTTTTGTGCAGACGAGCCACAAACCATCGTGTTAAATTTTGATGTGCCCCAAGGAAATGACTACCTTTTAGGAACCGATGCAGCTGTTAACGTGAGTAATATAGGTGGCGAGAATCCTAAATTAAAACGAACAGGTACAGACGGTAATTTAACTTATCCTTATGTATTGGGTGGTGTTGCTTCAATTAATAAATCCGTTTATTATGGTCAAGGGATGGATGGCTCTGGAGGTGATGAATATACGTCTTACTACTATTATTTATACGACTGGGTAGTGGTAGCAGATACCTTAAGTTGTGCCCCGGTAGCTGTGCCAATTACGGTAGAAGACTGTAGTTCTATAAACGACTTGTTGAAAGAAATAAGTGTTTATCCAAATCCTTCTAACGGTTTAGTTCAAGTTTCTGTTAGCTTAGAAAAAACAAGTCGTTTAGCTTTAAGTCTCACTAATGCTGTGGGTCAAATTGTAAGTAAAGAAGAATTAGGTAGAAAAAATAAATTAAACCAAAACTATGATTGGGGTCATTTACCAAAAGGAGTTTATACTATATGTTTGGAAATAGATCAACAAAAAATATATCAAAAAATTGTCCTTCAATAAACTAACCATAGTCATATGGATCATTTTACAATTAGGGCCTTTAGGG
>Ga0181601_10004662_pt1 | contig 11480 bp, 9 predicted proteins | sample 041ome_8_FD_133020 | JGI IMG/M metagenome (GOLD analysis project Ga0181601, IMG submission 133020) | Coastal salt marsh microbial communities from the Groves Creek Marsh, Skidaway Island, Georgia - 041407BS metaG (megahit assembly) | ecosystem: Environmental > Aquatic > Marine > Intertidal zone... | reverse complement strand
CTCCAAGCCTGCAGGCCGTGCCGTGGTAGACACCTTCGTCAAAGAGTTCAAGCAGCAGAAATGGATCTTCTTCCCATGGGACATTGACTACAAGTTCTCCGTTCCTATTAAAGAACGTGAGAAGGTCGAGTCCTAGCCTACCAAGTCGTCGTAGCGAGTGGTTTCAGCGCCCCCCGTTCTTGAGCTTCAGAAACTTAGTAAAGTCTATTCGGGCTTTAAGGCGAATGACGAGATAAGCATCTGCGTTCCCGCGGGTGAGATTCATGCGGTGCTTGGTGAGAATGGTGCGGGAAAGTCCACCTTGATGAAAATGGTCTACGGTGTTGTTCAACCCACCGCAGGCCAAATTCTCTGGAGGGGCAAGCCTGTTGAAGTCGCAAGCCCCATGGCTGCCCGACGCCTTGGTATTGGCATGGTCTTCCAGCATTTCTCCTTGTTCGAGTCACTGACTGTTGCCGAAAACACCCAACTGTTCCTCGACGATGGCCAATCGCCCTCGTCGGTTCGAGGAGCCCTGCAAGACCTTTCCTCACGCTATGGGCTCGACGTTCAGCCCGATCGTCATGTACATGACCTCTCGGTGGGAGAGCGTCAACGCGTCGAGATACTGCGATGCTTACTTCAGTCGCCCAAGCTACTTATTCTGGATGAGCCCACGTCCGTGCTCACCCCGCAAGAGGTTGAGCGGCTTTTTGTCATGCTTCAGCGTTTGTCCTCCGAGGGCTGCGCCATTCTGTACATCAGCCATAAGCTACAAGAGATTCAAAGGCTATGTCATCGGGCCACTGTTTTACAGGCGGGTCGCGTCACGGGCAGTTGCAGTCCCTCGCAGGAAACTCAGGCCACGCTGGTTGCGATGATGATTGGTGCAGCGACTGCCGCTATGCCAAGCGCTGGTATGACCTCTACCTCTAGCACCCAGGAGGTAAAAACAAAGGCGGGTGAGGCGCATCGTTTGTCTGGGCTAACCGTGAAGGATCTCTCTGTTAAGAGCTCTGATCCCTTCGGTGTGAGTCTAAAAAACCTTACCTTTTCCGTTGCGCCTGGCGAAATTGTGGGTATTGCCGGCGTTTCTGGTAATGGCCAGAGGGAACTCCTAAAGGTGCTCTCCGGCGAGGTTCGCCTCGACAATTCAGACGCCATATTAATCAATAGCTTGCCATCAGGTAGCCTGTCTGTGTCTCGCCGAAGACGCCACGGGCTCTGTGTGATTCCGGAGGATCGCCTGGGCACCGGTGCCGTTCCCGACTTTAGCCTAAGTGACAATGCCTTTCTTACGGGTCTTTACACCAAGTCTCTTCTTTCGCGTTCAGGCCTTATTCGACATCAGGCTGTAGATGCCTTTGCCCGCGAGATTATTTCAAGCTTTCATGTCAAGACGCGGTCTGAGCAGTCGCCTGCGCGGTCGTTATCAGGCGGCAATTTGCAGAAGTTTATTGTCGGCCGAGAGCTGTTGCAGCACCCCTCGGTTCTGGTCTGTGAGCAGCCCACCTGGGGAGTGGATGTCAATGCCGCTTCTCAGCTGCGACAGGCCTTGCGCGATCTTCGAGAGCAGGGCTGTGCCATTCTCTTAATCAGTGAAGACCTTGACGAACTCTTTGAGCTTTCTGATCGAATCATGGTTGCCTTTCAAGGTCGACTCTCGCCCGCGCAGCCCACATCGGAATCAACATCGCAGTCCCTCGGACTGCTCATGTCGGGGGTCTGGCAGTAGTGCGGCGCCTTACTCTTGAGCCAAGGCCAGTGGCCTCACCCGTTTGGGGATGGGCCTCGCCTGTTCTTGCGGTTGTTCTTACCTGCCTTACCGGTCTTTTAATTTTCGCCTTATTGGGTAAGGACCCTATTGAGGGCTTTCATGTTTTTTTTATACGACCGGTTAGCAGTTTCTGGGCGGTTATGGAGCTCTTGTTAAAGGCAACGCCTTTGGCCTTGTGTGCGATTGGCCTGGCTGTGGGCTTTCGGGCGGGCATATGGAATATTGGTGCCGAGGGTCAATTCATTCTTGGGGCTATTTTTGCAACTGCGGTGGCCCTTCATTTTGGCGATTGGCCCGTTATTTCTCTGCTGGCCATGATGATTGCAGGTGCGCTCGGGGGTATGACCTGGGCAGCCATTCCAGCCTTTCTTCGCAGTCGATTCAACGCAAACGAGATCCTTGTTTCATTGATGCTTGTTTACGTTGCTCAGCTTCTCGTCTCCTGGCTTGTCTTTGGCCCCTGGAAAGATCCCATGGGGTTTAATTTCCCTCAGACGGTTATGTTTTCAGACGCGAGCCTGATCCCAACCTTAATTGAAGGGCAGCGGCTGAATCTTGCGTTTCTAATGATGTTGGGTAGTCTCGTCATTGCCCATGTCTTAATGAACCATAGCCGGCTTGGATTCAGCATGCGTACCTCGGGCCAGGCGCCACTGGCGGCTCTTTACGCTGGGTTTTCGAATCGCCAGTCAATTTATATGGGTCTTTTGGCGGGCGGCGCCTGCGCGGGATTTGCTGGCATGGCCGAGGTTGCAGGGCCTATGGGGCAGCTTACCGATAAGCTCTCTTTAGGGTATGGGTTTGCTGCAATTATTGTTGCCTTTGTCGGTCGGCTTCATGCTCTTGGAATTCTCCTGGCCTCCTTAGTCATGGCGCTCTTTTATGTTGGAGGCGAGCAGGCGCAGCAGTACCTTAATTTGCCAAGTGCCATGAGCCGTGTCTTCCAAGGCATGCTTCTCTTCTTTTTATTGGCGACCGATCTTTTAGTGAACTACCGGCTGGTCCTGCGTCCGAGCGTGCGGTCATGACTGAGCTTATTGCCTCGATTCTTTTTGCGACCATTGTTGCCGCAACGCCTATTGCCTTGGCAGGTCTCGGTGAGCTGGTGACCGAGAAGTCTGGCATGCTCAATTTGGGCGCCGAGGGCTTAATGGCGGTGGGGGCCCTTGCCGCATTTATTGGCGCCTATAGTTTTGGCTCGCCTTGGCTGGGATTGGTCTTCGGAATTGCAGCAGGCGTTGCCCTGTCCTTGGTGTTTGCCTTGCTTACGCTCGGACTTCTGGCGAATCATGTTGCAACAGGCCTCGCCCTAGCCATTTTTGGCACTGGGTTTGCGGCCTTTGCCGGTAAGCCTTATGAGTCGCAAGTGTTAACCCCGGTTGCGGCTTGGGCCATTCCTTTTTTAAGCGAGATCCCGTTTGTTGGTAAGGCGCTTTTTTCTCATCAGCCCATCGTTTACCTAAGCTGGCTGCTCTTTGGGGTTGTAGCCTGGTTGTTGGCTCGGTCACGCCTTGGGTTGATTCTGCGTGCAGTGGGCGAGTCGCCTCAGAATGCGCATGCCATTGGGCTGCCTGTGCGCCTTGTGCGTCTTCTGGCCATTGTCTTTGGTGGGGGAATGGCAGGGCTTGGCGGCGCTTATTTGTCCGTCTTCTACACGCCATTTTGGACAGAACACATGGTGGCAGGACGCGGTTGGATTGCCCTGGCCCTGGTTGTTTTTGCAACCTGGCGGCCCCTTAGGCTCTTTTTTGGTGCACATCTTTTCGGTGGCATTCTGGTCATTCAGTTGTTCGTTCAATCGTCTGGCCTGCAGATTGAAATTCCTTCCCAATTACTTACGGCCATGCCTTATCTTGTGACCATTGTTGTTTTAGTATTCATCTCTGGTAATGCCAAGTTGATTCGGTTGAACTCACCGGCCTCGCTCGGCCTTCCTTTTCGGCCTGACTAATTCTTTCTTACTACAAGGACTGCCTCTTATGACTATCGACCGTCGCCATTTTCTTAAGACCTCTGCAACGCTTGCCTCCGCCACGGCCATTGGAACATCCGCGCTCGCGGCCGACCCCATGAAGATTGGCTTCGTTTATGTGAGCCCCATTGGCGATGCAGGCTGGACCTACCAACATAATCTTGGACGACTGCAGATGGAGTCTGCTCTCTCGGGAAAGGTCAAGACAAGCTATGTGGAGAAAGTCCCCGAGGGGGCTGATGCCGAGCGCGTGATTCGCGAGATGGCCAATAGCGGCAACAAGATTATTTTTGCAGCGAGCTTTGGCTACATGAATTACATGGAGAAGGTCTCCAAGCAGTTTCCAAAGTTGGTCTTTATGCATGCCACCGGTTATAAGTCGGGCACCAATTTTGGCAACTACAACGCCCGCTTCTACGAAGGGCGTTACCTTACAGGTGTCATCGCAGGCCACATGACAAAGTCCAATGTCCTTGGGTATGTGGCCGCCTTTCCTATTCCAGAAGTTCTTCAGGGTATTAACGCCTTTATTCGAGGTGCCCGTAGCGTGAACCCCAAGGCCGAGGTTCGTGTGGTCTGGGTCAACAGCTGGTACGACCCGGGCAAAGAGCGCCAGGCAGCAATGACCCTGGTGGATTCAAAGGCTGACATCTTGACACACCATACCGACTCCACTGCCGTAGTGCAGGCGGCCGAAGAGAAGGGCGTCTATGCCTTTGGCTACCACTCCGATATGTCCAAGTACGGACCCAAGGCGCATCTCTCGGCCTGCACGCACCACTGGGGCGACTACTACATTAAGGTTGTGAACCAGGTTCTCGCCGGAAATTGGAAGCCCGACAACATTTGGGGTGGTATCAAAGAGGGCATGATTAAGCTCGGCCCCATTAGCAGTGTGGTGCCTGCCGCAGTGAAATCAAAGGTAAGCCAAATTGAAGCCGAGATTAAAGCAGGCAAGTTTCACCCCTTCGCAGGTCCCGTCGTCGATCAAGACGGTAAGCAGCGCCTGGCTGCCGGGTCTGTCATGTCCGACAAAGATCTAGGTGGCATGAATTACTACGTTGAAGGCGTAACCTCCAAGCTACCGAAGTCCTAAAAAGGCGCAGGGTGGGTAGCATTCGTGTGTTGACCATCCATAGCAGAAGGGCGATCTCGTGAAGGCGTTACGAGGTCGCCTTTTTCATTTGTGCGGGTCTTCGGCCTTGGACCCCAAGCCCGAGTGGATCGACGATGGTCTTTTGGTTATCAACGACGAGGGCTGCATTGACCAGATTGGCGAGGCCGCAGCTTTGTTACCTGGACTGCCCGCGGACTGCCTGGTGCAAGACCATCGGCCCCACTGGATTCTTCCCGGCTTTATTGATGTGCACACCCATTTTGTTCAACTGGGCATGGTGGCGAGTTATGGAGAAAGCCTGTTAACTTGGCTTGAGCGCTACACCTTTCCCGAGGAAGAAAAGTTTGTAAGTGCCGAGCTTTCTCAGGAAGTGGCGCATTACTTCTTACGTGCTCTTTTGTCGCACGGGGTCACCACAGCCTCTGTCTATGGCTCTGTTCACTCGGTTTCCTGTCAGGCCCTTTTTGTAGAGGCCGAGAAGTTGAACCTGCGTCTTTTGGCGGGTAAGACGCTTATGAATCGCAATGCGCCCGCTTCACTCACCCAACACGATGCAAATGGTAAAGACCGTGAGGCCACGCAGGCACTGGTTGAGCGTTGGCATGGACGTGGACGACTTGGCTACAGCCTTACACCAAGGTTTGCTCCTACATCCTCAGACGATCAAATGCGTTGGGTCGGCGAGATGTATCAGGCATCCATCAGCACCGGGTCCTCTGGACCACCTCTTTTTCTGCAGTCGCACCTTGCAGAAAACCTTCAGGAGTGCCAATGGGTTGCCGAGCTTTATCCAGACGTAGCCAGTTACTGCCAGGTCTACGACCGCTTTCAGCACATGGGGCCGGGTGCAATTTTCGGCCACTGCATTCATTTGAATGATGAAGACCGAGGCATCATGGCCTCGCGCGGAGCATCCGTAGCCTTTTGCCCAAGCTCCAACCTCTTTCTTGGCTCAGGGCTCTTTGACCTTCATGCTGCGGTTTTGGCAGGTCTGAAGGTGGGTCTTGGTACCGATCTTGGCGCAGGTACCAGCATGAGCATGCTTAAAACCATGCTAAATGCCTATCAAGTTTGCAAGCTTCGAGGTCAGAGCTTAAGCCCAGAGGCAGCCTTCTTTCTTGCAACACGAGGGGGTGCACAAGCCTTAGGGCTTGACCGATATGTTGGTCATTTTCAGAAGGGGAAAGAGGCAGACCTTCAGGTGCTCAATCCATCTGCCATCCCCCTGCTTGATCGACGTCTTCAGGACGCAAGGACAAAGTCAGAAGAGCTCTTTGCTCTTTTGGCTTTAGGTGACGAACGTTGCCTAGTGGCCGCTTATATTTTGGGGCAAAGGCTGGTCTAGAGGGGCAGCAGATCTGCAGTCGTTACTTTGCTCACTGAATTAAGGGCTTAAAACCTCGTCCTCTTTGGGCTTCACGGGCTTCACCAAGTCCTCGCGTTTAATGCCAAGCCACATAGTCATGGGCGACATCACGAAGATGGACGAATAAATACCAAAGACAATGCCAATAGTGAGAGCCACGGCAAAATAGAACAGGGCGGGACCGCCAAAAATAAGCATGGTAATGACCATGGCCTCGGTCGTGCCGTGGGTAATAATCGTGCGGCTCATGGTGCGGGTAATGGCGTTATCAATGACCTCTTGCACGGTGGCCTTGCGCATGCGTTTAAAGTTCTCGCGAATGCGGTCGGCCACCACCACCGACTCATTCACCGAATAGCCCAGTACGGCAAGCACCGCCGCCAGCACCGAGAGGGAGAACTCCCATTGAAACGCCGCGAAAAAGCCAAGAATAATCACCACGTCGTGGAGGTTTGCCACAATCGCGGCCACAGCAAACTTCCATTCAAAACGAATGGCCAGGTAGATCATGATGCCCACAATGACAAACAGCAGGGCAATGAGACCGTCGGTGGCAAGTTCTGCACCCACCTGCGGGCCCACGAACTCCACACGACGTAGCTCGGGAACGTTATCTGGCTGGGCCTGGGCTGCAATGGCCTTGAACACCTCTTGGGCCTGGTCGTTGCTGTTCTCACCACGAAGGGGAAGCCGGATAAGAAGGTCGCGCGAGGATCCAAAGTTCTGCACCTGGGCATCGGCGTAGCCCATGCCTTGCACAGAGGCACGAACCTCTTCAAGGGGTGCGGTCTGGCTGTAGGACACCTCAACTACCGTACCGCCCGTAAACTCAATGGAGAAGGCAAGCCCACGCAAGGCAATTGCCGCTATGGCCGCAATAAAGAGCGAGAACGAAATAACATTCAGCACCACCGCATGGCGCATAAATGGAATGGTGCGTTCCAACCTAAAAAATTCCATGGTTACTCGTCTTTTCTACCTAGCCAATGGCCAGTCGGCCCAGGCGCTTGCGGCTGCCGTACCAAAGGTTAATAAGCCCGCGGCTAAAGAAGACCGCAGAGAACATGCTAGTAAGAATGCCCAGCACATGCACCACCGCAAAGCCCCGAACGGGGCCGGAACCAAAGACAAGCAAGGCAATACCGGCAATCAGCGTGGTGATGTTGGAGTCAAGAATGGTGGCCCAGGCCTTGTCGTAGCCTGTGGCAATGGCCACCTGGGGGTTTGCCCCCGCGCGTATTTCTTCGCGCACCCGCTCGTTAATAAGTACGTTGGCATCAATGGCCATGCCCAGGGTTAGGGCCATAGCGGCAATACCAGGAAGGGTAAGGGTGGCCTGCAAAATAGAGAGCAGGGCAAAAAGTAGCAATAGATTCAGAGAAAGCGCCAGCACCGACACCACACCAAACAAAGCGTAGTAGGCCATCATAAAAACCGAAATGACTACGAAGCCCCAGGCGGTGGCATTGAACCCTTTGGCAATATTGTCCGCGCCCAGGCTTGGCCCGATGAGCCGCTCTTCGATAATCTCCATGGGTGCTGCCAGTGAACCGGCGCGAAGTAGCAGGGCGGTTTCAGCTGCCTCTACTGTGGTCATCTGCCCGCTAATTTGCACCCGTCCTCCGGGAATCTCGCCGCGAATCACAGGCGCGGTAATCACTTCGCCCTGGCCCTTTTCAATCAGAAGAATAGCCATGCGCTTGCCAATGTTCTCGCGAGTGACTTCGCGAAAAATACGCGCGCCCTTGCTATCGAGCGTAAGGTGCACCGCGGGCTCAAGCGGGTTCTGAGAATCGAAGCCGGCTTGGGCATCGGTTAGATTTTCGCCCGTGAGCACCACTTCCTTCTTCAGCATTAAGGGTGCGCCACCACGCTCTTGGTAGACATCCACGCTTGCGGGTGGGCGGCCTGCAAGCAAGGCTGCCGCGGCCTCGGGGGAGTCTTCCACCATGCGCACTTCAAGTGTGGCCGTGCGGCCCAGAATGTCTTTGGCCTTAGCAGTGTCCTGCACGCCCGGCAGTTGCACCACAATGCGATCGGCGCCTTGCTGCTGAACAATTGGCTCTGCCACGCCCAGCTCGTTAATTCGGTTGGAAAGGGTGGTGATGTTCTGCTTCAGAGCAAACTCTTGAATACGGGTGGCGGTAGTGGGTTTTAGCCTTCCCACTAAAAAGAATTCAGCGCCTGTGTCGCGTGCCTGCCAGTCGAGGTCAATCACTTGTTCCGTAAGAAGCTTTAAACCCTGCTCGCGAACGTCGGGGCTTGCAAACTTAATCTCAAGCCCATTGCGCGAACGCGCAATGCCTTGGTGTCGAACGCGCTTGTCGCGCAACAAGGTGCGCGTCTCACCCACCAGGGCATCGAGCCGTTTGGTAAGCGCTGTGGCCATGTCCACTTCTAGAAGAAAGTGCACACCACCGCGAAGGTCAAGGCCCAGGTACATGGGCAGCGCACGAATGCTGGTGAGCCAATCCGGTGAGGCGGAAATAAGGTTCAGGGCCACTACATAACTGCTGGGCCCCGCCACTTCCACACGCTCGGCGGCCTTCTGCGCGGCCGAGTTCTCCGGCTGGCTTGCCGGCAGTCCACGACCCACAAGGCTTCCCGGGTTCAGGGTGGATTCAATGAGGTCTTTGGCTTTAAGTTGGGTGTCCGTATCGGCAAACCGCACCCGCACAGTGTTGCCCGTGTTATTTTCTTCGAACCGAATGCCTTGGTGGTTAATGCCTGCTGTTTGTAGGGCCTGCTCAACCTGGTCGGCCACCGCGGCTTCGACCTTCAGGGTGGCCTTTGCAGTGGAAATTTGAACCGCAGGCTTTTCCCCGAAGAAATTGGGCAGCGTGTAAAAAAGACCAAAGGTAACGGCCAGCCCCATAAGGGCCAGCCGCCACCAGGCGACGCGATTCATGAGTTAGCTAATGGTCTTAATGGTGCCCTTGGGCAACAAGGTTTGCACCGCTTGGCGCTGCATCACCATACTAATTTGCTTGTCGCCCGAGCCCACGTCCACCGTAATGTAGGAGTCGTCGACTTCAGTAACCTTACCCACAATGCCGGCTGCGGAGACAATTTCGTCGCCCTTTTGCAGGCCTTCAACCAGTTGGCGATGCTCTTTGGCGCGTTTCATTTGTGGGCGAATCATAAGAAAGTAGAGCACCACAAACATCAGAATAAGGGGAAGAAACCCAATAAGCGGGTCTTGGCTCGCACCAGCAGCCTGGGCGTAAGCGTTGGAAATAAGCACGGGTCGGACCTCCGAAAACAATAACCCGTAAGTATAAGGTAGGCTTGGGTTCTTATGAATTTGCAACCCCCTAACCCTGCGGGCGCTAAAGCGCTGGGTACGCCATTTTTCCAAAAGCAGGCTCAGGATGGCCAGGCGCGAGCCGGTCGGCTGGAGCTAAACCACGGCTCGGTGCTTACGCCCATTTTTATGCCAGTGGGTACTTACGGCGCTGTGAAGGGTGTCACGCCTGCCATGCTCGAGAATCTTGGTGCGCAGATTATTCTGGGCAATACCTTCCATTTGTGGCTGCGTCCCGGGCTTGAGGTGATTCAAGGCCATCAAGGGCTGCATGCCTTTGTGAACTGGAAGCGGCCCATGCTCACCGATTCCGGTGGCTTTCAGGTCTGGTCCTTGGGCGATCTTCGAAAAATTACAGAAGAGGGCGTGGCGTTTCAGTCCCCCATTAACGGGGACAAGCTCTTTTTGTCGCCGGAAGAATCCATGCGTATTCAACGGGTCTTGAACTCGGACATTGCCATGGTCTTTGATGAATGCACCCCGTACCCGGCCACCCACGAGGAAGCCGCGCAAAGCATGCGCATGTCTTTGCGCTGGGCAGCGCGCAGCCGGCAGGCTTTTGAAGGCTCTGCGAACGCGCTTTTCGGAATTGTTCAAGGTGGTATGTTTGAGGACCTGCGTGAGGAGTCGCTTGCAGGGCTTTTAGATATTGGCTTTGAGGGTTACGCCATTGGGGGCTTGTCGGTCGGCGAGCCCAAAGAAGACATGCTGCGAACCCTGGCGCATATTGGACCCCGGCTGCCGCAAGACAAGCCCCGTTATTTAATGGGGGTGGGCACGCCCGAGGACTTGGTGGATGGCGTGGCCAATGGCGTGGATATGTTTGACTGCGTGATGCCAAGCCGCAATGGCCGCAACGGCTGGCTGTTTACCCGCAAAGGGGACTTGAAAATTCGTAACGCGCGATTCAAAGACGACCTTTTACCCATTGACCCACACTGCGCCTGCCCGGTCTGTAAGCCTAGCGCCCATGGCGATGACCGTCCCGGGTTTTCAAGAAGTTATTTGCACCACCTGCAGCGCATTGACGAAATGCTCGGGGCAAGCCTTGCCACCATTCACAACCTGGCGTTTTATCTACAGATCATGCGCGAGATGCGCGAGGCTATTTTTGAAGGTCGGTTTAAGGCCTGGCGGGTGCAGTTTGCCGCGGATAGGGCGACGGGGGTTTAGGGCTAGCCAAGGCGTCTTAAGAACATGGCGTCGCCATAGCTGAAGAACCGATAACGCGTGGCAATGGCATGGGCGTAGGCTTTGCGAATGGTGGTGTAGCCCGCAAAGGCGCTGACCAGCATCATGAGTGTGGACTTCGGAAGGTGGAAGTTGGTGATAAGCGCATCCACGACTTGGAAGTTATAGCCCGGTGTAATGAATAGGTTGGTTTCCCACTGGCCGGCGAGCCCTTCCTGCCGCTTCCCTGCCGACTCCAGCGTTCGCAGGCTGGTGGTTCCCACTGCAACCACGCGGCCGCCACGCGCTTTGGTTTGTAGAATTTTGCGCTCGGTGTCTTCGCTTAAGGAGCACCATTCGTGATGCATGTGGTGCTTTGATAAATCGTTATCGCGCACGGGGGCAAAGGTGCCACTGCCAACATGAAGGGTCACTTCCGCGCGCTGAACGCCTTTGGCGTCAAGCGCTGCAAAAAGAGCTTCATCAAAGTGCAAGCCTGCAGTGGGTGCAGCCACCGACCCCGGGTGTTGGGCATACACCGTCTGGTAGCGCTGAAGGTCCTCTTGGGTAGGCGCATGGGTAATGTAGGGCGGAAGGGGCAGTTGGCCGATGTCGTCTAGAACATCCAAGACTGGGCGGCTGAATTCAAGCTGAAACCGGTCGTCATGGTTGGGGTCGCGCCCCAGGCAGACCACCTCTTCGGAGCCCGATGAAATACCACCCTCCAGCCGCAGTTGGGTGCCGGCAGTAGGCTTTCGACTAACCCTTAACAAGGCGCTGGCCTGATGCGGTTTT
>Ga0181601_10004656_pt1 | contig 11493 bp, 9 predicted proteins | sample 041ome_8_FD_133020 | JGI IMG/M metagenome (GOLD analysis project Ga0181601, IMG submission 133020) | Coastal salt marsh microbial communities from the Groves Creek Marsh, Skidaway Island, Georgia - 041407BS metaG (megahit assembly) | ecosystem: Environmental > Aquatic > Marine > Intertidal zone... | reverse complement strand
GGAAACGGGCCATAATCTCTCACCTGATCTTTTAAATTCCCGTGGGCATTCATCGCGTAATCAGGGATAAAGGAGGTCACCGTAGTATCGACGTCGCAGTCGCGGGTGCAGGCGGATCCCACCACATCGGGCTCGCCTCCCACTGACCACAGGCCGTGGTCCATGGTCATGCCATTTCTGTTGGGCATGAGCGCCTGAACATCGGCGATGTTTTCATCGCTTAACACAAAGTCATAGTCCACGATGTAGCCCAACTGAAGCAAATAAGCGACCAGCGCATACACCTCATCGGGCGAAAGAGACTTGGGCGCATTCCACGGCATGGCTCGATTAATGTAATCCCACAGGGTAGATAGCGTTGCGACTTTCATCAACGTTGTGCGAACCACCGCGGGATCTGTGAGCGAGGCGACCCTGCCAGTTGCCATATCCTCTTCGGTTACATTACCCAACACAATGGGCGAGAACACCTCATTTGAGTCCCCGAAGTCTCCGTGGCAGAGAGCACATTTTTCCAGCCACAGGGTTTCACCGTCCTCAACCGAGCCTGAGCCCGCGGGCAGTCCTTTGAAGTCGGGCCGCACGTCGATATCCCAGGCGGAGACCTCCTCCGCCGTCGCCGCTCGGCCGATATCGAATACGGCTTCGGGATAGTCACCCGCCGCAGCAAGGGAACCAAAGAAACACGCAATGAACAGCGCTGACCACCTAGCCCAACTGGACATTGTCGACCTCCCCGCTGGGCGCAATGCGCCATGTTTGAACCGCGTTGTTATGGTAGATCGACCGGGTACCGCGGACCGCCACCAAGTCGGCGCGCTGAGGCTGGATATAACCGGTGCTGTCGTGAACCCGACTCTGCAGTAAAGCAGCGTCCCCCTGCCACACCCAATCAAAGTTGAACCGGGTGAGCATTTTGGGGAGCACGGGACCTTCGAGACGCGCCTCGCGCCAGTTGCGGCCGCCATCCACAGACACCTCCACCTTGGTCACGGTGCCGCGACCCGACCAAGCCAGACCCGTGATGCAGTAATAGCCTTTGGTTTGAAGTTTTTGACCCGCCGAGGGCGCTGTAATGACCGATTTAGCCTCTTGTATAGCGGTGTACTGGCGCTGCGACCCATCCGGCATAAGGTCGACATAGTGGCTGGCCTCATCTTTTGCCGCGTAGGGCATATCGCCCACCTCCAGGCGCCGCAACCACTTCACCCAGGAAACACCCTGAACCCCCGGAACAACCAGGCGCAGTGGATAGCCTTGTTCGGGCCGGAGCATTTCCCCGTTTTGGCCGTAGGCGACGATCGCGTCATCCAGCGCATTTTCCATATTGATCGTCCGGGTCATGCTGGAACCATCAGCCCCTTCCGCCAATAAAAACTGCGCGCGCCGATCGTAGCCTGCACGCTCCAATAGCAGCGACAAGGGGACACCGGTCCATTCCGAACCCGACAACATGCCATGGGTGTACTGGACCGTCGGCACGGCGGAATTACCCCACTCCAACGCCGTATTGGCGCCACACTCCAAAAAGTGCATGCGCGAGACGCTGGGCATTCGCATCAACTCTTCCATGGTGAATACCAAGGGGGTGTCAACCAGGCCGTTAATCATCAAACGATGGCGCCGGGGATCAATGTCAACCCAGCCCTGGTGATGGCGCTCAAAGTGCAGACCGCTTGGCGTAATCATGCCGAACATACTTTGCAGCGGAGTAAACGCGACGCTCGCCTGATCGGTTTGGGTGAGTCCTGGGCTTTGCCGGCGAATGATATTTTGCTCGTGGATCGAGGGCAGGCCATAGGGGTTGGTCGCCACCGGTTTGCCCAGGGTGCGGCTCCACTCAGGCGGCGTGAGAATATCGGGATCACTGGCAACCGCCGATCCCGCCATGGCGGCGACAGCGGCGCCAAAAGCGCCTCTAAGGAGGCCACGTCGATGGTGATCTACGCCGTCGCGAGAGATGGCCGAAATGAGTTCGCCACTCAGGAAGGATTCTGGTGCGGGCCGTAACACGCCCTGATGCGGTAACTCGTCACTGCTCATTGCATGAACATCCCCAAACGTTTTTATTGTAGTTTACCCGTACACCCCACTGAGCGGTGGTGGCCAGGCGCCGATGAAAGATCTTGTGCTTTCACCGCGTGCCTTTTTGTTGTTATTCTATACGAGTATAAACATATAACCAACAGTTTTGCCACCTTAAGTCGGCGGCGCGGAACAATCCATCCGACCCGATGCCTGTTAGCATCCCGCCTCGATACGCGAATGGGCTGGTATTGATCTAAGCCTGAGGAGACTACCGCATGAGATACCTGCGAATGGGCCTCTTCTGCGCCGCATTGACCGCCATAGTGACCGGTCTGCACGCTGAAGAGCCCAAGGAAAACACCGGCGCCCTCGGGGTAGCGCTGCATCTCGATACGGCTACCCTGATGAACCGCGCGATCCGTCAGGTGGGTCGATTGGTTGACGCTCACCCGAACACCCCGGTCAAGCTCATCTTGATTGCGAGCGCCGTCGAACCCGCCCTCGAGGGGGCAACCGACAAAAACGGCGGTCTCTATGGCGCGCAGTTTGAACAGCTGTTGGCGCGGGGGGTGCGCATCTTCGCCTGCGAAACAACGCTCATGAGTATGGGCAAATCAGCAGAGGATCTGACCTTTGGCATTGAGACAGTGCCTTCCGGCATCGCCGAATTGGCACGGCTGCAACTCGAGAGTGGCTATGCCTACCTCAAACTTTAAAGCACTGCTACTCAAGATCCCAGGACCCGGCAAGGTATTGCTGATGCTGGCAACCGCGGCAGCATTCAGCAGCAGCCCTGCCTCGGCCGACGAACTCCTCTATGTCTACTCACCAGACTGTGGTGCCTGCATGAAGTTTGATCAGGAGATTGCGGGCATATACCCCAAAACCCAAGAAGCCCGGAATTTACCCTTGGTCAAAATCGATCTTGTTGACTGGCGTGCGGGGACCCATCCGGCCAGTCAGTGCGCTGTCAACCCCGTCCTGGGGACCCCCACCTTCATCCAGATACACGATTGCACTGAGGTGGATCGCATTACCGGTTACTCGAACGACGAACTTTTCTGGTTTGCGTTGAAGCGCATGGACAATCGCTCGAGAATTCTTACTGCATCGCCTTCTTCGTAAACCGGGAACCCGGTTCAGGCGGGGGATTCGGCCCCCCGGCAAAACACTGTGCGTTGCGCATCCAAGAATCAGCCGGCCCACCCAACACCTGCAAAGCGGTGTCGGCGACGTTTCGGGTTTGCGTCACGACCCGAGCAAAATCCACGGCATTACCGGTGACACGGTTGGCTTCCTGCGGCTCCCCGTAATGCCACAGCGCTCCTGACGGCGCGATAAGCTCAACATAAGGCTTGGGCGAAGGCGGGGTTTCGCCGCGACACTGAAACGTCCAGTCGTAGGTGTTCACGCCTAAAATGACAATATTCTGAAGTCTGTCGGTCTCCTCGCGCTCCCGGCCAAGCTCGTCGAATATGGCCTGACCGTGGGCCCAAGTCTCCATTTGACGTGCTGTGATACAGGAGCGTGCGCTCATGCTCGGACCCACCCAGGTACAACGCTGAGACGGATCAGCTTTACGGTAAGCCTCGTGAAGCACCTCAGTCATATCACGCCAAGCCTGAAGAAGCTCGCGACCCGCCAGGGGGATTTGTTCCTGCTCCATGGTTGGCAAGGTTTTTCCGGCGCCCATCCCGACGACGATCGGTTCTATATTTTTGGATAAGGCCTCAGCATCTTCCAGGGCCCAAAGCGCCATTTGGTTCCAAAAATGAAGATGTCTGACGATAGTTTCTACGGTCCAACCCTTGAAGCCTGTCGGAGTCTGCAGACCAAGAGGCAGGACATCGTCGAGTGCCTCACCCAGGACAAGTGACTCCTGAAAAAAATCCTCTGCTTGCTGCACCGGTCTACCTCGTCATCGCCGCTATCAGATTAAAAAACTCTCCCAGCGGCCTTTCAACCCTCAGCTTCACTCGCCAGGGAAAGGGTAAGAAGCATATCACCCTGGGCGACCTGCTTACCTGCGGCTGAAAAAATCGAGTCGACAGTTCCCGCGTCAGGCGCGACGATTTCATGCTGCATCTTCATGGCTTCCAGAATGGCCAATCGCTGACCTGCCTGAACCGCATCCCCCTCGGCGACATCAAGTGCCACCAGCTGGCCGTGCATGGGCGCGACAATGGCACCGCCGGCCGCTGCCTCCGTAAGATCGGGCGGCAGCCGTGTCAAATCGGTGATGACCTGAGTCTGGTTTGAGGATGCCAAGCACAACGTTGCCACCCCACGGGGGTAAAACTGAAACTCCAACGCTCGGCCATCGATCACCAGAGCGCAGACCGAACCTTCGATCCCATCAAATTCAACCTGATGGTCAGCGTCACCCACCGACACGCGGTAGTCGCCCGGTCCGCTAGTGGTCAGGGCTATCGAAAACACCTCTCCATCAACACTGAGCTCGTGCTGGGTCACAACCTCACCCGAAGAGCACCAATCCAACAGCTCATGGCTTACAGAAAGCGAGGCAGCGTGAGCATCTCCTAGTGCGAGCGCTCGCTGGATAACGACCGCGGCCGCTAGCTGAGCGGACTCCGTAGCTGATTGCACAAAGGATGCGCCGTAGTGCTGCTCAATAAACGCCGTGGTCGCACCTCCCTGCACAAACGCTGGCTGCTTAAGAACATCAATCAAAAAATCCCTGTTGGTAGCAGGCCCGAACAGCGCGCTGCGCTGAAGCGCGGTCATAAGCCGCAATCGCGCATCCTCGCGGGTTTCGCCATAGCCAATAATTTTGGCCACCATGGCATCGTAGTAGGGCGAGACTTCATCACCACTCTCGACGCCGGAGTCTACCCGCAGCCCCTCTTGCTCGGGGACAAAAAAGTGCTCGATTGCTCCGGTGCTCGGCAGAAATCCCTCTGCAGGATTCTCCGCGTAAAGCCGCACTTCTATCGCATGTCCGGTCAAACTCACCGCTGACTGAGTCACGGGCAGCGGTTCCCCACGGGCTATTCTCAGCTGCCACTCCACGAGGTCAAACCCTGTAACCGCCTCGGTTACCGGATGCTCCACCTGAAGTCGCGTGTTCATTTCGAGAAAATAGAACTGGTGCTTGTCATCGAGCAGAAATTCTACTGTGCCTGCGCCGACGTAATTCACCGCACGTGCCGCCTCGACCGCAGCCTGACCCATTTGCTCTCGCAATTCGCTGGACATGACCGGACAGGGAGATTCTTCAACGACCTTCTGATGACGGCGCTGAATAGAGCAATCTCGCTCACCCAAATGGATGATCTCGCCATGGGCGTCAGCAAAAACCTGAATCTCAACGTGCCGAGGCTGCACAATCGCTTTTTCCAGAATCACATCTCTGGAACCAAATGCATTTTCGGCCTCCGATTGAGCTAGCTCTATAGCACGTTCAAGATCACTATCCTCGGTCACCAAGCGCATGCCGCGACCACCGCCACCCGCCGCCGCCTTAATCATGACCGGCAAACCAATTTTCTGTGCCTCTGCAATAAGTACCGAGGTAGTTTGATCATCCCCCTGATACCCTGGAATGCAGGGCACCCCGGCGTCAATCATGGCTCGCTTGGCTTTTGCTTTATCCCCCATGATATCGATCGCGGTATTGGAGGGGCCAACAAAAGTAATCCCCGCCTGTTCACAGGCGGAGGAAAAAGCCTGATTTTCAGACAAGAATCCATAGCCTGGATGGACCGCGTCGGCACCTGCTTTTTTAGCCGCATCAAGAACCGACTCGATATCCAGATACGACTCTGAGACCAGCGCTCCACCTATGTGCATTGCTTGATCAGCCACCCTCACGTGCAGCGCATCCGCATCTGCATCGGAGTAGACCGCCACCGTCTTGATACCCATTGCATTTGCCGTTTCCATGATGCGCACGGCAATTTCGCCACGATTGGCAACGAGCAAAGTTTCTATTGGCTTCATCAAGAGGTCTCCTCAAACCAGATGGGACGACGTTTTTCAATGAAGGAGGCCACCCCTTCCTTGCCCTCGGGTCCTCGAAGACAGCGAGTAAAGTTCTCAGCGGCAAAATGCACTTTTTCGTGATCGGGGATTCGCTCCAAACCGATAATAAGCGACTTGCAAGCCGCGACCGCACCCGGCGCACAGCTAAGAACATCCGCTCGCACTGACCGCTCCAACGCATTGAGTGCATCAGTGTCCGTGGCTACCCCATCGAGCACACCAACCTCGGCCGCTTGTGCTCCGTCAAATCGGGCGGCAGTCAGCATGAGTCGCCGCCCTACTGCGTAGCCACACTTCTGTATCACGTAGCGCGCTATTTGAGCGGGAGTTATGCCGATACGGGTTTCAGAAAAACCAAACTTGGCATCGTTCATACCCAAAGCCACGTCGCAGCAGCACGCCAAGCCAAGTCCGCCTGCCATAGCAGCACCCTCGATCACTGCTATTGTGACTTGAGGCAATTCATTGCACGCCCAGAGTACCTCACCTATAAGAGTACTCACGCGCATGGCATCCTCGCGGGAGCCCTCAGCGAGGCGACCAAACCCCTTCAAGTCGCCACCGGCGCAAAAATATCCGCCTCGACCTCGAAGCGTCACTCCGCGAATGTCCTCCCGCTCCTTTAACGCATGAAAGACCTCTGCGAGGTCGTCTATGACGTCATCGGTCAGTGGGTTTCGCCGCTCGGGCTGATTAAACCAAACTGTTAGCCAAGAGCCGTCGACCTGAAGCTCCACAGAGCGGGTAGTGGGAAATATTTTCATCGATTACAGCCTCGCCACGCCGAAACTATTCGCCCGGAGCTCTCTTTGTCGTCCTTCGAGCACCGTCTCCAGACAAAACGTCAGTACCTTGCGGGTATCGCGCGGATCTATGATGCCGTGATCGAGTACCCGACCAGAGGTATAGAAAGCACTTTCTTGCGCATCAAAGTGCGCTTTGATGGCGCTCGCTTGCCGATCGAGCACGTCTTGCTCGATGACCTGCCCTTTCCGCGCCGCACCCGCTTTTGCAACCTCTGACATCGTGGTCGCCGCGCTTTGGCCTGCCATAACCCCTGTGCGCGCGCTCGGCCATGCAAACAAAAAATCGGGGGCGTAGGACCAGCCACACATACCGTAGTTACCGGCGCCAAAACTTGCGCCAACATACAGGGAGATCTTGGGAACTCGGGCATTCGCTACCGCTTGAATCATCTTGGAGCCATGCTTGATCATCCCAGCCTGCTCGTAAGCAGTACCTACCATATAGCCCGTCGTATTGTTTAAAAAGATCAGCGGCAGGTCTGCTTGATCGCACAGTTGAATAAATTGGGCGGCTTTCGTTGCGCCTTGGGTATCAATCGGGCCGTTATTGCCGATAAAGGCACACGCTAACCCGGTAATGCTGGAAAATCCGCACACCGTAGAGGCGCCGTAACGGGGTTTAAATTCCTCCAGCGAAGATCCATCCACTACTCTTGCCAGCAGTTCTCTTACATCGTAAGGAACTTTTGGATCTGTGGGGACGACACCCGCTAATTGCTCTGCGGGATACAAGGGATCTTCGTAAGCTCGTCGCTCAACCGCCCTAGCGCGTCTATTCCAATCGAGGTTGCCGATAATATCCCGTGTCTTTAACAACCCGTGCGCATCATTCTCGACCAGAAATTCAACAACCCCCGAAACACTGGCATGCATTTCAGAGCCACCGAGCTCTCTTTCGTCAGCCTCTTCACCAGTTGCCGCCTTGACCAATGCCGCGCCACCCAGCGCTGCCATGCCATTTTCTTTCACCCCGATCACATAGTCAGACATGCCTGGCATGTAAGCGCCGCCCGCGGTAGATCCTCCGTGTAACACCACCATGGTGGGGAGTCCTGCTGCAGACATACGCGCGAGATTTCGAAACACCGCGCCAAAATTTGACCACAACTCGACCTTGTACTTCAGCAGGTTAGCGCCGGCGCTCTCCACCAGATGAATGAGAGGCAGTTTCTGGCGGAGACATACATCTTGAATAGAAAGCGCCACATCGACGGTCGCCTCGGTGGCTGCACCGGCCGCGATACCGGAATCATCCGCCCAAATCATGCAGCGCACACCACTGACGAAACCGATCCCCACAACCATGGAAGCACCGGGGATACTCGTCTCCGGGTTTTCGTCTTCCAAACAGTAATTGGCCATGCTGTGAAGCCGTAAAAAAGGCATGCCCGGATCGAGAAGACGCACCACCCGCTGGTGGGGAGGAATCTGCCCCCGCTTGTCAAAGGTCGGGTTGCGCTTGCTCGACGCCGTTACTGTCCGCTGCTCAAGCTCGCGAAGCCTATCGACAAAAGAAAGCATGCTGGCACGGTTTTCTCGAAACGCGTCAGAGTCGGTCGTAATTGCAGAGGCTACTACCGTCATATCAATTCTCCATAAGGGACGCTGGGATTTTTACAGGCGTATCGAGCAAAATTTGCGCAAAGCTTTTCGCCTGGGGATCATCTCGTAAACTCGCGATGCCACCGCCACCCAGTGCATTGTGCAAGACAAAATTCAGAGCGGGTAAGCCCGGCAAGTAAAACCGTTCTAGCCGTTCGGAGGTCATCAAGTGCGAGAATCGGTCGCGCACGTATGCCTCGGTAAGCACAGCGGCAATCCAGGGCATATAAGCCTTTTTGCGCGCCATTACCCCGATATTGGCTTTGTCGCCTTTATCGCCCGATCGAGCCCACGCAAGCGATTCCAGCGGAACTTCAATAAACGCATTCTCGCCATTATTGTCGACAATATTTTCATCAGTGTTTGCGCCACTGGGGTCGGCTGGAACCTCTCTTGTTGGAGGCAAGTCGACAGATTCGACAACAGGGGCAGCGATTACTTTTTGCACCGTCAGACCGTTATCTATGGTGATATCAACGTGTGTTTTGGGAATGGTCATCGAGAACAATCTCACCACCGGCGAGGGCTTGGCGCGTGTGCCAGCAAAAAAAGCCAATCCCGGTGGCGCACCCAGCGCCACCCCCGAGATCTCTTTCAGCAGCAAGGCGACAGCGCGTTTGTCCTGATGTCGACAAGCAAGCTTCAACGCCACCTCACGACTTCGATGATATTTGGCATGCTCTCCCCAGTGACTTTCATTGCCGATAATGTCTATCGCCAAATCATCAAAGTCGCCAACACCCCATTGACTTAACTTGCGCCGGGTTCGCTCAACCGCCTCACGCGCGAAGATCTTTGCTTTATCGGCTGCACGACGACCCAGATACCAAACCGTTGTGCCTGCGCGCCACCCATCAAACCAGGTAAGGCTGACTTTGTAGTCTGAAGGGGCCCCGCGACCACGCGCACCTACTACCTCGACACAGTCGGGCTCCAGTTGTCGTAGCGTGACACCTGAAAAGTCACAAACAACATCGGGTAGCAGGTACTCGGCGGGGTCCCCGATCTCATAGAGCAACTGCTCTCCCACGGTACCGCAGGTGACCGTCCCCCCCGTAGCGTTGGGCTTGGTTATCTTGAATGTGCCATCACCGCTAATTTCAGCAATGGGATAGCCCACGTTATGCAGCGAATCAGCGACGCTCTCCCAATCGGTGTAGTTTCCCCCTGTGGCCTGGGGGCCGCACTCAATAATGTGGCCCGCCAAAGACCCCGCGGCCAACTTGTCATACTCTGTGGGTTGCCAGCCGAAGGCGTGAATGCAGGCCCCCAGGGTCACAGCGCTGTCAACGCAACGACCGGTAATAACAATATCCGCGCCGCTAGCGAGAGCATCAGCAATCGGAAAAGCGCCCAGATACGCGTTTGCGCTGGCGACCTTTTCCAAGGGTGGCAGCGACTCACCCGAGAACATTTCCGGGGGATTATCCTGCGCCAGCTCAGGAAGTTGCGAGAACAAATCGTCTCCCATAACCACCGCCACTTTCAGGTCAAGCCCCGCCTCTGCGATAAGCTCGCGAATCGCCGCAGCGCACTGGCGAGGATTGACGCCCCCTGCATTACTGATGATTTTGATGCCGGCATGAGCAATGGAAGCTAAATTCGGCTTCATCATGGCGGTCACAAAGTCCGTAGCATAGCCCAGGTTTTCGTCGGCGGCTCGTGCCCTGGCCAAGATCGACATGGTGATCTCCGCCAGGTAATCGAACACGATGTAATCGAGGGATGGCTCCTTGAGAAACTGAGCCATCGCCAGATCGGTTTCTCCCCAGAAGCCGGTCGCCCCGCCTATTCTGATTGTTTGTCCTGTCATGCCCACTGTTCTGCCCTGTTATTGACGACTACTGATGCCTGTAAATGCCGATTGCTGCCACTCCACACCGATGCGTGTGCAACCCGTTAGCACCTGACCTGCAGAATTGAGGCCGTGCCCGAGCAGATCCCTGTAAACCCCAACACCACGAAGGGGCGATGACTTTACCAATTAAATGATTTATCCTCACCATTTATGAGCGCCGCTCATTTTGAGTATAGGAGAGCTGACCCAGTGACCGCAAGCCAAAAAGAGAAAAAGTCACAGCGCGAACGACTCGAAGCCCGCGAAAGTACGATCCTTGCCGCCGCAACAGCCGTTTTTGTCGACATGGGGGTAGACGGCGCCCGAATGGCCGACATTGCCGCAAAAGCGGACATCGCCGAGGGCACACTGTACCTGTACTACAAAAACAAGCAGGCGCTGTTGCATGAGGTGGTTGAGGCGTTCTGGGCGAATCTCACCGATGGCGCAGAACAAGCGGTTGACCCAGCTCTACCGATGCGGGAACAGCTACATCAACTCGCGAGTTATCACTTGATGGCCTTGCTCAATCAGTTCGACGTCGTAGGACTTACCTACCGGGCACGACTCCGGCACGGTGAACCAGAACAACAGCTCGGACCAATTAGGGGGTACGTGCGAGTGTTTGACCGCCTCGTTGAACGGGGCACAGACCGCGGCGAAATCCAACCGGCCCTACCTCTTTGGCAACTGAGGGATCTGTTTTACGGATGGCTCGAATTTTCCGCTAGAACCCTGCTGTTACGAGGCGAGGGGTTCGATCAAACGCTGATCGACAATCTGGTCATGCTAATATTCACGGCGCAAAATCAAAGAACAGAGACTTCCAGGGCGGATAAGACCGCTACCACTAGCGCCCCTAATCTAGAGCAAGAAATCCTAAAACGCCTTAGCGCCATTGAGCAAAAGCTGTCATAAACCCCAGGCGGCGGCTTACTCGATACTCGCTGGAACCACTAAGCAAACGTCGAATAGGCCCGTCCAAATACATCGAGAAACCGATCAAGCTCCCGTGCTGGCAAAAGGTTAATACCCGCAGCGGCAGGGCGCCCGCCCCCAGTCTCAAATTGACGGCACAAGCTATCAGCACCGGTGCGATTAGCAAGGGGGGCACGCACACTCACCAAAAACCCGTCATCGATATCGGTGAGTACCGCATGGGCTCTTGATGGATGCGCATTCGCCAAGGCGTTGCCAAACACCCCGCTAACACGACGG
>Ga0181601_10004652_pt1 | contig 11495 bp, 18 predicted proteins | sample 041ome_8_FD_133020 | JGI IMG/M metagenome (GOLD analysis project Ga0181601, IMG submission 133020) | Coastal salt marsh microbial communities from the Groves Creek Marsh, Skidaway Island, Georgia - 041407BS metaG (megahit assembly) | ecosystem: Environmental > Aquatic > Marine > Intertidal zone... | reverse complement strand
ATGGTGCATCCACAACGGTTTGATCTCGCTTTGGCGCCGCTCGTTGCGACCCTGCTTCGGGTCCGGGCCTAAACTGAAACAGCACAAAAATAAGCGCGCCATAAACAATAAGGATCTTCCCGACAAGCGCATAGATCACGGTGTCGGGGTGTACTGCTTGCAGATAATCTGCGATATCCCGATACAGCAATGACGTTACCCCAGCAAAAAGCAGCACCGCCGTGATACGAAATACCTTTTGTTTGTATTTACCCAGAAAGTAAAGCAACGCTGAATATTTGATCATTCGAAACACTGACATCTCAAATGCCTATGTTGATGCCCAGTAAAAGAGCCGCGACACCAAACCCTTTCCAGCCAATGCCTGACCAAATCTCGCGCTCTTTTTCAGCGACCAGATATTCGAGCTCATCATCGGCATAACTCGCCTCGGAACGCCCGGCATGAATCATATCCTTGCGCACCGCGGCGATCGCGCGGTCACGCAGACGTTGCCGGAGTACCTTGGGCATCCGAAGCTTGCTTTGTTTTTTTTGTTCCATCATCCAAACCCAGAGCTAAGAGATCAAGGACGCGGCCAGTATAGACCCGCCGACAAAAATAGCGAGGGCACACAGGCAGTACTTTCTTTGGTACCGTAGTCGGGAGATTGCCTTCAGGCAATGGCATAGGGCGATTCGACCTTGGCAGTCTCCGCCAATCTGTGAAGTCGGATAAAACCCATCATTCGCCTTTGTGAGGGAGCAGCACATTGAAGATCGTAATAGCGGGGGCCACAGGGCTCGTCGGGCAAGCGGTAGTGCAAGCGGCCGTGGATCGGAGCTGCGAAACCATAGCAATTGGCCGCAGATCCAGCGCCCTAGCAAGTCAGAACATCGAGGTAGATTTCCGCAACCTCCCCGAACTTCCGGCGGCGGACGTTGCCATCTGTGCCCTCGGCACGACCATCAAAAAAGCTGGGTCGAAGCGCGCATTCAAGGCCGTGGATTACGATGCAGTGATAGCGTTTGCCAATGCTGCGAAAGCTGCGGGGATCGAGCATTTTATTGTGGTTACCGCCGTGGGCACCAACGCGGACTCTAAAGTCTTTTATTCTTCGGTGAAAGGTTTGGTGGAGCGTGACTTGGAAGCGATAGGGTTTTACCGACTCGACATCGTGCAACCGGGCCTTCTCATCGGGGAGCGAGCCGAAAAAAGATTCGTGGAGGAAATACTCCAAGGCGCCGCTCCCGCCATAGATTTTTTTATGCGGGGCCCCTGGCGGCGTTACGCCAGCATTACAGCTGTGCAGCTCGGCGAGATCTTAATCAACCTTGCTGAACAGACGGCACCGGGAGCGTTCCGCCATACCCAAGCCAACTGGTCCAGGTACGCCGAGTAAACGAAAACACTCGGCAAGGAGCACGTTGCTTCGACGAAAGCACTTCAGTTTACCGTTCTCTTGTACTAGGGTGCGGTTATCTTGAGGAGATCGGCTTATGGGCACCATCGAATGGATCTTAGGTTTTGTCGCGATCGCGGCACTGTGGCTTTTCTTGCGGGCCTTTAAAAAAGGCGTTCGTTACTGGGCGCAGTCCTCCCCCGGACACGAAGAAGACTAACCCCCTGCAACTGCTTAAGGTCCTCATGTCCTTGTGCCCAAAATGGTTGCTCGCCACCCTAGCCTGCGCTATTTTTTTTCTGGCCGGGTGCAGTCAGGTTGTCGACAAATCTGGTCAACCGCTCGAGGCCCAACTTGGTGCCACCGAGCCGCCGTATTTTCCGCAGTGCGTGGCGCGAGAAGACGGCACCTTCCATCAACGCCGGTTAGATCGAACAAATTCATTTCGAATCGACACCGGTAAGTCGCCCGTGATCGACGATAGCTGTGCTGAGACCGAACCGTAACGCGCCTGCAAGACTGAGCGCACGAGAACCCGACCCTTTCGTGGGGCCCATCATTTCGCCAAGGTAACTAAGGTCTTGGCGCGAACTCGTTGTTTTTTGTCGGCATTGAAGCTGACGCAGTCAGCATTTCGGTTCACGGTGGCTTCAAACAACCTATCAAATGCCATGGAGTAACTGTTATGAAAAGCTTATTAGTTTCGTTGATCGCCGTGCTGTTGTTGTCTGCGCAATCGGGCGTTGCGGAGGAAACCGCAGAAGGACCGGAGATGCTTGGCTTTTACCACTTTTATGCACCGGACCCTGGAGCTGTTGTTGCTGCCATGGATAAGTTCTGGGCATCGGATTGCGGCAAAGAGTATCCCGCCGAGGTCGCGCTCGCAGCAGAGGTCTTCAACGGGGGTTACGCCTCGAGCCACTTTGTCTTGAACACCTTCCCCAATGCAGCCGCACAGGAACAGGCGGCCAGTATTCTTATGAGTTGCCCCGATGGCAGAGTGTTTCTGGAAGACCTTCAGTCCGCCGGAGTTGTTCCCACTACACAGTATCTTGGCTTTCACGCTGCCGAGGGCGGTAACTGGCGCGAGGATATGGCTTTTGCCAAATTCGACATCGTTGTTGAGGGGCAAAATCAAGGCCTTTACGTAGGCGCCTGGCAAAAGATGATGGCTGGTGTGCTTGAGGATATCGATGTGAGCTCTTACGGCATTGGTGCGGTCGTCTTTGGCAACGACAAGTTCAGTCATTGGGTCTATGTCGGCGCTCCAACCTCAACCGCATTGGCCGCAACCCAGCAGGCGTTGCTCACGCATCCTGACTTTCAAACATTTTTGAAAGAGGCCGGTGGGTTACGCACTAACGTCAACACTACGCTGGTACAAATTTTAAAAGGCTACTCACATGACTAAGGTGTCTTGACCTAGAGGGGTGTCGCCTTAACGTGGCTACCCCACTGCAAGAAAAGACAACACAACCTAGCTTCAAAACGAAGCCATACGTTAAACAAAGGGGAGAACAATGAAACACTTATTTATAGCATTTCTGATTGGTTGGGCGGGATTTACTTTGGCGGAGGACGCAGCCGAGCCCAATTGGTCCAAGTTCCAAGCTAACTTCTATTTTAAATGCACGGTTGCACCCGACTGTATCCAAGCCTATGGAGATCTGATGTCGGCGCCAGAAATAGAAGAAAATAAGTTCGAAGCCGCGCTTTATGGAATGGCTCACAACGGCTGGGACGATGCTACTCATGTCATGCGGTTTTACTTCAAGGATGCCAATGAATACATGAAAGCAGGGCAGGTTTTCTCATCCTCCCCAGCCATGGCGAAGTTTTTGGCGTCGGGACGCGAAGCAGGTAATGAGGCTCAGTATCAAACCCTGACCACCCATACCATCATGGAAGGTAATCCCATGGGAACAAGAGCAAGCCTGCGCTGGAGTATTAAAGTTACTGATCCAGCTACTTTTGTTCCCGCTTGGTCCAAGATGGCTGCGGCGCTGGCAGAAAAGCCATGGGGCGGTAAAGCATACGGTCTGCAGACCTACTACCTCGGCAATCTAGGAACCATAACCCACGACATCTGGGTGGCGTTTAACTCCCCGGCGGAAGCGCTTGTCTTTTTGGAGGAATTTCCCAAAACCTCAGAGTGGCAGTCCTATAACGAGGATGTGGTTGGCGCGGTAAGCCTGGTTCGCTCTTACATGGAAATGACGGCCATCAGTTTGAACGAGGACTAACATTTCGGGATTCCTTATGCCCGGGTCATACAAGGGGCTTTCTGTCAGTTCCCCGCAGCAAGCCCAAATTGCTCAGTCAAAACTTTGATAGGTTTTCACAAGAGCGTCTTGGTGGCCCGGCCTTAACACCTCAATTAAGTGCAACGGCACGTCCCCTGCATTATGAATTCTGACCTGAGTATTACGGGGTATGACGAAGCCATCATCTTTTTGAAACAAAACCAGCGAATCTTTAAATTCCAGGCCTAGAACACCGCTAATCACGATGCCTCTCAGTTCATAGCCCAAGGCCACAATGGGCTCTGACCAACCGATTGGGGCCAGCATTTGATTCAAGCCAAGATCTTGATCCGTCGAATAATCTAGAATGGTCCGCTCGACGTTATCCTCAATTTTTATGGTTTTGGGCGTGACAAGCCGAGTGCTTTCAGCCGGTAACTTTATCGAGGTCATCAACAAGCTAAATAGTATTAACCACTTCATTTTCCTGATCCACAACCAGTTCTTCTCCGATAATAAGACAGCAAGCCTCCACTGGAAATGCTCAGATGGGACGCTTCGTTTAACGGTGGCCATGGAGGTGGATTCAAATCATGAGTACGACTACCCACAGATCCCGTTGAATCTGCAACAGCCGACAACCTTCTGGCTCAAGGTGCGTGTATAGCTTTATCTCTGCAGACAGAACCACCTTAAAACGACCATCACAGGCGGAGAACGGTACGCCTAAAAATGAGCAAGTCCGCCCCACGGGAGGGGCCAATTCCCGACAATCAACGCCAGATAAACTAATCCTGATATGCTAACCACCCATCCATCAGCACTGGCACGCAATATGAAAGCTGAACTTCAAGAAGTGATGAACATGTTGCGGAAGCATCAAGGAGCGATCGACTTCAGTAATGCGCCAATAGCTGAACGAGAAGAGCTAGCGACTGATGTGGCAGGCATTATGGATGCTCTATTCGAAGTGATGAAGAAACTACCCGATGAGTAATCTAGGCAAATATATCTTCCCCAAATCGAGCCTATTGCACGTAAATGCCGGGTAGTCCGTTGCCGAGTTGCCGCCCGAGATATCAAGACCGACTGATTTATACAGAGATATTCGAGAGCGAATGGAGCTGGCGAGAGGAATCGAACCCCCGACCGGCTGATTACAAATCAGCTGCTCTACCTACTGAGCTACGCCAGCGTCGGGATCACAAACACGACCGTGTTTATGAGGAGCGCGATTGTCCCGATATCTCGAGCCGAGGTCAAGTTATGGCGCGGAAACCGTGAGCTCAAGCCCTTCAAGTACAAGATGCGGCCGCCATTCAGCGCGCACTCCGAGATCGAGCAGCGCCTGACCATCGCCGCCGGTCAGTATGGACCCATAGTGGGGATAGCGCGCTTGAAGCGATGTAACCGCCCCTACCAAGGCCGTCCAGGTGCCGGACACCACGCACGCGGCGGTGGACCGCCCGGCCTCTAAGCTTGTCGGCTGGATGTCGTCGTAGCGAATACGCTGGGTATCACGCCGTAACGCTGCCTCCATCAGTTGGCTGCCTGGCATGATGAACCCGCCCTCGTGTTCACCCTGTGGGTTGATCACATCGCAGGTCAGCGCCGTGCCGGCATCGAAGACCAGCAGTGCTTCGCGGCGTGGCACCCACGCACCTACCAATGCCAACCAGCGATCCACTCCCATACGATGGGGTTCTGTGTAGCTGTTTTTAATGCCAAAGCCCGCCGCCGGGGTCTGACAAAATTCCAGGCTGCCGGTTACCTTGGCGCTAATAGCTGCCGCCAATTCCGCATTGAAGCTCTCATCGGCGACGCTGGCTATTACGATCGTATCCACGACGAGGGGCTCTGCGGTGCTTGTGTTCCAGTCACGATCCAAACCGATCGCCAGGATTTGTTCGACGATGGCCTCAGGGTCTCTGGCACATCGCTCGACCACGTCAAATCCCGACCCGCCAACACCAAGCTTCGCCGATGAATTGCCGACATCAATGAATAGGCTTTTCATACCGGTTGCTCCTTTCTAACCGACGCGTCACCGGCAAAAACCGGCTCGATTCCCTCGGCCGTCCGCAGCAGCAATGCCCCGGTATCGTCTACACCACAGCCAACGCCGGTCAATGTTTGTCCCCCGCTAATAGTAACGGCCACATCCCGCAGCAGGTCCCGCGCTTGCCATCGCTCGCGCCAGGCACTAAAACCACCAGCCTCCCAGGCCTGCAGCAAATCAACCAACGCCTCGATAACGCAGGCCGCCACATTGTTTCGCGGCACATCGCGGCCCACATGGGAGCTGAGATCCGCCACTGGCTGATCGACCTCTGTATCCACGGGCATGATATTGAGACCGACACCGATCAACACAAGCGAACGCTGCTGACCGTCGGTCAGTGTCTCGACCAGCACTCCGCCGCATTTCCGGCCGTCAAGATACATATCATTGGGCCACTTCAGCTGCATGTCGACACCGAACACCTTTTCCAGGGATTCCGCCACAGCGGCTCCCACCGCCAGGCTTATTCCAGCGAGACTTCTGGGGTCAGGGTCGCAGCTCCATGCAAGGGTGAGCGCCAAATTTTTACCCTTGGGGGTATGCCACACCCGCCCCAGTCGCCCCTTCCCCTGTGTTTGAGATTCCGCCAACAAAACGTGGCCGTGCAACATGTCCTGCATGGCGCGTTGCCTGAGCACCTCATTAGTCGACGTGACTTCTTCTGCCACCTCGACAACAACCACAGACCGGGTGCTAGCGGCTAATCGGGTACTTAACACCTCCACGTTGAGAGGATCAGTGATTGCAAACATGCGCCGGCCACTCCACTCCTGTTCCCGCCTCACCTGTTTTTATAACCGCTCTTTCAACCACGGCAGTTCCGATCAAAACGCTGTCGCTAACCACACCTCACGACCCTCCTGTAGGCGCCCGGTCAAATGTGTATGACGCCTATCCAAGATCACGCAGGCCAACTCAAAAATCAACCGCTGACGTGAGCCGCCGTTCCGTCTAAGCTTGACATCATGAGCGACGAAACATCCAGACCAGCCACCCTCGCAGCAGCCCCGCCCTCTGCTCTGCAGAGAAGGACCCGCTTGATCGCCATGGTGGTTGCGCTGGCCGCCGGCATCATACATGTGGCTGGACTCTGGTATGCAGCTCTCGATGAGAGACTCCTTCTCGACGCTGGTCGAGGAATGATTTTGATACTCCTCAGCTTGGGCCTGATGGGAACCGCCCGCCTGAGCCTGGTGCTGTCGATCCTGCTGGCGTTAACTGGCTTGGTGAGCTTGATCGCCAACCCGGCGGGTGCTCGGCTTGTGAATTGGCTCGAACTGATGCTTCTGATTTCTGCCGCGAGCGCGCTCACGCTCCAGCTGACAAGGTCGTAACGGCCATGGCGCTGTTCTCCGAGCCCCTGATTCTTTTCACCGCGCTGCTGTGCGGTATGGCCAGTCGAGCGGTTGGTTTCCCGGCACTCATTGGCTACCTCGCGGCGGGCTTTGTCCTGCATGAACTTAACCTCGAAGTTGGGCCGGTGCTGCTAACACTGGCCGACATCGGGATTACGCTGCTGCTGTTCACCATTGGACTCAAGCTAGAGCCCAAAAGATTGCTGGCCGCACAGGTCTGGGGATCCACGCTGGTCCATATGGCGATAACGCAGGCGTTCATGCTGCTTATCCTGCTCGGTCTGACGCATTGGCTACCGGGTCTTGCACTGACCTGGCAAAGCGCTGCCCTGATCGCGTTCGCTCTGACGTTCTCAAGCACCGTTTTTGTCATTCAGACAACCCAAGAGAGAGGTGAGCTGCAGTCCGATTACGCCGTACTGGCGATTGGCATACTGATCATTCAGGATTTGGTGGCGGTGGCTTTCCTCGCCCTATCAGCGGGCAAAACACCACAGTGGTATGTGCTGGGCATGCTGCTACTTTTCCCCTTGCGACCACTGATACTAAGGCTCCTCAGTATTGCCGGCTACGGCGAATTGCTGACGCTCGCCGGTCTGGCGGTGGCAATAGGCTCGGCACAGGTTGCCGAAGCCGTTGGTCTCAAGGGTGATCTTGGCGCCCTTATTGTCGGTGCGATTTTGGCAGGGCACCCCAAGACAAAAGCGCTGGCGCACAACCTCATTCAGCTCAAGGATCTTTTTTTAGTCGGCTTTTTCCTGTCGATTGGCCTTGGTGGCTGGCCATCACCGCTGCTGATAGGCGTGGCGGTTTTTCTGGGGCTTTTGGCGGCCGCGAAGCCGCTGCTGTACTTCCCATTGATGACCCGTTTTCACACCACCCCGCGAACTGCGGTCCTCGCATCGGGATCGTTGGCCAATCACAGTGAGTTTGGCCTGATCGTGGTATCGGTTGCGGCGGGACTCGGCTGGATTGCCGCCGACTGGAGCGCCGCGCTGTCAATTGCCGTTGCCGTCAGCTTTGTGGTGGCCTCTCCGATCAGCCGATCAACTCATGACTTTTATCGACGACATCGTCATCAGCTTTTGAAGTGGCGCTCGGGAAAGCTCGTCGACAGCTACGAATCCACCGCCGATGTTTCGATTATCATTTTGGGAATGGGGCGAGTCGGCACAGGCGCCTATGAAGCCCTCGCCCCGCGTTATGGCCACAAGGTTATGGGGGTTGAGGCATCGCGTGCAAAAGTCGTTGCGCATGCAGATGCCCAGCGACGTGTCATTTGCGCTGATGCGTCGGATCCCGATTTTTGGTCTCGCATCCAGTTTGCCGACCTCACACTGGTGATGCTGGCACTTACTAACCACCCCGAAAATTGTTTGGTGGCGGAGCTCTTGCGAAGCATGGGCTATCGAGGAAAGATCGCGTCGGTCGTGCGCCATGAAGAGCATGCGGAGGAGCTCTCTGAGCTGGGCATATCGGCATTTAACCTATACGGGCAAGCAGGTACCGGCTTCGCGGCTCATGTCGAGGAGGCGTTGTTGGGTGAACCACCCTCAAGCCTCTCTGAGCCTTAGCCAATGAAATCTGCACCGCAACAGACAACAACTACCGTGTGTTATCAGAGCCCTATTGGTCCGCTTCTGATCGAGGCACTGCCCACCGCCCTCACCGCCATTCACTGGCCAGACCAGAAAGCCGATTTGGCAGGAGCGAAAAGTGTGATGGGGGCGGCTGAAAAGCGTGCTCTACCCACCCTTCTGAAAGAGACCCTGTCGCAATTAAATGAATATTTCGCGGGAACGAGAAAAGCCTTTGATCTGCCGATAGCCCCTGAAGGGACCGGGTTTCAAACACAGGTGTGGCAAGCACTTGGAGACATCCCCTGGGGGAACACGCTGAGCTACGGACAAGTGGCGCACAGTATCGAGAAACCCAAGGCCGTGCGCGCCGTGGGCCGCGCTATCGGCGCTAACCCCATACCCATCATCATTCCCTGCCACCGGGTTATTGGGTCAACCGGAGCACTTACCGGTTTCGCCGGCGGTCTGGAGCGCAAAAGGTGGCTGCTGAAGCACGAAGGCTACTCCATTATCTAGCGGTAGAGTCTCCCGACGCTTGAAATCGTCAGGCGTTTAAGTCGGGAATCATGTCGTCACGAAGACGTTCGATGACATCCTTGAGTCGCAGTTTCTCTTTTTTCAATCGCTGAATGAGTAGCTGATTCTGATAAGGCTGGCTCTGCAGGTTGATAATTTTCTCATCGAGACTGCGATGGCGGGCTTGCAGTGTCATGAGACGCATTGCGGGCGTCATCTCATGATTAGCCGCATCGCTGTTGTTGCCGTCTCGCATAGTCCGCTCTCACCTCGCAGTACCGCGCAAATTACCCGCTGGGCGCATGTTCCACAAGCCGCCCAGCTTATAAATCATGTTCCAGAGCCAGTAACAAAGGCAACCACTGCTCACCCCCTCGGCTGGTCGCAATAAAACGCCGAACCAACAGAGAGTCCCGTGAGTTGTACTGAATGGGATTTCCCCACAAATCGACCACAATCCCGCCGGCGGCCCAGACGAGGGCGTCCCCTGCCGCCACGTCCCACTCATAGCACGGTGAGGTGCGCGGATACACATCGGCACTGCCCTCAAGGAGCGCACAAAACTTAAGTGCCGAGCCCGCGTTGTGACGGCTTACCACCTTTCCCGTCGTCTCCAGATGTGTTCTCACGGCGGCAACCCGATCGGGGTGGTGCCGTTCGCTCGCCAAAAATCGAATGCCCTCTTCCGGCATTGGCTGTGCTTCAAGCGGCGTCAGCGCTAGATAATTCACTCCTTGGCAACGCCATAAGCCCACCGTAGGTAGGCCCAGATAGCAAAGACCCTCCATAGGCACAGCAATGACCCCGAGGACCGGACGGGAGTCACGGACAAGTGCGACATTAATCGTAAATTCACCGGTGCGACCAATGAACTCCTTGGTACCGTCGAGGGGGTCGACCACCCAGCAGGCTGGCCATTGCCTTCTGGCGGCAATATCGGCCTCCGGAGACTCCTCGGACAACACCGGAATATCAGGGCTTAATTGCGCCAGTCCCTGGCTGAGCTGTTCATGAGCCGCCTTGTCAGCAGCAGTGACCGGGCTTTTATCTGCCTTGCGCTCCACAGAGACCTTCTCAGACTTGTTATAGTGACTCAAGATCGTGTCACTGGTACTGGCCATCAGGGACAACAGCGTTTTGAGCGCGCCAGGCTGCAAGCCCAAGTCAGTTGAAAACATGGGCGCAGCGGGTTCGGTTAGAAAATCGGCAGACATGCAGGAAGAGTAACACTGACAATGGCACTGGTAGTTGCGGAGAATCGAAAAATTCAGTCCATAGATTGGGCACAAATTGATACCGTGCTCTTGGATATGGATGGCACCCTGCTGGACCTCCACTTCGACAACACCTTCTGGCTGCACACTATCCCGCAGCACTATGCTTCTCGAAATCAATTGAGCTTGCAGGAAGCGAACGACTACCTGACGCCAATCTTCAAAAGCCAAACAGGTAAGTTGAACTGGTATTGCCTCGACTTCTGGTCCTCCACCCTCGGCTTTGACATTGCGTCCCTAAAGCGTGAGGTCGCCGCCGGTGTCAGCTGGCGACCCCACGCCGAGACGTTCTTGCGGAGACTTCGGGCGAGCCACTGTGAAGCGATTCTCATCACTAACGCTCATCCCGACACTCTGGCCATCAAGCTGGATCAGCTAGCCCTCGGTCCGTGGCTCGACAAGCGCTTTACATCACACGAGTTTGGGGCGCCAAAGGAGGATCCCGAATTCTGGCTTCACCTCCAGCGCAGCCATCCTTTTGATCCAGCGAAAACTTTGTTCGTTGATGATTCGGAACACGTTCTCGCCGCGGCGGAAAATTACGGCATTCACCACTTGGTTACCCTGCGTCAACCCGATAGCCAACAGCTACCAAGAACAAGCACCCGCTACCCATCAATCCAACACTTTGATGAGATATTTGGAGGACTCCCAGACCATGCCTGAGTCATCCGAGCGCAATAAGGTACGGGTCGATAAATGGTTGTGGGCCGCGCGATTTTTCAAGACACGCAGCCTCGCCAAAAGCGCCATCGAGGGCGGCAAGGTGCACCTGGAGGGTCAACGCGTCAAAGTGAGCAAGGAACTGGCGGTCGGTGATCAGCTAACGATTCGCCAGGGCTGGGATGAAAAGGAGGTGGTGGTCGTCGCGTTGAGCACCGAGCGGCGAAGTGCCCAAATCGCCCAAGCACTTTACGAGGAGACACCCCGTAGTTTGGAGCGACGCCTCCGGGAGCAAGCCGCGCGAAAAGCCGCCGGATCAATGGCGAGACCCGATCATCGACCCGACAAACATGCGCGGCGGGAGCTCAGTCGCCTGCGCCGCTTTGACTACCCGGAGAGCCCCGCTGACTGAGCGCAGATT
>Ga0181601_10004650_pt1 | contig 11495 bp, 4 predicted proteins | sample 041ome_8_FD_133020 | JGI IMG/M metagenome (GOLD analysis project Ga0181601, IMG submission 133020) | Coastal salt marsh microbial communities from the Groves Creek Marsh, Skidaway Island, Georgia - 041407BS metaG (megahit assembly) | ecosystem: Environmental > Aquatic > Marine > Intertidal zone... | reverse complement strand
TGCCGGCGCCCGCGCCCCCGCGCGTCGGCGGTCGTCTGGAGCGGGATCGTCGCGGACAGTCACAGTCACGCCCGACACGTGCGGTGGTGCGCGCTGACCCCGGCGCGGGGTCGGGGCTCTCTCGACACCACGGACCGCATGTCGACCCGCGCCGCCGCGGAGACATCGGCGCGCGGCGGCAGCAGCTCCGCGGGCGACTCGGACTACGACGCGCGTGACGAAACCAAAAACGCCGCCGTCGTCGAGCGCGTCGCCGTGCTCGTGCTCGCGGCGACGGGCATCCCGATTGGCGAAACCTCCGCCGCGCTCGCGGCGCGGCCCGGGCTCGTCCGAGCGCTCGTCTCGAAAGACGAAACAGAAAGACGAAACAGTGGCGCGGCTTCGTCGGTGAACGACGTGGTGAACGACGTAGACACCGTAGAAGACACCGTAGACGTCGTCCCGAACCGATCGATGAGCGAACGTTCGCTCATCGATGAGACGTTTCGCGCCGAGCGCCGCGCCGCCTCCGCGCTTAGGTTCCTGACCAGGGAGGTTGGCTTTTCCGCGGAGACGCTCGCGCGAACGTTGCGCGCGCGAAACGGACACGGGTTTTTCCTAATCGCCGCGGACGTAGACGAGACCTCACGGCGCACGTTCGCGTTCTTGAGACAACCGCGCGCCGCGGGGGGCGCCGGCCTGAGTTTATCGACGGCGGCGCGCGCGGCGTCGCGCGACCCGCGTCTGCTTCTGGCGGACGCCGAGGACGTGCGCGCGCGATTCGCCTGGCTCACCGACGTCGCGGGCGTGCGGCCGGCCGACGCGTTCGCGACGCACACCGATGACAGCTCTCTGGTGATGCTCGTCTCTCCGGTTCCGCCGACGCGAGAGCGAGCCGCGTTCGCCGCGGAGGCGGAAACGGCGGCGGATCCGGAGGAGGCCTTCGGGACGGACGTAGACCGCCTCGGCGCGGCGTACGAGTTTTTGCGCGTCGAGTGTTGTTTGGGCGCCTTCGCGACGCGCGCGATGCTCCGCAAGTACCCGAACGCGTTGACCAAGGACGTCGAGAACACGATGCGCCCCGCGCTGGTCGCGCTGCGCGCGCACGTCTCCGGCGACGCGGCGGCGAAGGTGATCGCCAAGTACCCCTCGGTGTTGACGCTGCTTCCGGAGACGCTCGAGAAGAAGTTTTTCTTTCTGCGCGAGACGTGCGCGCTCGACGGCGAGCGCATCAACAAGCTCGTCTCCGCGGCGCCCTCCATCGTGACGCTCAGCGTCACGAACAACTTGCAGCCGACGTTCGCGTTCCTGGCGTACGAGCTCGGTCTCGGCGAAGATGGCGCGCGCGCGGTGCTCGCCAAGGCGCCGAGCGTCTTCGGCCTGCGCCGGGAAAACGTCGGGCCCAAGTTTGCCTTTTTCGCCGAGCGCGCCGGCCGCGACGCCGCCGTCGCCATCTTCACCAAGGCGCCGAGCCTGCTCGGGACGTCGCTCGAGCGCAACATCGCGCCCACCGCGGGCTGGATCGTCGAGACGTGCGTCTCCGTCGGGTTCGGCCGAGCTCCGTCCGGCGGCGAGCTCCCGAGCTCGACGACGCGCGGAGCGCGCCCGAACGACGACGACGAAAATTCACGGACTAAAAAAACCCATCCCCGTCCGTGGGATCCGCGCGCGGTGGACGTGCTCGTGAGCTGCCCCTCGCTGCTCGGCATGAGCGTCGAGCGCAAGTTGGCGCCCACGCTGGCGTTTCTGCTGGCGCACTTCCCAGACGCGCCGGCGCCGATTCTGTTCCGCGCGGGCACGTTTTCCCTGCGCGGGCACGTCGCGCCGCGCGTGTTTCTGCTCGCCGAGTCCGGCGCGATTCACCGTTGGGCGCCCGGTACGTTCCTCGCGTGGAACGTCGGGACCTTCTGCGAAAAGGCGGGCGTCAGCCGCGAGGCGTACGACGCCAAGGTGCGCTCGTGCAAGAGCGAAGAGCTCGACACTCTGGGTGGTGGTTTTTCACTAAAGAAAAAAACAAGCGTCCGTTCGGAGACGTCGCGTGGTCGCGACGGCGCGGTTTCCGAACCGCGCGACGGGGGGGACGAAACCGAAACCGAAACCGGAACCGACGCGTCGGCTTCGATCCGGTCGGCGATCCGCGCGCGCGCGGAGGGCGGCGGCGCGGCGGGGCGCGACCGGGGGTCCACCCCGGCGGAGCGCGCGCGCGCGCGTCGCGCCGCGAAGCGCCGAGCCGATGCCGAGAAGGACGAGTAGCTATGACACACGTATCGTATTGATGGTAACTTAGCTATGCATACACGGCTATCTGACTGTATCGTACCACCTCCCTGCATCGGCGTCACTCCGTTCCGTGCGCGAGACTCGCGGCGGACCCGCTGAGCGCCTCGAGCTGCCTCCTGACCAGCCCCGCGTACGCGCCGCGCGTTTTCAAGAGCTCCTCGTGCGTCCCGCTCTCGCGTACCGAGCCGTTTTCCACGAACACGATGCGCGACGCGCTCTGGATCGTGGAGAGCCTGTGCGCGATCACCACGGAGGTCATCGCGCTTCTTCGGGCGGGGGTCTCGCGAGACGCCGGCTCCGCCGGCTCCGAAGCGCGGGGCGCGTTCACCACGCGCTCGAGCGCCTCCTGCACGACGTGCTCGCTCTCGGCGTCCAGCGCGGACGTCGCCTCGTCCAGGAGCAGAACGGCAGGCTGACGCACGAGCGCGCGCGCGATGGCGACGCGCTGTTTCTGCCCCCCCGAGATGGTCGAGCCGCGCTCGCCGACGGTGGACTCGTACCCGCGCGGGAGTCGAGTGATGAACTCGTGCGCGTTCGCCGCCACCGCCGCGGCGACCACCTCGTCCGACGAGGGCTCGTCTTCGTCCTCCTCGAGCAACGCGCCGAGCGGCTCGAAACGCGACGCGTCGGAACGCGCCGAAGACGCGCCGCGCGACGTGAAAGATGCCGTCTCGCCCGACGACGCGAGGAGGTACCGCCGTTTCTCCAGCCCGAACACGATGTTCCGCCGCACGGAGCGGTCGAACAGCGCGGGCTCCTGCGCGACGATGGCGACTCGGCGCTTGAACCACCGCGGGTGCAGCGTCGCGATGTCGTTCCCGTCGAGCAAAATGCGACCGCCGGTGGGTTCGTAGAACCGCTCGATCAAGTTCACGATGCTGCTCTTGCCGCCGCCGCTCGGCCCGACGAACGCCACCGTCTCGCCCGCGTTCACTTTCAAAGAGACGCCGCGAAGCACGAGCTTCTCCGGGCGGCTCGGGTACGCGAACGTCACGTCCTCCAGCTCCAAAAAGCCCTCGCACGAAGACGGCCGCGCGACGGGCTCGGCGCGTCCGTCGGGAGCGGGCTCCGCGACCGTCTCGCGACGCGACCGCGCCGAGAGCGGCCACGTGTCGAACGCCGGTTTCGACGCGATGAGCTCCAGCACCTTCTCGGCGGCGCCCAGCGCGGTGGTCACCGCGGTGAAGACGTCCGCCACCGCCGAGAAGCAGCTCGTGAGCTGCTGCTGGTACAGCATGAACGAGACGAGCGCGCCGGGATTGAGCTCGCCGCGCAGCACGAGCATGCCCCCGTACCACAGCACCAGCACGGTGACGAGCATGGGCGTCGCCGTGAGGCAGAACGTGTACGTGACGACGTACCGAGCTTCGCGCGCGTTCTGTCGCTTGAACTCCGCGAGCCGGTCGCGGAAGTCGCGCGACGCGAAGGGCTCCCCCGCGAACGCGCGCACGGTGAACACGGACGACAGCGTCTCCTCCGCCACCGTCGTCGCCTCCGCGAGCGCCTTCTGCGTCTTCTTGGAGATTTGCTTGAAGTATCGCCCGTACACCTTGCTCACGAGCAACGTCGGCGGGAGCGACGCGAGCGTCACCAGCGTTAACGGCCAGGAGAGCGCGAACATGAACGCCAAAACGCCGAGCGCGTTTACTAAGTTGCGCGCGGCGACGTTGATGTTGAGCGAAAGCGCGTTGGACACGACGGAGCAGTCGTTGTTCAGGCGCGAGGATAAGTCACCCGTCTTGTGCGTGTCAAAAAACCCGCCGTCCTGCGCGAGCAAGCTGTCGAACAATTTGCCGCGCACGCGCGCGTTGAGCCGTGCCATCTGCACCGTGAAGATGGACCCGCGCGCGCCGGCGAAGGCGCCCGCCGCCAGCGCCGCCACCAGAAGGCACGCGCTGTACTTTTTGAATGCCGCGGGGTCCCGGTCGATGGCCACCGCGTCCACCAGCTCGCCCGTGAAGTGCGGCACGCTCGCGGCGGCGACGGCGTACAGGACCAGAAACACGAACGCAACAGACAGCAAAGGCGCGTCCGGCGCTGAGAGACGCAGCAGCGAGCCGAGCGCGGACCGCGTTTGCGGACCGCGTTTGCTCGCGTCTCCGTCTCGCGCGTCGCCGGACTCGGGGTCGCTCGAGTCCAGCAGCGGGTCGAGCAGCGGGTCGAGCAGAGCCGCGGAGGTTTCGTCGTCGTCGACGTCGTCCGAAAAGGCAGAGGCGGCGCGGGTCGTCCGACCCGCGCGAGCGCCGAGTGGCACGTTTTCGCGTCTCGATGCCAGCACCAGCCGCTCATCCGCCGCCGCGAGCGCGTCATCGACGAGCCGCCACTCCGCCGGCACGGCGGCGAACGCGCAAAGCCACGCCGCCCAGAAAACCGCGTGCGCGGCGGCGGAGTCGTCGAGGTCGGGGAGGTGCGCGACGCCCTTCGCTGTGAGCGCGACGCTCGTCGCGACGCACGCAAAGAAGCGCGCGCGGCGGACGCGCGCGCGGTACGCGTCCTTCGTCCCGTGAGTGAGCGCCGTGGCGAGGACGGTCGCGACGCAAAGCGCCCGCGCGAGCGCGAGCGCGGCGACGTCCGCCAGGCCCGTCGAGACGGAGTAGTCCCGAAAAAGCACGCGACGCACGTCTTCCGCGCTGAGCGGGGGATGCCACGCGATGGCGCGGCGAGAGCGGCGCACGCCACGCCGCGCGGCCGCGTGGTGCGTGTCGTTTCCGAGCTGCGCCGACAAAGGCGTCGTGTCGCTGGAAAGCGCGTCGTCCGGGGGGTACCGGTCGACGCAGGCGAGGTACAGCACGACCAGCGTCAGAGTCGCCCACAAAGCGCATCGACGTCTCAGCCTTCGTCCCGCACCGCGTCTCGCCGCGAGCCTCGCCTCGCGTTGGAGGCGCGCCTCTTCCTCGGCGTCGTCGTCTTCGCCCATCGCGACGCGCGCGGCGGGCCGCGCTCGGACTGATCCGCCACTCGGCGCGGTGGAGAGTGGATAGAGCGCGACAGCGCCAACAGAGCTCGTCATCCGCGCTTTTCGAGAAGCTTCGTCCGCAAAGAAACCCAGTTTTTTTCGTACCGCCGAGGGCGAAGGGGATCGCACCGCCACTCAGCGCCGCGCCCGGCAGGACGCGCGCGCCGGCGCGCTGCTTTTCATGGTGGACGCTTCCAAGTGCACGGCGAGCGGGGCCGGCATCGGCGGAGGCACGGCGTGCGCGCCCGCGAGGTTCACGGTCACCACCGCCGACGCGTCCGGCGAGCGCGTCCGCGAGGGTGGCGCGAAGGTGGTCGTGACCGTGGCGTCATCGAGCGTCAGGCACGGCGCCTCGACTGAGCAGCCGGATGCGCCGGGCGTCGTCGTGCACGAGCCCGTGGACCACGGCGACGGCACGTACGCCTGCGCGTACGTCGTCCCGAACCGAGGCGACTACAGCGTCGGCGTCGCCCTAGAACCAGGGGGACCCATCGAGGGGTCGCCCTTCCCCGTGTTCTTCGCCGGCGCCAAGCCGGGCGCGGAGACGACGGCGCTCGTCGGCGCCTCCGCGGACGCGCCGACGAGTTCGAGCGGTGCCACGTGCGTGATCGTCAAGAACCTGGCCGCGGGCGTCGGGGCCGAACACCTGCGCGCGACGTTCTCGGTGTGCGGAGCGGTGCTGGACGCGCGCGTCGCCGGGAGCGGCGGGCAGTTTGCGTTTGTCGAGTTCGCGACGCACGCCGAGGCGACCAAGGCGCTGGGACTGGGGGGCATGCAGATCGGCGACCGCGCGATCAAGGTTGAGCTCGCGAGGACGCCGAAACGACTGATCCAAACCGCACAGGGGCTCGCGCCGCGACCGCCGCCACCGCATCAGTTGCCGACGTTCGAGGGGAAGCCTCTGCCGCCGCCGCCGCCGAGGCGAGAGGGAGACGCGGTGGCGCCGCGAAACGCCGGCGCCGCCGACGCCGTCGCCGTCGCGGCGCGGCGCGCGGCGGAGATTTCCGAAAAGCTCAGACTGAAAACCGGCGGTGACGGGGACGCGTCGGGAGAGCGCGGTCGCTCGCCGCGCCGGTCGAGGTCGCGGTCGCGGTCGAGGTCGCGGTCGCGCGAGTGAGCGTTTACGAAAGTAAAAATAAAATACAAACGTGAAACGCTTCGCTACTCATTGTATCCCTCCCGCACCCACCTTGAGCAGCTCCTTGGTCGCCTCGAACTCGCCGTACGCGTCGTTGAAGGCGTCGAGCGAGGATGCGTCCACGAAACTCGCCGCCACCGAGACGCACGCGTCGCCGTCCCCTCCGCGCGCGTCGTCGCGCGGCGGACGCGCGAGCGCGCGCGCGGCGTGCCACCAGTCCGCCGGAACGACGATCGTTTCGAACGGCCCGACGTCGCACACGATGCGCGTCTTGATATGCGCCAACAGAGGGTACTCGCGTAACGTCTCGAGCGGTATCGCGGGCTCGAATAACGTTTCGAGAGTCGCGCGGTCGATGCTCGAGCGCGTCGCCGCGGGCCCGGACGCGTACAGAAACGGCGCCGTCTCCGGCGGGAACAGAAGCCATCGCTTCGCGCCGCACACCTGCGTGGCGGCGGCGTGGACGTGGCACGCGTCTTTGTGCAAAAACGGGAACCCGGAACACGCCGGGTGCGACACGAAGAGCTCGTGCCAGTCGCGCCACGACTCCGGGCACCGGGGGACGGCGCGTTCGTTCCGCAGCAAGTTTGGCTCGAGGAGCGGTAGGAGCGAAGGCGTGAAAGCGGGGAACCAGTCGCGCAGCTGCAGATTTCGCAGGTACTTGCGCCGCAGCGATTGCGGGGACATCCGAGACGCACTTCGAAGCGTCGGTGGTTTTTTAGGCACCGTCGATTCGTTTTTAGGCGCGCTCGATGTGTCGAGAGTCGTCGAGGAAGACGACGACGACGGCGCGTCTCGTTCGCTCGCCGCCGCCTTCGCCGCGTCCTTCTCCTGGACGGCGTCGAGGAAATCGCCCAGCCGAACCTCCGCGCGCTCGCGGCGGTCGGTCACGTCCAGCGGCACGATCGCGTCGCCGAACGCATCGCGCAGCTTGTCCGGAGTGAGGTTCGCGTGGCCCGTGGCCGCGCCTCGCCTCGGGTCGACCAGGACCACGGGGCGGCGGGGCACGAGGAAGTCTTGGCGGAAAGATTCTGGGGTGACTTCATCCAGCGAAAGCACAGGGACGCCGCCCCGTCGCAGCCTCGGACCCGCGGGCGACTTTGCCACCTTCGCGTCCGTCGGCGCGTCCCGCAGCAGTCGCGAGAACTCCTCCGCCTCGATGCCCATCAGCGCATCGAACGGGTCGATCTCTTCATCCGAGCACTCCCCGGCGGGCCCCATCGCGGGGGGCGCGCGGCCCGATGTGCCCGACGTGTGCTCGGAACCGCCGACGTCGCGTCCACCCTCGACCGTTTCGGCGGCGATGATTTTCCAAGTCTCGGTCTCGAGGCGCTCGTCGCGGGCGACGCGTCTGAGGGGGTCAGTCGCCCGCGCACGTTTGGATCCCTCTGTTGATGGCGGAGGCGTGGCCGCCCTCGGTCGGCGCGCGCGTGCGCCCCGTGGAGACCGCGCAGGTGGCATTTTCTCCCGAAGGCGAGCCCGTGCCGCTCCCCGGGGAGGGCCCCGCGTGGGCGCGTCTGCGGTACCCGCTCCCCAGCGACGGCGACGACAGGCTCGAGGCGTTGGTCGCGGACGTGGAGGAAGGCGATGCGGGAAGCGGCGGGAACGCGATCACGAGTCATGCGCGCGCGAGCCTCGTGTGGAACGACGGTTCCGAACAAGACGACGTCTCGCTCGCGTCCCTCGGGCCTTGCGTCGACGAACGCGAGCGCTCGGACGCGGAGGCGGCGGATGTCGCGGCGGATGTCGTGGTTCCCCGAAACGAAAACGAAAACGAAAACGCCGTCGTCGAATCCGCGCGGCGCGCCGCGGCGGCTTCCGACGCCAGGGGCGCGTTTCGGTTCCGGCGAGGCGATTTCGCAGCCGCCGCGGCGGAGTACGTCGAGGCGTGCGCGTCGCTCCTGAGCGCCGTGCCGAGGAAGCACGCTCGAGTTCTGCTTCCCGGGGACGAAAAGGACTGGAACCTTCCGCCGCCGCCGCGCGTCGGCGCTTCTCACGACGCTTTCGACGATTCTTTCGACGCGCCGTTTTTTTTCGACGCGATCGTCGCGAAACCCCGCGTCGCGGTCGGCGCGCGCGTGCGTGTTCTGGGAGACGACGGCTTCGCTCGGCTCGCCGTGGTAGCGTGCGTCGACTCCGACGACGAGACGTGTGACGTGCTCTTCGACGAAACGACGCTCGAGTGGGAAGAGGAGGAAGAGGAGGACGCCGTCGCGTTTTCTCGCCTTCGCGGCGCGTCTCTCGTCTTTCGCGGCGAAGACGACGACGAGACGAAAAAACAGTCTGAAAAAAATCGCGCGACGCTTGAGACGGTCGTCTCCGTCGAACTCGCGGACGCGCTGCTGAACGTCGCGCGGTGCCACTCGCGTTTGGCGTCGGCTTCGCTCGGCGGAAACGAAGCCGCGGCGGCCGCCGCCGCCGCCGCGGCCTCGGCTTCGCTGTCGCTGCGCAAGTCGCCGACGGCGCTGTTCCTCCGCGGGAAAGCCCTCGCGTCGTCGCGCCGGTTCGAAGCCGCGTCGCGGGATTTGGAGACTGCGGCGCGTCTCGCGTCGGCGTGCGCGCGCCGCGGCGAAGAAGCGACGCGAACCGACACACTCGCGACGACACCGACGCCCGAAAACCTCGAAGGGGTTAGGGCTAAACCCGCGAGTCTCGCGGCGGACGTCGCCGCGATCCGCGCCGCTCTGCGCGCGACGCGCGCGGCGGCGAAAGAAAAGAATCGGGCGGATCGCCGATTGGCGGCGGCGATCCTCGGGCACGTGCACGCCGAGGGCGTCGACCTCGGACTGGACCCCGAGTCCGACCTCGCGAAAACGGGCGTGTCGGGAGGTGTTGTCGGGAGGAAGGAAAAGGACGGGAGCGTGCCCATCGGGGAAGCGGCCCGGGTCGTCGCCGAGCGAGTCGCGGGAAAGCGGTGCGTGGTGAGCTAGTTGAGAGCGTATCGATACGACGCGAAAAGAAACGCCTTTTGGACGTTTCGGTGGTTTTTTCGACCCACGAGCCGTTGACTGATCCGCGAGAAGTCATTCCCGCACGCCCACCGACGCGAGTCACCCGACGCGTCTCGTCCGCTGTCTGCCGCGTGGGCCGACGGCCGCGGTCCGTGACAGTGCGCCGTGATGGCCGGCGAGGACGTGGCGCGCGTGGTTTCCGCCCTGCGCGAGCTCCCGTTCGCGCTTCGCCAGATCTCCGAGTCGGATTTCGCATCCGGCAACGACGACCGCGCGCGTCGCGTCGCCAGGGACGCGTTCCACGCGCTCGCGCCGTTCGACGAGCCCGCGTGGGCACCCAGCCGGGATGCGGACGCGGACGACCCACCCGCGCGCGCGTCCGCGCGCCTCCTCGTGGCGTTCCTCGCGGTGGTCAAGTACCCCCCCGCGCGCGACGACGCGGGCGCGCTCGCGCGGGCTTTCGCTCCCGACGCCGCCGCCGCCGGCGACGACGCCGCCGGCGACGCCGCCGGCGACGCGCTCGCGCGCGCGTTGCGGTGGGTCGTGGACCACCGCGAGAAGTGCGCGACGCGCGCACACGTCGCGCACCACATCGCGGACGTCCCTGGGCTCCCCGTGGAGATGCGCGGCGCCCCGGAGATGGCCGAGGCGCTCGACGCGCAGGACCGCGCGCGCCGCGCCTTTGTCGCCGCGCACAAAAAGTACGAACGAAGCCGTTCGCGCGGAGCTCCGAGCTCCGACGAAAATCCGCGCGGAAGCTTCGACGCGGCTTCCTTGACACGAGCGGTGGCGGATCTGGAGAACGAGAAGGAGACGTTAACGAAGCGCATCGAAGCGGTCGAGCGCAAGATCGAAACCCGCGTCGGCGGCGGCGACGGCGACGGGAAAGCCGTCGCGGCGCTCGCCGCCGCCGCGCGCGAGGAGACGCGCGCCGAGTCGGAGACCCGGCGCGCCGCCACGTCCGCGCGCGAGCGCGCCGAGGCGGCGGACGCGAGGCGCCGCCGCGCTGCCGCGCGGCTCCGCGACACGCTCGCGAGCCTCGGGGACGGGGCGAGCCCGCTCGCCACGCTGGAGCGCGCGCGTGCGGAAACCGAGCGCGCGCGCGTCGAGACGTCGGAGACGCTCCCGGATTTGTTGCGGGAGAAACGGCGCCGCGAACGCGCGTTGGCGGAGGCGAGCGACGCGAGGAACCTCGACGAGACCGAGTTGCGTGAACGGGCGGGTGAAGTGAACGCGCTGACCGCTTCTGTCGAAGAGGATGAGCGGTTCGTCGAACGGAAAGAGCGCGAGAGGGACGGCGGTGACCCCGCCGCGAGGCAACAGGCGTCGCTCGCTAAGTCGGTTCGCGCCAAGCGCGACGCCGCGATCGCCGCGCGCGACCGGCTCGCCGCGCGCGCGAAGCGCGCCGAGGACGAGCGCGAGGCGCTCGAGTCGTCCGGTGAGGAAAAGGAAACGAACGACCGAACGCGTTCGGACGGACGCGGTGGTTTCGGTGAGCTCACCGAAACCACCGCGGAAACGATCGAAACGAGCTCTTCGAATAGCTCTTCGAAGCGTCGCGAGTACGAGACTCTGAAACCGCGCCTGGACGCGGCGAACGCCGAGTCCGCGACGCTCGCGCGCACCGCCGCGATTCTGCGCGACCAAATGGCGGGGGCGATGTCGGCGCGCGCGACCGGCGCGCGCGCCGACGGTGAGGCTCAGCGCGTCCAGAAACACGGGGGCTCTTCGGGGGCTCCTCCGATGGCGTCGCTGGCGCCGCGCGTCGCCGAGCTCCGCGAGCGGCGCGCCGCCTTCGCCGCGCTCGAGCAGACCCACGAGGAGCGGCGGCGCGCCTTCGACAAAGACGTGCGCGCGCACAGGAGCGGGTACGAGCGGCTTGAACGCGAGACGGCGGCGCTTAAGAACCGCGTGCGCGGCGACGAGACCAAGTTCCACGCGTTTTCTGTGGAGCGCTCTGTTGCCGCCGCGCTGCAGGAACGCGCGGTCGGTACGCGTGGGGACAAACTCGTGACCGCGCACGAGGAAATTCTGCGGGACGCCGAAACCGAGGCGGAGCGCTCGACTAACGGGGAGCTCGACTCGAACGACGACGGTGAGAACGGTCGCGCGGACGCGCTCACGCGAGAACAGATGGGGGCGCTACTCGACGCGCGCGCGCTGATCGAGACGCGGCTGCGTGTGGCGCGCG
>Ga0181601_10004649_pt1 | contig 11496 bp, 11 predicted proteins | sample 041ome_8_FD_133020 | JGI IMG/M metagenome (GOLD analysis project Ga0181601, IMG submission 133020) | Coastal salt marsh microbial communities from the Groves Creek Marsh, Skidaway Island, Georgia - 041407BS metaG (megahit assembly) | ecosystem: Environmental > Aquatic > Marine > Intertidal zone... | reverse complement strand
TTTTCTGAAATTGAAGCAGATGGCTTTGACATTGATCTAAAAATTGAAATGTTACAAAATTCTGACACTGCCGTTGATATTTGTAAGTCCATGGGCTTGGGGATAGACAGATTTGCAGAAGCTTTACAGCAGCTTTTACCCGATCTAATTATTGTTCTTGGAGATCGGTTCGAAATATTTTCACTCGTATCTGCAGCATTGATTTTATGTACACCTGTTGCACATTTGCATGGGGGAGAAATTACGGAAGGAGCTTTTGATAATTCCTTGCGCCATGCTATAACAAAGATGTCGCATTTACATTTTGTAGCCGCAGAACCTTATCGAAGGCGAGTTATACAATTAGGTGAAAATCCAGATAAAGTATTTTTAGTTGGTGGGCTTGGTGTTGAAAATATTAATAAATTAACCTTGTTAACTAAGCAAGAGTTTGAGACTGCTATTGATTTCAAATTGGCTGAAAAAAACCTGTTGATAACATATCATCCTGTCACTCTTGAGCCTGAATCTGCAATTAATGAATTAACTCAATTGTTATCTGCGATTGATGAATTAAAAGATACTAACATTATTTTCACGATGCCAAATTCAGATACTAACAATTTATTGTTAAGGGAAATAATAAACACTTATGTAGATAAACATAATAATGCAAGAGCTTATGATTCATTAGGACATGTTGGCTATCTGTCTGCAATTTTACATACAGATGGTGTTGTTGGAAATTCATCGAGTGGATTGATCGAGGCTCCTAGCTTTCAGAAGGGTACAATAAACATAGGTAATCGGCAGAAAGGTCGAATAGCCGCTTCGAGTGTTATAAATTGTAGAGCAGATAAAAAGGAAATTCTTTCCGCACTTACTACTTTATATTCTGATCCTTTCCAAAAAAGTTTGAGAAACGTCCATAATCCTTATGCAATGGATAATACAAGTGATGAAATTGTAAGAATCATTAAATCACAAAGCCTGTGTGGCATTCTTAAAAAAAGATTTTATAACTTACCAATTGAAAATTATGGGGTATAAGCATTGACTGCTTTCAGCCAAAATTGGCAAAAAGCCATTCTATCAATACATTCTACTATTCAATCTGCAATTCAGAATTTAAATGATTCTTCTTTAAAAATTGTACTTATTGTTAATGAAAAAGGAGTGCTTCAGGGCACGCTGTCTGATGGAGATATTAGAAGAGCATTACTGAAAGGTTTGGACATAAATTGCTCTATAGAAAATGTAATACACCGTAATCCATTAGTTGCACCAAAGAATTTAGACAGACAAACAGTCAAGCAAATAATGACTGCAAACCAGATTTATCAAATTCCAGTCGTTGATGAAAACTTTCTTATTACAGGTTTATACCTATGGGATGAAGTAACTACATTGCCAGTAAGAACAAACAAGATAGTAATAATGGCTGGAGGTGAAGGTAAACGTTTACTCCCACATACCGAAAGTTGTCCTAAACCGATGGTGTTAGTGGCAGGTAAACCAATGTTGGAGCACATAATAGAGAGAGCTAAATTAGAAGGCTTCAGCAATTTTATAATAGCTACTTTTTATTTAGGGCATATGATTGAAGACTATTTTGGTAATGGTGAAGGATTTGGAGTAAATATTTCATATATTAAAGAAAAATCTCCATTAGGCACTGCTGGAGCATTAGGGTTATTAACTCCAAAACCTAATTGCCCATTTGTTGTTACCCACGGTGATGTCATTACTGATATTAATTACGGCGAAATGCTGGATTTTCATAATCGTAATGAGGCCGATGCCACGATGGCAGTAAGGCTCCATGAATGGCAGCACCCTTTTGGAGTGGTCCAAACTGATGGTATAGAGATCAGTGGTTTCGAGGAAAAACCAATTTCGCGTAGCCACATCAATGCCGGGATATATATTTTGTCACCAAACTCTTTGGATATGCTGGTCAATAATGAGCCATGCGATATGCCAAATTTATTTGAAAGACTTCAATTAATAAATAAAAGGACATTAGCATATCCTATGCACGAACCCTGGCTAGATATTGGGAGACCAGAAGACTTAAAACGTGCAGAATTTAATATCAAAGATTCCTAATTACACCTTCTCCAATTTTTCTAAAATATAAATTTAGAAATCAAATTTAGTATATAACTTTAGGATAGAATATGAAGATAGGCCCTGCTCAAAGTACAAACCTCTCCCGTTTTAATAAAAGCGATGATGAATTAGACGTTCTATATGGTCTGCCAAGAGAAGTTAAATTTTGCAAGATATGTAATATGTCAAATCAACAGCCTATGTCTAGCAATGAGTATTCTCATAATGAGTCTTCAACAAAAGACACTCTAAGTTTCAGTGAAGATGGTCTATGCCATGCTTGTTATTTCAATTCATTAAAAGAATCTGGCGAAATTGATTGGAGTGAAAGAGAAAATGAATTGATTGAGTTGTGTAATCAATATCGAAAATCAGATGGCAGTTATGATTGTATAGTTGGAGGTAGTGGTGGTAAAGATAGTGCGATGCAATCACATTTGTTGAAGTATAAATACGGAATGCATCCGCTAACTGTAACGTGGTCTCCTCATCTTTATACGGATATAGGTTGGAAAAATTTCCAAAACTGGCTGCATGTAGGAGGTTTTGATAATTTCTTATACACCCCTAATGGGAAAACACATAGATTGTTAACAAGAAATGCAACTATAAATATCCTTCACCCATTTCAGCCGTTCATATTAGGCCAAAAAACATTTGTGGCCAAAATGGCTGCTCAACTGAATATACCACTTATTTTTTATGGAGAGATGCCAGGAGAATATGGAGAAAAAATATCTCATAAAACATCTAGCTATGCAGCGAATATAGAGTCTGAAGAAAGTACTGGGTTCACACTAGATTATATAGGTGATACAGATGTTAGAGATATTTATCTTGGTGGCAAAAAAATTGGTCAATACCTTGATGAAGGAGTCGATCTGGTAGATTTAAAAAGTTATTTACCTATGCCTCCTGAAATACTTACACAAAAAGGTATTGATTTTAAGTTTCTAGGTTATTACATAAAATGGGTTCCACAAGAGGCTTATTATTATGCAGTAGAAAATACAGGCTTTGAAGCTAACCCAATGAGAACGGAAGGAACCTATTCCAAATACAATAGTTTGGATGATAAGGTCGATGGTTTTTTCTATTTTACACGATGGATAAAATTTGGTGTTGGTAGAACAATGATGGATTCTGCACAAGAGATTCGAAATCATCACATTGATAAAAACGAAGCAATTTTATTAATGAAAAAATATGAAGGTGAGTATCCGTCAAGATACGAACAGGAATTTCTTGACTATATAAATCTAAGTCGGAGTGAGTTCTTAGAAATCTGTGATAAGTTTCGTTCTCCGCATCTTTGGAAAGTTGAAGACAACGAATGGAAGTTAAGACATAATCCTTGGGATTAGTTATTTAATATATGCCGAATATAAGAATCATAGCCCGTTTAGATATAAAAGGCCCTAATTTAATCAAAGGAATTCATCTTGAAGGACTAAGAGTGATTGGTCCTCCCAATGAATATGCCTTACGATATTACGAACAAGGAGCCGATGAGTTTGTTTATATGGATTGTGTTGCCAGTTTATATGGTCGTAATCATTTAGCAGAAATAGTTAGTGAAGCTGCAAAAGATATTTTCATTCCAATGACTGTTGGTGGCGGAATTCGTTCAGTTGAAGATGTTTCTGAAATACTCCGCGCTGGTGCAGATAAAGTTTCTATAAACACAGGCGCTGTAGCCAATCCAAATCTTATAGAAAGTGTTGCAAAAAGGTTTGGAAGTCAATGTATGGTTCTTTCGGTTGAAGCCAAAAAAATTGATGATAATTTTTGGGAAGCTTATACGAACAATGGCCGCGAATGCACAGGATTAAATGTTATAGAGTGGATTGAACATGGAGTTTCATTAGGCGCAGGAGAAATATTGTTAACTTCTATTGATAGGGAGGGAACAAAAAGTGGCTTCGATTTAGAATTATTGAAAGCTGTAACTTCAAAAGTTTCTGTACCAGTCATTGCCAGCGGGGGAATGGGCAAAAAAGAAGATATTATTCATGCTGTTGAAAGTGGAGGTGTAGATGCAATCGCTGTTGCAAGTATTATACATTATGAGCAAGCCACTATAAGTGATATTAGAGAAACTGCGATTAATGCGAATATAAAAGTGAGACATTTTGAATAATTTAAATAATGTAGTAGTTATCGACTACAATGCTGGAAATTTACTAAGTGTTAAAAGAGCGCTAGAACACTGCGGTGCCGATGTAGTAGTCAGTTCAAACCCGAAGATAATACTTAATGCATCAAAAGTTGTCTTACCTGGTGTTGGCGCATTTAGCAATGCAATGCGGTCACTACGAGACCTAGAATTAGATAAAGTTATTGTAGAGATCGCAGAGAAAGGTACAAATTTGTTAGGTATATGTCTTGGGATGCAGATGCTACTAGATTACAGTACTGAATTTGAACACAGCGAAGGCTTGAAATTAATTTCTGGATCTGTTGAAAAGATTGGACTTGAAAATGACGGTAAAAAAGTGCTGAAAATACCTCACATAGGTTGGAATTCAATAGTAAAAAATAAAGATAGTAGAAACTGGGAAGGCACTATACTAGAAAAAGTTACTACTGAAGAATTTTTTTATTTTGTCCATTCCTATATATCTATTCCTGTTAATCCGGAACACAGATTAGCTGACACAATTTATGAAGGAATTGCTTTGCCTGCTGTGATTAAAAGCAAAAATATAACAGGATGCCAATTTCATCCAGAAAAAAGCGGCTTAGTAGGCTTAAAAATCTTATCTAACTTCCTTTATCTATGAAAATCCTTGCTGTTATTCCAGCAAGATCTGGCTCTAAACGAATTCCAGGTAAAAACATTCGGTTGCTAGGCGGTATCCCTCTCATAGAGTGGACTATCAAATCTATAAAAGATGTAAGTGATATATGTGATATTCTGGTATCAACTGATGGCCAGGATATTGCAGATATTGCAGTTTCATTAGGAGCCTTAGTTCCCTGGCTGAGACCTAAAAAATTAGCTACTGATATATCGTCATCAGTTGATGTTGCTATTCATGCTATAGATTGGTATGAAGAAAAAATCAGTTTGCTTGATGGAATTCTTTTTTTACAACCTACAACTCCATTTCGAAATAAAAAATCTATTATCAAAGGGCTAGAACTTTTCAAAAATAATCCAAATAGTTCAATAATAGGAGTTTCTCCTGTAGCAGATCATCCTTATTGGACCTATAAAATCTCGGATAAATTACTAGATCCATATATAAAAAATATTAAACGTGAAGTCCGCTCTCAAGATCTAGAACCTGCATATGTAATTAATGGTTCATTGTATTTGATTTCACCAAAGTTGTTGCGATTAAAAAAGTCATTTTTTATAAGAGAGTCTTTGCCCCTAATCATAGAAAGTAAAAATGAAACGTTAGATCTAGATGATCTGGATGACTGGGAAATGGCTGAAAACATACTTAAAAATAGAAGTATTGAAAATACTATTAAGTGAAACAAAGTGTTAAATAATTTATTACTAGCATTAATTAGTTTTAAATATATTTTCTCATTTAATGAGTTGTCTAGATTACCAAATTCAGAAGTAATGTTTTATTGTCATGATGCAAATCGTGGATTTTCATATTCCAATAAAAAGTATGCTCAGCTAATAGATACAATTAATGAGTTACTAATTAATAAAGGGTATAAAACTATTACTATTGCTACACCGATTTCTGTTATTAATAAAAATAACGGGTTTGGTGATATATATTTAGTAAATGGGATAATTGTAAGAAGTAGATTTGTTCATAAATTTTATCAACTCATAAATATTTTATTTAGTCTAAAGCTAAATTCTAAAATTCAATGTTGGGTTAAAATATTAAAAAAAGTAAACCCTAAAGTTATTGTTGGTATAGAGCCTAGTGTTGAGTTATGTATTGCCGCAAATATAATGGATATATGGGTTGCTGACTTACAGCATGGTGTGATTTCGGATGATGGTTATTACAGTATAAAATACAGAGTTAAATATAATCAAAAAGGATGGCCTTCTTGTATATTTTGCTGGGATAAAGCCACAGAAATTTATATTAAAAAAAATTTACAACAATATGTCGAGGTATTTGAAACTGGTAATCCCTGGCTAGATCGCTTTAGATTCCCTGACAGTCAAGATACATTAGTACAGTCATTTTTACATAATGAAAATGATATAGATAATCATAAAAAAATTATTTTAATAACTTTGCAATGGGGTGATTTAATTTCAAAGTTTGGGAAGACCGGTATTCCCCCTGAGCTTATTCAGATAATTAAAGATTTATCCCCTGAATATAGTTGGTGGATACGCTTACATCCTTTGTATTTAAATTCGTCAAAGCATAATGAAATTACTCAAAATCTTGCATTAGAGTTTTCAAATAATTCCAATATATGTTGGGAAAAGCCTACAGAGTTACCCATACCAGTCGTATTATCAAAATCCAATCTCCACATCACTATTAGTAGCGCAGTAACTAAAGAAGCTGCTTTATTCCATGTTAAAACTGCGTTATTGAGCCCGGATATCAATTCGTTAAACAAATGGTTTAGCTATGAATTGTCATCGGGATTTGCTGAGATCATTGATTTAAAAAAAGATGAATTAAAGGAATGGATACTGAATAACATAGACATCAATTCAGATAAACCGATAACTAGCAATTCAAACCGCAGCTTAATGTCGAACATATTATTTAAAAAATTAAATAATGAAAATTAAACTCTATTTTATTTAATCAATAACTCAAAATTAAAGCCTAAGAATATATATCTTATATGCTTTTTTTGTTAGTTCATATCCCGTGAATATTTATGTATAAAATTTCCTATTTAATCGCTTTATATAATAAGGAAGAGTTTGTTGTTGATACCATAAGTTCTATTTTAAAAGAGGAAAGTGAATTATTTACAATTGAAATATGCATAGTCAATGATGGATCTACTGACAAGTCTTTAAAAGTAATAAATCAATATTTTGGTAAAAACCAAAAAGTTATAATTGATAGCCTTGAGGATAATAAAGGTAAAAATGCTGCTTATAATAAAGCATATAAAAATAGTAGTGGGGATTATATTTGTGTCTTTGGAGTAGATGACCTGGTTGAAAAAGGGCGTGCAGAAACTCTATTAAACAAAAGCATTGAAACTGATAAAACCGTATATGGAGGATTAACAGCATTCGATAATAATACTTCTAAATTTCACCATGATATATATTACTAAAATTGATTCCGGCTCAAAATGTTTTATTTCAGCAATTTTTAAATGGTGGGTGCTTTTTATCTCCTCGTAAACACATTAATAAAGTGATGCCAATACCTGAAGAGTTATTATTTGAGGACTGGTGGTTTGCTTTTCATTTCACACGACTAGGATTAATTGAAGCTATTGATAATATCGTTACTCTATATAGGATACATAGTCACAATGATATCGGGGTTCTCAATATTACATATGACGCCATTAGAAAGGATAATCTACGTCGATTCGATTATTTATATAAATTTAAACCATATATAAAAAGCAAAATAGAAGCACAATATTGGGAGCGAGCATTAGCAATTTTAGATTCATTTTTTGGAAAAAAAAGATTCGATAATCTTTTGCAAAAACCCTTTGATCGTAGTTGGATTAAGGTATTTCTTTATTCCATTTTTGGTGCTAAATCAGTTCATAAATTTAAAGGGTTTTCGAAGTATATATAACATAGTTATTCCGTATAATATTTATAAAGTGATATTCTAAGGTACACATTAGGTATAATTATTATGTTAAAGCGAGCTGTTATTTTGGCAGGTGGGAAGGGTACTCGATTATATCCATATACTACAGTATTACCAAAACCACTTATGCCAATTGGCGAATATACAATATTAGAAATCATAATAAAGCAATTAGTCGCTCATGGTTTTTCAAAAATTACAATCACCGTTAACCATCAAGCTGAGTTAATTAAATCATTTTTTGGTGATGGACAACGCTGGAATATAAATATTGATTATTCTTTAGAAACAAAACCATTAAGTACAATGGGCCCATTAACATTGATAGACGATTTGCCAGATAAATTTTTAGTAATGAATGGGGATATTTTAACTAATCTAAATTTTTCTAATTTTTATGAATCTCATAATTATTCTGACCTTTTTACAATATCAAGTTTTACTAGAGAAATAAATTCAAATTTTGGAGTGTTAGGAATAAATAAAGATAATCGACTAATCAATTTTCAAGAAAAACCTATCCTTAATTTTGATGTGAGTATGGGGATATATATGTTAAGTAGGTCTGTTCTAAATTATATTCCTTTAGATCAAAAGTACGGTTTTGATGATTTAATGCTAGATTTAATTAGTCAAAATCTTTATCCGCAAGTAAATAAGTTTGATGGTTATTGGCTTGATATTGGAAGGCCAGATGATTATGCGACTGCTCATGAGCAATTTGTAACCAGAATTTCTGAATTTCTACCCTGATAAATGAAAAGTACTAAGTGGTTATTTAATTTTTCAAACTCTCCTACAGGCGGAGGTCTTAATCGTTTGAAAGAATATGCTAAGTGGTTTGCGGAGAGAGAGGGGGCAACATTTTTAATAAATATTAAAGTTAAATATACAGTTAATTGGCCTGATGGTAATACATATTATTTTGTTAATATAAATAATCTAAGTCGATTAGTGACAGATACTCCTTATTTAAAGGCTATTCTTTTGGAAACAGGCAAGCCAGATGTTTATTTTTCATACGGAATACCTATAGAAAAAAAAATTGGAGCATTAAATTGGTTCCATTTAAGTAATGCCTTAACGCTATCAACATATAAAATAAGTCTCCCTTTATCTTTAAAAGTGAAACAAAAGATATTAGGAATGAGGCTAATGAATAATATAGAAAATATTGATGTGTTTTCTGCTGAATCCAATTTCAGCATTAATCTTTTTAATAATTCTATTAAAAATAAATTCAAAAAAACTACAATAGTTTTGCAGAATGGATATGATTTAGAGAGAATTATTTCTTTTATGGATTGTACCCGTAATGATTCCGAGTCTTATGCAATAACAATTGGCACACAAAAGTATAAAAGGATTGATGTTGTTTATGATGTATTTCTTAAGTTAAAAGAAAGATCACCTCGATTAAACAATTTGTTTATTATTGGAAATGAAAAAGACCTTAATAATTCTCTAGTATCGAATCCAGATGTAACTGTACTTAGCAATATAAAAACGTCAGAGTTATTTAATTTACTATTTAATTCTGAATATTTCATATCGGCATCAGAGATTGAAAACGGATCTTTAGCCGCTTTAGAAGGAATGCTTCTAGCAAAAAATGCTGTTATAAGCGCCATCCCACCACACTATGAACTGTTATCCAGTGCTCAGACTGAGATTATTATAGATGAAAAATCCAAAATGAAACTTCATTTAGTTCATGGAGATATAACAAATATAATTACTGAATACCCTTCTTGGGATGATATTTGTTTGAAAATGGTAAAATTTGCTCATATAAAAACCAAAAAACTATAAATTTATTAACAATAGGGGGTGAAAACTACTTTGAATGAATTTGAAGAAAAATCGATTTTAATCACAGGCGGTACCGCAAGCAGTATCTCCAGGTTTTTTTGGGAGCTACTTTAAATGCTTAAACGTCTGCGCCGTGTTTTACAGCTATCTGTTCTATATAGTTATATATGAAGTGGTGGAAGTGAGATCAAGCTGTCATTGCAAAACATAGATATTTTCAAGCTACAGTTGTCACCAACATGAAGAGCTCAATCTGTACCCGCCCAATATCGCTACATATGAAGGGAAATTGTGAATGATACCTCAATTTACTACCCACCATCGCTATAGCATATAGCGACTGAGAAATTAGATTAATAATAACAGGCAACACTAAATGAGAGTTCTAGTATTGGGCGCTTCAGGCATGCTTGGAAATGCCATGATAGGGGTTCTAGAAAAGAACCCGGATCTTGAAGTATATGGAAGTACCAGGTCAGAAACGGGCAAACTTGCTTTTTCTCATTCCCTTGCAAACAGAATTACCACCGGGATAGATGTTGAGAAGATAGAAATTGTTAATGAATTTCTCCAAAGTATCCAGCCAGAGGTTGTTATTAACTGTATTGGGTTGGTAAAACAACTCCAAGAGGTGAATGATCCAATACATGCTATTAGTATAAATTCCTTGCTGCCGCATTTGCTTGCACGTGAGTGTGCGAATATAGGGGCCCGACTGATACATTTCAGCACAGACTGTGTTTTCTCTGGTAAGACAGGCAATTATTCCGAAAGGGATGAACCGGACGCGCAGGATTTATATGGGCGTTCCAAACTTCTTGGTGAAGTAGATTATCCACATGCTGTCACACTACGGACATCTATAATAGGACGCGAGTTAAATAGCAAACATGGCCTTGTAGAGTGGTTTCTGTGCCAGGAGGGGGCAGTTAAAGGTTATACCCGAGCGATTTTTTCTGGATTACCGACCTGTGAACTGGCCAGAGTGGTCAATGAGTTTGTATTGCCACGATCCGAACTGCATGGTGTGTATCATGTTGGGGGCGCACCAATTTCAAAATATGATCTGCTTCGACTGGTTGACAGGATATATTCCAAGGGGGTGAAGGTCATACCAGATGATCATATAGAGCTTGATCGATCCCTTGATGCCAGTCAGTTCAGTGAATTGACTGGTTACGTTGCGCCCAATTGGACGGACCTCATTGCAATGATGCATGATTTTCAATAATTGGCAGTATAAACTTTGCTACCCATTTTCATACAAAAAAAGCTGGTTTTAGTTTTCACACTCATAGATAGTGCAAGTTTATCTAGATGCAAGATTTATTTGTTTTGATATGTAAAAATACGTGACTATGTAGTCCCACTATATTGTCTAACTCTCTAACTGATAATTTCAGAAAAATATAATGTTTAAAAATAAAACAATACTGATCACTGGCGGCACTGGTTCTTTTGGAAATGCTGTTTTGCGAAAATTCCTGTCCACAGATATTAAGGAAATTCGTATATTCAGCCGCGATGAAAAGAAGCAGGATGATATGCGTAAATTTTACGTCAATGAAAAACTGAAATTTTTCCTGGGTGATGTGCGAGATATTCAATCAGTCATGAATGCAGTGCAAGGTGTTGACTTTATTTTCCATGCTGCTGCATTAAAGCAAGTACCATCATGTGAGTTCTTTCCGCTGGAAGCTGTGAAAACTAATATTTTGGGCACTGTAAACGTTTTGGATGCGGCAATTCGCTGTAATGTGGAGAGAGTCGTTTGCCTTAGTACCGATAAGGCAGTATATCCAATTAATGCCATGGGATTATCCAAGGCAATGATGGAAAAAGTTCTGAT